>Ga0335081_10017616_pt1 | contig 11563 bp, 12 predicted proteins | sample Lox_Sample_35_FD_206713 | JGI IMG/M metagenome (GOLD analysis project Ga0335081, IMG submission 206713) | Soil microbial communities from Loxahatchee National Wildlife Refuge, Florida, United States - Lox_Sample_3.5 | ecosystem: Environmental > Terrestrial > Soil > Wetlands | place: USA... | reverse complement strand
CTCTACCACACCGATTGCCGTCTCTTCGCCTGTGCCCACGGTGGCGTACTGGTCTGAGATGACGCTCCCGAGCGGGTCGAGGACATAGACCACCGGCTTGTCTCCCATCCCGCCGAGAATCACCTGCGTCAGAAGTGGAGCGTACCTGTTCTGGAACATGAGGGTCGACATTAGCTTGGCCACAGAGTTAGGCTTCAGCGTCTTCCTTGTCTCCAACTCCTTCAGCTTGGAGTAGACACCGACCTCCCTCACGAGGTTCTGCATGTCTGCCACCATGCCGGCGCAGACCGCGCCGACGGTGTCGGTGACTCGGAAGACCTTCTTCCCAGATTTGCTCCTCACGAAGTTGCCGAGCGTGATTCGCCGCTCCGCGCCGAGCACGACGCCGTCCTTGTAGGCGATGCCGACTGCGGTTGCCCCTGGCATGAACTGATCGTAAGACATTGAAAACTCGGGCTGGCCGCGAAGGCGCGCCCTTTTAGACGTTGTGCCCGCACCGGTCTCATCTTTCTCGGCCGGGCGAGACGGTCACTGTCTTGACGCCCTCACCCTCTCCGACGGACCACCTGCACCCGGTGAACTGGCTGGCCAGTTCGAGTCCCGAAACCAGGTGGGGGGTGATGGCGGGGACGAGGGCACGCGACCGCCTCGGCGCGAGGGACAGCAGGGGAATGACCATGTCTGCAATGTTTGGGTCGAGGCTGCCACCCGACCGGGCGGTGGTGATGAACCGCGATGCCGTCTCCCTCCCCACCTCCTCGGCCGGCTTCCCCTTTGCCCCTATGCCGTCGGCACCGATGTATGCCCGAGGGCTCACGTGACAGGCGAGAAGGGACGAGCCGGGGGAGTCCGACTGCTCCTCGCTGAGTTCGGTCGAAGCTACGGTGAAGCCCGCTCGCACCAAGTCCGCGCTCGCCGATTCGAGCTGCCGTTCTGCCACATGCCTCGGCAGCCTCCCGCACCTGCTTACCAGCAGAACTTCCTTGATCTCCTGCTTCTCTGCCAGGTCGAGCGACCTGAGCCCGGCACTCGGTCCGATGGTAGCTGTCACTCTGCCACCTCCTCGAGGATAGTAGCCCCTCCTGTGGGCGGCGAGGGTGAACTCGATGCCGATACTCTCGTAGGCGGCCCTGACTACCTCTTTGAAGTAGTCGCAGGTTGGGCTCCAGGGCACGTCAGTCCCCCCCGTGAGCTCGAGCTCGAGGCGGGAGCGGGACAGAGCAATAGCCGGGACCACCGCTTGCAGGACGAGTGTGATGCTTGCGGCGGTGCCCATGTCGAGGGAGAGCCTTTGCAGACGCTGCTTCCCAGGAACGAAGGTGACCGCCAACGACCCCTCGGACGCACCCTCTAGCTCGGCCCCGAAGACCTTCGCCAGGACCTCGAGCGCCGAGACGTGCTGGCGCTTCAGGCCAGGCACATCCCTCCCTGCCCTTATCCTGTCGACGCGCACGGGCCGACCCTGTATGGCCGAGAAGGCGACGGCGGTCCTCAGAATTTGGCCTCCCCCCTCCCCACGGGAGCCGTCGACAAGCACGTAGTCCACGCCCTGGCATCGGTGACGGGCTGATTAAGTGGTGAGGCGTGTTCTCTTAAATAGAGCCCCCGAACCCGCGGTTTGAGAACGGCATGAGAGTCGGTCTTCTCGTCGGCCGGTTCCAGCCCTTCCATCTCGGACACCTCGAGGCGGTGAAGTACGCCCTGAGACAGGTCGGCTATCTCTACATCGTGGTCGGGTCGGCCCAGCGGAGTCACGAGAGGGACAACCCGTTCACGGCGTCGGAGCGCATTGCAATGATCAAGGGAGCCCTTGATGGTAACGGGGTAGACCCTTCAAAGTGGATGGCGATCCCCATCGCAGACGCGGACTCGCATTCGCTCTGGGTCTCGACCGTGGAGTCGATGGTACCAAAGTTCGACGTTGTCTTCACCAACGACGCCCTGACATTTCTCCTCTTCAACGAGGAAGGGATAGACGTCAAAGCTGTCCCCTACCTGGATAGGAGCAGGTATTCCGCCACCAATGTTAGGGACAGAATTTTAGAGAGGAGAGACTGGGAGAGCCTCGTGCCTCCGCAAGTAGCGAAACTGGTTGAGAAGTTCGGAGGGGTTGAGCGGGTGAGAGCCCTTATCCGTAAGGATTTGAAGGGAAGGGAGCATGTCTAGTCAGCAGAAGCTGATAATGCTGCCGGGGCCGACGAACGTTTCGGAGCGCGTCATGCGAGCCATGCTCGGCCCCATAATCAACCACAGAGGGGACGCATTCAGGGAACTCTACAAGGGGATACTGGAGAAGGAGAGGCATCTCTTCCAGACAGAAGGGGAGGTGCTCGTGCTTTCGTCATCGGGGACGGGAGGGGTCGAGGCGGCAGTCTCGAACATAATCAGGCCGGGGGACGTCGCTGTAGTGCCCGTATTCGGAGAGTTCAGCACCCGGCTTGCGGACACGGTCGAGCTGGCAGGGGGGAAGGCGGTCCGGGTGAGTTCCGAGTTCGGCAAGGTCCCCAGCCTGGAGCAGCTCAGGGCGGCAATGCAAGCCCAGGGCAAGTTCAAGGCCCTCTTCCTGGTGCATAACGAGACGAGCACGGGCGTCACGGCGCCCTACACACAGGAGGCGACTGAGCTGGCCAGGGAGCACGGAGCCTTCGCCGTCATCGACGCCATTTCGAGCCTTGGTGGATACGCCATCCCGGTGGACAAGTGGGGGGTCGACATGTGCATCACGGGGAGTCAGAAGTGCATCGCAGCGCCACCGGGGCTTGCCTTGATCTCCGTCGGCCAGAGGGTGATCGACTTCCTGAAGACATCTCCGCCCAAGACGAGATACTTCGAGATACCGAGGTACCTGGAGTACGGGGCGAACGGGGAGACGCCTTTCACGCCGGCGCTCCCTCTCTTCTACGCCCTCGACGAAGCGCTGAAGGAGCTCTTGGAGGAGGGGCTGGCGAACAGGGTCCAGCGCCACGACAGGATGTCTGCGATGCTGTATGATGGATTGGCGAAACAGGGCTTGAGTCCTGTGGCCGAGAAGGCGGTGCGGTCGAAGACCGTCGTCGCTTCATACTACCCGCAGGGGGTGGACGATTCCAAATTCAGGAAGGCCCTGGCGCGAGACAAAGGCGTGGTGATAGCTGGAGGCTTCGGCCCCTTCAAGGGCAAGGTGTTCAGGGTGGGCTGCATGGGGCAGATCAACGAAGAAATCATGGACAAAACCCTGAAAGCAATCGGCGAAACGATGGCCACATTCCGAACCTCGTGAAAGCCTATAAACCCAACAACGGGGCTGGTCGAGTCCAATGGCTTTTGAGAAAGGGGCTCTGATTTTCGCCAACTACACCGCCAAGGTGAAGGACACGGGCGAAGGAATCGAGTCCACGGTGGAGGAAGACGCGAAGAAGCTCAAGATCTACGACGAGTCCAGGAAATACGAGCCCAGGTTGGTCGCCGTCGGCGAGGGGTGGCTTATCTCGGGGCTCGACGCTGAAGTCGCAAAGCTATCGGTGGGGGAGAAGAAGGAGATCGAACTCCTTCCGGAGAAGGCCTTCGGCCTCAGGGACCCGACCCAGCTGCGCATGATACCTCTACGCAAGTTCGGGGAGAGAGAGCACGAGCTGTCAGTGGGAGACTCGGTGGAGATAGACAACCGCGTCGGAGTGGTGAGGTTCATAGGCTCCGGCAGGGCTCAGGTCGACTTCAACCACAGGCTCGCCGGCAAGTCGATAATCTACGACTTCCAGGTCATCAGGACAGTTGACACTGACGAGGACAAGGTGAGGGCACTGGTCGACAGGAGGCTCGCAGGCGAGGGGAGCAAGACGGCCATAGAGATGGCCAACGAGGCGCTTACGGTCACCATCCCCGAGGACCAGTTCCTCGTGGAGGGGCTCCAGATCATAAAGCGCGGCATTGCCAACGACGTCTTCAAATTCGTCCCGAGCTTGAACACGCTGACCTTCATGGAGAGGTTCAACAACCAGAAACCTCAGCCGAAGAAGGCGGAGCAGAAGGCAGAAGAGCCGAAAGCAGAAGCGAAGGAAGCAGCGCCCGTGCACAAGCCACGCAGGAAGAAGGCGGTAGCCCCGCCCCAGACCGCCTAGATCACGCCCGTCGACCTGGCCAGAAGGGCGGCGCCCCTCCTCGACAGCATTCTTTTCGAGAGGATGGTGTACCTTTCGGGGCGAATCTTGCTGGCTTCCGTAAGGGCCTCGATCACCATCGTGTCGCTGACGCCGATCTGGGAAGCTTCCACAGGCGCCCCCACGTTCTTCAGGGCGGTTCTGACCCGCTTCCAGTCGATTCCGTGGAGCTTTGCCATCATGATCGTACCCATGCCGCACTTCTCGCCGTGGAGCCCTCTGTCGGGCGCAAGCCTGTCCAGGTAGTGGGAGAAGAGGTGCTCTGACCCTGAGCATGGGCGGGAGCTGCCCGCTATGCCTGCGGCAACCCCTGTGCTTATCAGGCCTTCCACCAGGTCCCGCACGCTGTCCTTGCTGAATGTCCCGATGGCCCTCGAGTGGTCGAGGACTGCGTTGGCGCTCATCAGGGCGAGGCTGGCAGAGTAGCTCCCGTAGTATTCGCCTGTGACCCTGTGCGCAAGCTGCCAGTCCTTCACCGCCGTCAGCTTGGAGACCAGGTCCCCGCAGCCGGAGGCAAGCAGGCGCCGCGGGGCCGAAGCTATCACGTCTACGTCTGCCAGGATGCCCACGGGGGGCTTGGCCATCAACGAGTAGGGTCTGTCCAGTCCCTTTAGGGAGGCGAAGGGGCTGGAGATCCCGTCGTGGGAGGCGCTGGTGGGGACCGAGTAGAAGGGGAGGTGGAGCTTGAATGCCGCGAGCTTGCCAACGTCAACGCTTTTCCCCCCTCCGACCCCGATGATGCACCCGCTCTCCGTCGCCGCACCCATCACCCTGTCGACGTTCTCCGTGTCCGCCGCGGCTACCTCGACCCAGATGGGTTCCAGGGGGAGGGCGGCCTCCACGGCCTTCCTGATCTTGGAGGCTACGTTCGAGCCTGAGGCCACGACGACCCGCTTCCCACCCGCCGAGTCCTTGACGAAATCGCCGAGCTTCGAGATGACACCGTCCCCGATCAGCACCTTGGTGGGGAGTTCCATGAGGTGATAGCCGGAGTCCACGTGACGCGAGGCATCCCCTTCGTCATTTAAGGACGATGCGCGAGCCGGGCTTGTCTCAAGGGCCTGGCGCATGTGAAAGGCTCGAAAGATTAAATAACTAACTGGCTCACGCCGTTCTCGTCCGTTCTGAGGAAGTTTGAGAGCCTAATGTCAAGAGATTTCAGTCGGGCGGGAGGGAAGACCCTAGGGTCGGCTGTATACCATGGCACGACGACCGTCGGCCTGGTGTGCACCGACGGCGTGGTCCTCGCGACGGACACGAGGGTGACGGCCGGAGGCTTCATCGCCCACAAGAGGGGAAAGAAGCTCCTCAAGATCGACGACAACATCGCCATGACCATCTCGGGAGGGGTGGCCGACGCCCAGAACGTGGTTGACACGCTGAGGTACTACACCAACCTGTACAGGATAGAGAAGGGACGGCAGATGCCAGTGAAGGCTGCGGCCCAGGTGGTGTCAAACATGCTGTTCTCGTCTCGCCTCTACCCTTTCATAGCTGACGTTCTCGTAGGAGGGGTCGACGGCACCGGAGGCTCGCTGTTCAACGTGGACTTCTTCGGCTCGATTAACCAGGAGAAGATGATAGCCACCGGGAGCGGCTCCCCGGTCGCCTATGGAGTCCTGGAGGAGGAGTTCAAGGAGGGGATGACGGCGGCGAAGGCTTATCCACTGGCCGCGAAGGCGATTATCGCAGCCACAAGGCGCAACGTGGCCACGGGCGACCACTTCGACGTGGCTATCCTGGACAAGCAGGGGTTCCGGGAACTCTCTGAGCAGGAGAAGGACAAGCTCCTCGCTCAATTCACAACTGAAAATTAGACTTGGAACAGAAAGCAAACGGCGCGAGCCTGATGGGCGCCATTCTGAACAATATCCCAGCGGAAGCTCAAATCACACGGATAGAATACGAGGGGCCGAGGATAGCGCTCTACACCAGGAACCCCGCATATCTCCACAAGAACAGCTACGTGATCTCCGAGATAGTCAACTCGCTGAAGAAGAGGGTGGTCACAAGGACTGAGAAGTCTATCAGGAAGCCCGAGAACGAGGCTCGGGCGGCCCTCGAGAAGCGTTTCCCTCCTGATGCGGGAGTCTCCAACTACTTCTTCGACGACGCCCTAGGAGAAATAACAGTCGAGGCCGAGACCCCAAAGCTGCTTTCGCAGGAGGCAGGGTTCGACCTAGGTGGGGCAATGGACGAGACAGGCTGGAAAATCAAGGTCAGGAAGGCGCCTCACATCAAGTCGACTGCCATTCAGAATGTCTACTACGCCCTTAAAACGGGAAGCGAGGCGAGGGAGAAGTTCCTCAGGGAGCTCGGGGAGGCGATATTCAGGCCAAGGATGGCCGCCGAGGAGCACGTCACCATCAAGACACTGGGGGCGTTCCAGGAAGTTGGCAGGTCGTGCGTCCTTGTCGAGACCGCGGAGAGCAAGGTGCTGCTGGACTGCGGGATACACCCAGGCTCAAGGAACACCTGGGACGCCTATCCCCGGCTCGACTGGGCAGACATCGGGCCCAGGGACATCGACGCCATAGTGATCAGCCACTCACACCTTGACCACATGGGGTTCCTGCCGGCCATGTACAAGTACGGCTACGACGGCCCGGTGTACTGCACCGAGCCGACGCTCCCACTGATGACGCTCCTGCAGAACGACTTCGTCAAGATAGCCCAGATAGAAGGGGGCAGGCTGATCTACGACCAGAAGGACATTCGGGACGTCGTCCAGCATGCCATCACGCTCCCCTACGGGATGGTGACGGACATCTCGCCGGACATCAAACTGGTGTTCAACAACGCGGGGCACATACTCGGCTCGGCGACTGTCCACCTCCACATCGGCGAAGGGGCCCACAACATAGTCTACACAGGGGACTACAAGTACGGGAGGACGCAGCTCTTCGACTCGGCCACCTGGAACTACCCGCGGGTCGAGACTCTGATCACCGAGAGCACCTATGGAGCGAAGGAAGACATCATGCCCGTCCGCGAGGAGGTGGAGATGAACTTCGTGAACGCCATCAACGAGACCCTCAAGAACGGCGGAAAGGTGCTCATACCCATCCCAGCCGTCGGGAGAGCCCAGGAGATCCTGCTAGTCATCGACCAGTACATGCACAACAAGGTCCTCGTGGAGGCACCGGTCTTCACGGAGGGGATGATTTCGGAGGCGACGGCCATACATGTCTCCTATGCGGAATACCTCTCCAGGGAGCTGAGGACCAAGATACTGGACGAGGGTGTCAACCCCTTCAAGTCGGAGTACTTCACGGAGGTCGAGCATCCGACCGATAGAGAGGAGGCCTACCGCGAAGGGCCTGCCATCATAATGGCGACCTCTGGAATGCTGGAAGGCGGGCCGGTGCTGGACTACTTCGAGCATCTGGCGCCTTCCGAGAAGAACAAGATACTCTTCGTTTCTTACCAGGTACAGGGGACCATAGGGCGCAGGGTCCTGGACGGAGGAAGCCAGGCGAGCCTTATGGAAACAAACGGAAAGATCAAGATCGTAGACGTCAAGGCCGCAGTCCAGAAGATCGAGGGGTTCAGCGGGCACAGCGACTACAACCAGATCATACGCTTCGTGGGGAAGGTCAGACCGAAGCTCCAGCTTGTCCTCGTCAACCATGGAGAGAAGAGGAAGACGGAGAACCTGGCCTACTCGATCCAGAGGATATACAGGATACCTGCGATCCATCCAACGGTGCAGGAAGCGATAAGGGTCTACTAGCGGACAGCAGGTTCTGTACCCCACCAAAGCCGCTAGGCCCTTCTCATGAATAGAACTTTACGCCCCTTGAGGCTACCCTCTCAGGCTTGAGAAGCGAAACGACTGTCAGAATAGTTTCGGTTGTGGGTCTGGTCCTAGGGCTTGTTGCGTTGATTCTCGGCTTGGCAACCGCTCCAACCTATTGTACGTGCCCAACCTACCCTGCCCCATGCCCTTGTAGCAACATCACAAGCATTGGCCCAAATTGGTCACTGGCAGGCCTGGGGAGTGCGGTTATCATGCTGTCGGCGCTGGGGCTTGTCTGGTCGTTCAGGAGGTCGCTTCTTGCTAACCGAGGAGCATCAGATGAGTTGACCCAGTGACCCAGCCGTCTAGTGCGGAAACCTCCAGGTTGCGAGTACCCAGAGTGTAAAGGCGCTTATTGCAGCCCGCGCCAGATCTTGACGCCGGGCGGAGTTATCACTACCCTTTCGTCCCCGAGCCTTGCGATGTCCCCGCCGACGGACGTGGCGAACTCGTAGAGCTGCTCGACGGAAGACTTCAGTTCCTCCAGGCTCTTCTGGGCGAGGGGGGTGACCTTCAGGATGACTATGGTCTTGTTGGTGACGTCCTCCTGTATCTTGGGGATGTCCTCGATGCTCCTGAGAGCCAGGGCCTTCAGCAGAATCTCCTTGCTCTTGCCTTCCAACTTCCTCTCCTGCATCACTCCAGACAATCTTTGCTGTCTCTCCTTGAGCCTCCGCCCATTATTAAGCGTAGGGCGCCCTGGCAATTCTATGATACGTATGATTTTGTTAGACAGAGTTGTAGAGAATAGTTCAGGATTGACGAATTTCGTTCTTAGCATATAAGGAGAGGGTTGCGTGAAACTGAACGTTCCCTAGAGCGACTTGTGCAGGCTCCAGTACCTGTCCCCGACGTGGTGCGCATTCTTGATACACCCCCCCTTTGACATCCCCTGGGCCTCCGCGCTTGGCACCGTCGATGGTCCGACCGCTATGGCCCTCCCCTTCTTCTCTTCGCGTACCACCACCAACTTACCCTCTGGGCCCCAGTCGTCGAACTTCCTGATGCCAGGACGCATCACGTCTGCCCCGTTGAGCAGGAACTTGATGGCACCCTCGTCCACGAACGCCTGAGGGAATAGGGCCAGTGTCGCCTGGGACCCGATGTAGGGGAAGTACGCGGCACCCACCTGCACGAACTCGAAGCCGTCCAGGGCCACGAAGACCGCCCCCTCTTCGGGCTCAGTGCACTGCGCCTGGGCTGACTTCGGCAGGTTAAGGGCTAGCCCAAGCGACGATTCGATCTTCGATATCGTTTCTGCAGAATCCCGGCGTGACAGAGTCCATTTTTTCAACTGGGTCCTCGCGAATTACACCTTAAGTGACGTCCTCCCACGACAGCAGGTCGCGGGCTTCGCGCATCACCACCTAGGCTTGCCATTCCTCGTAGGGACGGCAGAGGCCCCGGTTCCGCGGGTGACGACCCTCCGTCCGAGGGCGGGCGACTCTGGATGCCAAGCCATTTGATTAGTCTGGCTGAGGGGCAGAGGAGCAGCAGGCTGCGCATGAGCCGCAATTCCTGCTCACGCTTCGGATAGATTCGGTACTTGAAAGCCGAGAGCACGATGCCGAACCTGCGCCTTTGTTATTAAGCATCCGCATGAATGTGCCCTGTCGTGTCGGGGGTAGCGCGAAACTTTTCTCTCAATACCTTAAATAAATCAATTCGGGAGGCCGGCTCAAGGATACCACTTGTCCGTGGACATGGCCGTCAAGGTGCTCGACGAGAGCGTGGGGAAGGTCGTTCTCATCAAGCTCAAGGGAGGCAAGATCATCAGAGGGAACCTCCAGGGCTTCGACCAGCACATGAACCTCTCCCTCGAGAAGGCGGAAGAGGTAGCCGAAGACGGGGCGTCCACTTCGCTCGGGACTCTGATCGTAAGGGGAGACAACATAATCATGATCTCTCCTCCTCCCAGCTAAGCCAGCGCCTCAGATTCCTCCGCGTCTCGGCCGCGATAATTTACTTTTATACCAAAGGCGCAGGCACACAAGCAAGGAATCGTCTGCATGGTCGACATTCTGACTGCGGTGGTCGCTGGGGTCGTGGGTCTCGGCCTTGGAGGCCTCGCTTCCTACTACGTCTTCCACTCCAGAGCCAAGCCTGAGAAGATTGTGGTCACAAGGGTTGAACCGGGCTCGAGGCCCGTCCAGACGACGGTAACCACATCGGATCTCGAGCGCTCGCGCAGGGACATGCGGACGATCATGGTGGAGAGGGACCTGCTGTCCTCGGCGATGATGAAGCTGTACGAAGCAGAGACAGAGGGGAGGATCACCCAGGAAGAGCGGGAGATGATATCGAAAAGGTACAGCGACCAGATCAAGGATCTGCAGTCGAAGCTGAAGGACGTCGAGCTGATAGTGGAGGTGGGGGAGCTCGAGGGCCTGAGGAACGACCTGGTCAGCCTCTTCGACGAGAAGATACAGAACATAGACGCGAGGCTGGAGGTCGCGAGGCAACGTCTAGGCCCCGCGGCGCCGGCGCCGCCGAAGAAGGAGGCGGCACCCAAGGTCGAGCGTGGGATGGAGCTCGAGAAGGTCGTCGAGAAGCGCGCCAAGACCGAGATGACGGAGTCTGAGAGGAGGAGGAAGGAAATCATGGACGACGTGATGGGAGAGCTCGCCCGCCTCGAACAGATAGACATGGAAAAGAAGCAGCAGGAAAACTGATGGACCGAATAAGAGAAGCTCTGAAAGGCGTCGCCAAGGAGCTCTCGAAGAGAATAGGGCCTGGAACGATCCTTGGCCTTGGGAGCGGCTCCACCGTGGCCACATTGCTTGAGGAGCTATCCCCCCTGATGCTCGCAAAGACGAAATCGGTGAACGGGGTCCCCACCTCGACCCAGATCGAGCTAGTGGCCGCCAGGTGCGGAATCAACCTGGTCCCATTCAGGGGGTCCGTGGACCTGGTGCTCGACGGGGCAGACCAGGTCGACGGGGAGCTGAACCTGATCAAGGGAGGCGGAGGGGCGCTCCTCAGAGAGAAGGTGGTCATGGGGAGCGCGAAGGCCATCGCCGTGGTAGCGGGGGAAGGCAAGTTCGTAGGAAGGCTCTGCGAGAACGGCGTCAAGGTCCCCGTGGAGGTGTTCCCGATGGCCCGCGAGAGCGCGAAGGTGAAGCTGTCCATGCTTGGCGGGGTCCCGGAGGAGAGGCTGATGCCGAAGGGATACCCCTACTTCACCGAAAACGGGAACCTGTTACTGGACACGCTCTTCGAGCCCGTGGAGAACCCCCGAGAGCTCGAGATGAAGGTCAGGTCCACCCCTGGCGTGGCAGAGGTCGGGATATTCACCTTCAAGCCCATCAGGGTGTACATGCTGAGGAACGACGGGAGTTTCGAGGACCTGAACAGGGACGCATGACTTATAACCACCTCAAGGGACGGTTTTCGCAGCACCATGACTCGTGATGTAGGTTACAAGTCGGCGCCGATAGATCCGAATTTCCTGTCCAAGCCCGACCAGTACCCCGTGACTGGCGAGCACAGCGGCCACAAGGTCAGGGCCCAGGGAATGACGAGGATGGACGGGGAGGGGAAGCCGTACCCGACGTCAAACGGAATTCACGGCACGCAGGTTGCGATCGACTGGGAGTCATGCGTCGCTGACGGAGTCTGCATGGACGTG
>Ga0335081_10017614_pt1 | contig 11563 bp, 9 predicted proteins | sample Lox_Sample_35_FD_206713 | JGI IMG/M metagenome (GOLD analysis project Ga0335081, IMG submission 206713) | Soil microbial communities from Loxahatchee National Wildlife Refuge, Florida, United States - Lox_Sample_3.5 | ecosystem: Environmental > Terrestrial > Soil > Wetlands | place: USA: Florida... | reverse complement strand
TTTTTCATAGTAGAAATCGCCGAGCTGGGGCGGCTTCATGTAGAAGCCCATTTGTTCCAGATGGACGGCGTAGCCCAGCTTGTTCAATCCGCTTTCGATCTCCTGGACCTCGGCGATGGACTGCTCGTTGAAAGCGATAATGCCAATGATATACATGAGCGCTTGGAACCTATTCTACAGCATTTCGTGCAGGCGAAGATGAGGGCTACGCCTTGGATCTTGGAGGATCTTCTCCCGCAATGTTGACATTCGCGATCGGGTCGTGAATTTGGAGATGAGCGCCTAGGCGCTGAAAATATCCACAGGAGGCGAAACATCAGATCGGTCGATCACCTCGATGGATGCATGTCCTGAGCCGGAACCCGATCCTTCCTGTTAGCACACTTCATCGAGCATTTTTTTGCTCTGGGATCACAGGCTCACGTCCAACTCTCTGATACCATCCTCTTGTGGGATTTTGATGTACGACCATCTAAGACCTGGGTCATCCATCTTCACGCTCTACAACAGTTACATTAACTTGATCGATTACCGCTCCCGGTTCATGGACCCTGGTATAAGCCAGTTCATTCAGGCAGATACCATGATCCCGGATCTGTCCAATCCTCAGACCCGGAACCGTTACAGCTATGTCCAAGACCGACCCACGGCGTTTACCGACCCTACCGGGCATGACCCCTATTGGTGTGACGATCCGAGTGCCTCAAAGAGCTGTTACAGTGACTACAGCGGCAAGAATATTGAGTCATTGCCTGCCAACAGTCGGGGCAGTCGCACCAGTGGGTCGGGTGGCACCTCGCCTTATCCCGAGCCGTCGACTGCGCAGCCCGGCCTACTTGGTTTGCCAATGGGGAGTGATCCGTATGTCAGCGAAATGTGCCCATCAAGCTACACCTATGTTCAATGTTTTTATAGTGGACAGTACGTGCAGCTTAACGGCAATCAACAGATTGATCCACAGCAGTTCAAGCAATTGGAACTCGGCATATATTACGATCTGAATGCCAGGATGCCGGTTGGTGGATATGATTTTATCGATCGCGCTGCTTACGACACACCCTTTTGGGATGCAAATGGAACCTTGGGAGGAGAAGCCTGCTCTGGCAACAGCTGCTATCAGCGGAGTGAAGTAAACTATATCGCACAGGTCATGTGGTCCGCCGCGGCCGGTCAGTCCCGTGCTGAAGGAGTGGTTGACGTCGTCGCTTGGAAGGCATGCAGTTCTGTCGGCCTCTGCCGTCGAAATCTAATCCCCAGCTCTCCCGTGGACACCTCCGCCCCGACACAGAACATTGCCGCGGAATGGTCGTTTGCATACGATGGCGATGGTAACAGAACGAGTCAGGTATACATCACCGGAGGAAACTCCACAACCACGCTGTACTGCATGGCTGGTGCTTATGAAGTGACGGGTAGTTCAGTGAAGAAGTATTATTCCTTCGCTAGCATGACGATTGCCGTGAATGACGGAAGTGGATTAAAATATCTCCTCACCGATCAATTAGGTTCGGTCGTTGCCGTTGCGAACAGTGACGGCAGTCTGGCCAGTCAGCAGAGATATATGCCCTTCGGACAAGTGAGAACAGATGTGACGAGTCCCAATCCACAATCCGGCTATACCGATTTCAGTTACACGGGGCAAAGAAATGTCAGCGGTGGGCTTGGACTGATGGACTATCATGCGAGATTTTATGACAATCTAATTGGGAGATTCATTTCGCCTGATTCTGTTGTGCCGGATTCTAAGAATTCACAAAGCTTCAACCGCTATGCGTATGCGAATAACAACCCTGTGCTCTATGACGATCCGACTGGAAACATAGCTTGTGCGGATGTCTTTTATTGGGACGGTCAATGCCACGATTATGGGACTGATTATTTTATTCATTATCTATATGGTAGCTATGGCGTCACCATCTCTACGGAATTCACTGGAAGTGAAGTGGAGGCAATTTATAATGCTGTCGTATTGTTGGCAAACGCAATGGGTGGCGCAGACAATTTTAAGAAAAACCTAGGAGGGGTCAGGATTGATCTGGGGGCGTCCAACGGGAATAATGGAGAGGCTGTTGCAAATCAAGTCTGGTTAAGTAAGGACATATTCACCAATCCCGGTCAATACACTGAAAATCCTCAATGGACTATTATTCACGAACTAGCTCATGCTTGGGATGGGAACCAAGGGTGGACTTTGTCTACAGGTTTGGAAAAGGTAACCGGCGGTAGTACAAATTGGTTCGTAGGCTTGCTCGTGCAGGTCTATTCAAACGTCATGAAAGTATGCGATCCTCAAGCTCCTGGATGCAATAACGCTGGTTATTATTATGGTGGCATTCCACCAAAAGGTTCAGATGAGCGCTTCAACCCAAAAGAAGACTTCGCCGAATCAGTAGCCACCTACGTATTGGGCGTAAATCAAGATTTCATTAACGAAAAATATAAAAACAGCCCTGAGTATCCGATGTTCAGGCTGAGTTCTAATTTCAGTCCGAGATGGAGTTATATATATGGACTTATGAACCCTGACAGCCCAGACCCCAGCTTAGGCGGAATAGCAAGTCGATGAAGATTGGATCTTTAATTTTGTGCGATGGATGAATAAAAAATGAAAAAAATGATCATACTCATTTTATGCATGGCATTTACATGGGGATGTACGCTCGTTGACTTAACGTCGCCCTATAGCAATATCGACTTACTTTCTGATAGGACATGCGATAAACCCTGTGTTTTGGGTATTACTCCGGGTGTAACCACCCAGAGTGAGGCTTGGAACATTGTCAATCATAGCGCCTTGCTATCGGGCTGCGAAGAACAAGACTTGAGTTCTCTGGGTGGGGGCCAATGGATCGACTGTAATTCGAAGTCTTTTGAAATCGCGTTTCCTGATAACAATATAGCCAATTGGGTTAGGATATCCACATCAAGTTTCAGCATTGAACAATTGATACAGAAATATGGTCCTCCAAATGCTCTTTTGATAATCATTAGCAGCCTGCCTGATGAGCCATCTAGGACACAAGCATTATTACTATATAACAACATTCAGGCTCGAGTTTATTTGGTTGAAAAATCTGGAAAGAACTACGAAATCGACTCGAGGACTGAAGTTGATAGTTTCATCTTCAATGACAAACAAAACCAATTAAAAGACTCGGCTACGATTTTAGGTGCTTGGACAGGTTATGGCGTATATTCACCTTAGCTCTAAATTTGAAACGGTTATAATGCACAAAGATTTGTTACAGCAATCAGGATACAAAGCGGTGAACGGAGTGACCAGGAATACTTCATGGGTGGACTCCATGAAGTCACTGGCACGATAGCAAGGAAGTATTATTCCATCGCCAGCATGACGATTGCGGTGAATGATGGAACGGGATTAACATATCTCCTGACCGACCAGTTAGGCTCTGTCGTTGCTGTTGCGAACAGTGACGGCAGTCTGGCCAGTCAGCAGAGATATATGCCCTTCGGACAAGTGAGAACAGATGTAACGAGTCCTAATCCACAATCAGGCTACACCGATTTCAGTTATACCGGGCAGAGGAGCAACAGTTACATTAACTTGATCGACTACAAGTCAAGATGGTATTCGGCGGATTTGGGACGCTTTGTTTCGCCGGATGACATTGTACCAGACCTCAACAATCCACAGAGCCTAAACAAGTATAGCTACGTCAACAACGATCCTGTCAATGCTACTGACCCAACAGGTCACAAGATTGCCTGCGATGATGGTTACCTTGGCTCATGCGGCGATAGTGGATATAGTGATGATCCTTCTCAACCTGCATCGCCCCCATCAGGAGGTGGGGGCGATGCCAGTGACCGACATTCGAATAATGGCAAATACAATTTTAGGGGATATTCTGATGAACAATTGGCTTCGTATCTCCAATATCAAGGATATGATGGTAGTGGATGTGGGCCATATTCGATAGCAATGGCGGCTAATCTCTTTGGTGATAAAAATTTGCTGGGAGGTAATGTACAGAACGATCTTGAGTCATGGGTTTGGCGTAAAGTACCTGGTTATGGAATGCCAACGTGGTCTGGTTTTGGACAAGATTTAAGCAGATATACTAGTGGTCAGGTAGATCAATATAGCCATGCAACGATAAGCGATCTCCAAGGCGCGATCTTAAATGACAAATTGCCTGTTGTTGCCGTGTCATGGCAAACAACGGGGCAGATTCTGGCCGACCCCTTGCACTCGCCCGTCGGACATTACATGGTCGCTGTCGGATTCGATAAGACAGGGATCTCATTCCTAAACCCGGCAATGTCGCAGGGTGATATTCCTAAGTTAGATCATTGGATGTATCAGGAATTTAATGATGTGTGGAACGGAAAAAGCAATGCCTTCATTACTGCTGGCACGATGTATACAATCTCTCCATGAAGGTTTAATATGAAAAAAACTATTGAAACTATACTTATGATTCTAATGACTGTTTTCATCTGTGCCTGCTCGGTGAATAGAGAGGCAGAAAACTTCAGTATTCCGAAAGCCGATATTGTCTACCAAGCGATTAACAATCAATTAGGTAGCACAGGGATAGTTGAATCAAATAATTTGATTGGATTTGTAAATCGGGATGGTAGCGAAAATAAACAGATAAAACTTAAATATCGCGCCTATACGCCCGTCTTTTCGATGGAAGCGGGTGGAATCTACTTTCACTTGAATGTAACACAACCTCCCAGATTGATAGGAGGGAGTGGCCCAATTTATTTTCTCAGCAGCTCTGGGATATATAAGGTATGCGACCAATTATCTAGTAGCATTTTCACCTTTCCTCTGAATGGTACTGCCTATTTATTGCGATATGACAGCACGAGTATAGATCTTATCGATATGCAATCTTGCAATATCGTCAAGTCACTCGTGCAAATTTCTGCTGAAGTACCATGGGCGAAGTTCATAGTCTCGGCCTACCCATCCTCGTCAGGTAAGAGCATGATTTTCTCTGAGAGTTATCGTTCTCCAAGTCGTGATGTGATTTACATTATGGATATTGAATCTGGAAAAGTGAATGAAGTTTTTGAAGGCGGTTACAATGCTAGCTTTTCTCCTGATGATCAAAGAATTGCATATGATGGAGATGACGGAATTTATGTGGCAAACGCAGATGGCACTGGCAAAAGGTTATTAGTAAAGATTGATTTCAGCATTTATAAAGAAGGATTAGTACCTGTTCCAATTTGGTCGCCAGACGGGACGACTCTGGTATACCATAAATGCATTCTAGCGGAGTGCAATGATGACTTATCTGGGTTTAGTATTTATAAAGTTGACGTTAATACCGACGTGGAGCAAAAGATAGTTGATAGTGGTCTATATCCCATTTGGATTAGGTAAGTGATTTCGAAGAAAATAAATACTGCTATGCGAGAGTTGCCAAATGCTATTTATTCGCTAGGTGTGTAACTTTCGTCAGGCTTGATAGTAGTCTTTCTGTTTGCACCTTAACATCCTCATATTACACCACCGCCATTTGTTTTTCCGCGAGTCGCGATAATCCATCGCGCAGTGTCCTTACGATCTCGGCTTGCACTGGGCTGAGCGCATCGCGACGCAGAGCATCTGTGAGCGCGATCAACTGTCCAATGCCGAGCGGCTCAGCCATTTTGTCTTCTGGCAGAGCCAATTGCCGTTCGACATGGTTCATGGCGGAATAATAATCTGCCGCTACCGTCCCATCATAAAGACGCGCATACTCCAAAGTGGTATCCACCTGCTTGTGCCCCAGAATGGTTTGAACCGCGAGCACCGGCGCGCCTGAGTTCAAAAGCAAAGTTGCATAGGGTGGAAGGGCGGCGCGTTGTCCTCTTGCGAGGGTACGTTTCCGCCCAGCCCCCTCCGAACCGGACGGGCAACTCATCGCTGCATCCGGCTCTCCAACATAGCGCACACTCAAAAGCACACTGAGTTATCCAGCTTGACCATGAACTCCAACACAAGGTCTACTACCTTTGTAGGTCTGATCTTGCTGGACGGCTATGTCTCTGGCCCTTCGCCCTGCACATGGTTTTCCCATGTTCCCTGAGTGGACGTGACTCCACCGACTACTACGACCAGTCTGTCCCATCTATCCCGATGCGTCCCAAGTCCGTCTGCCCTGATACGCACAAGGATAGATGGTTCCTCGGTAGCTGTCTGGTTACTGGAATGGGGGTGGGTTGGCTTCCGAACACGTTCTCCCTGACAGGGAGCTTGAGAATTGGGTTCTTTGCATTTGCAGGCGCTCGAACCTTCCGGTCATACGCTCCGGTTTCATCGCTAAGCTACACTCCACGATTTACAATTCTCCTGGCATTGCAGACCACGTATGCCAGCCTCGGCTTGGTCATGTCTCGCCTTCGCCAATTACCGGCTAACCCTTTCCATCCTTTCTGAACGTTTGCTTTTTGGGATGTGGACTATCCCTCACAACTCGCTCCTGTTCCCTGGAAGCTGACCAACATGAAACTTCTTGGTGTTCCATATCGCCAGGGTGAGAAAATCTGCTCCTGTTGGCAGATTGCGTCCATCGACGCATTAACCAGACGCCCGAACGAGCGCCCGCAGCTCTGACGAAGACGATGAGGCGCAATGGTGCCAACACCGCTCCGTCTGCCATAGGTCTTCATCTTTTCGAACAAGTAGGTTTTGGAGAGCGGCGCATCGCGGAAGATAAAGACATTCTCCGGCAGAGCATTTGCAGGTCCCCGCACTTCGAGATAATCGTGCAAGGCGCGGATCGTGACTTCGCTCATCGGAACTAAGCGGTCTTTCAAGTCTTTGGATTGCTCGATCCGCACGCGCCCCGCTTCCCAATCAATATCGGAGAGTTTCAAAAGGCGAATCTCCCCAGAACGGAGACCGCTATGGAGCATGAGCAGGAACCAAGCCAAGTCCATCAACCCCGTGCGGCGTTTCCCGGCATTTCCGGTGACGATCTGTTTTTGAATGGCTTTCTGCAGGAGTCGCAACTGCTCAATAGGCGCATCCTTCGGCACGGTCTTATTCTCTTCGAGACGATCCACTAGAAGGAACCGCTCACAGACCGGACGACCCAGGTCTTGCAGGAAATACACAAAATGCTTCAAGACCGAAAGTTCGGCATTCAGGCTGCTGGCGCCAATCCCATTTGCAAATCGGTGATCCATCCATGCGAACCAAACTTTTGGAGTGAGACCCTCGATTTCCTGCAATTGAAACTCATCGACCATCCAGCGGAGTGCGCGCGAAAGAGTGAAGAGCGTATCGCCACTGCGTTCGAAGCGTTTTTCTTCTCTCCAGGAGTGTTGGCAAAATTGGAGAAATGCACGGATGTCCTCTTGAAGCCATTTTGGAAGGGAACCCATGCAATGTTCCCAACGCAGTTCTTTGGATTTCTTTGGAATGTGCAGAGTAAGTCTGAGATATTCATCGAGTTTGTGCAAGCCTTTTTGATAGTCTCTGCGTGTATTTTGAGTGAGAGAACGCTCTTCGAGATGGGCGATCACGCGCGGGAGATCGCGATCCGGATCGATCTCCCAATAATCTTTTCTCAGATACCCAAGCGCGGTGCGCACAGCTGCGCCATAAATATTGAGCGCTGACTCCCCATAACTGCTTTCTTTGAGCCACTGGCGAAAACGATCGAAGAAGGCACGGTTGGCTTCCGACCACTGCATAAAAGGCAAAACGCTTGGGTCTTTGGGGATAAAGTTATTGAACGGGAATTTGTGCTTGCCAACGCCGCGCGTCATGACGCACTCTCCGCCAAAGGCAATCGCGAGATCACTTCTTGCATCGCCGTTTGATAATCTTCCTGTACCTGTGGATCCGAGATGTGCAGATAGACTTCGGTACTTTTCAACCAACTGTGACCAAGCGAACGTTGAATGGAAGTAACCGGAGTTCTCGCTTCGGTGAGATGACGGCCAAAGGTATGTCTGAATTGATGACAGGTGATCCAGATGCGCGCTTTTTGACAATAGCCTGCCAATCGATCTTGAATGCCGGTGACACTTAACCTGCGACCGAAGCGATTGATGAAGACTGCATCATCGCCGGTGACCGGACGTTGCAACAACCAGTTTTGCAATGCGGCTAATGCTTGAGCGGAAAGATACACCACTCTTTGTTTATTGCCCTTGCCGTGCAACCACAAGCGCGGCAGACTGCCGAACGATGGTTCGAGATACAAGTCACTCAGCGATAGATTGCGGACTTCTCCGACGCGCAGTCCACAGCGGAGCATTAGCAAGAACATCGCTCTATCGCGCACGTTGTTGATGACCGCGAACAATCCTTCGAGAATTGGATCTTCGATATCGCGCGGCAGGCGCTCGCCGCGGCGAATGAAATGCCTGCGCGGAATCACTGGATTGCGCGGCGCCTCATCGGATTGAATTTCAATAAAGTGATAGAACGAGCTCAGAGCGCAGAGCCTGCGATTGACAGTTGCTATAGCATGACCTTCGCTCAAGCTATGCTCGATGAACGCATCGATGTCTTGCACTTTCACTTCAGAATAGGATTTATTCAACCATGCAAAGAACAACTTTAAATCACTACCATAATGAATGGCAGTTGAGGACTTCGGCGACTTGCGCCGAAGCCAGGCGAGGAACTCTTCGATTTCGGGTATCATGGAGGAGCCTCCTGGTGGTGAATGGAATTAGAAACTTGGCGTTCCTAAATCCACGATACCACCAGGAGTACTTCAGGACAATGCCTGAAAGTTATGCGAAGTTAATGTAATTCTGGTTTCCTATGGAGCGTGTCCATCGGACGGGCGATCGGGCGGGATCAATCCGGTGTTGGCACGTCCTAAAGCTTCCCTTCACCTCGAAGGCGGTTCACGACCATTGGCCCGGCCAGGCTGATTTCCGATTTAGCCGATGGCGGATGCCGCCCTTTGGCGATAGGAATGGTTGATCAAGTAGACACCTCCCAGAACAATCAGGCAGCCCAGCGTCTGAATGGCGCTGGGCAGCTCCTTCAGCAATGGGATTGCCAGCAGGATGGTTAAGACGGGTTGCAAGTTTAATGTGGGCGAAACCACGGAAGCAGGCAATTTGCCTAACGAGTAGGAAATGGCGGTATAGCCAATAATTTGGGTGACGATCGCGGCGGCGATGAACACGATCCAGGTTTGAGGGGGGAAACCGGCCAGGGGATACTTCAACACCAAGGCGATCACGAGCATCCAGATCGTGGCACTGGCTCCGTTAATCCACACATAGGTCAGCGAATCGAGACGTTGACGTCCCCAGCCCATGATGAGAAGATAGGCGGCAGAGAAAATCGACGAACTGAGTGCCAGGATATCCCCGGTGCCCAGACGGGGATGCAGGAAGGAGCCGCCGCTTGTGATCAGGATCACTCCCAGGAAAATCATCAGCAGGCCGATCCAGAAGCCCCCCTTGAGGTGCTCATGAAATAACCACCAGGCGGCGAGGCCCACCCAGAGCGGGGTGATATTGCCGAGGATCGAGGCATTGGCCACGGTCGTGTGGAAGAGCGATGTATTCCACAATGCAAAATTCGCCGCCATGCACATGCCACTCAGGGTGGGGGCGAGAACGTTCGACCAACTGGCACGCGAGCGGGTGATTCCCCGACGTAATCCCAGGAACGGTAATAAAATCAGTGTGGACAGGAATAGACGATAAAATCCTGTGATCACACCGGGAGCCTGGGCCCAGCGTATGTACATGGCCGCGAAGCTCAGGGCCAGGGTGCCGACTCCCAGGGCAAAATAAGAAACAGGCAGATGTACCGCAATCTTGGATCGTGTCCACATAAAGTTTCCAAACCGCTTTCCTCGGTGGGTGTGGCTCGATTCTCGCGATCTCGGGAATGAGCCTTGCTGCTTGGTGACGCTGAAAGAGCAGCAAAAGCCTTGATAGATCAAGACAAATCCATTATAATCCAGTTATGAGACGGCGTCTCTCATATTGAGACAAGGAATCCTATGCCAGTGAACGAGACCCAGAGCCTGCACCGCGCCATCACCATCTTGGATTGTTTTCAGGAAAATCAACCTGAATTAGGTGTGCGCGAGATCGCCCGACAGCTGGAGCTGCATCCCAGCACCGTCGGGCGCATGTTAACCACCATGACCTCCTTGGGGATACTGATCCAAGATAAGGAAAACCATCGTTATCGCATGGGATCCAAAGTTCTCAAGTGGGGTGCCGTCTACATGGGCAACATGGACCTGCGACTCATTGCCCGTTCGTTCATGCAGGAACTCCAAAAGGTTACGGAAGAGACCGTCAGCCTGGATATCCCGGATGGATCCACCCGGCTGTGTGTCGAGCGTATCGTAAGTTCACAACAATTGCGCTGGGTAAAGAAGCTCGGCGAAAGAATGCCTTTTTACGCCAGCGCCTCAGGCCGGGTGTTGCTGTCTTTTATGACGCCGGGTGAACGCAATGCCATTATGGCGTCCATGCACTTTGAAAAGTTAACGCCGCGCACGACCACCGATCCCAAGATGTTTTTGCGCGAACTGGAACTTACCCGGAAACGGGGATATGCCGTGAGTGAGGGGGAACGCGTGGAGGGAGTATCGTGCGTGGCCGCTCCTATATTTGATGCGGCCGGAAAAATCATTGGCGCAGTCACCATTTCCGGTCCCAGCACACGGTTTTCCAGGCCAAAGATTCAACGATACGCCGAACTATTGCTAAACACCACGGAACAGATCTCGGTCGCCATGGGGAAGCCGCCTTTGGAAACGAAGGAGGAGTCCCGCCTGGTATCCGAAATGCCCGTGCGCCCATAGGATTTTCAGTGGAAGATTCACATTGGACCACAAAACTATCCTACACCAGTGAAGACGGCATCGTGATTCGCGGCTATGACCTGATCCAAATGATCGGGACCGTGCCTTTCCCATCGGTGTTGTATCTCCTCTTCACCGGTGAGCTTCCCGAACCAAAAATTGCAAAGCTGATCGATGCCTTAATGGTGGCCAGTATCGATCATGGACCGGGCGCGCCCTCGGTGCTGGCAGCCCGGACGGCCGCCTCAGGCGGCGCGCCTCTGGGTGCGGCGGCCGCCGCCGGATTGCTGACCCTCAACAAATTCCATGGGGCAGCCGTCGAAGATTCCATGGAATCCATCGAGCGCGTGTTCACATTGAGCCATGGCGAGACCGGCCAATTGGACCGGGCTGCCGATGCGATGGTGGCCGAATGGCGTCAGGCGGGTCGCCGGATCGCGGGCTTTGGACATCGGCAGCATAAAAAAACCGATCCGCGTCTTGAACGACTTTTTGAACTGGCCAGGGAGGCCGAAGTCCCCGGCATGCATCTCGAAGCCGCGCGCGCGATCGTTCGGGCCCTGCAGCGGAGCACCGGCAAGGAGTTGCCCATCAACATTGACGGTGCCACGGCGGCGATCCTGTGTGAGATCAATTTCCCCCGCAGTCTATCCAACGCCTTGTTCATGGTAGCCCGCATCACCGGGATCCTGGCGCACGCCAACGAGGAGATCACCCAAATGCCGCCCATGCGACGCATCGATCCCGTGAATCACGGTTATGAGGGTCCCCCGCCAAGAAGCATGGAATCCAAG
>Ga0335081_10017613_pt1 | contig 11564 bp, 9 predicted proteins | sample Lox_Sample_35_FD_206713 | JGI IMG/M metagenome (GOLD analysis project Ga0335081, IMG submission 206713) | Soil microbial communities from Loxahatchee National Wildlife Refuge, Florida, United States - Lox_Sample_3.5 | ecosystem: Environmental > Terrestrial > Soil > Wetlands | place: USA: Florida... | reverse complement strand
AAACGCTAATCTTCTGTTTGCTGCCGATTGTGCTCCTATTGCACTTAAAAACTTTCATGACTTAATGCCTGGAAAAAAAGTCATAATAGGTTGCCCAAAATTCAACGATGCCAGAGCATACGCAGAAAAACTAACTGAAATCTTTAAACAAAACAATATTGCGTCTGTGACCGTTGTTCATATGGAAGTACCTTGCTGCACTGGCTTAAAATGGGCGGTAAACAAGGCGCTTGAAGCCTCAGGAAAACAAATTCCAATTAAAGAGTTAGAAGTCAAAATTGGAGGTGAAATAGTTGAGCTCTAAAGACAAACCAGTGGAAAAGAATCCTCAAACATGTCCAGGACTGAGAGACCTGCTGCAGCCTAAACCAGCGTACATCAAATGCCATGTTTGCGGTGGTGACCTCGAGATTTGGAGCGATGAAGACAAAACAACATGTCCCTCTTGCGGAGCCGAATGGAAACGCCCAGACAAATCAGCCGCCTGTCTCGAATATTGCCAATACGCCGACAAATGCCGTGGCATCATAGAATCGCGAAAAACCTAAAAATCTTACTTTTTTTTGAAATGCAATATCTTTAGAAAAAAGAAAGTGGAAGAATGTTTATTCTTCGTCTTCGCAGTCTTCACAGTCGCAGTCGTCTTCGCAATCTTCGTCTTCTTCTTCTCTAACAAATTGGTACATTACCATTTTAAAAACCAACAAACCTTCACCATGCTTCCCTATAAGTCTTCTCCAAATAGAATAATTTGATTTTAAGAAATTAGACGTTTAGAAAGACGGCGTAGAATCGATCCTAAATAATTAAGTAGGCGTCTATCTCATGTTATTTTATGACAGAAACTGCTTTTTCCAAAATAACTTACGTTTCTTTGTTTGCGGATGAGAGTATTCACCCAAAATATGAGGCTTCTCTGGAGAGGTTCAAGCGGGGGCTTGGAAAGCGCTATCCGATGTACATCGGAGAAAACGAGGTATGGTCAGAAAGCGGCGAGTTCGACCATAAAAGCCCAATTGATACCTCAATAATCGTTGGCCGATTTCAAGTTGGCACACGAGACCACGCAAAACTAGTTATCGAAGCCGCTAAGAAAGCGTTTCCTCAATGGAGCAGGGAAAGTTGGCAAAAACGCGCCAGAATCATGCTGAATGCAGCTGATTTGATTGATGAGAGGAAATTCGACATTGCAGCAACAATCACTTTTGAAGTGGGGAAGAACCGACTTGAAGCTTTGGCTGAGTGCTGGGAAGCCATTGATGCAATAAAATTCTACTCTAAAATCATGGAGAAAAACAATGGTTATGTCGAGAAGATGTATGATGGCGGTCCAGGCGAAGATTGCACAGTAGTTTCAAAACCTTTTGGCGTTTGGCCTGTGATTTCTCCATTCAACTTTCCTTTCATGTTGGCTAACGGAATGGCTCTCGGAGCGCTTATTACGGGTAATGCAATTATATTAAAGCCAACTAGCGAGGCTCCACTCACGGGCCTACTACTCTATCATGTATTCAAAGATGCTGGGGTTCCCGCGGGCGCAATCAATTATGTTACTGGTCCTGGTCCCAATTTTGAGGAAGAGTTTGTTTCAAACGGTGACGTTGCAGGAATTGCCTTCACTGGCTCAAGAGATGTTGGAATGAAACTTTACCGAAAGTTCTTGACACAGCAGCCGTACCCAAAACCTATAGTGCTTGAAATGGGAAGCAAAAACCCCGTCGTCGTAACCTCATCAGCACATATTAACAAAGCAGTCGAAGGGATAGCAAGATCTGCATTCGGCTTCGGGGGACAGAAGTGTAGCGCAGCATCAAGAATATACGTCCACAGTATGGTTCGAGAGAAATTCCTAAAGATTCTTCTTGAACGGGTCGAAAAGATAAATGTGGGAGACCCAAGGGAGAAAGATGTTTTCATGGGGCCATTGATCAAAAAAGAGGTGGTAGAGAAATTTACTCAGGCGTTGGCTGACGCAAATAAAGCGGGTGGAGTTGTTCTTGCTGGCGGAAAAGTGCTTGAGGCGGGAAAATTCAAAAATGGGTATTATCTTACGCCGACTATAATCATTGGGTTACCGCATACTCATAGGCTGTTTAAAGACGAGCTTTTTATGCCGTTGATTGTTATTGACGAATTCCAGACAATGGAAGAAGCGATAGTCAAAGTTAACGATACCGAATATGGACTAACGGCAGGCATCTTCTCGGAAAACCCAGAAGAATTGCAAACATTTATGAAGCAAGTGCAATTCGGAGTGATCTACGCGAATCGTAGCGGTGGCGCAACCACTGGAGCTTGGCCAGGCGCCCAATCCTTCACAGGCTGGAAAGCTAGCGGCGCAACAGGCCAAGGTGTATGTGGAGCTCACTATCTGCTCAATTTCCTTAGAGATCAATCACAAACCATCGTTTCTTAATCAAAGGAAAACAGGTAGTGCCGCCAAACGATCAGCTTCCATCAAACCCATCAAACCAAACATCCTTATTGGTTCTAGAAAAGCAAAAATAATAATACTTTTAAGTCAAACTACGATTACTCAAAAGAGAAATTAGCATGTCGCGAAAGTTCAATTCAATCACATTGATAATTGGAGCAATAGCGATTGGTTTTATCTGGCTTTACAACATTTCTGTCCAAACAGTGCTTATCCCAACAATAGTCAACGGCGAAGTCATCGCCACTTCGACAGCAATAATTTTCACAGGCATATTTTTTACACTTGGCTGCTCACACAAATTATTAGAGCTCAAAAAGGATGACCACCCTAAATTCATCCTAGGTTTTCTAGGGTTAGCATCAGTTTTTGTCATAGGAACTTTCTTACTTTTAATTATCAATTCTTTTGAGATTGCTCTTAAATTAAGCTTTACAAGTTTGATTATAGCTAGCGGAACTTTCATGAGTCTAATAGCCCTTCTTATCCAAGGGATGAATGAACCAGAAATTTGATTCTAATAATCGCACATGAGTAGCTAGGAAATACTTAGGGTCTCTATATTTTGTTTCGAATAAGCTCCTCGCCCTGGGTGGTTTTTCAGAGACTTAAACAAAGTGTGCGAAACTTCTATATGTTAGGTTTTTAAGCTTCTAGCGGAGATCAAAAATATGAACCGCGAAAGTTATAAAACCAAAAGGAAAGGCCAGCCAAAAAAGGTACGCAAGGTTACTGGGGCGGAAAGTCGGTTGGCTTCAATGGCTAAAGAGAGAGTTTATTATGCTCAGCCACAAATGCATGAAGCTTACAATACTAAAACCGAATGGATAAAAGCTGTAATTCCCAAAGCGAAAGAATCCGCACCATAGAGAAAAATATTCAATCCCACTATATTCTATTTAGTTAAAAAGATCCAATTAAACTGAATAGTTGTTTGCGTATTTTAAACAGTCATATTTATAAGAATTCTGGGATTCATTATCTAGATAGTTTTGAGGCGCTAAACTGAATAATGAGCGCAGATTGGTTGAGATCATGCGTAGAAATTTTTATCGATCACGCCAAGATAAAAAAAGTGTAAAAGGCAAATTAGTGCCTAATGCATCAGCAGATAAAGTTCAACCTGAAGTTGGCATCCGTGAACTTAATAGAAGAAATTTCATGAAGCTATCAGCATTAACTGCTGGAGGAGCTTTAGCTACAATTGCTTTAGAAAGCTACCTCAAACCCATGGCTCTAATCCCAACAGCAATGGCTCAACTTCAGCCGGCGAATTTGGAAACAAAGTTAGTTCAACCTATCGCAGGTTCTGGGTCTGCCCTTTTGGACCCGTCGAGTATTCCCATGTTTGAAAACCAGTTGGCTTCTCCCCCGCCCGTGTATGTGCCTAAAGTGATAACTGACCAGGGTAAAGTGATTCGACATGAATACACGGTAGCCATGGCCAGTTTTTCAGAGCAAATTCTTCCTCCTTCAATGAATCTAAACACGCAGGTTTGGGGGTATGGTGGCACCGCGAAGGATGCGTTAACTGGTTCGCCTTTAGGTTTTGTTCAGAGTAGTCCGGGACCCACTTTTGAAGCAGTTAGAGGAATACCAATTCAAGTGGAATGGCAAAACACCATAACCTCATCTTATATGTTTGCTGTTGACCCAACCATACATTGGGCAAATCCAAACAACAATTCACAGCCCAATTCGCCTTTCCCAGCTTATCCTCCAGGATATCCAAATGCTCAAAGTCCTGTTCTTCTAGTGACGCACCTTCATGGCGGAGAAAACCAATCCTACTATGACGGAGGACCAACCCAATGGTTCACTGCAAACGGTAAACATGGCTCACAATACAGCACATACACACAAACTGATTCGAACAAAGCAGTTTACTATTATCCTAATGCGCAACAACCTACAACGCTTTGGTATCATGATCATGGTTTAGGCGTTACACGTCTTAATGTAGTGTCGGGATTGGCAGGTTTCTATTTGATAAGAGAGCCCCAAGGTGGTGATGATAAGATTGCAGCAATTTTGCCGACTGGAAAATATGAGATGCCGCTTGTGATACAGGATAGATCTTTCAATGCTGATGGCTCATTGAATTATCCCGCCGTTGGAATTGAGCCCAGTACTCATCCGTATTGGGTTAACAGTTTCTTGGGAAACACAATCATGGTTAATGGAAAAGTTTGGCCAAATATGAACGTAGATAGAGGTCAATATCGATTCAGGATTTTGAATGGCTCAAATTCTCGTTTTTACGAAATAGGTTTTTCAAATGGAATGTCATTCGTTCAGGTTGGAAGCGATGGTGGATACCTCAAGACACCAGTTTCTCTAACATCCCTTCTAATAGCACCTGCCGAACGAGCAGATGTAATAGTGGATTTCTCAACTCTGGCTCCTGGAACGAAAGTGATTCTCAAAAATACCGCGTTGACCAACAATACCAGTAGTGAAAAACAAACGGTTGGGCAAATTATACAATTCACTGCAACTGATCAGACAGCACCTACACCTTTCAATCTTGCTCAGGCGCCAAATCCATTTAATCCAACACTTGCAGCCGCCAGTTTTCCTACCTTGCCAGAACCAACTAAACAAAGAATTCTCACGTTGTTTGAGGTTTCAGGTCAAAATGGCACAAAAGTTGCGTTACTTGATGGGCAAATGTGGGATGCACCAATCTCTGAAACTCCTGAAATTGGCTCAACTGAAGATTGGATAATCGTTAACCCAACAATGAATCCGCATCCAATACACCTGCACCTTATTCAATTCCAGTTAGTCCAAAGAGAAACATTTGATTCAACTTCCTACGTGGAAGCCTGGGAGTCCTATAACGGTGTTCCTCCATTTAATCACCCTACAAAAAATGTCAATCTCAACTCGTATCTATCCAATTTGAAAATTGCAATTCAACCGAATGAACAATGTTGGAAAGACACAATCATCGTAAATGCAGGAGAAGTTGTAACCATCCGAGTGCGGTTTGCACAACAAGATGGCTCCAGCTTTCCGTTTGACGCAACTGCTGGACCAGGGTATGTATGGCACTGTCACCTGCTAGAGCATGAAGACAACGAGATGATGCGTCCCTACAAAGTCACCCCAAAGGGGAGCTCCATCGCATTGCCTTTGGCAGTTTCTACAGTTGGAATAGCCGCCGCTGCCGCCGTGATTGGTTATTCATATTCGAGAAAAAGAAAGAAAAGACAAAGAACAATCAAAGGATTGGTTGTTCAACACGATCATTTGCCTGCGCTTAGTGATGTCAAGAAGCTTGAAAAAAATGAAGCTGAGCTAGAAGATTACAAACCTAACTAAAAGATGACTGCTCTTGTGCGTATACTTTTAGGCGCACACACGTTCTTAGCGTTTTTTCATGCTAACTATTATTTGAAGTTGATACCTGTGGTTGAAAAGTCTTCAGCTATGACTGAACAAAATTTGTTGGTTGATTTGACTTTCCATGATTTTCCTGCAAGTTTATTGAAAGAGTTCACATTAAAAATCGTCAAGCCTTATTTCAAAGGCAATATGGATAAAGCCATCAAAAGCCTCATGGAAAAAACATTAACTGAAGAATCAATTGTCAAAAAAGCCCTAAACAAATAAGCCCGATTGACTTAATGGGCTAAGGAAGGTAAAATCTTACGCTCACTAAAAAACTAAATTTAGGGGATCAATACCGATGCCCAAAAGGTCAACTCGGCAGATTAGTTGCTAAAAGGATGAACCTTCACCACGAAAAGCTAACTTTGTGGGGATTAACAAAGGTTACATTGAGATCAGACTACGTTATTTTAGATGTGGGCTGTGGGGGCGGCAAAACCATCGGCAAATTAGCTCAAATGACACCCAACGGGAAAATTTTCGGCATTGACTATTCCCCTGACATGGTGGAATTCTCTAAAGAAATTAACAAAAGGTTGATAACTGAAGACCAAGTGGAAATAATCGAAGAATCAGTGGAAAAAATGAGTTTTAAGGACAACTTTTTTGATTTGGTTACAGCTTTTGAAACTTACTATTTTTGGGCCAATTTTCCTTTGGCTTTACGGGAAATAAAACGTGTGCTGAAGTCTGGAGGGAGACTATTGTTGGTGAACGAAATGTTATATGGAGTTACTCCAGCAAAAATTATCGAGGAAACTCATGTAAGACTTTTCCCTCTGGACGAAATCCAAAAAGTTTTGAAGTCTATTGGTTTTGTAGATATTCAGACGTTCAACAAACCTGAAACAGAATGGAACGCGATTCTCGCTCAAAAATAGTTGAGTAATAACCAAAAAGAAAAATTACGTTTAAGATTTTATTGTTTTTAGCCAGTCAAGAAGAAGCTCTCTCATCTTTTGAGGGCTCTCTATCACATGCATATCTTCCATAGCTTCAAGTTTTCGCACTTGATCAGCTTCTTCCTTGCGCACTCTAAGCTTCAAATCTTTTCCGTTTGGAAGTTTTGTGTAAACAACGCTCTCTTTGTAATCTGTTGGCAAAACATAAACTGGCCTAAAGGCTTTGAGGCTCATAATAGCCGAGTTTGTCAGCATTGTATCGCTTATGCTGTTGGCGATTTTGGCAACTGTATTCGAACTGGCAGGAGCTATAAGGAAAAACTCATATTTGCCACTTTGAAGCCAAGCCGCCAGAAAAGGTGAATTAGAGTTAAGCTCAACTTGAACTTTAGAGAAATTCTGTCTTAAGTCATCCTCTAATCCGTAAAACTTTAGCATGGTATCAGCCGCTTTGGAAACGTAGACTTCTATCTCCACTAAATCCTCCGATTGCTTCTTTATTTCTTTCATTACATCAAGAATTTCAGCAATTTTATCACCTGCGCCACTTATTCCCCACGCTACTTTACGCTTTTTAACTTTAACATTATCAGCCATAATATTCAACCCTTTTTTTCGTCATACTTCTCTGAATATTCAACAAAACGTTTGATTACCTTCTTTAAACTTCTAAAGCCTTCTTCATCAGCCTTTACCCCTTCTAACGTGTCTTTGCTCCAAAACGTTGCGCCTAAATTGGCGCCGAAAAATCCCCCGCCAACCGGAACCATGCCGTTTATTATGTAAAAAGTGTGAATCTGCATGAGTGCGAATTCTTGCCCACCGTTTCTATCCCCGCCGACCGCTATGCCCATACCTATTTTGCCTTTGAAAACATTCTTGTCTGCTGCAACTAATGCACGTGTTCTATCCATTATTGCTTTGATTTGGGCGCTAACTCCACCGTTATACACCGGTGTTGCAAAAATAATTGCTTTTGCTTCAGTTAACAACACGTAGAGCTCTTGCATGTCATCTTGGATAGCACATTCTTTGTTTTTGAGGCAATAGTCGCAATGCGTACAGTAATCAATCCAGTTTCCCTTAACACCCCAAAACTTGGTTTCGAATCCTTTCTCGTTTAATATTTTTAATGCTTCCTTTAAAACGTATTCAGTAGCTTGTTCTTCTCTTGGGCTGCCGCAAATTCCGAGTATCATAATCCTCATTAAAAGTTAATCGCTAATTTACATTAAAGCATTACTACACCAAAAAATGGGTTTTTCTAAGGATTTCTAGAATTGTCTGAAATTTAACTTAACATAACATAAAAACGAAAAATAAAAAGAAGATTTGAGGTGGATTATTCTTTCTCGAAGTATTCTTCTGGCTTTGGCGGAATTGGTGGTAAGCCTCTGCGTTCGCGAATCTTTTTGATTGTGTCGGCTTGCATTTGTTCTGGAACTGGTGCCCATCTACTGAACTGTGTTGCCCAGAAGGCTCTGCCTGAAGTTGAACCTCTTAGTTCATCGGCGATGCCGAAGCTTTCGGAAACTGGCATTTCGGCTTTTACTGTGATCATGTCTTCTTCAGATGGCATGTCAAGGATTTTTCCTCGTCTTTTGTTTAGCATTGTGATTACTGCACTAACGAACTCGCTTGGAACTTTGCATTCGAAACTCATGAGTGGCTCAAGCAGTTTTGGATCGCTCAGTAATATGCAGCAGTATATCGGTCTCCAAGTCATTGGGATTGCTTGTGCAGGCCCCCTGTGGACTGGGTCTTCGTGAAGCACAATGTCTTCTAAATTGATTTTTAAGCCATAAGCTGGCTCCTTAGCTAGTGGCGATGTGTGGACTGCTTCACGGAATCCGCCTTTAATGTGATCAAGAATTTCCTCAACGTACTGTCTTCCTCTTATACGATTGACAAGAATACAGTTTTCTTCAACTGCTACTGCACCTTTAGCTTCATCTGCTTCCCATCCTAAAGAACGCAAAGTTTTCGTTCGTTCATCTCTGCTCTGCATGTCACTAATCTTATCAGATTTTATAGCTTCAATAACTTCATCCGACAGCCTTTCAATTGTTATCCAGAGTTTGTTGTGTTTGTTAGGGCTTTTACCCATAATAGCTGGACCACTGTAATCATGACTTATAGTTTCTCGATAAATGACTATTGGCTTGCTAAGTTTTACTTTTAAGCCTGCTTCCTGCATACGGTAAGCCGTGATTTCGAGGTGAAGTTCGCCCATGCCTGATAAGAGGAATTCGCCGCTTTCTTTATTCATAATGAAATGCAGGTTAGGATCTTCTGTTGTGAGCTTATGCATGACTTTATCGAATAAAGGTAGGTCTTTGACGTCTTCAGGTTCGACAGCTACTGTTACGACGGGGTCAGAAACGTATCTTAAGCCTTCAAACGAATGTACTTCTACGCCTTCTTCTGCTATAGTTTCGCCAACATGTATTGATGGTAAACCTGAAATTGCTCCAATGTTGCCTGCTGGAACATGGTCAATAAGAACACGGTCGGTTGCCATACTCATGAAAACCTGTTGAATAGTGCCTTTCTGGTTACTGCTCAAGAGTTGGACTGTTTTTCCTCGCACAACTGAACCGCTGAAGATTCTGCCGATTGCTACTGTTCCGCTGTGTGGGTCAACTTCAATAGTCGATATGCACATTAACAAAGGAGCTTTCGGATCAACTTTCGCCATTCCTTGACCTGTAGTACTCTTTATATCTCCTGGCCAAATTTGGGGTTGTCTGTATGGTTGCGCTTCGTAAGGATTAGGTAAGTGTTTGACGAACATGTCCAAAATAGGTTCTGGTAGTGGTGCTTTCTTGCTTAATTCATCAACTTTTCTCCCAACTTCTATGGGGTCTCCAGTGTATGCATCGATGATATCTTGGAAAGTGACTTTCTTTAACTTCATATGATCAAGATTTAAACCCCATTTGTGAAGTGCGGAGCCGAATGCAACGCGGCTATCTTCTATTTTGACTTGCCAATCTTGTTTGTGCTCTGCAGGCGCATACCTCTCAATTAAAGTATTTACTCTCATGAGAATCTTTGCAAATTTCTTTTGGATCTCTTGAGGAGTGAGTTTGATTTCTTTTATTAATCGGTCAACTTTATTGATGAATAGAATTGGTTTGACACGTTCTCGAAGGGCCTGCATCAAAACTGTTTCTGTTTGAGTCATGGGTCCTTCAACAGCATCTACAACTACGAGTGCCCCATCAACTGCTCTGAGACTTCTAGTTACAGCACCTGAGAAGTCAATGTGGCCTGGGGTGTCTATGAGGTTGATAAGGTAATCTTGATTATTGTAAGTGTGCACCAAGCTAACGTTTGAGGCGAAAACTGTCATTTGACGTTTTTGCTCAAGATCCCACGAATCGAGGAAAAGTTTTTGCCCGGCAGTTTGGGTGCTGATAATTCCTGCTGCTGCAAGTAAACTGTCGGCAAGAGTGGTTTTTCCATGATCCACATGAGCAATAATGCTGGTATTTCTGATGAATGTTGGAGTTTCCATCAGTTTGACTATTTCGTCAGTTTGCCTATAACGAGCCATAACTATCAATTCTCCATTTTTTTAATGATATTTATTATTTGAAACTACATGGAAAGTGAAATTGTGTCCTATTAACTTTATGGCATGGTTTTTTGAAAAACTTGGGAAAGTAATATTGATGCAAACGACCTCATACTTCGTTATTCTTCAAATAATTTTGCTTTTTGCAAACATTCCTGTCTCCGCTTAATCGTTGAAAGGTTGATTTTTCTTTGCAGAATTGTTAAGCGCAGTTCACAACAAAGGATAAAAGGATAATTTTGTTAATATGCGCTAAATCAAATTTGAGGGTGAAATGAATTAATTGAATAAGAAAAACTTCTACTGCTATAAATTTGCGATTTCAATGGTGAAAATATCTTTTTTCCCGATTGGTTTAAATTCATCAAACATCAATTTAACAAAAAATACCAATTAGATCCAATATTTACGTCAAAAATGCTGAGAATATGATAACAACTTCAATTAATTCCGGTTCGAACAGTAAATCTTTGTTATCGATCCTATTGAGTTATCAATTTTCTTCTTTGGGGCTGTCCCTAACTAGTTAATCACGGAGTTTTTTGGCGGAATCAAATTGGAAAAAGCTTCTTCTTTGCCAGTTAATGAAGTCTTCAATGAACTAAATACATCCATTAATGGTTTAACAACTGAAGAAGCTAACCTTCGCCTGAAGAAACATGGTTACAACAAACTTACAGAAAAACGTCAAGTCCCGCTTATACATAAATTTATTCGCAACCTTCGAGATTTATTTGGCATACTGCTGCTTGTGGCAGCATTTTTATCATATATTAGCGGCAGCCCCGAACTTGCGTTAATCATACTTGCAGTTGTTTTTGTCAACATTTTTGTATCTATGTTCCAGGAGTCACGAGCAGAAAAAGCCATAGAAACTCTTAGGAGCTGGATGCCAGAGTTTGCAAAAGTGATGCGCGATGGGGAACTTAAAAAAATTTCAGTGAGCGAAATTGTCCCGGGTGACATAGTTGCTCTTGAGGAAGGTGACCGTGTACCTGCAGATGGACGCTTAATAGAAGCCTTTGATCTGTGGACAAACAATGTTCCCCTTACGGGAGAATCAGAACCGCAACCACGCGTAGCTGAAACTGTCAAAACTGTTGAGAAAGCTTATTTGTACGCACCAAACCTTGTTTTCATGAGCACAAGCGTCGCGAAAGGCCAAGGCAAAGCAATTGTCTATGCAACTGGAATGGATACACAGTTTGGCAAAATTGCAAATTTAACTCAAGCAATTCATGAAGAAGAGAGC
>Ga0335081_10017612_pt1 | contig 11564 bp, 11 predicted proteins | sample Lox_Sample_35_FD_206713 | JGI IMG/M metagenome (GOLD analysis project Ga0335081, IMG submission 206713) | Soil microbial communities from Loxahatchee National Wildlife Refuge, Florida, United States - Lox_Sample_3.5 | ecosystem: Environmental > Terrestrial > Soil > Wetlands | place: USA... | reverse complement strand
CTGTAATACCTAATTTTGTCACACCTAATATTGATTTGAATCAAATTTATGATCTGGCGCCCTCGGAATTCTGCGGCATATTCCGCTATCCGTAACGAAGAGGACCCGATTTGTTCCGGGCGAAAGCTTTTTCTGGTGGAGCTTTCGATTTTATGCTGAGACCGCGGCCTGCTCCGCTCCGAGCGCAATGGCTCCCGCGCGCAGAAGCGAGCGCACCCTGTTTTCAGACAGGGGTTGTGAATAAAAGAAACCCTGAATCTCGTGGCAGCCCCATTCGGTCAATAATTGCCGCTGTTGGTCCTGCTCGACACCTTCGGCAATGACGTCGATGCCCAGCTCGGCGGCGAGCCCGATGGTCGCCTTGACGATCGCGACATCGCCCGGGTCCGACGCAAGGTCAGCGACAAAGGTTTGCGCGATCTTGATGCGGTCGACAGGGAAACGGCGCAAATAGTCGAGCGACGAATATCCCGTTCCGAAATCGTCGATCGCAAGCCTGATGCCGTGGCTGTGCATTCTCCGGAGCACGTCATTGTGCTCGAGCGAGGCCTCCATCAAGGTCGACTCGGTCAATTCGAGTTCGAGGAAGGGCGGCGGCATTCCCGTGTCGGTCATTATTTCATTGACCGCTGCCTCGAAATCGAATGCCGCCTTCAGTTGAACCGCGGAAACGTTGACGGCGACGAGCGGTACCGAGATACCCTCCTCGCGCCATTTCTTCGCGTCGGTGCAGGCCCGTCGCAAGACCCAGAGGCCGAGGGAGACCATCAGGCCGGAGCGTTCGGCGATCGGCACGATGGTCGACGGCGAGATCACGCCGCGTGTCGGATGCTGCCACCGCAGCAAGGCTTCGACGCCGACGATATGACCGGTTGAGACGTCGATTTGCGGCTGGTAACAGAGGTCGAGCGCTTCGGATTCGATCGCCTCGCGCAGGTCTTCCGCCAGAGTGACACGCTCGCGGACTTCCTCGTCGAGACTGTCGGTGAAATAGCGGTAGACGCCGCGCCCGTCGGCTTTCGCGCGATACAAGGCCAAATCCGCATGGGACAGAAGAATTTCGGGCGTGGTCTCGCCGGGGCTCGACACCGCGATGCCAATGCTCGACCCGATTCGGATCGGACTGCCATCAAGCATGAGCGGCTCACGCATCTTTTCCAAGATTTTCGAGGCGACGACCGCCGCTTCGTCCGGCGCCTGGAGGTCGCTCGCCAGGACGGCAAACTCGTCGCCGCCAAACCTGGCGACGGTATCGATCTCGCGCACGTGCGCGCGGAGCCTCTCACTGACCGCGACGAGAAGCTTGTCCCCCATCGGGTGGCCCATGGTGTCGTTGATGTCTTTGAAATGATCGAGGTCGAGATAAAGGACCGCGAACGTATGCCGGTCGCGACGTGAGCGCGCGATGGATTGGTGCAGAGCTTCGACGAAGACGGCACGGTTGGGAAGCTTGGTCAACGAGTCCGTTCTCGCGAGTTGGACGAGATTTTCCTGGTTGCGCAGGCGCTCCGTCATGTCGCGGAGCGTCGAAAGGACAACGGGTTTCGTCTCGAGCATCGCGAGCACCGAAGCGAGTTCGACCCAGAACAAGCGCCCGTCTTTACCCTTGCAGTGCCAATCGAAAATCTGTTTTTGACCCGGCACCATCGCGTCGAGCTTTTCGCGCCTTGCTCCCACCGTGAAGCCTGGCTCCCCGGACGAAAGATCCGTAACGGTGCAGGCGAGCAGCTCCTCGCGCCCATAGCCGAACATTTCGCAGGCCGAGCGGTTCACTTCGATAAAGCGGCCGGTCGGAGGATCGACGACGAAAATCGCTTCGCCGATCGAGTCATAGACGGTTCGCAGCCAGTTCTCGCGGTCTCGCAGATTGGCGGCCAAGCGGCGCAAGGAGGCGGCGCGGCGACGCGTTGTGAAAACATAGAGGACGCCGATCGCGGTGCAAACGAGACCCAACGCACCCACCATCATCACATCGATTTCGATCGGCATCTCGTACCAGCGCACGAGCGGGACGGTGGCGATCACGAATTCGTGCTGATCGAAGACGACGCGATCCAAACGCACGGCCGAGGGATCGATCTTCTCGAACGGCGGCGGCGATTGCCCCGGCTTGCGCAAGCGCGACGAATGCACATAGAGAAGAGGGCCGGGATGGTCGAAGGGACCATCGAAGATATATTCATCGTAGCCTTTGGCCGCTGACGTCCCGAGGATCGATTCAATCATGTCGCCGACACGAAACACCGCGATCGCGTAGCCGCGAAGCTGCTCGCGCCGTTCTTCGACCGTGGCCGGGTGGAAACTCTCGTAGATCGGTCCGACGAGGAGAAAGCCCCATTGATCGCCGTGGCCGATCACGCGCAGCGGGTCCGAAGCAAGGATATCGCCGGTGTCGCGGGCGCGCTCGAACAATGCCTCTTGAGAAAATTTCGCGTCCAATCCGAGCACGAACTGGTTCTCGCTTTCGGGATAAAGCCCGTAGACCGGAAAATACTCGGCGCGCTCGCCAGCCTTCCTTACGGTGCCGTCGGGATCGAGTTCCGTGATCTGAAAGCCCGTCAGGCCTTGCGTGCGTGCGGCAGCCTCGAAGCCGGCTCGATCCTTCGAGTAGACCCGCGGTGAATAATCCAGCGCAAGAATTCCCGGATGCAACGGCACCTGGTGCGCCCCGTACGTGTGCAGCATGGCCAGAGGAACCTGTCCGCCAAGGGTCTCGGCGAAAATCTGGATGTCCGAGACGGTGTCATCGTATGGGCCAATCTCGATCGATAGGGTATTGATTCGGCTGCCGATCTCCGCCTTTTGCTCGGTCTCGAATTTGTCGCCGTCCGAGCGCCACATCAGCCAGAAGCCAAGTCCCGTGCTGGCGAGGCCGATCACAAGCGTGATCAACAGCGCCTGCCGTGCGCACGCGCTTTGAAATGCCGCGAGCGCGCGAAGCAACGAGCGTCCGAGGCTGCCACGATATCGATCGATAAAGGGCTTCAGCGGGGTTCTCTCTCTCATAAGGCTAAATTAGCGTGCTTAGATTGCCTTGAAATTGATACAAATCAACATTGAATTGAAGCCCGGAAACCCCAAGCCGGTAGCCACGGGGTTCATGGCGGCCCTATAACGCCCGAGCCATGGATGCCCGCGCCACGATCCCCGCGCTGCAGCAGATGAAGCGCGACGGAAAGAAATCCGTCGGCGTCGTCGCGTGGGATTATCAGCTTGCGCGGATCGCCGATCGTGCCGGCGTCGATTTCGTCTCGGTCGGCGATTCCGTTGGCGTCAATCTCTGGGGCCATGCCAATCCGCTCGAGGTTACGCTCGAGGAGATGCTCGTCTGCTGCAAGGCGGTGCGGCGCGGCGTGACGCGCGCGCTCGTGACGTGCGACTTCCCGTTCGGGCCCTTGCAGCGCGGCATCGACAGCGCGCTCGATGCGGCCATCCGCCTCGTCAAGGAAGGCGGCGCCGATCTCGTCAAGCTCGACGCCGCGGCCGAATTTCCCGACGCGGTGCGCGCGATCGTGCGCGCCGGCATTCCCGTTTTCGCGCAGATGGGCCTGACGCCGCAGACGGCGCTGCGCTACGGCATTCCCTACAGCGCCCAGAACTCGCCCGGCGCCGTCGCGGCCGCCGAGCTTGCGCAAAAGCTCGTGGCCGAGGCGCGGCTCCTCGAAGAGGCCGGCGCCTCGCTCATCGACTTCACCAATTCCGGTCCCGTCGCGGGGCCGGCCGTGGCGAAAGCAGTGACAATTCCGGTGATCGGCGGCTTCGGCGGCGGCCCTTGGCTCGATGGCCGCGTGCGGCTCGCGCACACGGCGATCGGCTATGGCGAACGCTGGCTCGAAGCGACGACCGAGACTTACGCCAACGTCGCGAAGGCGAGCCTCGGCGCGTTCGAAGCGCTCGTCGCCGACGTGCGCGCCGGCCGCCAGATCAAGGGCTGAGCCTCACTCCCAGGCGCGGTTGTCGACGACGTTCTCGTAAGTCGCGCCGGGCACGACCATGTTCCACTTCACGGTCCAGTTATAGGTGTCGTCGAAGCGCTCGCGCGTATAGGGCGTGGGCGGCGCGTGCAGCAGGCGCCACGCTTGGAAATCCTTCGCCTCGAGCAGCCCGCCCGTCTCCTCGACGAAATAGTGGACGTAAGGCGTCGGATCCTTTTCGAGCACTTTGACCGCGTGCGCCTGGGCGCGGAAAATCGCGGCCAAGGTCGGACCGTCGAGATCGTCGCCCGCCGCCTCGCTGCGCGTCGAATGGGATTCGATGAGGACGCGCAGGCCCATCTTCTGCGCGACGCTGATCCACGGCTCCATCAGGCTCACCGCCGCCACCCGCCCCTCGCGCAGCGCCTCGATCCGCTTCGGCATGGAGCCCGCGTTGGTGGTCTTGATGTGCTCGGGCGCGAGAAACCCCTCCATCATCTTGAGGGTGGTGAAGTTCGAGCCGTTGTTGGGCGTGACCGCGATCGCCTTGTCCTTGAGCTGCTCGGGCTCGTAATAGGGCGAGTCAGGCGCGACGACGATCGCGAAGCTCGACATCGAGGCGCCCAGTGCGACGATCTTGCGGCGCCGCAGCCCTTCCTTCTCGGCCTCGACCGCGCGCTTCATGATGCCCCACTCGCACATGCGGTACTGGTCGATGCCGCCGTCGTTGTAGACGCTGTCGAGCGGGCGGTCGAAGATCGAATCCCATTTCACCATGTGTGTCGTCGTCACCTGCGCCATGCCGGGCGTCGTGACGAACTCGATGTCGAGCCCCTCGTCCTTGAAAAAGCCCCGATCGCGCGCGACCAGCACCGGCAGATCGTGCACGGCGTTCATGATCGCGAGTTGCGGCCTTGCCGAATTGCGCTGCGCTGTCATCCCGTCCTCCCGGCGTGGTGGCAAATGATTGGCTCGGGCGCAGGACCTGTCAACGCGTCAGCAGCACTCGCAGCCGAGCATCGGCATCTCGGCGAGCGCGGGCTTGAGCCAAGCCGGCGGCAGATCGTCCTCGACGATCATCGCGACCGGCTTGAACACCTTGTAATGATGGCGCTTGCCGTCATCGATCCAGAAGCCGACGACGGTCTCGACCGGCGGGCAGCCCGGCACGGCGCATTGAAGCTCCGACACCAGCACCGCCGCCTCCGCGGGCAGAGCGAAGCGGGCGCGCGTCCACTCTTCGACGCGCAGGCGCGCCTCGCTTCGTTCGCGGCCCTTGTTGACGACACCGAGCATGCGACAGCTAGAATGAACGACTGCGCCGGAATTATAGCGGGAGGTCGTGGTGGCGGAACAAGTGTTGGCGGCCGTGCGCACCGGGCCCGGCAAGACCGAGCTGCGCGAATATCCGATGCCCGACATTCCGGCCGATGCCGCGTTGATGCGCATGGAGGTCGCCGGCATCTGCGGCACCGACGTGAAGCTCTATCAGCATCCGCCGACGCCGGCGCCCGTCATCATGGGGCATGAGAATATCGGGCGGATCGCCAAGGCCGGACGCGAGTTCACGCGCCGCAAGGGCTTCAAGGAGGGCGATCTCGTTTTCGTCGAGCATTATGTCGCGTGCGGCAAGTGCGAATGGTGCCATCTGGGCCAGTACCGGCACTGCGAGAACACGGATTGGCGCGGCAATCCCGACGCGATCCGCTATGGCTACACCTCGGCCGAGAACGCGCCGCATCTCTGGGGTGGCTTCGCGCATTACGTCTATCTTCCGTGGAACGCGGTCGTGCACCGCGTGCCGAAGGGCGTGACCCCGGAGCTTGCGGGGCTCGTCACGCCGATGGCGAACGGCGTCGAGTGGTCGCTCTTCGACGGCGGCGTCGGCTACAACTCGACCGTGCTGATCCAGGGCCCGGGCCAGCAAGGCCTGTCGCAGACGATGATCTGCAAGCAGGCGGGCGCTGCGCTCATCATCGTCACCGGCACGGGAAAAGACGCCGCGCGCCTCGAAGTGGCGAAGGCCTTGGGCGCCGATCACGTGATCGACGTCGAGCGCGAGAACCCGTTGGAGCGCGTCATGGCGATCACCGCCGGCAAGGGCGTCGATGTGGCGCTCGACTGCACGTCGGGCGCCGGCACGATCCCGATCCTCCTCGGCATCGAGGCGCTGAAGCGCAAGGGCGGGGTCATCGTCGTCCAGGGCGAGATGGCGGAGTTTCCGAATTTCCCGCTCGGCAAGATGACAGTGAAGTTCATCACCGTCAAAAGCGCGCGCGGCCATAGCTACAAGGCGTGCGAGCTGGCGCTCGAGCAGCTCGCATCGAAGCGCTTCCCGCTCGAGAAGGTCACGACGCACCGCTTCGGCTTGAAGGACGTGGACCTCGCCATCCGCTCGGTCGGCGGCAAGGGCGTCAAGGACGTGATCCACGCCTCGCTCATGCCGTGGGAATGAGCGCGCGCGTTCCCGTCACGGTGCTGACCGGCCATCTCGGCGCCGGCAAGACGACACTCCTCAACCGCATCCTCAAGGAGGATCACGGGCGGCGTTATGCCGTCATCGTCAACGAGTTCGGCGCGATCGGCATCGATGGCGATCTCATCGTCCATGACGAGGAGGAATTGTTCGAGCTCGGCAACGGTTGCGTCTGCTGCACCGTGCGCGGCGATCTCGTGCGTATGGCGCATCGGCTCCTGGCGCGGCCGCAAAGCTTCGACGCGATCGTCGTGGAGACGAGCGGGCTGGCCGATCCCGGACCGGTGGCGCAGACATTTTTTCTCGACCAGTTCCTGGCCGAGCGGACCGCGCTCGATTCCGTGACGACGGTCGTCGATGCGAAGCACATCCTCCTGCGGCTCGCCGACAGCGCCGAGGCCGAGGAGCAGATCGCGTTCGCCGACCAGATCGTGCTCAACAAGACCGAGCTCGTGACGGAGGCTGAGCTTCCCGCCATCGAGGCGCGCCTGCGCGCGATCAACGCACTTGCGCCGATCCACCGCGCCGTGCGCGCCGGCGTGGCGCTCGACCAGGTTCTCGGCCGCGGCGGCTTCGAGCTCGACCGCATCGTCGCGCTCGAACCGGATTTCCTCGATCCCGCCGGCCACGCGCACGACCACACGAGCGGCATCCGCAGCGTTTCGCTCGCGCACGACGCACCGCTCGACGGCGAGAAGGTCCGGCGCTGGCTCGCCGATCTCGTTGCCGCGCGAGGGGCCGACATCCTGCGCGGCAAGGGCATCCTCGCCATCGCCGGCGCGCCGCGGCGGCTCGTCTTCCAATCGGTGCACATGCTGCACGAATGCGACGATCAGCGCCCGTGGCAGCCAGGCGAGCGGCGCGAGAGCCGCCTCGTCCTCATCGGCCGCGATCTCGACGAGGGAGCGCTCGGCGCGGCGTTCCGCGCCTGCGCGGCGGCGTAGCTATTTGCTGGGCGGAACGCTGCTGCCCGAAAGCGGCGGTTTCGGCGTTTTGCCCGTGAGTTCGCGGTAGAGCCGATCGACCGCGGCCTGCTGCCGTGCCGCCTCGCGCGCCGCCGCGGCATCGTTGCCGTGCAGAGCCTGCTCGCGCTGGTCAACTTCGGCCTGGCTCGGCTGGTGGTGGCGCGTCGCGTCAAGTTCCTGCGCCGGCACTTGCGGCCGCGCGTCTTGCGCGGCAGCGCCGGGCGCCCACGCCGAGGCGGCGAGCAGGGCGAGCAATCCGCGGACGCTGCCTGATCTCATCGCCTCGACGAACGCTCGCCGGGCGCGTTCGGCGCCGTCAGAATGCGCGCGGCTGCTGCCAGGGCGCCCCTTGCGGGTTGGTCTGCGCCGCGGGGCTGTCGAAGGCGTTGGGCGATTTCGGCGCCCACACGCCGTAGGCAAGCACGCCGAGCAGCACGACCATCACGACCGTTATCCAGGTCGGAAGGCTGCGCTGCTTCTTCTTCGGCCCCAGGCCGCGCCGTGTTGCTGCGGTTGTTCCGGTCACGTCACTCACACTCGACTTTCCGGCGCGGTCGCCGAAGCGTCGGCGACAGAGCGCCGCGATGCCAAGAGCCTAGGCTGGAATTTATTAAAAAATTGCTTCAACCGAACAGGCGTTTGAGCCGGGCCGAGACGCCATGGCGCAGCCTTTCGCGCCGAACCACGCCGGCACTCGTGACCCAGTTGAGCTGCACCACCCGGCGCGCGCCGTCCGCCGGCTTGTGGCCGTGCCAGGAATGCGGCGTGACGCGAAAGGCAAGGAGCGTTCCCGCGCTGGGCGGGACCTCGGTGACGGTGCTCTCGATATCGTCCGGCCGGCGCAGCAGGCGCAGCCGCCCGCCCGGCGCTTCCCAGGCCTCGTTCATGTAAAGCAGCACGGTGATGAGCTTCGTGGCGCTGTCGGCATGGATGCTGCCGTCCGACAGGCGCGCTTGGCCGCGCACCGTGATCATGGTCGGCCGGCCGGCGAGATCGAGCGCGAATTTCGCGGCGAACGCGCGTCGCATCGGCTCGCCCTCGAGTTCGCGAACGAGCCCGGCGAAACCGGGGCCGTAGCTCAGATCCTCAAGCGGGAAGCTCCCGGGCTGGTCGATGCTCGGATAATCCGCCGCCACCTCCGCGCGCCTCTCGGCACGCAAAAAGCCGGGCAAGATCACGTATGGAAATGGTTCTGAATTCAGTGGGGTGCGCTCGAAAGCTGAGAGATCGATGTAGCTCAACCCGCCGTTCTGGCCCGCCGTCACCGCCACAACCCGGCTCCCACACCTGATCCTTTAGAGCGCAGCCATGATACTCCGCGCGGCCTTGCCCTTGAAGCGGCGTCGTAGCAAGTTTCCCAGTCGGCGAGCAGTCGCGGCATTAACCTCTCGTTGACCATATTGGTGGCGGAGTTGGAGACGCGGAGGCAAGCCAGAACCGCATGGGACATTTGAGGCTGGCAAGAAAGACTTGGCGCGCTGGGAGGCTGCTCGCGGTGCTGGGCGGAGCGTTGGCGCTCGCCGGCTGCCTGAGCGCGCCGCCGACCCCTTTGCCGCAGGCCGCGGCGCCGCCTCCGCCCGACGTGACCCCGGTTCCGGTGCCCGTGGTCTCGCTGCCGCCGCGCCCGGTGCGGAAGCCTCCGCCGCGCACGCTCGCCTCGCTGCCGCCGCCTGCTTCGTCCCCCGAACCGGCGGCGCCGCCAAGCGCCGTCAACGAGGACGATTTCGCCCGTCTCACTGGCCTCGACCAGGACGAAGCGCTGGCCGTGCTCGGCGAGCCGCAGCAGCGGGCGGAATCGCCACCGGCAGTGCTGTGGCGCTACACCAGCAGCGCGTGCGAACTCGACCTTTACTTCTATCTCGATCTGCAAAGCCGAGAAATGCGCGTACTTCACTACGAGCTTAGAGATAATGATGATAGCGACCGATCTGGAGAAAAGTGCTATTCCGACCTCGTTGCCCCCCACCGCACCGACTAGGCCGGGCGCGCGGATCGTACTCGTCGATGACGACGACTCGTTCCGCGAGTCGCTCGGGCTCAATCTCATCGACGAGGGTTTCGCCGTGACGAGCTTCAGCGGCGGGGCCGAGGCGCTCGCATTCTTCGCGAGCGGCGGCTCGGCCAACGCGATCCTGCTCGACTGGCGCATGCCCGAGAAGAACGGGCTCGAGGTGCTGCGCGAGCTGCGCCAGAGCGGCAACAACACGCCCGTCATCTTCCTCACCGTGCTGTCGGAGGACATCTACGAGGAAGCGGCGCTGGCCGGCGGCGCAGTCGATTTCATCGACAAGTCGCGCCGCCCCTCGATCCTGGTGCGGCGCCTCAACCTGATCTGCGAGGGAGTGCGCGCCGCGCCCGAGCAGGAGCGCCAGCAAGGGGAAATGATGCGCTTGGGCGCGCTCGAGTTGCGGTTCGACACGAACCGCGCCTCGTGGGGCGGGCGCGAGCTCGAATTCACCTTGACCGAGTTCAAGATCGTGGCGCTTCTCGCGCTACGCACCGGCGAGGACGTCGGCTACCGCGAGATCTATGACCTCGTGCATGGCAAGGATTTCGTCGCCGGCTATGGCGCCGAGGGCTATCGCGCGAACGTCCGCACCTTCATCAAGCGCATCCGCAAGAAGTTCCGCGATGTCGATGGCGAGTTCGACCACATCCACAACTACGCCGGCTTCGGCTACCGCTGGACTCCCGGCGAGAACGACTGAACCGACGGAAGCTGGGGGGCCGAGTCCGCGCCGGCCGCGGTTCTATCGCTCGCTCGCGGCCAAGGTTACGGTCCTCGCCCTCATCTTCCTGGCGGTACCGGTCATCATCTACGACCGCTTCAGCGCCGCCGACGAGGCGCAGAAGGCGCTCCTCCTGCGCAGCGTGCGCGAGCAGGGCCGCGTCATGTCGGCGGCGCTCGTTCCCGTCCTGGCGCAGACCGAGCATCCAAACCTACCGCAGCTCGGCCAGGCGCTGGCCCGCTTCGCCGATGACATCACCACCGTCAAGCTGCTGTTCTCGCCGGCCGACCGGCCTGGCTTCTACTACGTCGCGTCGTGGCCTGCGGTGCCGAGCACGCAGCTCGAAACCGAGCGCGACGAGCTGCAGCGCGAGGGGGTGCTCAACCGGCTCGCCGCGACCTGCGAGGGCGATCTGCCGTTCGCGCTCCGCTATGCCGTGCCCGGCGGCAACGACGAGATCGTGACCTCCGTCACGCCAATTCGCGCGCCGACGGGCTGCTGGGCGGTCGTGACCTCGTTCGCAGCGGGCGCCATGCCGGGGGCCAATCTCGGCCGTCCCTATTGGGAAAGCCCCGAGGTGCGCATCGCCTTCATCATCTACCTCGCGATGGTGCTCCTCACCTTCACGACCTTCTGGAGCATCCGCAGCGGCTTGAAGCGGTTCGCCGAGCGCGCCATTGCCATCCGCGAGCATCGCCGCGCGGGCTCGTTCGGAGCGCAGAACGACGTGCCCGAGCTTGCCGAGGTGGCCCAGGAATTCGACCGCATGGTCGAGGTCCTCGACGCCTCCGCGCGCGACATCCGCCGCGCCGCCGAGGACAACGCGCACGCCTTCAAGACGCCGATCGCCGTCATCCGCCAGTCGATCGAACCGCTGAAGCGCGCGGTCGCTCAGGGGAACCAGCGCGGCTTGCGCGCGATCGGTCTCATCGAGACCTCGCTCGACCGGCTCGATGGGCTCGTCGCCTCGGCGCGCCATCTCGACGAGGCCACGGCCGAACTCATGGACATGCCGAGGAGCGACATCGATCTCTCGGCGCTGCTCGCCCGTCTGCTCCAGGCACAGGTGCCGTTTCTCGCCGCGCGCCGCATCGAACTCAAGGGCCACATCCGCCCGGGCGTGAGCGTGCACGCCAACGAGGAGATGGTCGAGACGGTGATCGAGAATCTGTTCGACAACGCCCTCTCCTTCTCGTCCGAGGGCGCGAGCATTGGCGTGCGCCTCGAACAGCAGGAAGGAATGGCCGAACTCATCGTCGCCGACACCGGACCAGGCGTTGCGGTTGAAAATCTCGAACGGATTTTCGACCGTTATTTTTCATCGCGCAAACCAGCCAACGGCTCTTCCGAAAACGGCGGCCATTTCGGCATCGGTTTGTGGATTGCGCGGCGCTATGTCGAGGCGCTCGGCGGCACAATCACGGCGCACAATCGCACGCCGCATGGTCTCGCGATTCGCATGCGATTGCCGCTCGTCGAC
>Ga0335081_10017611_pt1 | contig 11564 bp, 7 predicted proteins | sample Lox_Sample_35_FD_206713 | JGI IMG/M metagenome (GOLD analysis project Ga0335081, IMG submission 206713) | Soil microbial communities from Loxahatchee National Wildlife Refuge, Florida, United States - Lox_Sample_3.5 | ecosystem: Environmental > Terrestrial > Soil > Wetlands | place: USA: Florida... | reverse complement strand
CCCTGTCGTTCGGCAGCAGTCGGCACCGGCAGCACCTGCGTCGTTCCCAATACTTGCCGGAATCCCTGATATTCACCGAAGTAGTATGTGCGGTTCCGGCCGTTGTAGAGGCCGGGAATAACAATCGGTCCGCCATTGGTAAAACCAAATTCGTTGCGGGCAAAAGGCGGAATTCGTCTGCCGTTGGGATCGATGTGATCGAAGTAATTGCGCGCATCGAGTGAGGCATTGCGGAGGAATTCGAAGAAACTTCCGTGGATTTGGTTCGTACCGGACTTCGTGACGACGTTGGTATAACTCGCCGCCCCGTGACCGATTTCGGCCGACATCACGCCGGAGTTCGACTGCACCTCTTGAATCGCGTCCACATTGAAGTTGGAGAACGTTGCCCCGCCCATCTCGGGGTCGGTGGTGTCGAAACCATCCGTCGCGAAAACTGTCGTGACGCCGCGCTGGCCGTTCACGGCGAACTGCTGGGTAAAGTTGGCCGCGCCATTGGCGTCGGTCATGGTGCCGGCAGCAAGTAAAAGCAGCTTGCTGAAGTCGCGCGCATTCAAAGGAAGGCTTGAGACTTCTGTGCCCGTAAGATGCTCTCCCCCGCTGGCCTGCGCCACCGTCTGGGCGCTGGACGACGAAGGAGCAAGCTCCTGAGTCCTCGGGTTCGGCGCGGACAACAGGCCATTGGACGAAATCTGCAGTGGAAGTATCGATGCGGCTCCCGCCTTGGCGTGCAGTGGCTCCGCCAGTTGCCAGTTGTTTCCACCCTTCTCTACCGAGACGTCATAGTCTCCAGCGGCGATTTCAGGAAAAGAGAACTTGCCGTCCGCCGAAGTTGTGATGCGATAGTCCTTGCCCTCCGAAGAATGCAAGTGGACTACAGCCCCAGAAACCCCCAAGCCCGCGGCATCCGTGACTACGCCGTTGCACGATGAGTTGGCTGAAGAACCCGCGGCACATATCGCAAGAGACAGGATGACTGTGAATAAGACCGAAAACCGCATTGGCACGCCCCTGGAATAACCGAAAATTATACAGGGCGCCTGCTTCTTACAAAATCGTTTTTGTAGAGCCTATTTTGAGGGTGGAATGCTCCCATGCTGCATTGTTCCGCCCGTGATAGCATTTTGATGAAGGCAGTTCTCCCTCCTGGCGCTATGCCTCGCCGTCGGCCCATTCCGCTGCAAGTCGCCTTGATTGGCCTGATCCTCTCTTTGTCTGCCAAAGCGGCTGAACCTTCTCCATGGATCGAACTGCATTCGACACACTTCACGGTGATCACCGATGCAGGCGAAAACAAAGGCCGCGAAGTTGCACTCCGTTTCGAACAGATGCGAGCAGTTTTCGGCAATCTGCTGAATAAAGATCGGCTCAATCAGTCCATTCCCTTGACAATCCTGGCGTTCGGCGACGACCGTTTGTACTACCAGTTGGCTCCCCTGAAAGAAGGCAAGCCAATCGACCAGCCAGGATTCTTATTGACGGGCGACGATCAGGATTTCATTGCGCTGAACCTATCCGAATCGGACGCGTGGCGCTCCATCACCCGCGATTTCGCTTCGATGCTCCTAAGCTACAACTATCCTCCCGCACAAACCTGGTTTGATGAAGGACTGACGCAGTATTTCAGTTCGATTCGTATCGTGAACCGCCAGGTAGAGATTGGGGGAGATCCGCAACCCGGGAAAGGAGGAGCGGGAGCCTTCGTTGAATTGCTCAAATCCAAGAACTGGCAGCCGTTGCCCGACTTCTTTGCTGCAAAACGGACCGCAAGCAAGGATCCGCAAGCAGCCAGCCTCTACGACGCCCAATCCTGGATCGTGATGCACTATCTTCTCCACGAAAAGCGACTCCCAGACGCAGGAACGTATTTCGGACTGGTTCTCAACCAAAAACTCCCGGTTGAGGAGGCGATCAAGCAAGCCTATGGGATGTCAGCAAAAGAACTCGAGCAGTCCGTAAAGGACTATTTCAAAGCCAATTTTGTCGATTCACCCCCGACCTCGGCCAATCCTCCGGTGGAACATTTCCCGGTTCCCGTCGGACCCGACGATTCCGTCATCACGGTAAATCCTTTCAGTCTCGCCGATGGCCATGCTATTTATGCGGGCGCCCAAGTCCGCATTCCAGAACGCCGCGAACTCGGCTTGAAAACTCTCCAAGCCTTGGCCACGACCCCGACCGAAGCCGATAAGAAGTCCGACGCGAAGCGAACCAGCAAACGCATGGGCGAAGACGAAGTCGAGTTACCGAGCGTTGCGACCGGAAATGCGCTGGCCCACCGCATCCTCGCCTGGGACGATATCGAGCACGGCAATTTCGAAGAGGCTTTCAAGGAAATTGGCGATGCAGCGTCGCTCAATCCACAGGATATGTGGGTGCGATATTACCTCTGCGTGGCGAAATATCGCATGGCACAAGCCAAGCACCGCGACATCCTTGGACTGGCGAACATGATGATCGATCTCCGCTCGGTGCTCGAGTGGCATCCGGAGATGGCCAATGCGTATGACCTGCTCGCCGTCGCGCGCAACGCAGGAGGCTCCACGCCGGCAGCTTTAAACGCCCAGCGAGCCGCCATGAATCTCGGTCCGCGGAATGAGATGTACCGTTTTCATCTCGCCCAGATTTATGTCTCCAGCAAAAAGTGGGATGCCGCCGGAGCGTTGCTCGATCGCCTGAAAGATAGTAGCGATCCGCACGTCGCTCAACTCGCGAGCGATCTCCTGTCGCAGGCGGGGACAGAACGCAAGTATGGAATTCCGGTGAATTCGACCGCGAATGCGCAGCCGAAACTCCAGGCGCAAAAGTCTCCCTTTGACGTGCTCGAGGAAGATGCCGCCAAACGCGAAGCAGCCGACCAGGGTTCTGATTCAGGCTCCCCGGATTCGCGGCGACCGACGAAGTTCACCAAGGGACAACTCGTTGCAGTCGATTGCTCCAAGGCCCCTGTTGCGGTGCTGACAGTTCATTCAGATTCCGGAACACTGAAGCTTCGCACAGCGGACTATCGATCGATGCTTCTCATCGGAGCCGATAACTTCTCTTGCGACTGGCGCAACGTCGGTGTCACCGCCAACTACAAAGTTGGTCCAGGGTCTGAGGGCGACCTGGTTTCGCTCGAAGTGCACTGAGCATCGACGTAGGTCAAACTCGCAGTTCCCAGAGATACTCAGGCATCACACACTAAGGTGATATCGATCACTGCCTCCACCGGGGACACGCACTATTTTCAAACCGAGATGCCGGGCTACGTTCATCTCCTGGGCCCCTTCTAGACTCTCGACACCTCGCAAGACCGCACGAAAAGCACTCGCAACGGGAGCTTGCTGTAAATGACAGCGGCACAAGCGTACAAAAAACTTCCCCTTTAAAGCCGAGGCACGCAGTTTCCATGTCCTGACTGCGGCCGGGCACGCCAAGCGGTGTCTTAAGACTCCGCCTGCTCCAACCTCGCAAAGGAGGTTCATCATGAACCTTGCGGTAAGAAGCCTCTTCGTCTTAGCCGTTCTGGGTACACTAATTTCCCAAGCCCAGATTTCTCAGTTCGAGCACGTCATCATCATCTTTCAGGAAAATCGCACCCCCGACAATCTCTTCCAGGGACTCTGTACCGCACCCTACGGCAAAGCGAGTTCCTGCAGCACCAAACCAACCGGATCACAATACAACATCAAGACCACAAACTGGCTCGATAAGCATTCCTTGACCGGCTATACGAAGCCAGGCCCAATCGCGCTGGCGAACGCCTACGACGTCGGCCACGGAAAGACGTCGTTTGACCAGATGTGCGACCTCGATAAGACAACCGGTAAATGCCGCATGGACGGCGCCGGCGACATCGTGTGCGGCGGCACTTGCCCAACCAAACCGCAATTCAAATATGTCGACAATTCGACCGGCGTTATCAACCCATACCTCGATTTAGCCACACAGTATGGCTGGGCAAATTACATGTTTCAGACGAACCAGGGCCCGAGCTATCCAGCCCATCAATTTATTTTCGGTGGAACCTCTGCTCCCAGCGCCGAGGATGATGCGGCCGGAACTTATGCTTCGGAAAACGTCACCCAGCCAGCACAGCCGGGCACCGCAATCACCGGATGCATCGCGCTCGCGGGATCAACCGTGAAACTCATTACTCCTCAGGGTGAGAACCAGAAAATCTATCCGTGCTTCGAACATCAGACTTTGGCGGACCTTCTGGACGCGGCAAGTATCAGTTGGAAGTATTACGCGCCAAGCGCCATCAATCTCTGGAATGCTCCCAACTCCATTCAGCATATCTGCGTCCCGGATGCACCTGCAGGCGGAACCTGCACGGGGGAGGACTGGACCAACGATGTCGTGATCGGACCGTCCACAGTGCTGACCGACATCGCTAGTTGCAACCTTTCGCAAGTCAGTTGGGTGATCCCGGATGGCAAGAACTCTGATCATGCCAGCAGCAACGACGGCGGAGGCCCTTCCTGGGTAGGGTCTATCGTCAACGCCGTAGGAAACAATCCCAAGTGTCCAAGCGGAGAGCTTTATTGGAACAACACTGCGATCCTCGTGACTTGGGATGATTGGGGCGGATGGTACGATCACGAACCGCCGACGATTTTAGCCATGCCTTATGGCGATTATCAGTACGGATTTCGCGTGCCGCTCCTGGTTATTTCTGCCTATACCAACGCAGGCTTCGTGAATAACAACCGGCTGGATTTCGGAACCATCCTCAGGTTCGTCGAGTACAACTACGGGCTTCAGCAAGGTGGCCTCAACTTCGCCGACTCGAGAACGACCACCAACCTAAGTACGTTCTTTAAATTGAATCAGGTTCCTCGCACGTTCAAGACGATTAACACGGCACTGGACGCCAATTTCTTCATTCATGACAAACGTCCGGCGGTCGATCCAGATAACGATTGAGCATTCGCGCCGTGGAAATCGCAACAAACTAAAAAACCCTCCCGCTGGGACGGGAGGGTTTCTGAAAATAGTTCCGCAGGTATGGTTATGCGCGGACCACGTTGGCCGCCTGGAAGCCTTTCGGGCCTTTCAGAAGATCAAATTCTACGGTTTCGCCCTCGTTCAGGGTGCGATAGCCGTTCTCCTGGATTGCGGAAAAGTGTACGAACACATCTTCCCCGGTAGAGCGCTGGATAAATCCATATCCCTTCGCCCCATTGAACCACTTCACAGTACCTTTCTCTCTCACGGATACTACTCCTTTCACCAATCGCGAAGAATTGTTCCCCAGAATTCCCGGATTCGCTTCCCAACGACAGAAGCCCCCCTCAGAGAAAACTGGTTGAACTTTCGGTTGCGTCCACGATGTGCAGAAGGAATTACTTCCAAAAAGGAAAAGACTCCTCAGCGCCCTTGCGCGGTGAGCATCCGCTGCGGGAACTGTCGGAGTCCGACGATTTGGCTCGATTCCACCACACCCAACAAACGTAACCAACTTACTGGTCTCACCACCGGACCAACGTCCGGCATTGAGCAGAAGATAATAAGCACTATTAAAACGTTTCGCAAGAGAAATTAGAAAGTAAACGAAATATGACCCATGGTCACAGCCGATAACTTTAACAAGGATTAAGAAATACTGAGGTAACCCTAACAGAAACTTGGGTTTATAACGCTGACGCCGTGCTCTGTTAGGATTAAATTCCCGTGCCAAGTGCTCCCATCTCGGCTTCTCCCACGGCAAAACCCGGTCCGTCCGGCGGCGTCCCGCGCCCAGCGCGACGTCCCGGCCTGGTGATTTCGACCATCAAGTACCTCACCCGGACGGACGTCCATACCTTCGCTTTCTCGGTGGCGGCAAATTCAATTCTGTCGTTTTTTCCTTTTGTCGTACTGATGATGACCCTCATCCGGCGGGTTTTTCACTCTCCGGTTATGTACGAAGTTGTATTGCAACTGCTTCGCGATTATCTTCCGGCAGGCCAGGATTTTGTCATTCGCAATCTCAATTCGATGGTGAATTCCCGGCAGCGCGTCCAGATGGTCTCGCTCGTAATCCTGCTGATCACGTCGTCGGGAGTTTTCCTGCCGCTCGAAGTAGCGCTGAACCGGATTTGGCGTTTCGAGAAAAATCGTTCTTATCTCGGGAACCAGCTCATCTCTCTTGGGCTGGCATTCGCGTGCGGCGTTTTGGCTTTAACCTCCATTGCATTGACTGCCGGCCCCGTCGCGGTCATGGAATTCATATTTCGCGGCTACGGCACGGGCTTCGTGCGCCTCGTGGGATTTCTGACCATGAAGGTATTTGCCATCGGCGCCAGCATCGCCATTTTCTTTCTGATCTATTGGTTGCTCCCGAATGGCAAAGTTCCGCCGCGCGCCGTTCTGCCGGCGGCAATCATTATGGGATTGCTTTCTGAGGCGTTGAAATATGCCTACATCCTCGCGCTTCCCTGGCTCAACTTCCAGGAAGTCTACGGACCTTTTGCCCTCTCCGTGACCTTGATGTTCTGGGCGTTTCTATCGGGACTGCTGTTGTTGGCGGGAGCAAATCTTTCCGCGGAAGAGCATCTCGGACACGCTCTCTAGCACGTGCAGACAAAGCAAAGGCCGTCCGCGGTCAGCAGACGGCCTTTGAAATATGTAGAGCTGCGTCACTACTTCTTATCCCCGATCGACAAGAGCTCCACTTGGAAGACCAGGGTCTCGCCTGGTCCTATATCTGGTCCGGAACCGCGATCACCATACGCTAGATCCGGGGGGATATACAGTTCCCACTTGGAGCCGACCGGCATCAGTTGCAGAGCCTCGGTCCACCCTCGAATAACACCACCCACCGCAAATGTGGCCGGTTGACCGCGCTTATATGAACTGTCGAATTCCTTGCCGTCAGTGAGCGTACCGCGATAGTTCACGGTAACAGTATCGTTGGCGGTTGGCTTTGGCCCATTGCCTTCATTGAGGATCTTGTACTGGAGACCGTCGGGCAGCGTTTGGACGCCGGACTTCGATTTATTGGCAGAGAGAAACGCCTCGCCTTTCTTCCGGTTCGCGGCGCCTTCCGTCCCAGCCCTTTCCTGCTGCTGCTTCTCGACATCGCTTCGCAGCTGGTTCAGGGCAGTCCTCATCTCGTCTATTGTCAGAAGAGTTTTTCCGGTTCCCAACGAGTCCCGGACTCCGCGCGCAACGACCGCAGGATCCACAGGAAGTGGTTGCCGTTTGAGTCCCGTGCCGATGCTCATGCCCAACGCATAGCTCTCCTTCTCTTTCTGCGTTCTCAACACGGCTCCGGTTGCGGGCTTGGAGGCGGTCGTCGATTTCTTAGTCGTAGGTGTGCTCTTGGACTGGGAGGAGCTGGCCTGCCCGGAGGAAGCAGGTTTGGCGGCTGACGAATCCTGTGCGGAAGCTTGCATGAAAAGCAGGATTCCAACGGCTGCGAGCTGAATGACCAATGTGCTGAGTGCTTTTTGCATAGGTCAATATTGTCCCACTGGGCGAGAGACCTCGGCAAACACGGATGGATCGATGACGTAACAGAATAGGTCCCGCCACATGGGATCTGGATGGAGCAGCAATCCAAAGGCGGAAGCTTACTTGGCCGAGGCTGAGTTGAGCGCGGCGAACTCTTTGCGCGCTTCCTGGGCGGGACTGAAATCAGAGTCGGCAGTTTTCCATATCTCGAGAAGTTTCTGATAGCTTTGCACTGCGGCCGCCTGGTTGACCTGCGCCTGTGCGCGCGCGGTGCCTAGCAAGCACAACGAATAGTCCGGCCCTTGCGCGACGCCGCTTCCACCTTCCCCGAGCGATGCGCCGCGATAGCGTATGCCGGGTTCGAAATCCGTTACAGCTTGCTGGTATTTCTTTGTCTCAAGAGAAGCACGGCCGAGAAGGTGCGGCACCTTCGAAGCAAGTAGATATGGAGCCGCGGACGACAATATGCCGGGAACCTCTTCGGGATGATGTTGGAACAGCGCGGCCGCAGCCTTTACTTCCGGAACAATCATCTCGCCGTAAAGGGTGTTGGTCGGAGCCTCTGCGGCGGCATGTTCAACTTCCTTCAGTGCAGGGGCAGTCTCGCCACACAGAGCCAAGGCCAAGGTAGCGTCCGGAACTGTGGACATCGAGTGATCGAGCGCGAGGCCTTTATGAGCCGCGTCCTTCGCCGGCCCGCAATTCCCAACCAGCGCGTCATGGACAGCTTTCACGGAGTACACCAGCCCGGCTGCGTCCGGAATATGCTGTTGCTCCGCCCGCTTGGCGGCACTCTGCCAATGCTGATCTGCGTCGTGCATGCGGCCCAGATAGAAGTACAATGTCCCGGCTCCGGCCTCAAGCACGAATCCATCAGGACGCCCAGCTGCCCACTGAATGGGCTTTTCCCAGTCTGGTTTTCCGGTGAGGAGATCGATCATCATCGCGTTGCTTTGATAGTTGGTGTTGTCCCCGCCACCCTGATCGAACGCCTCCTTCAGATACCTCTGCGCTTCGTCCATGCGATCCAACTGCACGAGCGTGCCCGCTGCGTTGTTAGCTGCTACATTGTCCCAACGGGCGATTTCCCAAGTCTTCTCGAAGTCCTTGGCGGATTCCTCGAAGTCGCCGACAAACTGGTACGCGCTCGCCAGGTTATTCCACGCTGCCGCGTCGCGCGGGTACGTCGCCACGAACAGTTTGTATGACTCGATCGCCTTCGGCATGTCATAGAGCTGCAACGCATATTGCGACTCGATGTACATGCGCTCGCGTTCCGTGACGCGCTCGCGCAGGTCGTAGGCTTTCTTGAGATTTTCGACCGCCTTCCCCACAGCGCCGACATTGCCGTATGCGACTCCGAGCCTTGCCCACGCCATCGCAAAACTGGGATCCAGTTGAATGGCCTGCTGATAAAAAGAGGCTGCCTGCGGGAAATCGCGGCCGACACGGTGTTCGTCCTCGCCGAGCGAAAATGCGTGGAATGCCTGGAGAGAGGCGGTCGTCACGTTGGTATAGGGCGTCGTCAGCTTCTGAATCGAAGACATCGACTCGCCCAGACGCGAGCGCATCGCCGTTGCCGCCTTCGACACTGCCTGCAGCACTCCGGTTTTGTCGGGCGAAGTAACTTGTTCCCTGGCAAAGATTTCACTGGTGGCGACATTCACAGCATTGATCTGAATTACGTAAGACGATCCCAGGCTGGCAATGCTTCCGGCGAGATAGGCTTTGACTCCGAGCCGCTGGCCGAGCTGCTGCGCTAGTTCCGGCGTAATCCTCTGCTCTTTGGCCTGGCCGAGGTACTGCAAGTTGCTATGCAGTTCCGCATCGCTGACCAGTTGCAGAAGGGGCGACTGCTCCAACTGTATCGCGAGTGCTTCCTTCAACGTGGAATCGAATACCGAATCTCCGGTCTGATTCGTGAAATCGGCGAGGATCAACTGGTCTTTGTCGGTGAGCTGCACGGTCGTGTGGCTGCGCACGTAATAGACGCCAGCGATCACGGCAAGAACGAGCAAGACGGCGGCAGGCACTATCCATTTGATGCGGCTTTTCGGGGCCGGCTCCGGGATTGTGGCAGCCGGTCCTGAGCCAGAGGCCGCAACTCGTGCTGATCCGCTGGTCCGGTAAGCGGCGGAAGGCGCGGATTCCAGAATCGGCACGGCATGGGCCGAATCCGAAGGCGAGACTGTTGCGCTGCGTCCCGATTCCAGATCGCGCTTGAGGCGCAGCAGCTCCGACTTCATGTCGACGGCATGCTGGTATCGCAGGTCGCGGTCCTTTTCGAGCGCGCGATTGATGATGTCTTCGAGTTTTGCCGGCAGCCTCGGGTTCAGCCGGACGGGTGTGACTGGCGCCCGATTCAGAATTTCGTCAAAGATGACTCCAGAAGTTTCGCCCCGAAATGGGATCGTCCCGGTTGCCATTTCATACAGAACGATGCCAAAGGAGAACAGGTCGGTGCGCGAATCGAGCTGTTTACCACGCACCTGCTCTGGAGACATGTAGGCGACGGTTCCTAACGCCGATCCTGGACTCGTCAGATGATGGGCGCTTTCCCCTTCCGTCTTGGTCGCTTCGCTCGGATCAAGCGCCCGGTTCGCCTCTTGCGTTACCTTCGCTAGACCGAAATCCAGAATTTTTGCCCCGCGCCTGGTGACGAAAATATTCGCCGGCTTGATGTCCCGGTGGACAATACCCTTCGAGTGCGCCGCATCGAGAGCATCCGCCACGTCGATCGCAATCGACAGCAGTTTCTCCATTTCCAGCGGGCGATCGCCGATCATGTGCTTTAGCGTCTCGCCTTCCAGATACTCCATGACGATGAAGGCCTGCTCGCCCTCTTCGCCGATGTCATAAATCGTGCAGATGTTCGGATGGTTGAGCGCTGAAGCAGCTTGCGCCTCTCGCCGGAAACGGCTCAGGGCTGCCTGGTCCCGCGTCACATCTTCCGGAAGGAATTTCAGCGCGACAAAGCGCTTGAGGCGGGTGTCTTCGGCCTTGTAAACCACGCCCATCCCGCCACCGCCGAGTTTTTCGATGACCCTGTAGTGAGAGATGTTCTGGCCAATCATGTGTTAGCGCATGAACTGTTGGGGACCCAGAATCGGGGGTGAGCCATCTTAGGGGCCATTCCAACGGAAAGTCAACAACTTACGCCCGTGGGCGAATCGCTATGCCTAACTGTGAAACGGATTTGTGATCCCTGGCACGCACAGGGGTGATTGATGTCACGACCATCTCGTTTCGCCAACAATCCAATCGACTTATGCGAGCGCAAATTGCGCATCGAGCGCACATTTCCGCTCTTTTTGCGCTGTTAGTTGATTCCGACTAATGATTGCGGTATCCCACCTTCATACAATGTCGCGACCTATGATGATTTGCTGCAGAAGTGTCTGGTTGCGCTTTCTCACTTGTGCAGTGACCCTTTGCAGCGTTCTGCCCGCCTCGGCGGTAGAACATCCCGGCACGATTTCCGACCGAGTGCAGTGTTCGTCTTGCCACGCTGCGAAGCTCAAAGGCAAGTCCGTACACTCCGCGATGGCGGATCCATGCACCGTTTGCCATGTTTCCCAGACGCAGGGTGACATGACGACGATGAGCCTCCTGATGCCGAAGGACAAGATCTGCTACGCGTGTCACGCCGAGTCCGCAGCATTGCGACAGCACACTCCGGACAGCAAGAAGAAATGCCTGGAGTGCCACGACCCGCACAGCAGCGGCGCGCGTATGCTATTGCGGGCAGAGGCGGTGCCCGCCGAACTAGTCAAACAGAAATAGCAAATCGAGCTGGTCACTCCTGGCTGATTCCTCTCAAGTACGACTTGCAGGGGAAAGCCTTCCTGCGACTCCACCTCCGGCGGTTGTCTCTCCGGCATGAATACCAGTTGCTCAGAAAATAGGCAGAGCGACGAACGCCGAGGTGGGACAATTCTTTTCTGCAACGTGGGGAAGCGCAAGGGCGACACCTGATGTACATAGTTAGAACGTTCGAGACTGGCAGGCAGTAAAACAACTGGGCCCGCCAGATCATCGAAGATTCGATGCGACACCAGTTTGTGCGGTTGGTACCATCAAACAGTGATACTGCGGCGGAGTTTGAAGGGTGCAAGATCTCAGCAGTGAGACTACAGGGTTCA
>Ga0335081_10017609_pt1 | contig 11566 bp, 9 predicted proteins | sample Lox_Sample_35_FD_206713 | JGI IMG/M metagenome (GOLD analysis project Ga0335081, IMG submission 206713) | Soil microbial communities from Loxahatchee National Wildlife Refuge, Florida, United States - Lox_Sample_3.5 | ecosystem: Environmental > Terrestrial > Soil > Wetlands | place: USA: Florida... | reverse complement strand
ACTCCCGGAGAAGTCCGATCAGTCCCAAATTGATGCAATTTGTAGCGCCCCGGTAATCATGGCTTGCACTCTGCCGAAAATTTCATGCGGCGCGATCGGTCGCGGCAGCTATTGTTGCGCAAGGGCGGAAGTGATTCATCCAGCCGATCGGGACGCAGGGCTGGGCCGCCCTTCGAGGTTCGTTCGATGATTCTTGATGTTACGCCGCTCGGAATCCCCGATGTACTTCTGATACGCACCAGGCGCTTCGCGGATGCCCGTGGGTTCTTCGCGGAAACCTATGTGCACCGTGACTACGTGAACGCCGGAATATGCAACAATTTCGTCCAGGACAACCAGTCCTACTCGGTGGCGCGCGGCACTTTGCGGGGTCTGCACTTTCAGACACCACCGTTCGCGCAAGCCAAGCTTGTCCGTGTTCTACGCGGCCGCATTCTCGACGTCGTCGTTGATCTGCGGCAATCCTCGCTCAGCTATGGTCAGCACATTTCGGTGGAACTCGGTGCCGAGGAGGGCGAGCAGATATTCGTGCCGGTCGGTTTCGCTCACGGCTTTTGCACGCTCGAGCCGGATACTGAGGTATCCTATAAAGTTGACGCAGTCTTCTCACTGGCCAACGACCGGGGCCTCAATGCCGTCGACCCTGAACTGCGCATCGATTGGCCTATCGAGGCAAGCGCCGCGGTGAGATCGGAGAAAGATTGTGCTCTGCCCGCATTTAGAGAGTTGCCGACTGTTTTTCAGTAATGGCGCAGTGCAGCTGAGGAGGTAAGTCCATCTTATGTCAGTCGAAGGCGCACGAATCGTCGTGACGGGGGGTGCCGGCTTTATCGGTTCCGCGGTCTGCCGGCACCTGGTCGACGTTGTCGGCGCGACCGTCATCAATGTCGACAAGCTGACATACGCGGCAAACCTGCATTCGCTCGATCCGATAGCGGACGATCCGAGATATCATTTCGAGCAAATCGACGTCTGTGACCGCAAGACGCTCGATGCGGTTTTCGCGCGCCATGAGCCCACTGCGGTCATTCATCTCGCTGCGGAGAGCCACGTCGATCGCTCGATCAACGGGGCTGAAGTCTTTCTGAAGACCAATATCTTTGGCACGTATCAGGTGCTCGAAGCGGCGAGAGCATTTTACGATCGCCTCGATGCCGAGCGACGAAGGCGGTTTCGCGTCGTCCATGTCTCGACCGACGAAGTGTACGGCTCGCTCGGCAATATGGGTCTATTTGAGGAGGAGTCGCCTTATCGTCCCAGTTCGCCATATTCGGCAAGCAAGGCGGCGTCCGACCACTTGGCGCTGGCTTGGTACCGGACCTATGGCTTACCGGTGGTAGTTTCCAACTGCTCGAACAATTACGGGCCCTATCAATTTCCGGAGAAGCTCATTCCGCTGACGCTCCTCAATGCCTTCGAAGGCAAACCGCTACCTGTTTATGGAACTGGATCGAATATTCGCGACTGGCTCTACGTGGAAGACCACGTTCGCGGACTTGTCGCTCTGCTGGATAAGGGCCGGCTCGGCGAGAAGTACAATTTCGGTGGCAACAATGAACGAACGAATCTCGATGTTGTCGGGTCAATTTGCGACATTTTGGACCGGATCGCACCGACCCGGCGGCAACGACGCTCGCTGATCACTTTTGTTGCTGATCGGCCTGGGCATGATCTGCGCTACGCGATCGATGCGTCGAAGGCATGCGCCGAGCTTGGCTGGCAACCGGAGTTTTCCTTCGAGAAAGGTCTGGAACGAACCATCAAATGGTATCTGCATAATTCGCAATGGTGGCTTCCGTTGCGTCAGAACGTCTACGGCGGCGAACGGCTCGGTCGCCTTGCTGCCGCGAGTTGAAGGCATGGCTGGCGCAGCAACGATCTTGGTCGCGGGAAAGTCCGGTCAGCTTGCGCAATCGTTGCTGGAGCTGGCCGCGGACGACCGGAATCTCAGAATTGTTGCCGCCGGACGGCCCGAGCTCGATATCGAACAGCCGGCGTCGATAGAGCAGGTCGTCAGTTCAGTTGCACCTGCAGTGATCATCAATGCTGCCGCCTACACCGCGGTCGACAAAGCCGAGCTCGAGCCGGAGCGCTGTTTTGCCGTCAACTGCAACGCGGCAGCGCAGCTTGCTGCTGCGGCATGGCGGTTGCGGGTGCCGTTCATTCATATCTCGTCCGACTATGTGTTCGATGGTGAAAAGCCGACGCCTTATGTCGAGGACGATGCGACTGCGCCGCTTGGCGTTTACGGCCAGTCGAAATTGGAAGGCGAGCGCGCGGTGCTGTCAGCCCACCCTCTGGCCGTCACTCTGCGGACGTCCTGGGTCTACAGCGCATTTGGATCGAATTTCGTCAAAACCATGTTGCAGCTGGCGAAAAGCCAGCCGCTGGTGCGGGTTGTCGACGATCAACAGGGCTGCCCGACATCTGCGCATGATCTCGCTGTGGCGCTGCTGCGGATTGCATCCGAACTTGTCGCAGGCCCATCGGACGTTTCCGCGGGTCTCTATCACCTCAGCGGCAGCGGAAGGACCACCTGGCACGCGCTCGCCGCCGAGGTCTTTGCACGGGCGAAGGCACGAGGATGGCCGGTTCCGCAGCTTGAGGCGATCGCCACAGCAGACTATCCGACACGGGCGCGTCGACCGCGGAACAGTTCCCTCGACTGCGCGAAGATCAATCGCGCGTTCGGCGTGGCGTTGCCGCCATGGTCGGCTTCGGTCCGGATGTGCGTCGATCGGCTGATGAGTAAGGAGTTGCAGCAATGCTGAAAGGTATCATTCTCGCCGGCGGTAGCGGGACGCGGCTGTACCCGATCACACGCGGTTTGAGCAAACAGCTGCTGCCCGTTTTCGACAAGCCGATGATCTATTACCCGATTTCGACCCTGATGCTCGCCGGCATTCAGGACATCCTGATCATTACGACTCCGGAAGATCGGCCCCAGTTCGAACGACTGCTCGACGACGGCAGCCAATGGGGTATCAGGCTTTCCTATGCTGTTCAGCCAAAACCTGAAGGCTTGGCGCAGGCGTTCCTGATCGGGGAGGATTTCATAGGTCGCGATCCTGTAGCACTCGTTCTCGGCGACAATATCTTCTTCGGTCACGGACTTTCCGAGCTGTTGACGCAGGCAGCCGAGCGACGCAAGGGCGCCACCGTCTTCGCCTATCACGTCAAAGATCCTGAGCGCTATGGCGTCGTATCGTTCGATCATTCCGGTCGCGCCATCGACATTGTAGAAAAGCCAAACCGACCGCAGTCGAATTGGGCGGTCACCGGGCTCTATTTTTACGACAACGATGTCGTTCGGGTTGCCAAGAGCATCAAGCCATCGGCCCGCGGCGAACTGGAGATAACGGACGTCAATAGAAAGTATCTCGCCGCCGGCGATCTTTCGGTCGCGCGTATGGGACGCGGCTTTGCCTGGCTCGATACCGGAACTTTCGACTCATTGATCGACGCCGGCTGCTTTGTACGGACGATGGAGGAGCGGCAAGGGATGAAAGTCTGCTGCCCCGAGGAGATAGCCTACCGTATGGGGTTCATCACGCAGTCGCGGTTCATCGGCCTCGCCGCCACACTCACAAAGAGCGGCTACGGCGCCTATCTGACCGGCCTGGTCGACGCAAATTCACCGTAAATGGATCGCCACGCGACCGGGTGGCCGCGCTCGGGGCGATATTTAGCGTGGTTCAACGGCGTCAACCTTGCCTTTGCTTGCCGGTCAGATCAACAGAGTCGGCGTCACAAGTTGGCTCGTTAGCTTCGTGCAGTACGATTTATATCTACCTGGAGCAGAACTATCGACAATTCGCTCTGCATGAGATTTTCATTCAGGTCTTGAGTGCGTTCCATTACTCCAGTTTCCGAGCTGGACAAGGGAGCGCTGGCTGGGGAACTAGGATTCGAACCTAGATTAACGGAGTCAGAGTCCGCTGTTCTACCGTTGAACTATTCCCCAAATCGCGCACCGGATACGGCAAGACCGAGAGCCCAGCCTCGGAACTCGCGGTGGTGATGGCGCTGTGCGCGTTCCGCGACGGTTGTCGCTGCGAGCGCATCATCTAGGGCATCTTGGCGGTCATTCCAAGCCTTGCATTCGGTTCCAAGTCGGCCCGCGGCCACGGCATGGCGCGGTTGCCTCGGCCTGGGTCTCTGGACATTCATAAGTATAATTTCTTAGGTACAAGTAATTAATAAGAATAGATTCACCGTCGTCCTGTCATTCGATTCACTTATGAAAGTAATTCGGTTATGAACTAGCCACTTGGGGCCTCATCCATGAGCGTAGATCCTTTCGCCGACCGCCTCGCCAAGGTGCGACAGCGCTTTGTCTCGACCATCGAGAAGAAGATCGAGGACGCCTATGGCGCCGTCCCGAAGCTCTCCGCCCCGGTACCGACTGCTTCAACCAGCGTCGCCGAGGCCTATCGCTGTATTCACGGCATCGTCGGCATCGGACCGACAGTCGGCTTCCCGTCGACCGGCCGTGCCGCACGCGATGTCGAAGACGTGCTGCGGTCGCCGCATCGCGACTGCCGCGGCCTGACTGCCGAGGAAGTCGCGCTATTTCTCAAACGCCTGCATGCCCTGCGCGACGCCGCGTCGCTCGAACTGGATTTCTTTCACTCGACCTGACAGCGGCCGGGTTGGGACGGGGATTCGTGATGTACCTTCGATATGTGCTCGGCTGCGCCTTGGCGCTGATGGCGAGCGTTACCTCGCCACCGGTGAAGGCGCAGACGCCGCTGCCGCCACGGCCTCCGATTTCGCACCGGTCGCCGAGCGTCGCACATCCCGCCGTTGCGGAATTGCCGCCCGTGCCGGCCGTGCCGGCCGCGGCGACGTCGCCGGCCGGGCTTCTGGCCGAGATCAGGCTTGCCGATATCGGCTTCATCAACGGCCTGCATTTCGCCAATCTCGGCGGCCATCGCGAACTGTTCGTTCCGCTGCCGCAAAACGGCGAGGTGACCGCCAGCGAATTGGTGCTCGTGCTCGACGACATCAGCGCATATGACGCGCGACGTAATCTCGAAGTGCAGGTCAATGATCGCACCGCCGCTGCGATCGCGCTCGACGGCAAAAGCCACGACCGCGTCGTTCACGTCCCGCTGAACCGGACCAGGCCCAAGGACGGCTTTCTCAAGATCGCGTTCCTTTATTCGGGCGCCGCGACGCTGGATCGCTGCATGGACATGCGTTATGTCGGCGATACGTTGACGGTGCGGCCGGAGAGCGCGATCGAAATCGACACCGGTCCGATCGCCGACCTTGACGTCGCAACCACGGCGGAATTGATGCCGCGCGACGTCGCGATCGTTTTGCCGGGCCGCCGTGTCGCCGCGACCGAACTCGCGACCGCGGTCACGGTGGGCCGATCGCTGATCGCCGATGGCCGCCGCGTCAGCTTCCATCACGGTTATGGCGACCTGCAGGAACTCGTCGGGCCGAACACGACCGGACGCTGGATGCGCGGCATCGTGCTGGTCGGTCCGATCGCCGATGCGGTCAGCGTCATCGATGCGCCGCTCGCCAAGCTTGCCGGCCCGGCGCAGATGTTTGGGATGTTGGCTGCCGTTCGGGTCGCTGGCCAGCCGGCCTTGCTCGTTTCCGACAGCGATGCGGTGCGCGCTGGCAACCTTTTTTCCAGCCCCTGGCTCGCCGCGACGCGTGGCAGCGTCACGACCACGGTCGCGGATGCCGTTGCGGCCAATTTGCCGAACGACCGCGTGTCGTTCGATCAACTCGGCATCGCGCCGGCGCAGGCAGAGGTTTTTGGTCGGGCCGAGCTCAACGTTGCGGTCGACCGGCGGCATCTGCCGGCAGGCACCCGGCCGAAGCGGCTACTTCTCGAAGTCATGGTGGGCTCCGATGGTGCCGGCGAGCGGGCGGTGGTCAGTGTCTTCATCAACGAGCGACTCATAGCGAGCGCCGTTGCCGCGACGGGCGAGCCCACGCGTCTCGACATTGCATTGCCCGATGGCCTCTTCTTCACGATCGCCAATGTCCGAGTGCTGGTCCAGCGCGACAGCGCGCAAGGTGGATGTCGTTTCGAGCCTCAAGGCTACCCGGCGCAGGTTCTCGGTTCATCGTCGCTCGTGCTGGAAAAGGCCGATGGCGCGCTGCACGATTTCGCTGATTTGACGCCGCGCTTCGGAAACGGCATCGAGCTCGATCTGCCGGCGGTCATGGCCGAACAGCCGACCTTGGCGCTCTCCCTGCTGACCGAGATTGCCGGTCAACTATCGGCGGAGACTGCACCGATCAGTGTGAGCTTCACCGCTCAAGGCAGCGTAGCGACGCCGCAAGCACCGTTCATCGCCGTGAGCGATGGAGCGCCGGCAGATGCCACGCCGCGCGTGCAGTTCGATCGCGGTCGCGTCGCGGTGAGCGATCGCGCCGGAAAAACGCTGCTTGACCTCGGCGGCTTCGCCGATGCAGCCGTGGCACAGATCGTCACGGCAGGGGCGCATCCCGGGCTCTGGGTCAAGCCGCTGTCGCAAGACGGCTCGACGCCGTCGCCCGCCGAACTGCGTCTTGATCGCGGCGATATCGCCTTCATCGACGGCAATGGCGTGGCGCTTGCGATGTCGAGCGAGCGCGATTCCGTTGTCCAGGTCAGCTATCCCGACCGCGTGACCTGGCTCGACGTTGCGCAACGCTTCCGCCCCTGGATCATCGCCGGCCTGTGGTTCCTCGGCACCGCCATTCTGCTGTTGACGCTGCAGCGCGTGTTTCGGCGCAAAGCTGCCGGTAGGCCGGACTAGCCCATGCCTCTGTCGCCGTCCGATCGTGCACTCGGGGATTTGCTGGTCGGCCGTCGGGTCATCAGTCTGGCGCAGCTCGACGAGGCTGTCGCTTTGGCCGAGCAATGGAATGTCCGGCTCGGCGATGCCCTTCTGTCACGCAACTGGGTCGAACCGCGGCTCTATTACGAGACCTACGCGCAGCATTTCAATCTGTCGTTCGTCGATCTGATCGGCGAACCGCCCGAGCGCGCATTGCTGCAGCCGGCCGATGTCGAGCTCTATGCAAGCCGGTTGACCATGCCCTGGCGACGCCGGGACGGCCGTCTGCAGATCGCAACGGCGGAGCCGGGACCGGAAACGGTGCTTTTTGCGCGTAGCCGCTGGGGTGTGGATCTAGACTTCGTCGTCGTCTCGAAATTCGACATCGTCTACATCATACAGACCGAGCTCGCCGATGCATTGTCGCGGCATGCGGTGCTCGAACTCGCGGAACTCGATCCCGAAATGTCGGCGCGCACCGTGCTGACGCCGCCGCAACTCATCGCGGCCTATGCGATGGTCTGCGCGGTCCTCGCCGGGCTCGCCTTCGCCCCGATCGAAACGTTGATCGTGCTCAATATTGCGGTCAGCGTCTTTTATCTCGGCAACTTCGTCTTCAAAGGCATCCTGGTGTCGATCGGCGGCGGTCGCTCCGCCGACAGGGACGAAACCATCGCCGTCGAGGCGCGGGCATTGCGCGCGAAAGATCTCCCGGTCTTCACCGTTTTGGTTCCGATGTATCGCGAAGCCGCGATGCTGCCGCAGGTCGCGCGCGCCCTGCGCGAGCTCGATTATCCGCTCGGCAAGCTCGACATCAAGATTGTGCTCGAAGCCGACGATCACGAGACCATTACCGCGGCACGCTCGCTGGGTCTCGAGGGCGTATTTGAAATCATCGTCGTGCCGGCATCCGAGCCGCAGACCAAGCCGAAGGCCTGCAACTTCGCGCTGCGATTCGCGCGCGGCGAATATCTGGTCATCTACGATGCCGAGGATCGGCCGGAGCCCGATCAGCTCCGCAAGGTCGTAGCGACCTTCCGCCGTTCGCCGCCGCATACCGCCTGCCTGCAATGCCGGCTCAATTACTACAATGCCAGCGAAAACTGGCTTACGCGCATGTTCACGCTCGACTATGCGCTCTGGTTCGACCAGGTGCTGCCAGGCCTCGAACGGCTCGGCATGCCCATCCCGCTCGGCGGCACTTCAAACCACTTCCGGGTCGACGTCCTGCGTGAGCTTCACGCCTGGGATCCATTCAATGTCACCGAGGATGCGGATCTCGGCATTCGCATCGGGCAACGCGGCTATCGCGTCGGCGTCGTCGATTCGACGACCTTCGAGGAGGCAAGCTGCCGCACCGGTCAGTGGCTGCGTCAACGCTCGCGTTGGATGAAGGGTTATATGCAGACGCTCCTGGTCCATACCAGGCGTCCGCTACATCTGCTGCGCACCGCCGGTCCGCTCGGCTTTCTCGGCTTCGTGTTCTTCATCGGTGGCACGGTCCTGGCTGGACTCCTCAATCCCATTTTCTGGCTGTTCTATGTCATCTGGCTTGCGGCATCGGCCGCCAGCATCGATGTCATCTTTTCGCAATCGCTGCTGTTGCTGTGCCTGTTCAATCTGCTCGCCGGCAATGGCGCATTCACTTATTTGATCATGCTGTCGCCGATCCGGCGCGGCTGGCTGGGGCTGATACCGTTCAGCTTCACGTTGTTCGCCTATTGGGCGCTGATCTCGGCAGCCGCCTATCGCGGGCTCTGGCAACTCATCCGTGAGCCATTCTTCTGGGAGAAGACCCAGCACGGTCTGTCGCGGCAAACCGCGGCTCGATTTGCGAAGGCTCAAGGTGTGCCGTGACGCGATGGATCGGCGTGGCGCCGTTTGCGGCTTCGGTGTTTCTCGTCGCGCTCCTCATCAGCGCCGCTGCCATACGTCATGGGCTGGTCGGCGATGATGCGCTGCGACTATGGGCCGGCGCGAGCCTGGCCGCGGACGGCCAGGTACCGGTCGGCCGCATCGTGGCCGGATATCCGACACTGCCATTTCTCAGCAGCTCGCTGATCGCCTGGCTCGCGCCCGGCGGCACGCCGGCTCCGGCCCTGGTCTCGGCTGGCTTGCTCGCGATCATTGCAGCGTTCTGTTGTGGATCGCTGCGTCGAGCCGGTTTCTCGGCGGTTGCAAGCTGCGCCTTCACCGCCTCGATCGTATTTCACCCGGCACTGTTACGGGCGCTCATCGTTGGACCCGCGGACATATGTTTTGCCGGCTTCCTGTTGATGCTCTGTCTCGCCCTCTATGACTTGCGAGCGCGCAGCGGCACGTCCGAAGTGATGGCGGTTGGTCTTTCGCTGATGGGGCTTGCCTTCTCGCACCCGGCCGGCGCGGCAGTCGCATTTGCTGCGATCCCCTTTCTCGCCTTCGCGGTCCAGCCGACGCTGGTTGCAAATTCGGCAATGAATATCGTTATTGCGCTCGTCTTCCCGACGCTGTTTGCGATCGTCGCCTTCACCTACATATCGTGGATTTTTCCGGGCGACGGCTGGACCTTCCTCGCCGCGCCAACGGAAAGCTTGTCGTTGTGGGCGGCCGCCGAGACGCATTTGCTCGGCAATGGGATGACGAATCTTCTCGTTGTCGAGGCCGCTCTCGCCATGGCGGCGGCAATCGCTGTCGGTGCACCGGTCGCGATCGCGGCCGGTGCGCTGATCTATCGGCGCCGTCCGCTTGTCATCCCGCCTCTAGTTCTCCTTGCCGCGGCACTCGCAGCGACCGTGCTGAGCCTGGTCAGCGGGTTATTTGGCGATCCCGCACCGATCGTGGTTGCCGCGCCGGTCCTTGCCGCCGCTGCCTTGCTGCGCGTCCCGCCGCTGCGAGAGCGTGGCTCGCGCATTGCGATGTTGCTCGCTGTCGGCTGGCTTTGCGGTTTCGTCGGCATCGCCCTGATCGACCCGGTCGCGGTCAACCGCCTCGAGGCCGTCATCGAACGCAACGGCGGCGAACGCGGTGATGCACTTGCTGCCGGCGGAATCAGCGCCCCGCGCAACGGCGTCCTCGCCGACATCGACAATGCTCCGGCGTTTCTGCTGGGCCGTGGTAGCGCCCGCGGAATCTTCGGCCCGCAGAGCGAAGCTTTCACGCTGGCGATGCTGTTCGCGCGCATCGATACGCCCTTCGTCGCGGTGCCGGACCCGCAAAGCAGGGTCGGCGCCAGTGATCGGCTCAATAAAGCCTTCCCGGCGCTGTTCCACGACGGTCTACCGGGTTATCGCGTTGTATACCAAAACAGTACTTGGAGATTGTTTGAGAAAATAAAAGAAACCGGCGAATTCAAAAGTTTAGGATTCAACATTTACGATAGAATTCATGAATAATGTAAGTATAAATACGGAGGTGTCGATGCGGATACTTGTGGTCGACGATCAGGAGGATTCCCGCGATCTGACCGAAGGCGCGCTGATGTCGGCCGGCTACGCCGACGTCGTGGGCGCCGAGTCGGGCTGGGACGCCCTCAAGATTCTCGATATTGGGCGGACCACCGAAACGGCTAGCGACTTCGATGTCGTGCTGCTCGACATCGTGATGCCGGAGATGGACGGCGTTGAAACCTGCGCTCGCATCCGCAACGATTCGCGCCATACCGATTTGCCAATCATCATGGTCACGTCGCTTGATGACGTGAACTCGCTGGCGAATGCCTTCGTCGCGGGGGCGACCGATTACGTCACCAAGCCGGTCAATCGTGTCGAATTGATCGCGCGCGTGCGCGCGGCGCTTCGTCTCAAACAGGAGCTCGATCGCCGCCAGGCGCGCGAACGCGAACTGCTCAATTTTCTGTCGAATTGGGGCGACCGTCGCGCGACGACGCTGATCGACGAGGCGACCGGTCTGTTCGTCGGCGAGGCCGCGGAAGCCTATCTTGCCTCGGTGTCGAACGGCGAGCAGGAGGAGATGATCTCGATACTCGCTCTGACGCTCGACCAATTCGACGTCTACAGCGCGGCCAACGGTGATGGCGCAGCGCGCAGGGTATTGGCGGAAGTCGCGCGCGCCGTGCGCCGCCTCTCTGGTTCGATCGGCATCGTCGCGGCGGCCTATCGCAATGGCACTATCATTCTGGTCGCGCCGGAACTGGGCGCGAGTTCGGCAAGGGAACTCGGTGAGGCGTTGTGCACGACGATCGCGAGGCTGCGCATTCCGAATTCGGAGTCGATCGTTTCCGACTCCATCACTGCGAGCGTCGCGGCGATTACCGGTAGTGTATCGCGGGCGATGGATCGGGTGCGGCTGCTCACCGAGGCGATTGCCAAGGTGAAGGACGTCGCCGGGGAGGGCGGCAATCGAGTCCTGGCGCAGACGGTCTAGGGGACGATCCGGAAAAGCTGACGGCTTGGGGTGGGCTTTGTGGTGCGGCGTTGTATTGCGTTGTTGGCCTGCAGTCTAGCCGCGCCTTGCGTGGCTCATGCGGGGGCGTGGACGATGCCCGAGGGCACTGGCCAGGTACTGGCGACGGCGACGGCGAGCTCATCGACCACGGCATTCGATCAATCGCGCCAACTCACATCGATCCCGCGCTACAACAAGGACGAACTCAACATTCTGATCGAATATGGTCTCACCGATAGATTGACCCTCATTTTTCAGCCTGGACTGCAGCACATCGATATCGCCCCGCCGATCGATGCCGCGCGCAGCGGTCTCGGCTACACGGAGCTCGGTGGACGCTACAAGTTCTTGCAGGGAAGTGACTGGCTTCTGTCCGCGCAGTCGACATTGCG
>Ga0335081_10017608_pt1 | contig 11566 bp, 10 predicted proteins | sample Lox_Sample_35_FD_206713 | JGI IMG/M metagenome (GOLD analysis project Ga0335081, IMG submission 206713) | Soil microbial communities from Loxahatchee National Wildlife Refuge, Florida, United States - Lox_Sample_3.5 | ecosystem: Environmental > Terrestrial > Soil > Wetlands | place: USA... | reverse complement strand
ATTAATAGAAATATGACGGATGCCAAGAGAATTCGCACGGGTCGTCCGCTGTGACTTGCAACCACGCGCGATGCATTCGCCAACTCGGCAGGCCGCTCCAGGTCGGCACCCAACTCGGCTGCAGACTGATATCGCTGTAGCCGCTCGCGCGCGAGCGCTCTGAGAATTACAGCCTCGAGGGCTGCGGGCACGACAGGATTCAGCTTTCGCGGAGGCTCGGGTGCCTGATTCAAAATGGAGTTGATCAGAAGTGCCGGTACGGTCTGGGGAAACGGCCGTTTCCCGGTGGCCATTTCATAGAGCACAGCGCCCGCCGCCCAAATATCGGACCGTGCATCTGACACCTCGCCGCTCAGTTGCTCGGGAGACATATAGGGCAGCGTGCCGCTCGTCTCCTGCGAGGCCGTCATGGTGGCGGTCATGCCGAGTTCACTGGCGTGCGGCATGAGTTGCGCGAGCCCGAAATCCAGAATTTTCAGACGGCCATCGGTAGTGAGGCGCAAGTTGCCGGGCTTCAGGTCCCTGTGAACGATTCCCTGGCGGTGTGCTGCCTCCAGGCCTGCAGCCATCTGCACTCCAAGGCGCACCACCTCGCTTGGAGAAAGTGGACCCGCAGCCAGCTTCGCGTCGAGCGTCACTCCTGCGATGAATTCGATGACTAAAAAGTCGGTTCCATCCTGCGTGCCGAACTCATGGATGGTTGCGATATTGGGATGATTCAGGCGGGCCAGCGACAGCGCTTCCTTGCGAAACTGTTTCCGGCGCGAGTCGTCACCAAGAGATCCGCGGGGCAAAAGCTTGATCGCGACGTCGCGATCAAGCTGCTCGTCGTGCGCGCGGTAGACGACGCCCATGCCTCCAGCGCCGATCTGCTCGACGATCCGGTAATGTGACAGTCGCTCACCAATCATCTGTCTGATCCCCGGTTCGAGAGTGGGCAAAGCATAATCCTCACCGGGCAAATAGGCAATTTTCGAGGGGACCAAGTATGTTCCCGGATTGAATCTTTAGGGCGTTACTTCCGTGTTGTGAGCACTAAATAATTCTATCCACGCTGCTACAATGCCCTGTTTCACGTCCTGGCTCGGGTCTGCTGCGAACTTGATGGCCTGCTAACACGTATTCACCAGTGGGCGTTGAGTCGGTCTCGGTTTTTGTAGCCCAAGTCTCAGTTCAAGCTGTAGTTTTTCCGGGGAGCACAAGTGGAAGACGTCCAGGTCGTTGCGATGCTGGTCCGGCGTTGTATCGCCGGGGATGCCGCTGCCTGGGAGGAAATCGTGCAGACCTATAACCGGAGAATCTACAACATCTGCTACCGCTTCGCCGGAACGTCCGACGATGCCCAGGACCTCACCCAAGAGGTCTTCATCAAGATGTACCGCACGCTTACGAGCTATGACCCATCCAAAGGGGCGTTCGTCACGTGGGTGACGACCATTACCCGCAACCTGCTGGTGGACCACTTCCGCAAGACCAAGCAGGACCGTATGACCGACTCCATGGACTCGGCAGCCAGCGACCACGAGGATGCCCAGCCGCTTAGCGAGCAAATCCCGGACCAATCGGCTCCGCCGGATGCCCGCGTGCGCCAAAGGGAGGTCTCCGAGACAGTGCACCAGGCCTTGGGCAAATTGTCGCCAGAGTTGCGGGAAGCAGTGATTCTAAGGGACTTACAGGATATGGACTACAAGGAAATCGCCGCCGTTTTGAGGGTTCCGGAGGGCACAGTGAAATCGAGAATAAACAGGGGTCGGGCGGAACTTGCAAGGCTCCTACAACGTACCTATAGGCAGGTGATGTGATGCCAGATCTCACCAATCACGGAATGCAGTGCAACGAGTTCGATCAGCTGCTTGCGGACGCGCTTGATGGCGTCCTGAGCGGGGCTCGACTCGACCGGTTCCAGGCCCACGCCCAGAGTTGCAAGGCGTGCGGGGAGCTGCTCGCGGAAGCTGAAGCGGGCCGCGGCTGGCTGAAGGGTCTCACGGAGGTGGAGCCTCCGGCCAGTCTGGTAACGAATATCCTGGCATCCACAACAGGCGTTGACACCCAGCGCCTTTGGGCTCACACGCCTGTACGTCAGCCGCGGGTCTCGTGGCTGGAGCACGTACAGGCCTCGTTCCTGGAGCCTCTGTGGGCAACGGTCCGCCAGCCGCGCTTTGCCATGTCATTTGGCATGGCATTCTTCGCGCTGTCGGTCGGACTGACGGTCGCAGGGGTGAAGCCATCGGATATCCGGTCGATCGACTTGCGACCGGTGGCGATCCGGCACACGTACTACAATACGCAGGCTCGCGTCGTTCGATACTTCGAAAACGCGCGGACCGTGTATGAAGTGGAGGCTGCGCTGCACGGAATCAAGCGCAACCTGACGCCGGCCGTCGAGTCCGCTCCCAAGGAACGGAAGGATCACAAGAACGACACAACACAACAGCCCGAGCAGAAGCAGGAGCGGAATTACAGCCAGAGGGACAATCAGTTGATTCTGGCTGCCGCTCACCGGGGTCCATCTCTCAATGGAGTGAATGCTTGCGATCTGCCTGTAGTGTCGGTGACCACGTACAGGAGGTTCGTATGAACTGCGCCACTCATAGCGATCAAGCTGCAGTGGCATTCTGCCGCACCTGCGGAAAGCCACTCTGTAATCAGTGCACCCGCGACGTCCGTGGGGTGATCTATTGCGAGTCTTGCCTGGCTGCGCGCATGGAAGGCACGCCGCCGGCTTCGGGATTCGTTCCTCCGGCGCAAGAGACTTATCCGCCGGGATCTGTGCCGCCATTCGTTCCGGGTGTGCGTCCGCCAATGAATTCGGGGCCGAACCCCGCTGTTGCTGGAATTCTCGCCGGATTCTTCCCGATCGGCGTGGGTGCCGTCTATGCCGGGCAGTATGCCAAGGGACTGTCGCACCTGGTCATCATGGTCCTGTTGATCCTGGGCCTGGGCTCGGATCTGCCGTGGTACGTGATCACGATGCTGGCGATCGCGACCGGATTCTTCTACGTCTACCAGATCATCGACTCCGTCCGAACAGCGAGAGCCATTCAGCTGGGCGAACCTGCCCCCGATCCATTCGGACTGGCCGCGACATTCGGCGCCGGCGAGAAATTTGAAGGGACGAAAGTTCCCGCCGGAGCTGCGATCCTGATCGGCCTCGGAGTTCTCTTCCTCCTGCATACGGCTGGACTATTTGAATTCGGCCTGGACCGTTTCTGGCCGCTGATCCTGATCTTCCTTGGCGTATGGCTCTTCGCCAAACAATGGGGCGTGATCGGCAGCTCGATCGCGCGCTGCCAATGCGACCGTTGCCGGACGCGCCGGCTGATGGGTCCTGCGATGCTGGTAACCTTGGGCGTGCTGTTCCTGCTCGACAGCACGTCGCGAATCGGCTTTGGCAGAACCTGGCCGGCGATTCTGCTGGTCATCGGAGTCGTCAAGCTGATCCAGAGCAATGCGTCGTACACGGGGCATGTCGGGCCGCTTCCTCCGGGAACGTCCGTGCCGCCCACCGTTCCGCCACCTCCTGCGCCGGGATCGAGTTCGATCTCGGATTCGCAGCCCACCTCTTCTGGCGAGGTGAAAAATGTCTAGCCCAGTCATGAGTCCTCCGCCGATCGCTCCTCTGCCGCCACGCCGTCACCGCTCGATGGCGGGAGCGTTCGTGCTCATCATCGTCGGGACGATTTTCCTGCTCGGCACCATGAGAATTCTCTCGGTCAGCCGCCTGGCGCACTTGTTTGCGAATTACTGGCCGGTGCTGCTGATTCTGTGGGGCGTGATCAAGCTGATCGAGCATATGCAGGCGCAGCGGGAAGGCACTCGCGCTTCCGGCATCGGCGCCGGCGGAGTGCTGCTGCTGGTGATGATCGTCGTCTTCGGGCTCGCCGCCACGCAATTGGAACACGTGGACTGGTCGGGGATGCGCGACAACTTCAACTTCGATAATGACGACTTTCCCAACATCTTTGGCGGGCAGACCTACAACTTTAACGATCAACTCGTTCAGGATTTTCCTGCGGGAGCCAGCCTGAAAGTTATCGATAACCGAGGCGCCGTCACGATTCATGCCTCTGACGACAACAAGATCACGGTTGTGATCCGCAAGCGCGTGGCTGCCGAAAACCAGGGCGACGCGGACAAATACAACGGCGAGACGAGGCCGACCATCACGAGCATTGGCGGGCTCGTGACTGTCGATGCCAAGGTGGAGGGCGCGGGAGATCATCCGATTGAAACGGATCTTGATATTTCCCTGCCGCGCAAGGCGTCGGTAACAGTGAATTCTCGTCGCGGCGATGTCGGCCTGGTCGGGCGCGATGGCACAGTCGATATCTCGACCCAGCACTCCGATACGTCGGTAGCGGACGTCAATGGCAGCGTGAAGGTAAGCCAGGAAAAAGGCTCGGTGAAAGTCGAGCAGGTCAGCGGAGACGTGCGCGTCGACGGCCGCGTCGACGAAGTCTCAGTCGCGGACGTGAAAGGAGCGGTGTCACTGGATGGAGAGTTTCAGGAAAGTGTGAAGCTAGCGCGCATCGCAAAAACCGTGACGTTCAAGTCCTCGCGCACGGATATGGAATTTTCGAGCATCGCCGGTTCGCTCGATCTGGACTCCGACGAACTCCATGCCGAGCAGATTACCGGGCCACTACACCTGACAACGCGGTCCAAGAACATCCGCCTCGACGACGTGACGGGCGACGTTCGCCTGCAGAACGACAATGGATCGATCGAGCTTGGGATGCGGAAGGTCGGCAACATCCAGATCGACAACCGCAGCGGTGACGTTCAGATCGGCCTGCCCGAGCGTGCAGGCTTCCGGGTGGACGCTCAGACGCGCGATGGTGAGATCCAGTCGGACTTTCCCGAGTTGAAAGTAAACAACGAGGATAGCCAGTCGCGCGCAAGCGGAACTGTGGGCAATGGATCGTCGCATATCGTCGTGAATAATGAGCACGACAACATCGAGATTCGCAGGGCGTCGGCGGCTGGCGGCCCGAAAGAGGGCGTATCAGGCGGAGTGACGGGCGGAATTCCCGGCCCGAAATCGCCCAAGGCGAAGGAACTTCCAGCTCCGCCGCAAAAAGTCGAGCCCACAGATAACTGAAGGGTAGTCCAGGCCTCCTCAAGGCACTATTGCCAGTCGTATAGCGAGACTATACACTATACAGTGATCCTGAGCTACCGGCACAAGGGATTGAAGAAGTTCGCTGAAACCGGGTCCAAAGCGGGCATTCAGCCGAAAGATGCTGAAAGGCTGAGAAGATTGCTTACGGCTCTGGATGTAGCGAGCCAAGCCGAAGACATGAATGCACCAGGAAACAACCTTCATCCCCTGAAAGGCGACTTGGAAGGACATTGGTCCGTCTCGGTGAGTGGCAACTGGCGATTGACGTTCGCGTTTGAAGGCGAGAACGCAATCCTGGTTGACCACCAGGATTATCACTGATTGAGGTCTAAAATGATTTTTAATCCGGCGCATCCTGGTGAAGTTCTACGAGACTATCTCGGAGACATCAGCGTAAAAGAAGCGGCGAGCCATCTTGGCGTAACCAGAGCCCACCTGTCGAGGATTTTGAACGGGCGAGCCGGGATTTCCGCTCCCATGTCCCTGCGGTTATCCGCAGCTCTTGGAACGTCCGCCGATTTCTGGCTCAAGATGCAAGTACAAAGAGACTTGTGGCTGGCGCAGAAGGCCGGCCGGCCAAAGGTCCGACCGTTCCCTGCACTCCGTCGTGCTGCTTCCGCGGCGCGCGGGTAGAGTCACCGAAGCAGTCGCGTGTCACGACAGCCTTCGCGCGACCAGTTCTTCCACTCGCGCCAGTACGTCATCTTCGCTCATCGCAGTCGAATTGATTTGTACCGCGTCAGGTGCGGCTACCAGCGGTGATGCAGCGCGTGTGCGGTCTCTGTGATCGCGTTCGCGCAATTCGGCGGCGACACTGGCCCCGACCTCTCCTTGAATCTTCTGCTGAGCCATGCGGCGTTGCTCGCGGACCACCGGGTCGGCATCCAGAAAAATCTTGAGATCGGCATCCGGAAAAACTTTGGTCCCGATGTCGCGTCCTTCCATGACAACTCCGCCGCCCGCGCCCATGGCGCGCTGATGCGACACCATCCACTCGCGGACTTTCGGATGCACCGACGCGCGCGAAGCCGCTTCCGTCACATCCCGCTCGCGGATCCGTGAAGAAACGTCCTTCCCGTCGAGCAGCGTGCGGTTGCCGCCCAGCGTGGGCTCTAGCCGAATGTGGGAACCCTCGGCCAGCTTCACCAGCGCCGCTTCGTCGTCGAAAGACGTGTCGGTATCGATAGCTTTGAGGGCCAGCGCGCGATACATCGCGCCACTTTCCAGATTCACGTAGCCGAGCTTTCGCGCCAGGCGAGAGGCGATGGTGCTTTTCCCGGCTCCAGCCGGGCCATCGATGGCGATGATCAATTTGCGCGCAGGTTTCTCCGTGGGGTGATCGTTCATTGTCGAGCAAGATTGTACACGGTGAGTGGCGTGAATCTGCTCCGACCCGCAATTGCATGGGAGTTCATTTGATCGCGCTTGATGCCGTCCGCACGCGCTCAGGCGACCATCCCAGCTCTCGCAGCCTGCGAATGCTGAGAGAATCGTGTCGTTTCGCGAGCCTGATTCCCGCATCGTCGCGCACGAGATCGCAGTGATAATAGTCAGGGATTGGCCATCCGAGTGCGCGGAACAACAAGATCTGCCTCGCAGTCGATTTTAAAAGATCGGCTCCCCGGACGACCTCTGTGATCTGCATTGCAGCATCGTCGACAACGACCGCCAACTGATAGGCGGGAACGTCGTCACGCCGCCACACGATGAAATCACCGAAGTCACGGCCGGCGATGAAACGCAGCGGGCCGAGATGCAGATCGCTGAAGGAAACTCCCTCGCCCTCTGGAACACGGAAGCGCCAGTTCATCCCGGCCGGCTGCTCCGGTTTAATGAGGCCGGAGTCGGACTTCATCGCCCGAGACCGGCATTTTCCCGAATAGATCGGCTCGTCATCGAAGTCGTTGGGCGCACCTGCCGAGAGCACCACATCTTTTCGCGAGCACGTGCAGGGATAAATCATTCGTTGTTCGCACAGGCGCCGCCACGCTGCGAGGTAATGCTCGCGGCGCTCGCTTTGTGTGTAAGGAGCAAATGGTCCGCCGCAATCCGGCCCCTCGGACCAGCAAATTCCGAGCCAGCGCGAGTCCTCGATCATTGCCTGTACGAATTCGGGGCGGCATCGCTGCGGATCGAGATCTTCATTTCGAAGAATGAGTGTTCCGTTCCGCTCAGCCGCTCGCTGGGCCGCAATCCAGAACGTGCGCGCGTGTCCAACGTGGAGAAGGCCGGTCGGCGAGGGAGCGAGGCGGCCGCGATAAGGATGACGCTTGACTGTTGAGGAGACTTTCACTGTTTCACGCGATCGCCAATTCCATCGGCCCCGCGATGTCGCTCGACGCTGCATATTCGATGTGCAGGACTCGCCTTGGCTCGGGACCGCGCGATTTGGAGGATGCGTGGACTAGAAGCGGCCACATCGCGAGGACTGAGCCCTTAGGAGCAACGCACTCAGTCGGAGAGATCCGGACCGAGATCTCATGAATCTGATCTTCGCTCAGAACACCCAGAGAGTGCGTACGTGGCAGCACCCGCAATGGGCCGTTGTCGGAGGTCGACTCATCCAGATGAATCCGCAACGCTAGAACCTGTGAAAGCACCTCCGCGGGGGCGTGCGCATAGTCAACTCCTTCTTTTAACGACCAGGGCCCCCATCCCGGGATCGAGATCTTCCTGCACAGTGGTAATGCGGTGTCCTGATGCCATACAACGAGCCACTTTGCATCGGAAGTCTTTTCGAACAGCGTCGCATGAAACGGAAACGCGCCGGCACCTAGAACTTCCCGGACTATATCGAGCAAACACTGATCTTGTGCAATCTCGGCGACTGGAGTGAGTCGGAGCGCATGTCGCACGCCAGCCCGGCTGCGAGTTGTCGAAGACTGCTCAATACCCTTGCTAAGACGATCCATTTCGGCGGCCGCGAAGACGTTCGGAATGATTGCAAAACCGTCCTCTCTAATTGGGTTAGACCAACTCATGGGCGCTCATCGTGCCGCGGTTTGCGGAGGAACAAACGACGTTTTAGCCGGCGTAATCTGCAGCATCGATTTTCCGCCGACGTGCACGAAGCTCAATTCACGCGCGGCGAGCAGCGCATTCACGGCATCTTTCACTTTTGAGCGAGCAACGAAGTTTCCGAAGAAGGTCTCCAATTCGGATTGCTCCACGGCGATCGTGCAATCCAGATATTTCGAAACCAGCGCCGAGAGCGCTTCGGGAACGGACAAGCCCACGCCTTCTTTCACTGCATCCGGCGCCCAGCGATAGAGCAGGTCCCAGACGGATCCCTCGCTCGCTTTGTAGTCCACGCGAGTGATGCGCAGCTTCGACCAGAGTTCCGCCAGGGCTTTGTCGAGCGCTGGCGTGGAGGTTCCTCCGCCCAATTCTTCCAGCAGCTTCTGCTTCGAGATCGCTCCCTCGCGCTGAATCAGCGCGTATGCGTCGCACGCGAGCGCGGAATATGCGGAGCGTGATCCGGCCTTCGGCGGCAGCTTGGGATTGCGCTCGCCCGCCATCGCGTAGAAATAGGGGAAGACCGATGCGGCGACGAGAAATCCGTTGTTCTCTTCGAACAGATTGGCTTCGAACGCGGCGCGCTCGCGCAGCAGGCGGATCATCAATTCGGTCGCTTCAGCAGCCCGCGGATCCTTGAAGGCATGTTGCCACTCCGGCAGGCGGTCGTCGGATCCAACAAATGCGCCAATAAATGTCGGAACCAACAGAGCCGGGCGCTGCGGATACATGAAGCAGAATCCGGCATCTTCCAAAAAAGCGCGCGCCTGCTCGATGGTCCGGATGGGCTTGCCGTCCAGCCGCCACTTCTCGCGCCGCAGCTGTTGAAGTTCGAGGTCAGTCATAAAGAAGCGGTGAGCCATGAGCGATGAGCAGAACCTGGCCGACCGCTCATAGCTCACTGCTCATTACTCAACACTAGATTCTCTTAAACGCCCGTTGAATGTCCTTCACAGAATACCGCAGGACGACGGGCCTGCCATGCGGACACGACATCGGGTGATCGGTTTTGGCCAATTCTGCGAGCAGCCACTCCATTTTGTTCTGCTCCAGTGGCATGTTGACTTTAATGGCAGCGTGACACGCGATGGACGCCGCGATGCGCGAGCGGATCTTTTCCAGATTCAGCGATTGTTCCTCGCGCGAGAACTGATCCAACAATTCGTGCAGCATGCGTTCTACGGCTCCCGCGTCAATTCCGGCAGGAGCGACTTTGACCGCCACGCTGCGAGCGCCGAAGGGCTCGGCTTCGAATCCATTGTGTTGCAGTTCGTCGGAGATCTCGTGGAATACGGCCTGCTGCGCCGGAGTGAGTTCCAGAAGAATCGGCATAAGCAGGCGCTGGCTTTCGACTCGCTGCGCGGCCCGCTGTTTCAGAACACGTTCGAATAAGACGCGTTCATGCGCTACGTGCTGGTCGATGATCCAGAGGCCGTCTTCGTTTACCGCGAGGATGAACGAATTTCGAATTTGCCCAAGGGGATGGAGCGTGCTCAAAGACGACAGCGTCGGCTCCGCTTCGTTGACGTCGAGAACCGGAGAGCAGCCGTTATCTGGAACGGTATCGGCTTGCGGGAGCGTCGCGGCAAAATTTGGCTCGAGCACGGCATGCTCCAACCCCCGCGCGACGGGAATGGCCGCGTTGGCTTCGACCGCGATGGAACCGTCAAACTCAAGGCGAGCGGAGATTGGCGGCAGCGACTGTCCATGCAGGGAGAAACCGGCTTCCGGTTCCCGGCGCTCGGATTCGGGAGCTGCGAAGGTCGAGACCTGCGGACCTGCCGTTGCTCCCGGGCTCAATGCTTGGCCGGCGGTTGCATGCGCATGCATTTCTGTGACGAACTGCGGCACGGGACGCGCCTTCATGAGCGCGGAACGAACCGAGTCGCGGACGAAGTCGTGCATCGCGGTCTGCTGGCGGAAGCGCACTTCAGTCTTCGATGGATGGACATTGACGTCGACCTCCGCCGCCGGCAATTCCAGAAACAGCAGCACCACCGGATAGACGGTCGGCGGAATGATGTTTCGATAGGCTTCGGTGAGCGCGTGCTGCACAAGCCGGTCGCGAATGAGGCGTCCGTTAACGAAAACGAAAATCGAGTTGCGGTTGAGCTTCTGGATCTCGGGCTTCGACACGAATCCATGCAACCGCATCTCGCCGGGCGTGGTCGCGGGCTCTTCTGCATCATCTTCGATTTCCTGGCGACGCCACGGAGGAGGCTGCGGCAACCCGATGCGCTCAAGTTGCTGGCGGGCTGCTACGGGTATCAGCTGATCCAGAGTTTCTTTGCCGAAAACCTGATAGACGCGCTCGCTGTATCCGGCAACTGGGGGCGCGACCAGCATCGCGTTCGTGGTCGTATGCAATTCGAAATGCTTGTCAGGATGGGCGAGCGCATAATGCGTCACCAGCGAAGCGATATGCGAGAGTTCGGTTGCCTCCGACTTCAGGAATTTCTTTCGCGCCGGAACATTGAAAAAAAGGTCTCGAACCGTGATCGATGTTCCCACGGGAAGTCCGGCTTCTTCGACGCGGGCGATCTTTCCTCCGTTGATTTCAACGACCGTGCCGGCCCGATCTTCCGCAGCCCGCGTTTCGAGATGCAGCCGCGAAACCGATGCAATCGAAGGCAGTGCTTCGCCGCGAAATCCAAGGGTCGCGACACTGAGCAGGTCTTTCGCGTCTTTAATTTTCGAAGTCGCGTGGCGCTCGAAAGCCAGCATGGCGTCGTCACGGACCATTCCGCATCCGTTGTCGGTGATCTGGATCAGCTTTTTCCCGCCCGCCTCCACGCTGATCTTGATCCGCGTCGCGCCTGCGTCGAGCGAGTTTTCGAGCATTTCCTTTACGACGGACGCAGGCCGCTCCACCACCTCACCGGCGGCGATCTGGTTGGCAACGGTTTCGGAAAGAACGTGGATGCGGGCCATAAGAAAGTACTCAGTACCCGGTACTCAGTACTCAGTTCTTCGAATGGTCAGTTTCGCAGATAGGGTCGGGCTGTGGCAAAGGCAGCGGGGTGCATCAGACATGAAAAACCGCCCGCCATCGAGGAAGCGTAGGGAAACATACTTGCCGTGATGTTCCATCCCGCGACTCACGTGGAGGACGGAAATGTCAGCGTGCAGGCAGCAGCAACAATCTGTTTGTGCAGTGACAAAACAAAAGGCGCCCCGCCCGGGCGGAGCGCCTGCAATTCACCCGAATCTACGGTGTCACGGTCAGCGTGAACGTCAGCACCGGCGAAGCTGTGATCGGATTCGACCCAGTTGTGGTTGCGTTCACGTTGACGGTGTACGAGCCCGGGGGCGTTCCCAGGTTCTTGGGAGTGCTGGAATTGCCGCCGCACGATCCCATCCAGAGAGTCGATGCTCCGAGCACAAGAATCATGCCCAGTGCGCGGACACCTCCAAGGGATTTCTTGCGTG
>Ga0335081_10017607_pt1 | contig 11567 bp, 12 predicted proteins | sample Lox_Sample_35_FD_206713 | JGI IMG/M metagenome (GOLD analysis project Ga0335081, IMG submission 206713) | Soil microbial communities from Loxahatchee National Wildlife Refuge, Florida, United States - Lox_Sample_3.5 | ecosystem: Environmental > Terrestrial > Soil > Wetlands | place: USA... | reverse complement strand
TTGACAATGGCAGGACGAACCGGCTCGTCGTACAGCGCAGATTTCACCTCCGCACATACAGGGGCTATTTCGCCGCCGCACATAATGGCCCTGTCCGTCACGATAAGCACCTTGGCGCCCTTTACTGCCGCCCTCAATTCATCTGCCGGGAAAGGTCTGAAAAGCTTCATATCCAATAAGCCGGCCTTAAAACCTTGCTCGCGCAACTGATCAACTGCAATCGAGGCAGTCTCACCCATGGACCCAAGAGTTAACATGAGCACATCGGCGTCCTTTGTCTTATATGAAAAGATAGGCTCATATTTCCGGCCGAACATCTGTTCCCATTCTTTCCATACCTCAAGGATCGTCTTCTTCGAGTTCATCAGGGCCTCGTTCATGGCCATACGCGCTTCCGTATATATCTCCGGTAGACCTAGGGTCCCCATGGAAACGATGTTGTCCGGATGGACGGCAGCATATGGTTTCCGCGGAGGAAGGAACTTGTCCACCTCCTCCTGATCCGGCATTAACATGCTCTCAACAACATGGGTAAGCTGAAAACCATCCAGATTACAGAGTATCGGTAACATGACATCATGATGCTCAGCAATTTTGAAGGCCTGGATGGTCATATCTACAGCCTCCTGCCCGTTCGCTGCAAACAATGAAATCCAACCAAGATCCCTCACGCACATGATATCGCTGTGATCGTTCCAAATGTTAATAGGACCCGATATCGCCCTGTTGCCAAGGGCCATAACCACCGGAAGCCTCATCGCCGGCACAATCGGAACGATTTCATACATGTACAAGAGCCCCTGGGAACTCGTCGCCGTGTAGACACGCGCCCCTGCTGCCGATGCACCGGTGCAGGCGCTAAGAGCGGAATGCTCCGATTCTACCGGCAGATATTCGCAATCTAGATGTCCTTCCGCCACGATTTCTGCCAGATGCTCTGGTATATGCGTATTTGGCGTGATGGGATAAGCCGCTATGACATCGGGCCTGCATAATGCGGCCGCCTCTGCTACGGCAAGAGCGATTTCCATTCCAATTCGTTTAGACATAGCCTATCCCTCCTCATTCCTCTACCATCTTTATGGCGCGGGGCCAGCATTCATGATAGCAAATGCCGCAGCCCTTGCAGTAGTCAAGGTCTGCTACAAAATATCCCTCTGCGTCCTCTGAAATGCAGCCCTCAGGACAGAACAGATAACATACACCGCATTTAATACATTTTGTGTTGTCCCAGATAGGCCTTTGGGCCCTCCAGCTTCCCGTTTTGTATGATCTCGCGCTTGCTGGCTCGAATACCATCAACCCCGGGGTACATTCTTGCCATGCCTCTGGCCACTTCTTTTTTGCCTTTGTCATTGTGATACCTCAATGTTTAGTTTGCGCTGCTAATTTTGACCTCGTCATAGGCCCTCTTCATGGCAGCCAGGTTCTTATTGGCAATCCTGCCAAATCTGTGTTCCACAGGACCTTTTGCTGAGTCGAAGTTTACCTTATTAAGCACCTTAATGAGGGCTCCCAGCATAGTTGTATTCGTAATCGGCACACCTAGCTCTTTCCATGCTATAGACGATCCGTCCACTGTGGCAATCTTACCCTTGAATTTTGTTACATCCGCAATTTCCTTTGCCGACTTTGCCGTATTGACAACAAGTGTGCCGTCTGGTTTCAACCCGTCAGCAACGTTAACCAGACCGACGAGACTTTCATCCAAAACTACTACTATGTCTGGGGTATATACACCAGATCTGACCTTAATCGGATGGTCATCTATCCTGTTGAATGCAGCTACTGGTGCGCCTCTTCTCTCCGGCCCGAAGCTTGGAAACCCCTGCGCATACTTCCCCTCTTCGATGGCGGCCAGTGCCAGCAACTCAACTGATGTGACGGCTCCCTGACCACCTCTTCCATGCCATCTTACTTCTATCATTGGAAAATCTCCCAGATTGGATTGATGTAGAAACTGTTAAAGATGATGAACTCACATTGAACGAAAATGACGTCCGGCTTCGTATTACAAAATTCCATCCCTGTCAAGTATTTTTTTGTCAATTATTTTTTGGCTGAATCTCTTGACAAAGATCTTCAGAGACCCCTTCGATATTCCATGGACTTAGACAGTGTCATCCTGTCCATGTATCTGAGATCACCGCCAACGGGTACACCGAGGGCGATCCTGGTTACCCTGATGCCCAGTGGTTTGACAGATTTGCTTATGAGAAGGGCCGTTGCTTCACCCTGTACGCTCGGATTTGTTGCCACAATTATCTCCCCTGCGCCGTTCTCCCGTATCCTTTTCAGAAGCTCCTGTAATCTAAGATGATCCGGTCCGATGCCGTCCAGAGGTGAGAGCGCCCCATGGAGTACGTGATAGGTTCCTCTGAAGCTCCCGCTTTCTTCTATCGCTATGAGAGAGTCAGGCTCTTCGACAACACATATGAGATTCTTGTCTCGCGAATGATCCATGCATATTTCGCAAAGGCTCCCCTCGGCGAGGTTGAAGCACATTGAGCAGAAGCGTATCTTCTGCTTTACCTCCAATATGCTCTGAGCAAGTCTTCTTGCATCTTCCTCGGATGCGCGCAGGATAAATGTGGCCAACCGCGTGGCCGTCTTTTCCCCTATACCCGGCAATTTCCCGAGTTCTGCAATTAACCGTTTTATAGGAAGGGCATAACCTGTCATCGTCAAACACACTACATCAGACCAGGGATATTGAAACCACCGGTAATCTTAGACATTTCTACCGTTGCCAATTCCTGGGCCTTGCGAATGCCTTCATTAACTGCCGCTACGATAAGATCCTGCAACATATCGACATCCTCTGGATTGACAACCTCTTTATCGATTCTAATGGACAGGATTTCAAATTTTCCGTTTACCACGACATTCACCATGCCTCCTCCGGCTGTCGCTTCAACGGTCTTGGATGCCAACTCTGCCTGGATACTGGCTATTCTTTCCTGCATCTTCTTTGCCTGCTTCATGATATTTCCAAAATTCTGTGTCAACTAAATACCTCCTGTGGGGAGTTTAAACAACTCGCTATTCGTTATAAACGATTTCGCAAAGGGTCTTTCTCATCGCGCCTTACGATTTTACAGAATCGTCAGTGCTGCCTCTGGTTGTAACTTCACGCACAACAGCACCATCAAAGACATCCAAAACCTTTTGCAGAAGCGGATGGTTGAGGACATCCCGCCTTGCATCATTATTCTTGTTGCTATTTTTAACACTGTTGTGATTCTTGTCATGTCGGCTGTACTCGTCGGTGTTCAAAGATTCGATTATAACGGTAACATCATCGCCAAAGTATGCTTTTGCTATCTCTGTAAGGCGTTCCTTCTGAGCCTTTTCTGTTATGTCGTCCAAAAAAATATAACCTTCATGAAAGCCGATGCTCAGACGCCTGTTTTTATATCCGAGAAATACGCCGGGTTCAATCTTTGAAAACAGCGGGTAACTCTCTTTTTTTACAAAGCCCTTTAAGTCCTCCCAGATGCCCTCTTTGGTTTTACCTTCTGCCATATCATATCCACTGTGGACTTCGTCGACCATTCCCGATTGAGCGACCTTGAACAGTTCCTGTTCCTGGGAGGGAACTGCCTGCGTTTCTCCTGACTCGTATGTAGCCGGTTTAGCCTGAACAGTCCCTCCTGAAGATAGTCTTTTTTCCAGACCTTCCATGCGGGAGAGCCATTTATCGATAGGTATCACCGGCTCCAGATAGGCCATTCTCACGAGGACCGTCTCAAGATTTATGCGGGGATTCTGACTTCTTCTTACATTTTCCTCTTCCGCCATCAACAAATCCAATAGGCGCTGGATGGCCCCCTGCGGAACGCCTTCCGTCTGCATGGCGAGGCTGGCCATGTCTTCATTTCCCAGATCAAGAAGTTCATGATCTTTTCCAACGATCTTGGTCAGTAATAAATTTCTGAAATGCCCGATAAGCATCTGATAAAAGTATTTTATATCAAGCCCTGCATAATAACCTTCTTCAATGATCTTCAAACAAAGGCCGGCATTTCTTTCAAACACGGCCTTGGACAGGCGGAAAAGAAACCGTCTATCCGTCAGTCCCAGTATCTCCTCCACATCCTGATCCCGGATTTCGAAGCCCGCATACGATATTATCTGATCCAGGATACTTTGCGCGTCTCTCAGACTTCCATCACCGGCTTCGGCAACCCATGTCAGTCCCTTTTCACTTAATTTAACGCCTTCTTTTTCGGAGATATGTCGCAGATTGTCCTTGATCTGTTTTAGTGATATTCTTCTAAATTCAAAACACTGACATCGGGATAGTATAGTCGCCGGTATTTTTTGGATCTCCGTAGTAGCAAAGACGAAGATTACGTGCGCTGGAGGCTCTTCCAGGGTCTTTAAGAGGGCGTTGAACGCCTCCCTGGTTAACATATGCACTTCATCAATTATGTACAGCTTGTAGCGAGATGCCAACGGAGAAAATTTGACATTTTCCCTGAGTTCTCTTATCTCATCAATGCCCCTGTTAGAGGCGCCGTCGATCTCACGGACATCCATGGCAATGCCTTCCGTGATCTCCCTGCAATTGGTACACTCATTACACGGTATTTCTGCAGGTCCTTTGTAACAATTCAGGGCTTTGGCCAATATCCGCGCTACTGTTGTCTTCCCCACGCCGCGGGGCCCGCTAAAAATGAAGGCGTGGGCTACGCGACCCTGATGAATGGCGTTGCTCAGGGTCCTCACCACATGGTCCTGCCCCACTACCTCATCAAAGTCTTGAGGTCTGCACTTTCTGGCCAGAACAAGGTATTCCACTTGCTGCTCCTTCACAGGCGGTAACATACGATTGAACCTGATACCGTTCGCATTACTTCCCGCCGAGGGTAATGAAGCTCTCAGCAGTTTGCCCTGAGAATCTTCGATCCTCAGGGATTATAAGTTCTCCGTCCACCGCTTATTCCGCGGCAGGCTATGCTCGTTGCCGGATTCGACTAAGGCCTTTCCCGCGGAGCTGCCTTGGAAAAGGCCAAGTCTTTACTGAGATAGCCAGGCTTACCCGCAGCACACGTCGGAGATTGCTACCGTTGCTTCCTTCCGGACCTGGCGGGGTTTACAACCCTTCGTTGCACGGGACCCGGCTATCATATGTCGAGAAATCAAGAAATAGGTCCAGACGTCAGAAAAGCTCTGACTGATCCCCAACTCCTATTTCCTGCTGCTGGCGGAGAGAGGGGGATTCGAACCCCCGGTACACCTTTTTGGGTATACACACGATTTCCAGTCGTGCCCCTTCGGCCTCTCGGGCATCTCTCCACTCAAGAATCGGTTTTTAGACATCGGGGGTCAGAAGGATCTTTTTTAACCCGTTTCCGACCCCTGATCTCCATGCACGGCTTCTGGCGGAGAGAGGGGGATTCGAACCCCCGTGAGAGCTTTTGGCCCTCAAATCGATTTCGAGTCGATCCCGTTACGACCACTTCGGTATCTCTCCGCAGGATTCTTTATGATCCCGAATCGGCCCTCGATGTTATCCTCTTCTCATGAAAAAATCTACTCAAAATTTCGGCGCAGGCTTCCCTCTTCACACCACCGGTTACTTCCACTGTATGATTCAATCTCTTATCGCGAAGGAGCCGGTAAAGGGAAACGACGCAGCCGCTTTTGGGGTCGTTTGCGCCAAATACGAGTCTCCGTATGCGCGCGTGTACAATTGCCCCTGCACACATGATACATGGTTCCAGTGTCACGTACAGCGTAGTATCAATGAGGCGGTAGTTACCCAGTTTCCTGGCTGCCTCGCGAATAGAAAGAATTTCTGCATGAGCAGAAGGATCATTTATCGAAATACAACTGTTGTGTGACATTGCTAATATCTTGCCGCCAAGAGTTATCACAGCGCCTACAGGAACCTCCCCTTTTTGCAAGGCAAGGAATGCTTGTTCAAGGGCTAGGGTCATAAATTTTTCATCCACAGAATCCATATGTCACCAGGCATGAGAGCGTCACGCGAGATTTCTTTTGCACTTTAACAACTTGTTGATTTTTGTGCGCCGGTTGGCGTATCATCCGGACAAGAAAAGGATGTCCTTCCGTGTCGCCAAAAAAAATACTGGTCGTATCCATACTGATATCTCTTACCAGTCACATTGCCATGTTCTATATGACTGGCTTTATAGACTTTCACGGGAAATCCCGCAAGGAAGATGTTTTAGTCGTCACCTTGAAAGAACCGACGGCATATAATAAAGAAAATTTTGAAGAAGAAGCTAACAAGCCCGTTCATCAGGTTGAAGAAGAACTTCCCGGTCGCCACGCAAGAAAAGCGGAGACTGTTGACCTTGGAACTTTCGATATTAAGTATTCATTTTATCTCAAAAAGGTAAAGCAAAAAATTGAAGAGATTTGGATATATCCCCGGGCTGCGTTTGAACAGGAAGAGGAGGGGATCGCCGTGGTTAAATTCTCAATAGGCGAAGGCGGAAACATCACATCAAGTCAAATCATTGAATCATCCGGATCCAGCAATCTCGACCAGGGAACTCTTGATGTTGTCAGATCAGCTGCTCCTTATGATCCATTGCCCCGGGAGTTCAATATTTCTCAATTGAACGTTGTGGCAACATTCCACTACAAACTCGTTGAATAGAATAAGACGGCAGGATGCTTTGGTTTCGTCACACTTCAGAATTTATTTCCGCCAGTACGCGTTCTAGTTCGAGGAGTTGATCCCTGATCTCTGTCTGCTCCACCCAGGGTTTTGACTCCAGCTGGGATCTTCTTGCTCTAAACTCCGCAAACCTAGCGCCGATATTTTCAATCAGGTAATTCCAGTCAATCCTGGGGACCGCCTTCTCCGGATACTCCACCCGCTCAAGTACACGCCCCGGCTGCAGGGTTGTCTCTTCAAGATATTGAGGGATCATCACTTGGAAGCCGAATCGTTCCTTGATCAGGCCTGCAAGCGTCTGCTCGGCTCCATATTCCCCATGTACAAGGAAGACCTGCATACCACGGTCTTGAAAATGTCCTAACCAGTCGAGGATCTGACTTTGACCGGCATGGGCGGAAAATCCATTTATCGTGAAGACCCTGGCCCTCACGGCAATTTCCTCATTGAAGAGACGAATTTTCTTCGCGCCATCCACGATCTTACGTCCCGTCGTTCCCTGGGCCTGAAAGCCGACAAAGACAATACTGGCTCCTTCCCGCCATATGTTATGTCGAAGATGGTGTTTTATCCTCCCAGCATCGGCCATGCCGCTTGCGGAAATGACAATCGCCGGACCTGATAGGTTGTTTATGGCCATGGACTCCTCCGTTGTGGGAGTAAAATGAAATTGCGGCAGATACAGGGGATCTTCCCCCCTCTTTATTAACGCCCTGGTCTCATCATCAAGGTAGGCTGTGTGGCGATGAAAGATCTCCGTAGCCTGGATGGCCAAAGGACTGTCCAGGTAGACGGGCATATCCTTGGGAAGCCTTCCATCCCTGGACAACAGATACAAGCAATACATCATTTCCTGGGTTCTCTCCACAGCGAAGGCAGGGATGATCACCTTCTGTTTGTTTGCGTAACTATAAGCTATCGCCTCCGCCAGTTCGTTCAGGCTGTCATCCTCGTTCTTATGATTGCGGTCGCCATACGTTGATTCCAAAAAGAGAAAATCGGCAACATCGACGACGCTCGGATCTTCCATGAGTAACTGAGCGGGGCGGCCTATATCGCCGGAAAATACTAGCTTCACATTCGCGCTATCTTCTTCAACCGAAAGTTCGATCAGCGAAGCGCCGAGGATGTGGCCTGCGTCTTTGAACGTTACCTTGAGACTGCCCATGGGTTCAAGAACCTCTCCGTATGAAACCACATTGAACATTGGAAATACCGCCTCCGCGTCCTTCTGTGTATACAAAGGCCTTATTTTTTCTTCTCCCTGGCGGAGATGTTTCTTGCTTTTCCACTGCGCCTCCATCTCCTGGATATGGGCGCTGTCGAGAAGGAGTATCTTCAGGAGATCCCTCGTTGGCGGTGTAGTATAAATCTTTCCTTTGAAACCTTTCTTAACAATGCGCGGCAAAAGGCCGGAATGATCTATGTGGGCATGGGTGATGAGAAAAAAATCTATGTCCGCGGGCTGATAAATATCGACATCCCAATTTCTCTTCTCTATCTCTGCATTCCCCTGATGCATCCCGCAGTCAACAGCAAACCGATGGCTATGCGTTTCAATAATGTAGCAGGAACCGGTTACTGTTCTTGCCGCTCCCATGAATTTTATCTTCATAAATACGGTCCTCAAAATTTCGTATAATATTCACAAACGATGGATGGTCAAAAGAACCTGCCTCAAGCATACATATCGGTATCACACGCATATCCGCCACCGGTAGTTACCATTAGTGGGAAATACTTAGCACATCAACCGATGCGATTCTGGCTTCCTATAATAGAATCAGTCCCGTCCAGGTCACTTTGTTATTGATGGGAAAGGACAGGGGCAAGCCCGCCTTGTCCGCGGTAGCTATCACATCGATTCCCACGGCCTCCATGGAAGGCCTAGCCTTGAAGGGAAACCTGCACGATGTCCCACCCTCTACCGCCACACACTCGTCACACAGGCGGCAGCAGCCTCCGATAAACCCCGCGGCAAAGCGATACCCCGAGGCAAACGCTTCCCTCTCACCCAGATTAACCAGCTCATGAAGTTTTCTGGCAGGAATGAATACCTCTTCCGCGGGTCCATTAGTGCATGTTTCGTTGAGTTCGGCTGAAACCTGGAGGAGGATGGCTTGCTTGTAATTCTTGAGAGCCTCGCGAAATTCCGCCACAGACGGTACATAGGGAGGGCACATGAGGTTCTTGCTGTAACTGTCACACACGGGTACGCGACATTTAAGGCGAACCCTTTCGTCGACTACTATGTCAGCGATACTTTCCAGTACCACGGCCGAAGCCCCTCGCTCCTTGAGCAGTGAGATAATGTTGGCAAGAACCTTCTTATATTTCATCATTTGCATCACCCGAGAGTAATGTCGACAACATAGCTGGCATTGGTAAGCTTCTGACTTCCCTTATCCGTAACAACAAACGTATCTTCAACGCCCACAACCCCCTCCCCGGGAAAGTTAAACTTCGGTTCGAGGGCAATCACCATGCCCGGAGCGAGGGTTGTTCTTCCTGCTCTTAAGATCACCGGAAATTCGTCGAGCTCTAGGCCTAATCCATGTCCGCAGAATGCAATGCGCCGATCTCCGTAACCGAGGAAATAATCGCCCAGACTGTGGGATATTGCCACGCCTTCTGCCTCCGAAAAAAGCTCTCCCACTGATATCCCCGGTTTAATCATTCTACTCAGTTTATTGTGGATAGAAAGGGACACCTTGTAGGCATTGTCCAGTTTATCGGGAAGGGTACCTATAGAGAGCGTGCGCGTCTGGTCGACGCCGTACCCATACTTGCTTGCCAAGAGGTCAAAAATTACCGGTTCTTGCCTCTTAATGGCCCTCCATCCTGCACCGTGCGGGAAGGCATTGGAGAGCCCGTACCCTCCGGTTGTACTCTCAACGAAGTTCAAAGCCGCTGCATCGGGGCCGGACATCAGATGTCCCCAGTAAACCTCCTGATTGAATCCCCTAGTGCGCACGAAACCCTGGTGGCCCCGAGTCCGGGCTGCTGCCTCAATTGTTGCTGCAAGTTCTACATCCGTTATTCCTTCCCGAAGATTGTCCCTGCAGGTGGCCACCATGAAATCCGAAAGGGCCACCACTTCCTTTATCAGCCCTATCTCATAGTCTGACTTCACGGCTCTGACGGCCTGGATGGAAGGCCAGATATCGACGATCTCTGCGGGCTTCATAACGTTCAAATAACGGAGATAAATATTGACCGGCAGCACATCAAGTTCCATCCCGATTCTTTTTAACCGTCGATGGCCGTGGCCTGCAAGCATCCGGGGCAGTTCTCTCAATCCGCCTATAGGCACAATATTGTCGAGTTCCGACTCACTCCGGATGCGTTCTGCAGTCCTGCGCACAAGCAGGATGGCTTCTCCCGCCGATGGTATGAACAGATAACCCTGCGGCACTGATCCCGTAAAATAGAAGAGGTCGGCATTCTGAACGATCAGGGCACCGTCTATCTCACCTGATTTCATGCGTCCCTGCAGCGCACTGATACGGCTGTAGAGCTCTTCCTTCGGGGTCTTCTTCATTAACCTATACCTCTTTGAGTTCCTTGCACTTATTGTTGACCTAGTATTCTATGCCAGCCCTTTCCTTCAACCCTGCCGAGTAATGATGTTTAATCTCTTTTACCTCGCTGACCGTATCTGCAATCTCGATAATTTCCGGAGGAGCATATCTTCCCGTCATAACCACATCCAGATTCGCTGCTCTCCCTTTTATCATTTCTACAACGTCCTTTACAGAAACCAACCCAAAGTCAAGGGCAACATTTATTTCGTCCAGAATAATCATGTTATATTCGCCGGAAGAAAGAGATTTCCTGGCCAGGTTTAACCCCTGTTGCGCTAAATCGATATCAACAGGTGCCGGGTTCCCCCTCATCACAAAGCTATCAAGTCCGCATGGGCAAACGGTTATGGCTGGAAGAAATTTCTCGCAAGCTAACACCTCGCCATATTTCTTCCCCTTCATGAATTGAATTACCAAGACTTTTAACCCATGGCCCACTGCCCGCAGCGCCTGCCCCATGGCGGCCGTTGTCTTACCCTTACCGTTCCCCGTATAGACGAAAATAAGACCTCTGTTATATTTCGCCAGTGTTTCCTCCAATAAGCCACCCATCTTAGTTTTCCCCCTGCATGTGATCGACTTTACGATTGAAAGGTTATCCGTAAATTATGTTTTAAGAAGAATTCTTATTTGATATAACATATTAAAGATGGCGGGATAAGTAACATATTCAAAAGATTCTGACAATCCTTAAAGGAAACACAAAGTCATTTTGATAAAATACATATCTTAATAAAATGGTCTGACTTATGAACGTCGCGCGGGAAAATTACCATGAAAAGCTAGCGATGAGCCCCATCGTAGAGGCAAAAAATCTGACCAAGATATTTGGTGACCTCGTAGCTGTCGACAACATTTCTTTCGAGGTATATCCGGGAGAGTGTTTCGGGATATTGGGACCCAATGGCGCCGGGAAAACCTCAACCATACGTATGATCTACGGCCTCTCACCGATGACGAGCGGCATCCTCAATGTCTTCGGTCTTGATGTCAAAAAAAACGCGCGTGCCATCAAGTCTAGGCTCGGCGTTTGCCACCAGGAGAATAATTTAGATCCTGACCTTACAGTAGAACAGAATTTAGAGGTTTTTTCCCGATACTTCAATATGTCACCAAGGGTAGCGCAGGGCCGAGCAGAAAACCTCCTGAAGTTTATGGCCCTCGAACACCGGAAAGATGCGAGGATTACAGAACTTTCCGGAGGCATGATGCGCCGTCTGGTTTTGGCCAGGTCGCTGCTGAATGCGCCGGATCTCTTAATCCTGGATGAACCAACGACGGGACTGGACCCCCAGTCCCGCCATCAGGTGTGGGAACGTTTAGGAGAA
>Ga0335081_10017606_pt1 | contig 11567 bp, 8 predicted proteins | sample Lox_Sample_35_FD_206713 | JGI IMG/M metagenome (GOLD analysis project Ga0335081, IMG submission 206713) | Soil microbial communities from Loxahatchee National Wildlife Refuge, Florida, United States - Lox_Sample_3.5 | ecosystem: Environmental > Terrestrial > Soil > Wetlands | place: USA: Florida... | reverse complement strand
AGGCATGGTCAGCCACTATCGCGCGCAGCAGGAGAGCCCCCCGGCCTGCCTGCATCCACGCTCGCCCGACGGGCCGCAGCCGGTAGCTGCCGACAGGGGCGCCGGGGTCGGTGAAGCCGAGCTGGCCGTAGCCCTCCATGTCGGCATTGACCGCTTCCCCAACGTGAGCCTGGCGGACACGCGTCATCTCCAGGCTGGGGTGCACGAGCAGGACCGGCATGAGCTGGCCCCGCGATTCACGCCTGCTCAGCCTGGGAAAGCGCCGCCGCACCGCTACCGGCAGGCTGATGGTGGTGACCGCCGCCGTCCATGTCTCCCGGCGCGGCAGCGTGCCGGGGCCGATCTCGACCCACGCCGAGGCGGCACACCCGGCATGGTAGGCCACCAGCGTGATGATCCGCGCAGGGTCCCGATAGGCGCGCACGCTCAGGGGCACGACCCCGAGCTGCTCGCCGCAGGACAGGCACCTGCCCGCCGGGCCAAACCGGCGGGCCAGCGCGGCGACAGTCGGCTCGCCCAGCCGGAAGCGGATGTCGTCGGCAATATCGAGGACGAGCACACCAGCCACGAGCACCTCCGCTGCCTTACGCAGGCTTGACAGCCAGTAGAGGCCATCAGCGGCGGTCGCGCGGTTGCGGCGAGCCTCATCGCCACCGTCATTGTGGTGGCTCGGGCGGCTGGCGGCAAGCCAGCAGGTGGATGACCCGCGTCCACGGAACCCGCCCTGCCACTAGCCGGGCGCCGTGCGCCAGCGGACGACCAGGATCAGCGGGACGGCGGCGAGCTGGGTGGCGGCGGCGAAGATGGCGACCGCCGTCAGCGAGACGCTGAACAGGGCGCCTATGACGATGCTGCCCAGCAGCCAGGCGGTGCCGTAGACGCCGGTGAACAGGCCATACGCGGAGGCCCGGCGGTCCGGTGAGACCATCGGCGCGACCGCCGCCGGGATGATCGACTCGTGCACGCCCATCCCCAGCCCCCACAGCGACACGCCCACCAGGCTGGCCCAGAACCCGCCCAGGAAAGCCAGCGGCGCATACGCCGCCGCGACCACGATCAGCGGGACCAGGATGCCGATCCCGGCGCGGTCGAACAGCCGCCCGAAGATCAGCGACCCGATGCCGCTCACCGCCATCGCCACCGCGTAGAACACCGGCACCAGCGGAGCGGAGACGGTGCCCGCGCGGGCGAAGTGGTAGGCGATGACCGGGAAGTCGGCGAACCCGGCCGCCACCAGCGCGGCACCGGCCAGGTAGATCCAGAACACCCGCGGCAGGCCGGTGGTGGTCACCTCGGCGGGCCCGGCCGACAGCTCGTGCGGCCGCGGGTAGAACACGCGGGCCACCAGCACCAGCGTCAGCGTGATAGCGCCCGGGACCGCCAGGGAAGCGAACGCGATCGTGTAATCGTGGTGGGTGACCGCCAGGATCAGGGCGACCAGCAGCGGGCCGAACATGGCGCCGAACTGGTCGAGCGCCTCGTGGACACCAAAACCCCACCCGTAGCCCATCTGTTTGGCGGCGTGCGCGAGCATGGCGTCGCGCGGCGGGTTACGGGTGGCTTTCCCGGCCCGCTCCGCGATGATCAGCAGCGCGGCGACCTGCCACCTTCCGGCCAGCGCCAGCAGCGGCACCGCCGACATCTGCAGCACGTACCCACCGATCGTTATCGGCCAGTACCGGCCGCTCCGGTCGGCGCCCCGCCCGGAGAACAGGCGCAGGCCATAGCCCAGGAACTCGCCCACCCCGGTGACGACGGCGATCGCCAGCGCCCCCGCGCCCAGCAGCCCCAGGTAAGGGCCGATGATGGACCGTGAGCCCTCGTAGGTGAAGTCGGCGAAAAAGCTCATCACGCCGATCAGGAGCACGAACCTCAGCGCCGGCGACGCCCGCGAGACCCGCTGGCTCGCCGCCTCCTGACGGCCCTGCGTCCCGTTGGCCGGCTCACTGGCTGGCTGCTGACCCGCACCGCCGGCACGGTGGCTCGTGGTCCGGTCCGGGGGCTGGCCAGCTGCCATGTGACCCCCTTCCTGCTGGCTACCGTCGCGAGCGTGCGGCCTCACGGAATCTCAGCCGATGGGCTCTGATGACACGCCGTGGCACGGTCCTCATCCCAGTGAGAGGCGCTGGTAGGTGAGCCGATGCCCATGGGCAGTCACCGGAGAGGCTGCGCCTGGCCGGCGGGCCGCGCCAGGTGCGGAGGGGCACGAAGTGTGCGCGGGGGCGCCGACCACTCCCCAGGGCACTGTGCAGCCCCCGTGGCTGCTGGTGTGGCTCATGGCCACCCCGACCGCGATGAGCGTGACAGCTATCAGGAGCCACAGCAATAGCGCCGCCCGCTGCACGCCCAGACGCAGGTAGAGCCGCCGGGCGTGCCGGCGCACCTTGCCCAGCCGGGGACGCCGGCGTTTGCGGCGCGGCCGGACCTTCTCGCGCACCGGCATCTCCTCGCCCGACGCCAGCCGGGTGAACGTGTGCAGCAGCTCGGCGAGCTTGGGATCGGAATCAGCGAGCCCATCGGTGATCGAGTTCAGGGCCTGCTGCTCCCAGGCGCTGAGGCTCATCACCGGTCCCCCCGCCCGGTCCTGGCCCCAGTCCGGAGCGGCGGCCCGGCCGTGACCGGCGATGCCGCCGCCAAGCCCGAAACGTGCTGCGGGGTCCACCCAAAGTCACGGAACAACATAGAGCCTCCACCTGCGCGCTCAGCGTTCAGTGCGCCTAAACAGGTAGAGGCCATCAGCCCGGATGCTGGTACCCGGGTGCTACGCGAGCCTCATCGCGTCAGCTACCAGCATATACCCAGCCGGCCGGCTCCATTAAGGCCGCCTGGGCGGGGTTGAGGAATAGGAGATCGTGCTGGGTGGCGCGGATGTGACAGCCGGCTCCCGCCCGGGTGCGGCGCCCCTAGCTGGCACCCGGCAACGCCTATCCGGCGCTGACGAGCTACTAGGCGCTGACGAGCATGACCGGGATCCCGCATGCCCGGGCCGCCGCCTCGGCGACATGGCCGAGTTTCTGGTGCAGGACACCGCCGTCGCCGTGGCGGCCGAGCACCAGCAGGTCGAAGCCGTGCTCTGCCGCATGGTCGCACAGGCAGCGGGCCGCCTGGCGGCCTTCCTCGGTGTGCAGGCTGATGCGGGTAGGCGAGCTGCTGGCTATGGCCGCCCGGGTGGCCTCGAAGGTCTGGCGCATAGGGCTGCCGCTGTCCTCGGCGCCCGGCTGGCCCGGCTCTTCTTCCAGGTGCGACGGCCTAGGCAGGACGGCGAGCGCGATCACCCGGCCCGGGCCGGCGCCCACGATGGCCGCCGCCGCCCGCAGTGCCGCCACCGAGCCCGGCGAGCCATCCCACCCCACCAGCACCTGCCGAAACGCGTCCGGGATCAGCGCGGGCTGGCCACTGCTGCCGTCCGTGGCAGAGGACATCTCCACCTCCTGATCTCCCCGCCACTGGGCAGGGACCTGCCGCCCGGGCGGGATCCGCCCACACACCCGGCCAGACCACGGCGCCAGCGCGGCACCTGCAGAGGCATTGTGGTGCACGCCTCATCCGCAGGCAAGGATTCCCGGCGGCAGGCCCAGGCCAGGCCTGGAGGCAGGCCAGGCGGCCCGCACGGGGCACCCACTCAGCGCCCACGGCCGGGCTCGCCCACAGCGATCGCGATAGCTTCGCCGCTGGCCGGTCAGGCCAGCGCCGTGACCAAGGCAAGCAGGGCGACGAGCGCTATCAGCATGTAGGCCAGGTAAGCGTCGAGCCGGCCGGACTGGAGCCGCTTGGCCCCCCGCACCAGCGCCATGACCGGGCGCAGCGCGGGCCGGTACAGGTAAGCCTCGACGACCTCGACCACGTCGGAGGTGTAGCCAAGCCGGGGGCCCGGGGTCCCCGGCATCTCAGCCGCGGGCACCAGTCCGGGATCTGCGGGTCCCGGCCTGGGCGGAGCAGGTCCGGGGTTCCCGGTCCCGCCTGCGGAGACGAGAGGGCGCACTTCAGCCTGTGTATGCAGGACTGTCGCCAGGACCCGGCGGGCCGGGCTGGCGAAACCGGTCGCCGTGTAACAGTCCGCACCTTCCACCCCGGCGGTGGCGCTGCGCCAGGCGGGCACCCGCCGCACCCGCGTCAGCCGGGTCCCGCTTACCAGCAGGGCGAACGCCCCCGCCGCGAGCGCGAGCAGCGGCATGACGATCCACAGCCATGTGGGTGACAGGATCGAGAAGGCGCCGAACACCGGCTGCACCACCCACGGCGACTTCAGGGCGCCGGAGGTCACCACCGCCGGGACCACCGGCGCCAGGCCTGCCACCACCGCGCGGATCACCAGCGGCAGCGCGGCGGCGGTGACCAGGCAAGCGGCCGACAGGAGCACGACCGCGGCCCGCCCAAGCCAGTTGTAGTCCCGGTTCGCCCTGGTGCCCGCCGCGGCCTGGGCCGGCTGAACTGGCGGGCCGAGCACCACCAGCCCGGTCAGCCGGACGAAGGTCACTCCGGCGAAACCGGCAGTCAGCGCGACCGCCGCCCCGGCCAGCGCGAGCACCAGCCGGAACCCGAGGCCGGGCACCCGGAACTGCTGCATCAGCGCCTCCAGCAGGAACCACTCGGAGGCGAACCCGATCGTGAGCGGCAGGCCGGCCAGCGTCAGGGAGCCGACCGCCAGCCCGGTCCCGCTCCACGGCAGCCGCCGGGCCGCGCCCCGCAGCGCGTCCAGGTCGTCGTCGCCGGGCGCCTCCGGCCCGACGCCCCCCGGCGGCGCGATCACCGCGCTGGCGGTGAAAAGCAGCGACTTGGCCGCCGTGTGCGCGATGATCTGCAGGGTGGCGGCGAGCAGCCCGGCCGCGGCAAGCCGGGGGTCATGCACCGCCGCGCCGGTCAGGGCGACCCCGTACCCGGCCAGGATCAGGCCGCTGTTCTCCACGCTGGAATAGGCGATCACCCGCTGCAGCCCGGGCTGCACCGCCGCGTGCGCGATCCCGAGCAGCGCGGTCAGCCCGGCCAGCACGAGCAGCAGCCCGGTCAGCCAGGCAGGCGGCGCGCCGAGCAGCGCCAGCGTGCGCCACAGGCCGTAGAAGCCGATGTTGACCGCGACTCCGGCCATGACCGCCCGGGCCGGCCCCGGCGCCGCCGCGTACCCGCGCGGCAGCCACACCTGGAACGGGACCAGCCCCACCTTGACCGCGAACCCGGCGATCAGCAGGGCCTGCGCGGTGGCGCGGGCCACGCCGCCCGGCACCAGCGCGAACGAGGCCAGGTCCAGTGAGCCGGACCGGACGGCCAGCAGCAGCAGCCCAAGCAGCAGCGCGGCCCCGCTGATCTTGCCGAAGGCCAGGGTGACCAGCGCCCCCGCGGGCCGCCCCGGACGGCCCCGCTCGAACCCGGCCAGCAGGTAGAACCCAACCGTCACCAGCTCCCACGCCAGCAGGAAGGTGAACGCGTCCACCGCCGTGAGGACCACGGCCACCGCGCCGAGCGTGAGCGCGTAACCCGCGCCTAGCCCGCGCCGTCCTACGGCGCCCGGCCGGATCGCCCAGCTGGCGAACGCCAGCGACACCGCCAGCGCCGCACCGAACACGATGACCAGGAACAGCCCGGACAGCCGGTCGGCCACCAGGCCCGCGGTACCCGCGCCCAGCCAGCCGGGTCCGGGCCAGCCCGCTGCCGCCAGCCGCGCCGGGTGGCCGGCCAGCGCGCCGGCACCGGCCGCCGCCAGGCACGCCGACCCGGCGGCACCCGTCAGGTAGGGCAGGCCACGCAGCCGCGGCCACCGTGCCCCCGCGGCCAGGTCCACCACGGCGGCGGCGGCCAGCAGGCCGAGCCCAGCCGCGAGGGCGGCCCCGGAGCCAGTCACCGCTTCCCCCTATCTGCGAGCCGGCCGAGCGCGCCCAGCAGCGCGCACAGGATGCTGAACGGAGGCGGCGGGGAACCCGCCAGCCAGACGTCGACCCCGATCGCCGCACCAACCCCGTCCGAGGTGGCGTAGGACCCGGCCAGCAGACCGCCGCTGCACGCGTCAGTGCCGACCGCGATGACGACCTTGGGATCGGGCATGCCGTCATAGGTCCGGCGCAGCGGCTCGGCCATCCCGTGCGCGCCGGCGCCGGTCACCAGCAGCACGTCCGCGTGCCGCGGGCTGGCGGTGAAGAAGATGCCGAGCCGGTGGATGTCATACACCGGGTTGAGCAGCGCGGCGATCTCCTGCTCTTCGGCGCCGTCCGAGCCGGCGTCCACGTGCCGCAGGTGCACCGAGCGCCGCAGCGCCGCCGTCCTGGCGCGCAGGGCGGCCCGCAGCGCCGCGAGATCCTGCTCCGTCTCCGGGAGCTGGGGCACCAGCAGGCTGTCCCGGGTCAGCGCGGAGGCGCCGGTGCCGCGCGACCAGCCGAACACATCCGGGCGCTGCTCGACGCACCGCCCGCACAGGATGCACCGTCCCTGGTCGAGCCGGACCGGGCCATCCGTTTCGCTACTGATGGCGCCGGTGGGGCAGAGCGAGGCCAGGTCCCCACCGCCGGCCGGTGGCGGGCGCAGGACGGTGGCCGGGCCGCGCCAGCCCTCGGCGTAGGGGTCGGGACGGGCCGGCCAGCGGGTGGTCACCACCCCGTCCCGCAGCCCGCGCAGCACCCATGGACCGCTCATTTCCTTGCCTCCCTCGCGGGCGCTTCGCTGGCTTCGCGAGGCTGGTCCTCGGCGCCGGGACACCGCTGACGCGGCGTTCGGCCCGGCGCCTGCGGCGTCATAGCGCCACTCCTGCGATGGACAGGCCGAAGCTGGCCTCGATGAACGGGAAGTCGGTGAGGATGTCGCCGGTGAAGACCTCGTGGAACAGCACCAGGTTGTGGAACGAGGCGGACCGGGGGCGGCACCGGCTGAGCCGCCCGTGCTCGACCCGCACGTCGTAGAGGACCTCGCCCTGCGGCGCCTCCGCCCAGCCGGTGGCGCGGCCGTCTTCCGCGGTGCATTCCACGCTGAGCGGGCCGCCGGCGGCGTCGCTGAGCTCGTCGGCCGCCTGGCGCAGCAGGTGGAATGACTGGCGGACCTCGTCCCAGCGCACGCGGAGCCGGGCGAGGGCATCTCCCGCCGAGTAGTCGCCCAGGCTGCCGGGGCCCAGCGCCGGGTAGGCGTCGTAGGGACGGTTGAGGCGGGCGTCGTCGCTGAACCCGGACGCCTTGCCGACCGGGCCGAGCGCGCCGTGCTCGCGGGCCCGCTGCGGGCGCAGCGGGCCGGTCCGCCGCAGCCGGTCCAGGAACGAGGCGGTGCCCATCAGCACCCGCGCGTCGGCGCTGATCGCCTTGTCCAGCCGGCTGATCCCGGTGAGGAACTCGGCGGCGCTCAGCTGCGGCAGGGCGCTGACACCGCCGGGGATCACCACGCCTCGGCCGAACCTGCTCCCGCACATCCGGCTCACCAGCCGGAGCACCCGCTCCTTGTGGACGCCGAACCGGGCGGTGGCGACGGCGAGCCCGGCCGCGTCGGCGAGCCTGGCCGCGGCGTCCAGGTGGCTGGCGAGCCGCTCCAGCTCCGCGTGGAGCACCCGGACCAGCGCAGCGGGCCAGGGCACGCTCACGCCCGCGATGCGCTCGACGGCGTGGCAGTAGGCGAGGGCGTGGGCCACCGAGGCCACCCCCTCGGTGCGCTCGGCGAGCAGCACGCCGTCGGCGGCGGGGAGCCCGTCGAACCGTTTCTCGATCCCCCGGTGCTTGTAGAAGACCCGCATGTTCAGGTGCGGTATGTCCTCGCCGGGCGTCTCCACCAGGTACTCGATCGACTCCATCACGCCCGACCGGACCGGGCCGTGCGGGATCGTGAACAGGCCCGCGCCCAGCACGTGACGCGGCACCGAGTGCTCGTCGGGCCAGATCGGGGCCGGTTCGGGGCCGGGGGTGCCCGGCCGCGGCCGGGGCTGGGTGTCATCGTGCAGCGGCAGGATCAGCGGCTCCAGCCGCAGATGACCGGTGGGCGTGACGCCGAACAGGTCGTGGATCTCCCGCTCGTACCAGAACGCGGCGCCCAGCACCGGCGTCAGCGCCGGGTAGGAGCTGGCGCCCGGCGGCAGTGCCGCGTCGTAGGTGGTGATGTCCTTGGCCGTGGCCAGGTGGGCGGACAGCATCAGGCCCCCGGGCCGCTGGGTCGCCATCAGCCCAGCGAACCGGCCCCCGGTGGCGGTCTCGGCGGCCAGGGTCTCCCAGAGCGCGGGCACGCTGCCCAGCAGTTCCGCCGGGCCCGGGCGCGCCCCGGCGTTCACGCCACACCCCGCAAGGCGGAGACCGCGCGGCCCAGCAGCCCGGTCAGCTCGGCAGGCGGATGCAGCCCGAGCACGAGCAGCGCCACCAGGCCGGCCACCACCGGCACCACCATCCACGCGCTCGGCTCGCCGCGGGCCAGCGCCGGGGCGCCGGGCCGCTCCCGCCGGGGGACCAGCAGCATCCTGTTGGTGGCCAGGGACAGCCCGAGGAAGGCGATGGTGACCAGCACGACCAGGATCGCGGCGCCCACGTTCGCCGAGGCGGCCAGCCCGCCGGTGACGATCTCGAACTCGCTGCGGAAGATGCCGAACGGCGGCAGCGCCGACAGGGCGCCGATCGCGGCCAGGAACAGCGGACCGCTCCAGGGCAGCAGGTCCAGGCCGCCGGTGACTGCGGAGATCTGCTTGCTGGCGAACTTACGGACCAGCACGCCAGCCCCCATGAACGCGTTGCCCTTGGCGGCGGCGTGCGCGAGCACGTGCAGCAGCACGCCGGCCAGCGCGACCGGGGCGCCGAAGCCCACCCCTATCGCCAGGATGCCCATGTGCTCCACGCTGGAGTAGGCCAGCAGCCGCTTGTAGTCCCGCTGGTCCAGTAGGTACAGCGCGGCGAGCAGCAGCGAGGCGACACCGAACACGAGCAGCACGTCACGGGGGAAACGCGGGCCTAGCGCGGCCTGCGCGATCTGGTAGAAGCGCAAGATGGCGTAGAAGCTGACCGCGAGCAGCGACCCGGACAGCAGCGCCGACACCGGGGTGGGCGCCTCCGAGTGGGCGTCGGGCAGCCAGGTGTGAACCGGGAACAGGCCAACCTTGGTGCCGAACCCGAGCACCGCCAGCACGAAGGCCAGCCTGACCGCGGTGTGCGGCAACCGCGCCGCCACCGCGAGCAGCGGGCCGAACGCCAGGTTGTAGGAGGGCCCGAGCACCCGCGAGCCAGCGTAATAGGCGAAGATCGTCCCCAGCAGCGCGATGGCCAGCCCGGCCGAGGCGAGCAAGACGTACTTCCACGCCGCCTCGGCGGCGCCGTCGGTGCCCTCCAGCGCGACCAGCAGCGCCGAGACGATCGTGGTCACCTCGATGGCCACCCACAGCAGCGCCAGGTTCCCCATCAGCGGGGCGGCGAGCATCGACCAGGCGAACAGGTTCAGCCCGGCCCAGAACCGCTGTGCGTACCGCCGGTCCCGCGCCCCGCCGTGGCCGGCGGTGCCCAGGTAGCCGATCGAGTACACCGCCACACACGCGTACAGGAAGGAGGTGGCGAGCAGGAACACCACGCTCAGCGCGTCGGCCCGCAGGAACCCCAGCCAGGCCAGATCGCGGCGGGAAGCGGCCGGGACCAGGGTCAGGACCAGGGCGAAGCTGGCGATCCCCGACGCGCTGGTGACCAGCCCGGCGGCCCGGCCCGGCAGCCACAGCGAGGCGATGGCGGCGGCGGCCGGGACGGTGAGCAGCACGATGATGGCAGCGGTCATGGCTAGGGCGTGTCCTGTCGATCTTGGCCGTCGCGAGCGGCCGTCCGGAGGGATGGACCGCAAGGCGGAGGAGGAGCCGATAGTGGAGCTACCGGCGACGACGACAACGCCGCGGGACGCCCTCCGGTGGACGCGCAGCAGGCTGAAGATCGACAGGACATGCCCTACCCCCGCAGGCTGGTCAGGTCGGTGGTGGACAGCGACTCGGCACGCCCGTGGTGGATGCGGATCAGCAGGCCGAACACGATCACCGCGACCAGCAGGTCGAACAGCAGCGCCACCTCCAGGATCAGCGGCAGGCTCGCCGCCACCACCAGGGCCGCCAGCGAGATCCCGTTCTCCAGCGAGAACAGCCCGATCGCCTGGGAGATCACGTCCCGGCGGTGGATCATCAGCACGAACGCCACCAGCACCACCGACACCGAGACCGACAGCGCGGTGGCTGGCGCGCCGCTGCCGGGGACCGGGATCCGGCCGGCGGCGAAGAAGCCGAACGCGGCCACCGCGATCGCCAGCAGCACGGTCGCGGCCAAGCCGAGGCCGCCGCTGCCCGCGATGTCGCCGACGTCCACCGGCGGGCCCGCCGGGCCGTCCTCGCGCAGCAGCCGCCGCAGGACCAGCGGGATCACCACCACCTTCAGAGCCGCGGACAGGGCCGCCAGCACGTACAGCTCGGGCAGGTGGTGCACGGCACCGACGATGACGGCGAGCACCGAGATCAGCCCGGCCTGCGCCGCGTAGAGGCGGATCTGGTCCCGGACCAGCGCCTGCCGGAGCATGCCGAACTCCGCGAGCAGGATCAGCACCGCGACGACGTTGGCGCCCCCGGTGTAGACGCCGGGGGCGTGTGCCGGATCCATCAGCCACCCCCCAGGTAGAGCGTGAACACGCCGAGCACCGCGAGCAGGAACGCGGCGGCCGCGAACTCGGTGATCTTGAACAGGCGGAGCTTGGCGAACGAGTTGTCGATGACCGCGATCACCGTTCCCAGCAGCGCCACCTTGACGATCAGCGCGGCGATCGCCAGCGCCACCGCCCCAGCCTGCTGGGACGCGGCCAGCCCCCAGGGCGCCACGAACACGTTGACGAAGATCGTGTACAGGATGAGCTGCTTGGCAGCCGATCCCCACTTCAGCAGCGCGAAATAGGGGCCTGAATGCTCGAACAGCCGGGCTTCCTCGATCATCCCGAACTCGTTGGTCCCGGTATGGGTCTCCACCGGGATCCGGCCGGTCTCGTACAGGATCACCATGAACAGCGCCGCCGCCGCCAGCAGGTGCGCGGGGCGGATGATCTGCCCGGCTGAGGACCGGACCGTAGCGGCCAGCGCGTAGGGCAGGTCGGTCCCGGTCAGCAGCGCCACCGTGAACACCACGAACAGCACCACCGGCTCGGTGATCGCCGCGAACGTCTTGGCGCGGCTGGCCCCGAGCTGGGCATACGGGCTGCCGGTCTCCAGCGCCGCGACCGCGACGCAGAAGCTGGCCAGCGACAGGATGAACCCCCCGCCGAGGATGTCGCCCATGTAGCCGAGCGGCAGCGGGTAGCTGGTCAGCACCGGGATCAGCAGCGGCACCGTCAGGTAGCAGGTGAACGCCGCCAGCGGCGCGGCCAGGAAGACCCAGCTCGCCCCCTCCGGCGCCAGCGCCTCCTTGCGGAACAGCTTCGCCAGGTCGTAGTAGGGCTGGAAGATCCGCGGACCCCGGCGGCCCTGCAGCCGCGCCTCGGCCCGCGCGATCACGCCGGACACGCCCGGCGCCGCAGCCACGATCGTGACGACCTGCAAGGCCTGGATCACCGGGATCGGCAGGGACACGCTCATGACCTGGCCCGGATAGCGCTGGGGAGGGGGGGTGGGCCCCCCG
>Ga0335081_10017605_pt1 | contig 11567 bp, 11 predicted proteins | sample Lox_Sample_35_FD_206713 | JGI IMG/M metagenome (GOLD analysis project Ga0335081, IMG submission 206713) | Soil microbial communities from Loxahatchee National Wildlife Refuge, Florida, United States - Lox_Sample_3.5 | ecosystem: Environmental > Terrestrial > Soil > Wetlands | place: USA... | reverse complement strand
CGAGTCGATCTGCATGCGCAGGCTGGCCGCCGCTTCGTCCACCAGGTCAATGGCCTTGTCCGGCAGGAACCGGTCCGAGATGTACCGGTGCGACAGCGTGGCCGCCGCGACGATGGCGGCGTCCTTGATGCGCACGCCGTGATGCACTTCGTAGCGATCCTTCAGCCCGCGCAGGATGGCGATGGTGTCCTCCACCGTCGGCTCGCCCACCAGCACCGGCTGGAACCGCCGCTCGAGCGCCGGGTCCTTCTCGATGTACTTCCGGTATTCGTTCAGAGTGGTCGCGCCAATCGCGCGCAGCTCGCCCCGCGCCAGAGCCGGCTTCAGCATGTTCGAAGCGTCCATGGCGCCTTCCGCAGCGCCCGCGCCCACCAGGGTGTGCAGCTCGTCGATGAACAGGATGATCTGTCCGGAGGCCTCGCTGATTTCCTTCAGCACCGCCTTCAGCCGGTCTTCAAACTCGCCGCGATACTTTGTTCCCGCGACCATCGATGCCAGGTCGAGCGCCACGATGCGCTTCGGTTTCAGCACTTCCGGCACATCGCCGGCCACCACGCGCTGCGCCAGCCCTTCCACGATGGCGGTCTTGCCCACGCCCGGCTCGCCGATCAGCACCGGATTGTTCTTCGTCCTCCGCGCCAGGATCTGCATCACCCGGCGAATTTCCTCGTCCCGCCCGATCACCGGATCAAGCTGGCCCCGCCGCGCCTGTTCCGTCAGGTCGCGCGCGTACTGCTTCAGCGCCTGATAGGTGGATTCCGGCGCCGGCGAGGTGACCCGGTGGCTCCCCCGCACGGCCACCAGTCCCTGGAGCAGCGCATCGCGCGTCGCTCCCTGCTTCGCCAGAAGCTTCGCCGCGGCGTCCTTCCCTCCGGCCAGCGCCAGCAGCAGGTGCTCGGTCGAAACGTATTCGTCTTTGAATTGCCCGGCCTCATCGAACGCGCGCTTCAGCGTGTCGTTCGTCGCCGGGCTCAGATACTGCTGCCCGGGCCCCGAGACCTGCGGAAGTTTTCCCAGCTCCGTCTCCGCTTCAGCGACCAGCGCGTCCATCCGCACGCCCAGCTTTCCGAGCAGGGGAGGCACCACGCCTTCCCTCTGCGCCGCCAGCGCCGCCAGCACGTGCAGCGGCTCGATCTGCTGATGCCCGCGCGCGGCGGCCAGCTCCTGCGCCTCGGCCAGCGCTTCCTGCGCTTTAATCGTGAATTTGTCCATTCGAACCATGGCCTGTTTCCCTCGTCCGTTTCTGTGCTTATCCTAACTCCCCGTCACTCCAGACAAAAAGAGAGCCGGAGGCTCCCACCCCCGGCTCTCCCTGGGACCAAAGGTTTACTTCCCGTTGCTTACCGCGACCTTGATCTGCTTTGGCTTGGCTTCCTCGCGCTTCGGGAGCTTCACCGTCAGCACGCCGTTCTTGTACTCGGCCTGAATGGCCTCGAGCTTCACCGTGTTCGGCAGAGTAAACGTGCGGCTGAAGGTGCCGTAGTAGCGCTCCATGCGCAGCGCGTTCTCCTCCTTGAACTCCTTCTCGTACTTGCGCTCCCCACTGAGCGTCAGCGTGTTGCTCTCCACGCGGACGTCAATTTCCTTCTCGTTCATGTCCGGCAGCTCCGCCTTCAATACCAGGTCGTGCTCGGTCTCGAAGATGTCCACCGCGGGCGTCCAGGCGGTCAAGGATGCCGGGGTACGCAGTCCGCGGAAAACAGGCTCTTCGAAAAGACGCGAGACCTCATCCTGGAACTTGGCCAGGGTGTTCACCGGGTCCCAACGGGTGATGGTGCTCATGGTTGAATCCTCCGAAAGAGATTTGCGTTTCCAAACGCAGCGTAAGCATATTATATGAGCGCATGTCTGTCAAGTCTTTTCTAACTGCCCGCAATCCTAATCTAAGGCCTTCAATATCATGCATTTAAGGTACAGCGTCTCCGGGACTGTTAGCAGAACGGGATGGTCCCGGCCCTGCCCACGGCGTTCCACCACTCGGAGTTGTTTCTTTACGTCCACGGCCGCCTCCCACAGCAGTTCTCCCATACGAGCTTCGGACAAATGGTAGGAACAGGAGGAGGTAACCAGGACCCCGGCGGGCCGCAGCAACCGGAGGCTTCTCAGGTTGATTTCTTTATATCCCCGGGAGGCGGCCTCGAGCGCCGTGCGGCTCTTGGCAAACGCGGGCGGATCCAGCACCACCGTGTCGAACTTCCTTCCCGCCTGGTCGTATTCCTTGAGGATGTCGAAGACATTGCCTTCCCGGAAGGTGACGTTCGAGACCCTGTTGAACTCCGCGTTTGCTCGCGCGGCCGTCAGCGCCTCGCCGGAACTGTCCACGCATTCGACGCTCGCCGCGGCGCTCGCCATGTGCAGAGCGAATCCGCCCTGGTAGCTGAAGCAATCCAGCACCTCGCCGCGGGCGTACTCCGCCGCGGCGCGGTAATTCTCCCTCTGGTCCAGGAACGCGCCGGTCTTCTGCCCCTGCCGCAGGTCCAGCCGGAATCGCACGCCGTTGATTCCCGCCTCCACAGTTTCCGGTACCTCCCCGTGGAGCACGGAGACAACCTGGGGCAGCCCCTCGAGTGCGCGCGTTTTGGGCTCGTTGCGTTCCAGTATTCCGCGGGGAGAAAACTGTTCTACGAGGATCTCCACCAGTTCCTGTTTTCGCTTCTCGGTTCCCTGGCTCAGTGTTTGGATCACCAGGTAGTCGCCGTAGCGGTCCACGATCAGCGACGGCAGCAGGTCGCCCTCGCCATGCACCAGCCGCCAGCATTCCGTCTCCTTCACCACTTTCTCGCGGTAGGCGGCTGCCGCCTCGATTTTCCGGGTGAAGAAGGCGCGGTCCACGGGCTCGTCGCGGACGGTCAGGAATCGGAGCGCGATCTGCGAGCGGTCGCTCCAGAATGCGCGGCCCACCAGGCGGCCGCGGGCGTCGGTCACGCGCACCACGTCGCCGGCCGCGGCGTGTGCGCTGCGCACATCGCTGCGGTAGATCCACAGGTGCCCGCCGGCAATGCGTTCGGCGCCGCGGGCGGTCACCACGGCACTGGGTTCGCTCATGGAGAATCGTCTCCTGTGCGGGCGCGCCTCCCCGGCCCTCCGGTAGAATGGCGCGGAGGGCGCGGCGCCCCGCGGGGTGCGCACGCGGCATAACGATAGCGCAGGACGATTGCCCGAAGCCAACCGACCCATGCGGCTCTCCGAATTTGATTACGAGCTTCCGCGCGGCAGCATCGCGCAGCATCCGCTGGCGGAGCGCGACGCCTCGCGCCTGCTGCTGGTCGACCGCCGCGCGCGCGCTTGGGAGGATCACCATTTCCGCGAGCTGCCGGACCTGCTGCGCGGCGACGAGTTGCTGGTGGTGAATGACGCTCGCGTGCTCCCGGCGCGCCTCTACGGCCGCCGTCGTGGTGTTCGCGCGCAGCCTGCGCCCCGCCGCCGCCGCGGCTATCTCTCCGCGGAGATTGAAGTGCTGCTGACACGTCAGATCGGGCCCGGACTGTGGGATGCCCTGGTCCGGCCCGGCCGTAAAATCCGCATCGGGGAGCACATCCTCTTTGAACCGCCGCCCGATCCGGACTCCGTGGGCCGCCCGGCCAGTGCGACTGCGGGGCCCGTGCTGGAGGCGGAAGTGGTTTCTCGTGGCGCCTATGGCGCGCGCAGGCTTCGCTTTCTTCACCCGGAAGAATTCGAATCCGCGCTCGAACGGCTGGGGCACATGCCCCTGCCGCCCTACATTACGCGTCCCGACGAGACTGCCGACCGCTCCCGTTATCAGACCATCTTTGCGCAGCGCCCCGGTGCCGTCGCCGCACCCACGGCCGGGCTTCATTTCACGCAGGACGTGCTGGAGCGTCTTCGCGCCCGTGGCGTGGAGCTGCGCGCGCTGACCCTTTACGTCGGCCCGGGAACGTTTCAACCGGTGCGCACGGAAGAGGTCGAGCGGCACACCATGCATCCCGAGGCCTACGAAATCCCCGCGGCGACTGCCGATGCCGTCAACCGCGCGCGCGCCGGCGGCCGGCCGGTGCTGGCCGTGGGCACCACGGTGGTCCGCGCGCTCGAATCCGCCGCGCGCTCCGCGCCGGCCGGTCCCGGCGGGATCCCGCAAATTCCGGCCGGCCCGGGCGATGCGGCCGCGTACATTTACCCCGGCGCGGAATTCCGCGTGGTGGACCAGCTCCTCACCAATTTTCATCTGCCCAAATCCACGCTCCTCGTGCTGGTAAGCGCGTTTGCGGGCCGCGAATTCATCCTGCGCGCCTACCGCCATGCCGTGGAATCCGGCTACCGCTTTTACAGTTACGGCGACTGCATGCTCATCCGCTAGCGACAGCCGGCCGGGATCGCGCCGCGGGAACGCTATACCTCGCGGGAAGCCCGGTTTATAATCCCCGGACCTGCCGGGCCCATGGCCGGCGCTCATGCGCTACCTGATCCTTAGCGACATCCATTCCAATATCACCGCGCTCGACGCCGGACTCGCGGCCGCCGAGGGGCGCTGGGACAAGGCCGTGTGTCTGGGCGACCTGGTGGGTTACGGGCCGGACCCCAACGATGTGGTGGACCGCATCCGCGGGCTCGATGCCACCACCATCCGCGGCAATCACGACCGCGTGTGCTGCGGCTTGACCGAGGCCGAGGACTTCAATCCCGTGGCCCGAGGCGCGGTCAACTGGACGCGGCAGCAGCTCCGTCCGGAAAACCAGCAGTATCTGGAATCGCTCCCCTCCGGCCCGCTGGTGGTCAACGGCATGGTGCTCATCCACGGCGCGGTGCGCGACGAAGACGAATACGTGATCGCCCCCGGCCAGGCCCTGGCCTCGCTGTTGGAGGCCTCCTCGGACCTGAGCTTTTTCGGCCATACCCATCTGCAGGGTGGCTTCTCGTTTCGCGACAACCAGCTCGCCGTGATTCATCCAAAATACGGGGCCCAGGCCGGCTTCTGGCCGCTGCACGTGGAGCCGGGCACGCGCTACCTGCTGAATCCCGGCTCGATCGGGCAGCCCCGCGACGGCGATTCGCGCGCCGCCTTCATCATCGCGGACATCGATCACCAGGTGATCGAATACTGGCGCGTGCCCTACGAAATCCGGGTGGTGCAGCAGCGCATGTTCCGCGCCGGCCTGCATGAATCTCTGATCCTGCGGCTGGCCCTGGGACGCTGACCGCTGCGCCGCCGAGCACGAACATGAGTCTTCCTTCCGGCGAGAATTCGTCCTCCGACCGCTTCTACGTGGCTCTGGCGGCCGGCGCGGCCATCGTGCTCCTGCTGATCGGCGCCGCGGTGCTCTTCAACCGCGGCTCCGGCGGAGGGCAGCCCACGGGCCAGCTCGTCCCGCTCCCCTTCGGACCGGCCGAGCAGGCCTACGCCGCGCAGATTCATTTTTCCGGATTGAAGCTCAGCCAGGCCGACAACATGCTCAACCAGGAATTCACCTACGTCGTGGGCACCGTCTCCAACTCCGGCAACCGCTCCATCCGCGCCATCCAGGCCACCGTGGAATTTCACGACCTGCTGAACCAGGTGGTCCTGCGCGACACGGTTCGTATTTTTGCGCCCGGGGCTCCTCCGCTCGCTCCGGGCCACGAACGCGACTTCCAGCTCACCTTCGAGCACGTCTCCGCGCAGTGGAACCGGCAGCCTCCTTCCCTCCGCGTCACGGGCCTCGAACTCCAGTGAGCTCCCGTGAAGCCTCCTGACGCCGCCCCGCTGCCCTCCGCCGAGGAACTCTCCCGCACGTTCGCCGCCCTGCGCCAGCGCGGCCAGGTGGAAGTGCGCGAGGACGGCGAACTCATGGCCGGCCTGGTGGATCCCGAGTGCGAATTCCGCGAGCCGAGCGGCCGGCTGGTGATCAATCTCTGGTCCGGCGGCGCCACCCTGGTCCGCCGAATTGAAGCCGTTCTCGCGCGCACGGAAGACCGCCTCGAGCTCGCCGTCAAGAAATTCGGCGCCACCCGTCCTGGCCGGCTGGAGCTGCGCTCCCGCGACGTCCCCCTCGCTCCCGGCCGCGTCACACGCGCGCAATTCCGCTCCCGCTTCCGCGAGCTGCTGGCCGGCCAGTTTCCCGACGAGGACGTCCTCTCGCTCACTGCCTCGCCGGACCTGAAGCGCTCGCTCTCCGGAAATTACGCGCGCGGCATTCAGTCCCGTGGCAAGCAGGCGTACGCGGTGGTGGGCGTGCCTCCGGCCGAGACTGCGGCTTCCACCGATGCCGCGCTCGTCTGCGCTCTGCTCTGGCTCGACTACACGCGCGAACACAATCCGAAGAAGCACATCGCCGGTGTTCGTCTCTTTCTCCCCGAAGGACGCGCCACCGTCACCGCCCACCGGCTTCAGGCCCTCTCGCGCGACCTGCCGCTCGAACTCTACGAATTCGACTGGGCGCGCGCCTCGGTCCGGCGCATGGATCCGCGGGATTCCGGCAACCTCGATTCCCGCCTCGTGGCCCGCCGCGAGGTGGAACGCCTCCAGTCCGAAGCCGCCCGCGCGGCCGATTCCTGCGGCCTGCGCGTGGGCGAATCGCCCGTTGCGGGTCTGGATTCCGTAGTCGTTCCGGGAACGCGCGCGGTTTCCTGGCGATTCCGCGGCCTGGAATTCGCGCGCTACGAAGGCGGCCTGCTGCGCGTCGTGGACCACTCCGGAAATCTGGTCCCCGCCGGCGCGCAGCCGGCGCTGGTTCCCAGGCGTCTCGAGGAACTGCGCCAGTTCCGCCGGCCCGACGCGCCCGACCCGCGCCATCCGCTCTTCCGCGCGCAGGCCGAGCGCTGGCTGGAGAGCATGATTCTCGAAGATCCCGCGCGCATCGACCCCCGCATCGATTCCCGCTTCGTCTATTCACAGGTTCCTGCGTTTTCGTTCACGGATCGCGCCGTGCTCGATCTGCTGGGAGCGACCCGCGACGGCCGCCTGGTGGTCCTCGAATTGAAAGTGGACGAGGATCTCCAGCTTCTTCCCCAGGCGCTCGATTACTGGTTGCGCGTCCGCTGGCATCGCCGGCAGGGCGATCTGGAAGCGCTCGGGTATTTTCCCGGCCTGCCTCTCGCGGACCGTCCGCCGCTGCTCTATCTGGTCGCTCCCGGCCTGCGGTTCCATCCCGCCACGGACACACTGCTCCGCTTCGTCTCGAAAGAAGTGGAAGTGGTTCGCGTAGGCCTGAACGAAGACTGGCGAAAAGGGGTGCGCATCCTCTTCCGTCAGGAACGGAAGTAGCGCCGCGCTGGCGAAATTATTTCGCCTGGAGCGTCATGCCAATCTCGGGCGCGGGCAGTTTGCACGCGCCCGCGCGCACCCCGGCCAGAAAGCGGGCAATCGTCGCGGTCACCATGCCGTCCACCCGGCTGGCGCCCATCCCGTTTCCCGCGAAATTCATGTGCGTCGCGCCGTCGATCACGCCCATCCATTGGCAATGGTGCTCCGGATCCCCCGGCAGGCCCTTCCACGGAATCTGCCGCGCCTCCGGGCCGCCTTTGAGCGACTGGTCGCGCGTCCCCGTCAGCACCAGCAGCGGTTTGTGAATTTCTTTCCAAGCGTCATCGGGAAAAACGACGCCCGGCCCCTCCGGCGAGAGCGCCACATAGGCGTCAAACCGGCCCCGCCCCGCCGGCGGCGTGCGCACGCCCACCATGTTGCGGGCACCGGCTTCGAGCATCACCGTCTCTGCGCCCATCGAATGCCCCAGCAGCACACGAAAAGGCGGCGCGCACCTGGCATTGGCCCACCCGAGCGCCGCTCCCACATCCAGCAACCGCGCTTCTTCCGCGCCGCGGTCGCCTACCAGCGCACGCAGTCCACCCAGGAACCCGTCCTCGCGCATATCCTGGGTCAGCGCCTTCAGTCCGCTTTCACGATGTCCCATCACCACGGCGGTGTAGCCCTGCTGCGCGAGGAATGTAGCCAGATATCCGTATCCCGTCTCCGATCCCCCCGCACCGTGGGAAATCACTGCCAGCGGCGGGCATGCGGTCCCGCCGCCTGCGGCGCTGTACACCATCAGGGGAGTCGTCCGCCCATCCGAGCGCTCCGCGCCGGCCCGCTGCTGCGCGGCCGACGCCGCCGCGGCCAACAGTGCAATCCCGGCCAGGATGGAAAATGGAATTCGCAATGCCGCTCCTCTGCCGCCTGCCCGAAAGTGGCGGAAATCCTGTGTCCCGCATTTTCGCACGGAGGCAGCAGGGTGGGCGCCGTTCCCAAAAATGTGGGCAGAAAAAAAGAAGCAGCCTTGGCGGAGCCAACGCTGCTTCCCGGGGTGGTCTTGGGTGGTACTTGTTATTAGGATGCCGGAAACCGGAAAGAGTTGCCAGTGATTTCTAACTTTTCCGGTGGGCGTGAATCCCTCAGTAAAAGAGGTATTTGCGCCACTTCTCGTCGTGCCGGCCCATCAGCCGCATCAGTTGCCTCGAGGTGTGCAGCGTGAACGGCCGCGGCCGCCGCTCCAGTTGAATCCCCGCCTCTTCCGGCGTGCGGTCGCCCTTCCGGTTGTTGCACTCGTAGCAGCAGGCCACCAGGTTTTCCCACGACGTCGGCCCGCCCCGCGAACGCGGCATCACGTGGTCCAGCGTCAGGTCCGAGGAAGAAAACTGCTTCCCGCAGAACTGGCAGGTGTACCGGTCGCGCAGCAGGATGTTTTTCCGCGAGAGCGCCCGCGTCTGCTGGGGAATATGCCGGTAGGTCAGCAGCCGGATCACCGACGGCACCGGCACTGCTTCCCGCGCGGAATGCACCCGCGCCGGCCCGGTCTCCTCCATCTGCGCCACGCCCTTCAGCATCAGCACCAGCGCGCGGCGCACCGCGGTCACATGGATAGGCTCGTAGGTGGAATTCAGCACCAGCACCGGCTCTTGGAGTACGGAACGCCTGTGGGGAGGGGCCGCATCCGGCGCCGGCCCTGCCGCCCCGGAGGAACGCAGCCGCGAGCGGGACTCTCCGCTGCCTTCCGGCAGCCGGGAAAGCGGCTTGTAGCGATACGGCCTCATAAGTTGTCAGATGCGTTTGGAGGGCCACACGGCAGCTTTTGCCCCCGCGCCGTGCTTTCCGGTCAGGGGGCCGAGCCCGCCCAGGCATCCACCACCCGTGCGACCGAGAGGGCCGTCACGTGCGCGGCGCCCGCCTGCCGCAGCGCTCGCGCGCATGCGTCCAGCGTCGCCCCGGTGGTAAACACATCATCTACCAGCAACACCCTGCGGTTGTCAAATTGCGTTCTGGTTACAGCCGCGTACGCGCCACGCGCCGCCTGCCACCGCTCGTGCCGCGAGAGTTTCAGCTTCGTCGGCCGGGGCTTTCGCCGTTCCAGCGCTTTCGCCTCCATCGGCAGACCCAGTCGTTTCGCCACCTCGCGAGCCAGCAGTTCGGCCTGGTTGAAGCCCCGCTCGCGCTGCCGCTCCGGATGGAGAGGCACGGGAACCACCACGTCCGCCGATGCGGCCCGGCCGTCGCTGCGCGCCACGTCCGCCAGCCGCGCTCCCAGCCATGCGGCCAGCGGGTGCATGGCTTCGTGCTTCAACAGCGTGATGGTCCGCAGCAGGGAATCGTCGTAGGCCGCATAGCTGCGCGCCAGATCAAAGGCATAGACGTTTCGCCGGCAGAGCGCGCACAGCGGCCCCGACGCACCCATCTGCGCTCCCGCCACCATCGGCCGCCCGCATGTCGCGCACATCGGCGCCGCGATTACATGGAACGAACCCAGGCACGCCGCGCAGATGGGCAGACGGTCCGGCTCTTCCAGTGGCCGCCGGCACACGCGGCATTCGTCGGGAAAGCACAGGGCCACCAGCCCTCCCGCCGCCTCGCGGAGCGCTCTCCGCGCCGCGGCGCCCAACCGCGACACCCAGTTTGGTTTCATGCCCCTGTGCCCGAGAGGAAAGCGGCACCCTGTGTAGCACGAAAGGCAGATAACTAAAAGTCACCTGAATGGCGGCCCCGGGGCCGCAGAAAACAAAAAGGGGGCGCCCGATGCGCCCCCATCCCCGTCTTTGGGTTTCCTCCGCCGCGGCGGATTGGTCTTCTCGCTTCTTACAGCACGCCTTTTTCCTGCTTTTCCTGGCAGGCCAGGCAGTGTTTTGTCCACGGCACCGCTTCCAGCCGCTTCACCTGAATTTCATTCTCGCAACTGGCGCACAGGCCATAGGAGCCGTTCCTGATGCGCGCCAGCGCCGCATCAATCAGCTGCAAGGTGGTGCGATCCGTATCCGTCTGGCCGAACAGGAACTCTTTCGTGTAGGAGTTCGCGGCCTTGTCCGCCAGATCCACGGTGGTATCCTCATCCGCCTGCCGTCCGGCTTCCTCGGTCCGCGCGATGGACTTCATCAGCTCATCGCGCCTCGCCTGGAGCTTCTTCCGGTAGTATTCGACTCGTTTCTTTTCCATCGGCAGTCCCACTAGCGGCGAAAACGCCGCCTGCAAAAACCCATAGCTTACAGACACTCTCCTGACCTGTCAAATCTCCCCCTCCCGGGCCGGTCGAGCATTCACCTTGGATGCCGCCTCACCCGGCGCGGGTTCACTCAACTCGTTGGATGCCGTCCGCTTCCGTGCCGGCCTTCCGTGCATCCCCTGGAGTTGACCTCGGCGGGCGGCCACAATAGATTTGAACGCGCCATGTCACCCATCCACCGCTCCCCATCGGTTCTGGTGCTCCTCGCGGCCGTCGTCTGCCTCAGCCTCCTGGCTCTTCGTCCCGGCGCGTCCGCGTCCGCCACTCCGCCGCAGGCGGAAGCCGCCGCCGCGTCCCTGCCGGCCGCCGACATCATTGCGCCGGAGGAACTCGCGCGCCTCCTCAAGTCCCACGATGCCGCGAAGCCGCTGGTCCTCCAGGTCGGCTTCCGGTTCCTCTACCATGAGGCGCACATTCCCGGCGCCGAGTATGCCGGCCCGGGCTCGAAGGACGAGGGCATCAAGCTCCTGCGCCAGCGTGTCACTTCCCTCCCGCACGATAAATTCATCGTCCTGTACTGCGGATGCTGTCCGTGGAGCAAGTGCCCGAACGTGAAGCCGGCCTACGACGCCCTGCGCCGTCTCGGTTTCGCTCACGTCCGTGTGCTTCGCATCGACCAGAATTTCGGAGCCGATTGGGTGTCCAAAGGCTATCCCACCGCGAAGGGTGACTGACACCGCCGCCTCCGCCCCGCCCCCCCGGTTGCGGCGCGCGCTCCCGGGCTGATAAACTGGCCATTCTTGTCTGCATGATGGCGCTTCGCAGTAGCGCGCGCCTTGCAGATTTCCGCTCGGGACGGCTGCCAACTCGGGGGTGGAGGAGGCACAGTTTGGCCAAATACGACCTGGCAATCATCGGCAGCGGTCCGGGCGGCTACGTGGCGGCGATCCGTGCCGGCCAGCTCGGCCTGAAGACCGTTGTCGTCGAAAAGGACGCCCCCCTCGGCGGCACCTGCCTGCTCATCGGCTGCATCCCCACCAAAGTTCTGCTGCACCACGCCGAGATCTACGACCACTTCAAGCGCGCCGAGGAATTCGGTTTTGAAGCCAGGGATGTGAAGGTCAACTGGCCCGCCATCATCGCCCGCAAAGACAAAATCGTGCTGAAGCATTCCAAAGGCATCGAGTTCCTGTTCAAGAAGAACAAAGT
>Ga0335081_10017604_pt1 | contig 11567 bp, 10 predicted proteins | sample Lox_Sample_35_FD_206713 | JGI IMG/M metagenome (GOLD analysis project Ga0335081, IMG submission 206713) | Soil microbial communities from Loxahatchee National Wildlife Refuge, Florida, United States - Lox_Sample_3.5 | ecosystem: Environmental > Terrestrial > Soil > Wetlands | place: USA... | reverse complement strand
GGATCGGAGGCTGCTGCGAGAATCACAGCGGCACGCCCGGCTGCCACTGATCCTGGTGGTTAATTCGTGACGGTCCGGCGAACTTGCCCGGTTCGGGTTGTCTTGCGGGCCAGGATCTGGCCCGCGGCCGTCGTTGGTTTCTTCCTGTCCCTCGTCCCGGCCGCAGGATCGGGTATGTCATGTGCATGCAGCCTGCCCCCTGGCCGGAGCCGGATCCGCAGATCGCGGCGGCGATCGCGGCGAAGTACCCGGGTAGGCGGCCGCGGCCGCTGGCGGTCCAGGTCCGGGACCGGCTGGGCCAGTGGCTGGAAGATGAGGAGTTCGCGGCCGCGTTCGGTGACCGGGGCCGGCCGGGCTGGTCCCCGTCGCGGCTGGCGCTGGTGACCGTGCTGCAGCGGGTGGAGGACCTCACCGACCGGTCGGCGGCCGAGGCGGTGCGGACCCGGATTGACTGGCAGTACCTGCTGGGGCTGCCGCTGGATGACCCTGGCTTCGATCACACGGTGCTGGCCGAGTTCCGCGCCCGGGTCGCCAAGGGCGGCATGGAGCAGGTGGTCCTGGATGCACTGCTGGCAAAGCTGGCCGCCGGCGGCCTGGTCAAGGCGGGCGGGAAACAGCGCACCGACTCCACCCATGTGGTCGCCGCGGTGGCGGCGCTGAACCGGCTGGAGCTGGCTGGCGAGAGCGTGCGCGCGGCGCTGGAGGCGCTGGCCGCGGCGCACCCGGACTGGCTGGCGCAGCGGATCTGCGTGGCTGACTGGAACCGCCGCTACGGTACCCCGATGACGTCGTGGCGGCCGCCGCAGTCCGAGGCCAAGCGTCAGGAGCTAGCCGTCGCCTACGCCCGGGACGGGTACGCGCTGCTGGAGGCGGTCTACGACTCCTCGGCCCCGCCGTGGCTGCGCGAGCTGCCCGCGGTGGACGTGCTGCGCCGGGTGCTGCTGCAGAACTACACCCGCACCATCACCGCACACGGGCGGGAGGTGATCAGACGGCGGGAGAAGGAGCCTGACGGCGGCGGTCTCCCGCCCGGTCATGCCCGGATCGCCTCACCCTATGATCTGGACGCCCGGTGGGGCGCCAAGCGCGAGGAGTTCTGGCTGGGCTACAAACTGCACGTCACCGAGACCTGCGACGACCCGCCGGCCTGCACCTGCCCCGCTGCACAGGCCGCCACCACCAGGGCGGGCGGGCACGGCCGTGAGCATGACAAGGGGTGCGCGCAGCTGGTGTTCCCGAACCTGATCACCAACGTGGCCACCACCGACGCCACGATGACCGACAACCAGATGACCGGCCCCATCCACCACGACCTGACGGAAAAGAACCTGGCCCCGGGACAGCACTACCTCGATTCCGGCTACCTCAGCGCCGCCCTGGTGGTCTCGGCGCTGACAACCTGGGGCATCGCGCTGGTCGGCCCGCTGCTGGGCGACACCTCCGCGCAAGCCCGCGCCGGCAAGGGATACGCCCGCGCCGACTTCACCGTCGACTACGACACCAAGACCGTCACCTGCCCGCAAGGCAAGACGGCCAGGTCCTGGTCACCATGCACCCAGCACGGCAAGGACGCGATCGTGGCCATCTTCTCCACCACCGACTGCGGCCCCTGCCCGGCCCGCAGCCTGTGCACCGCCGCCAAGCGGCGCGTGCTCTCACTACCGCCCCCCGACCTGGCCGAAGCCCAGGCCGCCGCCCGGACAGCGGAAAAGACGATCCCCTTCCAGGCCGATTACGCCCGCCGCGCCGGAGTCGAAGGCACCATGCACCAAGCCGTCAGCCACGGCGCACGCCGCGCACGGTACCGCGGCCTGCCCAAGACCCGCCTCGACCACGTGTACATGGCCTGCGCTCTCAACCTGCTCCGCCTCGAAGCATTCTGGACCGGCACCCCACTGGACCGAAGACGGACCAGCCACCTGGCACGCCTCGAACTCAGACTCGCAGCATGATCCAGAATTAACCACCAGGATCTGGGCAGCCTGCAAATCACAGCTCGGGAAGTCGTCGTCAACGTCGATCTCGGCCGGCGAGCGCCCCCGGTGCTGACCCAGATCCGGGGCGGCATCCAGGACGCCGCTGCCCCGGTGGTCACCGTCAAGCCGCGGGGACTGCCCGTCTACGCCGGCCAGATGCCGCTGACCGTCCGCATCCAGCGGGCCTGCGGCCCACGCTAGCGTCCGGCCCGCTGCCGCGGCCCGGCGCCGGCCGGCGCACCGAGGCCATCAGGGAGATAATGATGACAGCCCGCACGGTCGCGGACCGGGAAGCCGGGCTGGCCGCCGGGCTGGCCCGGCTGGGTCCTGCCGCAGGAGGCGCCCGGGCCAGCGCCGCGCCAGATGCCCGCCGGGCAGGACAAGGCGGCCAGGCGGCCGGCGCGCATCGCGGTGACGGCCAGCCGGGACACGGCGCAGGACCCGGCGATGGCCCGCACGGCCGGCACAATCCCGCGGTGACCGCGCGCATCCGGGCCATGATCGCGCTCTGGCAGGGGGAACCCCGGAGCCGGGGGCCCGGGTCAGCAAGCCAGCCACGACGTTGCGCTGGTACGCATCTGCGCCTCTACGTAAGGACAGACGATGAAGATGCAGCTCGCGGTCGAGCTGAACGACGCCGAGCGCGATCAGTTCCACCGGTGGGTGCAGGCCGTCGCCGCCGCGGTGAACCCGGGCCAGCCCCAGCTCACGCCGGGCCAGGCTGTCCGCGCGCTGATCCGGGCCGCGGCCGGCAGCCAGGCAGTGACCGCCGCGGTCATCGGCCAGCTGACAGTAAAGGCCATGACCTGAGCAACCTCAGCGAGGGAAACCGGCGGTCATCACGGCCGCCCGTTCCTGCCTGACCGCACCCGCAATGAGCGGCCATCAGCGCGAACAGGTCCGCCGCGGACCCGGCAGCCTCCAGCTCGCCCGGGTCCAGCACAGTGACGCGCCTCACCGGCAGGCCGGAGGCGCATTCGTGCGTCCGAGGTCAGGTGTTAGCGGCAACGCGGGGAGTACGTTACCCAGACCCAGGGGATGCGACTCAGACGAACTACCACCTCGGTATCGCCGGGCACCTGAGGCACCTGCGGCACTCACGAAGCCTGAGAAGCCTCGGACGTCCCAGAAGCCCGTGGCGCCGCAGGAGCCTTCGACGCCTCGGACGTCGTAGGCGCCCTGGGCGCTTCGGACTCCCTGGGCGCCTTGGGTTCCCCGGGCGCCTGCGTTACCTCCGGCGCCCGGGGATCCGTCGGCGCCACGAAATCCCGGGGCGCCTGAGGTGCTTGGGTATCCGTCGGCGTCTCGGTAGTCTCAGGTGCCGCGGGCGCCCGGGCGCCCGGGAATCCTGAGAGGGGAGGACCACCGCGCATGGCGAGCAAGCACGCAATGGTCGGCTATGGCAGCCCCACCGTGGGGCGAATGCGGACGACGGCGGTCGCGAACAACAAGGGCGGCACGGGAAAGACGACATCCGCAGTGAACCTCGCCGCGATCGCGGCGGCGATCGGGTATCGAACGCTGCTCGTCGATCTCGACGACCAGGGGTCCGCCACCAAGTGGCTCGGCCATTCTCCGCAGAACATCGACTTGATCGAGATGCTGCGCGACGATCGCCCCCTCGACAGCATCGCCCAGCCGACAGCGTACGACCGCCTCGAGATCGTGCGGGCCTCATCGGAGCTTGCCGACGCCGATCGGCAATTCGGGGGGAGAGGCGGGCGTGCAGCACGCACTGATGCTTGCGCTGGAACACGCGACACCACGCGACGTCGTCGTCGTCGACTGTCCCGGCGATCTCGGGCTTCTGACCATCATGGGCCTCGCCGCGGCCGACGACGTCCTGATTCCCCTCGCGGCCGGGGCGATGGAGCTCGACGAGCTTCCCAAGCTGACGCAGTTGATCGGCAAAGTCCGCCGGCGCCTCAACCCGCGCCTGCACATCTCGGGCATCCCGCCGTGCCGCGTCACGATGTACGGCACGCATACGAGCCGTGTTGTCAGCGATGTGTTTGACACGCTGCGGCTCCACTTCCCCCGAGAGCTGCTGACGACGGTCATCCACGAGAGCATCCGGCACGGAGAGGCCTTCTCCGCCCAGAAACCGATCAACGAGTTCGACCCGGGCGGAACGGGCGACCGTGAGTACCGGGCAGCCGTGGCCGAGCTGCTCGTGCCGGAGCTGGCGATGAGTCATGGCTGAGCGCCGCGCCGGGCTCACGCGACGTCCTGACTTCGGAACGGCCGAGGACCGGCTACTGGGCCTCACCTCAGCTGAGCCTCAGCAGGGAGAACCCCGGACGGCGGGAGGCGCCCGAGGCTCCCGAGGCGCCTCAAGCGTCTCGGTCGTGGAGCAGGCGCACCCGCCGGTTCGGCGACGGCCACTCAAGGTAGCGGACCCGATCGCAGACCAGCTGCACGATGCAGTGCTGTTCCTGCGCGGGCGGGGTCGCCCGGAACTCACGCAGAACGAGCTCATCGACGAGCTCCTCAGCGACGGTCTCGAGCGGATGAGAGCCGACGTCAACGGCGGTGAGCCCTTCCCGGTATCGGCGCGTCGCGGTCGCCCGAGGCGGCTGTGACGACGTGCCCTCCAGCGCCCTGACGGGCCTCCCCGCACGCAGCACCCGGTGGTGACGGGCACGCTCATGACATCGACGGCGGAACGTCGCGCGTAAACAGTGCTCCCTGAGCAGGCGCACCCAGCCCGCCGCCGTGCTCGCACGCCGGTGGCGGCGGACGGCCCGGCGTATGTGCGATGAACGTGCTCCCCATACACGCTGGGGTGATGTCCGTGAATGAGGGCGTAACGAGTCCTGGGAGGGCGTGCTCCCCGTAGAGGCTGTCGCGCAACTTCCCAAAGGGCTTTCTCAACTCGCTACTCTACCTTAGGCCGCCTTACCCGGCGGCCCATCCGCTATCCGGGCTTGACCTCAGCCGACGCGCCGGCCACATCCCAGCCCGTGGCATCATCACCCGCGGCCTCCAAGAAGGCCCACCAGGTCGCGGCGAGCGCCTCGCCCACGTCGGTCGAGACGACCGTCATCACGACGACGACCTGAACGTAATCACGGCCCCGGCGGACCTCACGGTCGATCCGGGGACCGATGACAGCGGCGCTTTCCTGGGCGGCCAGGCGGTGCTCGAAGTCGTCGCTGATGGCTCTCCACTGGCGCAAGCCACCGCTCCGCGGCACGGACAGGAGCACCGAATAGATCAGGCCATCGCCCGGGCGATCTTGCAAGCCGTCATCCCCAGGCGTGAGATTACCTGGACGGATGCCGGCTTGACGCTGTAGTACCTTCGTTCGACAGTTGACGGTACCGGGGTGGATCGAGGAGGGCCGCCGCCGTGCGGAGCGGGCCGGCCAGCCGCCGTTCTCCGGCGGCTTCTACTTACCTGCGCCCCCGTCATTGCAGAAAACACTGCCGAGTCGCCGGGCCAGGCGGCGGTGTTCCCGCTGGTCGCCGTCCGCGTTATTGCAGAAAACCGCTATTTCCGCATCCAGGCATCATCCGTCCCGCTCGGACGGCTTCTACGCCGCCGACGCCCTCCACGGGCTCATCGAGCTGGCCGAGATGACCGGACGGTCCGGCCGTACCGGCAAGACGGATCTCAACTGAGTCCAGCTCGCCAAGGCCGACAGGCCCCTGAGGTCCCCAGTTTGGCCTTCGAACCGGCTTACAGTGAGCTGGGCATGGGAGGGGTGCGGCGATGCGGTGGATGCGATGGCTGGTCGCGGTGGCCGCGACGGTCGCCGTGTTCGGGGGGTGCCTGTGGCTGTTCCGGTTTGCCTCCTGGTCGTGGATGCCGCAGGCGACGTCGGACCGCTGGGCGGTGGCCGCGGCATTCGCTACGGTCACCGCCGGCGCGGTCGGCCGCGGTCGGCACCTGGTGGGCAAGCCGGGAGATCCCGCGGCGGGCCGGAACCGCCGAAGCGGGCGGCGCTGCGGCTGGTCCTGGTGGTCCCGCGGCCGGGGAGCGGTCGATCACCGCGGGCGGGGACATCAGCGGGATCGCCTCCACCGGCGATGGCGCTACTAACATCCAGCAGTGATGAAGCGGCCGGGCAGGCGGCGCAGGGACCAGCCGCAGTCCCCGGCGGTGCCGGGGCTGGGCGATCGATCGGTCGCCGCGGGCGGGGACATCAGCGGGATCGCCTCCACCGGCGACGATGCCGTAAACGTGCAGTACCGGGCGGAGCGGATGACGGTTCTGTCGGCGGAGGCGTTCCGGCCGTGGACGGAGCTGGCCGTCCCGGCGGGGCTGTCGAACCTGCCGCGGCCGGGGCTGTTCGTGGGCCGGGCCCGCGAGCTGGCCCGGCTGGATGCGGCGCTGGCCGGGCCGGGCGGGGTGGTGGTGCAGGCGGTGCACGGCCTGGGCGGGGTCGGCAAGAGCACGCTGGCCGCGCAGTGGGCCGCCGCCCACGCCGGGGATTACATCGTGACCTGGTGGATCACCGCCGCCACCCCGGCTGATATCGATGCCGGGCTGGCCGCCCTGGCGGTCGCGCTGCAGCCGGCGCTGGCCGGGGTGCTGCCGCTGGAGGCGCTGCGGGAAGGGGCGGTGCAGTGGCTGGCCGCCCGCTCCGGGTGGCTGGTCATCCTGGACAACGTGACCGACCCGGCCGACGTCGCGCCGCTGCTGGCCCGGGCCCCGGCCGGCCGGTACCTGCTCACCAGCCGCCGCGCGTCCGGCTGGCACGGCACCGCGGCGCCGGTCCGGCTCGATGTGCTGGACCCGGCCGAGGCGCAGGCCCTGCTGGCCGCGATCCTGTCCCCGGACCGGCCGCTGGAGGCGGACAGCGCCGCCAGGCTGTGCGCGGAGCTGGGTTTCTTGCCGCTGGCCATCGAGCAGGCCGGCGCCTACCTGGCCCAGGCCGGCGCCACCCCGCGGGAGTACCTGGACCTGCTGGCCCGCTACCCGGCCGCCATGTACCAGGCCGCGCCAGAAGGCGGCGACACCGCCCGCACCATCGCCCGGATCTGGCACGTCACCGTGGACCGGCTGGCCGGTGACCCGCTGGCCGGGCAGGTGCTGCGGATCCTGGCCTGGTACGCCCCCGACGACATCCCCCGGACCCTGCTGGACGGGCTGGCCGACCCCCCAGCCGTGCTGCGCGCGGTCGGCCGCCTGGCCGCCTACAGCATGCTCACCGCCGGGCCGGGCACCCTGGCCATGCACCGCCTGGTGCAAGCCGTGACCCGCACCCCCGACCCGGGCGACCCCCACCGTGACCCCCAGCAGATCGACGCCGCCCGGGACCAGGCCACCCGCCAGCTCGCCGACGCCATCCCCGACCCGCAGGACCCGGCGGGCTGGCCGGCCTGGCGGATGCTGCTCCCGCACATCGACGCCCTGGCCAGCCACGCGCCACCAGGCACCGACACCCAGGACACCGCCGACCTCCTCAACCAGGCCGGGCTGTTCCTCGACGGCCAGGGCCAGCCCGGCCGTGCCGCCGGGTACCTCAAGCGTGCCCTGGCCGGCTACGTGCGGGTGCTGGGCGCCGACCACCCCGACACCCTGGCCTCGCGGAACAACCTCGCCGACGCCTACCAGGACGGGGGGGACCTGGGCCGGGCCATCTCGCTGTACGAGCAGACCCTCGCCGACAGCGAGCGGGTGCTGGGCGCCGGCCACCCCCAGACCAAGATCGTGCGCGGGAACCTCGCCGCGGTGCGCCAGCACCCTCAGTAGTGCCCGGCGTCGGTACCACCCCCAGGAGGCGGCCGACGTACCGGAGGGCCGGAAGCATGCAGCCAGCGATCTGGGCTGATCCCCCCGGGCGTGCTCCGCGTGTTGGAAATCGAACGATTCTCGACATGATCACCAGCGGGCCCCGGACCGGGCGGCCTGTGACTTTCAGAGGTTTATGGCGTCGATTCTTGGGCGTTACGTGGCGCAGTACCGAGGCGAGAGCCTGCGCGCGCTGCGCCGCGATCTGTTCTTCGCCGATCATGGCCGCGTTCGCCGCTGCCTCGGTAGCCAGGCCGACCGGGCACTCTGCCTCACGCTGGTTGCCGACGCCTGCGTGCTGGGGTACCGGTAAGAACCGCGCCATGAACACCGGCAGGTTTACGCCGAGGCGACGATGTCCGCATCGGCCGTCGGCCCGGGCGGTCGCCGAGGCAGGCAGGGCCCCGGCCGCGCCGTCGCTTACCCTCACTCGGGCTCCACGGCCACCGGCAGGGTGTCGAGTCCGCGCAGGGAGTTGCTGAGCCGCGGCCGCGGCTCCCCGGTCAGGCGCCAGGACCGGATCCGGCCCGCCAGCGCCCGGAGCACCGCCTCGCCCTCCATGCGCGCGATCACCTGCCCCGCGCAGTTGTGCACCCCGGTGCCGTATCCCATGTGGCCTGCGGCCTTGCGGCGGATGTCGAAGCGGTCAGGCTCCTCCCAGCGCCGCGGGTCCCGGTTGGCCCCGGCGAAGGAGACCAGCACCTTCACGCCCGCGGGCAGGTGAGTTCCGGCCAGCTGCACCGGCTCGCTGGTGGTCCGGAAGAAGCCGATGACAGGCGACTCGAAGCGGACCACCTCCTCAAACGCGTTGCGGGCCAGCGACGGGTCCTGGCGCAGCGCCTGCCACTGGCCGGGACAGTGCGCGAAGTCGAGCACCCCGAGCGCGATCGCGCTGACCGTCGTGTCGAGGCCGGCGGACAGGAACGAGCGGACCAGCAGCGCCGCCTCATCCTCGGTCACCTCGCCCGCGTCGACCCCGGCGTAGATCAGGGCGCCGACGCCGTCCGGGCGCAGCGAGGACCGGGCGCACTGCCGGGTGATCCAGCCGATCACCCCCTCGGCGCCGGCCATCGAGGCCTCGAAGAGGTGGTTGCGCGGGCCCTGCCCGTTGAACACCATGGCCCCGTAGGCCAGCAGCTGGTCGCGGCCGTCCCCGGTGATCCCGAACGCGTCGGGGAACACCCGCGCCGGGAAGACCTCCGCCAGGTCCGGCACCGCGTCGAACGATCCCCGGGACACCAGCGACGCGGCCAGTTCCTCCGCGCTGCGGTCGAAGACCTCCTGCAGGCAGGCCAGGGACCGCGGCGCGAGCGCGCGGGCCACCACCTTGCGGTTGCGGGTGTGCACCGGGGGATCGGCCTCGAGCAGGATGCTCGGCTTGCGCCACGGGTTCTCGACCGCGATGTTGGTGATGCCGGTGCCGGCGGCCGAGGAGAAGACGCGGGGCTCCTTCAGGACCGCCTGGACCTGCTCGTGCCGGGCGATCGCGTACACCCCGTACCGGTCGAGGTAGACGACCGGACCCGCGTCCCGCAGTTCCGCCAGGTAGGGGACCGGGTCGGCCAGGAACTCATCCGAGAACGGGTCGACCGTCGAGCGCGGGCAAGCCGGCGGCGTTTCCGTTGCGGAAGCCGTCATGTCACCATCTCCCCGTCAGGATGGCAGCGCGATCCTTGTCGATGGTAGATGTCAATGCCCGAAGTCGTCTGCACGGCTGACGTTGGATTTCGGCGCTCGCATGCAGAGGACTTCGGGTACGCGGGGTGTCGCGACTCGCCGGCACTACGGTCGCTTTGATCCGTACTGGTGTGCGTGCGGCCGGGGATCTGGGTATGGCCCGGCCGCACTCATCTCCGCCCGGAGCCTGCGGTGTTCCAAGATAACCCTCGTTATCGGGCAACAATGCCTAGCATGGCGGCATGCCACCTGCGCGAACGCCGCCTGGCCGACCCGGTCCGGTTCCCGGTTATCAGGCAACTACGGGAACGTGCCAGGAGCGGGCGGACCGCGACGTGGTGCCCGGGCATCCGCTGGCCCGCCACATCGACGACTTCCTCGCCGACCTGGCCAACGCGAACAAGCCCCGCAACACGGTCCGCGCCTACCGCGGCGACCTGACCGGATTCGCCGCCTGCCACGACGGGGACATCGCCGCCGTGTCCGCGGCGCCGGTCCGGGCTTTCCTCGGCGCGATCGCCGGGCAGGCCCCCTCGACCCGCAAACGCAAGCGCGCGGCGGTCGCGTCGTTCTGCAGGTGGGCCGTCCGGCACGAGCTGCTGGACGCCAGCCCGATGGACCGCATCGATGCCGTCGAGGTGCCCAGGACCCTGCCCAGGCCGGCGGCCGCCGGTGATGTTGCGGCGGTGCTGGATGCGATCTGCGCCCGGCGGCCGCGCAAGGAGGTGCCCCTCGGCGTGCTGCGGGACCGGGTGCTGTTCGAGACCGCTTACGCCTGCGGCGCCCGCGCCTCGGAGGCCTGCGGGATGTACGTCGAGGACCTGGACCTGCGCCCGGACGACGAGCACGCCCGCGTGCACGGCAAGGGCGGCACCGTGCGCACCGTGCTGCTCGATGACCGCGGCTACGTCGCGCTGCTGCGGCTCTACCTGGCCCGGTCCGGCTATACCTCGGGCCCGCTGTTCCGCGCGTCCATCAACGGCCGAGGCGGCCCGCTGTCCTACGACGCGGCGCACAACCGGTGGGCGAAGTACTGCGCCGCCGCGGGCGTGGAGATCGGCATCCACCAGCTCCGCCACGCGCACGCCACCGAGCTGATCAACAGCGGCGTGTCCATCGAGGTCGTGCGCCGCCGCCTCGGCCACGCCTCCACCGAGACCACCCAGGTCTACACCCTGCTTGCCGACAAGGTCGCCGACGCCGAGATCCGCGCCGCCCGGCGCAAACGCGAGACCAGACACCGATGACCGGCCACCCGGGCAGGCGGCGCCGCGAGCCGCGATCCTTGCAGATACTCCCCGGGCGAGGTATCAGCGGCCATGCTGGTGACCTTGATACCCGGGCGCTTGCCGGGCCGCAGACATCTTGATACCGTGATATCACTATGGCAGGACCTGAACCGCCGCGCGCGGGAAGCGCCCGGACGAAGAACATGGTGCTGCGGCTTGACCTCGCGCTGGCCGAACGGCTGGCAGCCGTCGCCGAGGTGGAGGGCCGGACGGTGTCCGATGTTGCCCGTGAGGCGATCGCCGCGCTGGTCGAGGCGCGCAGGACCGACAAGCGTTTCCTCCGCCTGCTGGAAGACAACCTGGCCCGGCACCGCCGGCTGCTCGACCTGCTCAGGCAGGACGGGTCATGACCGGGCTCGACGCGGCGGACCTGGTCCTGATCGCCAGCGAGGTGCTCGGCTGCGACACCGGCACGGCGCTGGCGCAGGCGGACCTCACCGCCGCGGACCACGCCCTGGCGCAGGCTGGCGTGGCAGGCAGGGCCAGGTCGCCAGGCGAGGGGCCGCGCGGGGGGTGGCCGCACCCCGCCGGCGCTGCGGACGCCGCGGTCGCCCTGATGGACGCCCTGCTGCGGCATCCCCCGTTCCCCGCTCACCGCGGGCAGATCGCGGTGGCGGCCGGACTGCAGTTCCTGGCCGTCAGCGGCTGGCGGGCCTACCTCGACGTGCCCAGGGCTGCGGTCATCGTCATCGAACGCCTTGCCACGGGCCAGCTCACCCCGGCGCAGGCCGCATCCTGGCTGGCGGTCCGGCTGTCTCCGGACCCCGGCTCGCCTGCCGGGGAGGAACACCGGCGAGTCATGCTGCCACCCAGGTCCCCGGTGGCGCAGATCGCGCGCGCCGTCAGGCGCCGGTACCGCCGGCGCACACGCCCCGGCCCCTTCCTC
>Ga0335081_10017603_pt1 | contig 11568 bp, 10 predicted proteins | sample Lox_Sample_35_FD_206713 | JGI IMG/M metagenome (GOLD analysis project Ga0335081, IMG submission 206713) | Soil microbial communities from Loxahatchee National Wildlife Refuge, Florida, United States - Lox_Sample_3.5 | ecosystem: Environmental > Terrestrial > Soil > Wetlands | place: USA... | reverse complement strand
TCGGCGCACCTCGGCAGCCGCAACCAATCATCTCCTCTGTGGCGAGGTACTAGCCCGGTTCGCCTTGAAACGGTCGGATCGGGGTGAACCGGGCTAGCTGTCGTCGAGCGCGGCGCGCGCGTCGGCGAGCTCGCCCTCGAGCCTCGCCACCTCGGCGCGTGCGGTCGCGAGCGCGAGCTCGAGCCGGTGCACGCGCGCCTCGGCGAGCTCGTTGCGCCTGCGCGCCGGCTGCGCGGCGGCGCCGTCGCGGACGCGCTGCTCGCGCTCGGCGCGCTCGGCGGCCTCGCGGCGGGCGGCCTCGAGCTCGAGCCAGCGTACGTCGCGCTCGGCGGCCCGGGAGCGCGCGGCGAGCTCGTCGCGTTCGGCGCGCCGGGCGAGCTCGCTGCGTCGGTCTTCGCGGCGGCGCGCCAGCGCGGCGGGATCCGGCGTGACGCCGTGGAGCTTGGCCTGGATCGCCGCGAGGTCGTCGGCGTCGCTGTGGAGCAGGCGGGCGAGCCCGTGATCCGCGCAGCGATCGACGAGGATGTCGCCGGCGAGCCGGGCGGCCATCACGCTCGCCGGGCCGGTGAACGCGCACTCCGGGCACGGCAGCTCGCTGCGCCACCACACGTTGTTGCCCGGCGGCCACGCCGGATCGGCGAACGCGAGCTCGAGGGTCGCGCGCGCCAGCCACACGCCCTCGCACGCCAGGCAGCTATGAATCCCGCTGGCGACCTGCTCGAGCAGGTCGCCGCAGCGCGGGCATGCCAGCTGGCGCGGAGGTTCGCGGTAGGGTGAGCCCATTCGCGGAGTATTCACCACGATCCTCGGGTTCGCCGCGGCTCGTGGTCGCTCGCCGGCGCTCGCGCGCGGCGTCGGCAGCTTGCGGCCGCCGATCGGTGCATGACAGAGTCAGGCCGTGCCGTCCGATTCCGCCGAGCTGCACCGCGTCCTCGAGCGCTCGCGAAGGCGTATCGTGCACGTCTTCGCGGCGGCCGCGATCGTCCACCTCGCGGTCGCGGCCGTGGTCGTCGCGAACGCCTCCTCGGGGCGCGCCTCCGAGGTCGCGTGGTGTGCGGCTGCGGGCGCGATGCTTGGAGGCGCCGGCTGGCTGTGGTACCGCGCGCGCGTCCGCGCGATCGCGCATTTGATCGCCGCGGTTGGCGGTGGCGCGTCGCTCTACCGGTGCGAGATGACCCACTGGTGGATCAGCCACGTGATCCCGATCGGCTACCGCGTCGACATGGTGGCGGTCGATGCGGCGAACGCCCGCGATTACCTCGCGTTCGGGTTCTGGCGGCAGCGCGACGCGGAGCAGCTGCTGGCGCTCGTCGGCGCCCACATGGTCGCGGGACCGCTTCCGCCGATCGAGGTCGCGCTGTGGCGGCCGGCTGGTCGCGGCGACGGCCTGCCGCCCGCGAAGGCCCGCGCGAAGCGGTCCTGACCGCCGCGCACCGGATCACGCTTCGGGATCGTCGGGCTCGCCGCGGCGTCGCGCCTCGCGCTCGAGCTCGTCGGAGATCGCGCGCGCCGCCTCGGCGGCCTCGCGCGCGGCCTCGGCGGCCTCGGCGGCGCCCAGCGCCTGGGCGCGCTGGCGATCGGCGCGCGCGCAGGTCACGCACGCGCCGTCGTCGTCGCGCGCCGCGCCGCAGCGATCGCAGGTCACGGCTCGACGACGGTGGCGGTGCCGGTCGCGGCGAGCGTGCCGAGGAAGTCGCTCGACTGGGTGCGCGCGGCCGGGATGTCGAACACCACGAAGTGGCCGTCGTCGTCGGGCGCCTGCTTGTACTGCGCGAGCACCGCGGTCGCGCCGCCCATGTTGTTCGCGATCGGCGGCGCGCTGACCGTGCGGTCGCGCAGCATCAGGCCGGCGACCGGCTGCTCGTCGGGCGTCTGCACGACGTCGCCGCCGATCGCGGTCGCGAACGCCTCGATGCACTTGTCGGGCGCGTAGGTGTCGATGAAGCCCTCGGTCTGGAAGATGTTGCGCGGCCCCGCCGGGGTCTGCGGCTCGCGCACCATGAACCGCGCGTAGTTCGCGCCGTCGGCACGCTCGATCCACATCTGGGCGAGCGCGATCGTCGGGTTGTCCTCGTCCATCGGCATGTCGCGGGTGAGCGTGGCGGCGAGCGACGCGAAGTCGATCGGGTTCTGCTTGTAGAGCAGGCTGAGGTAGATCAGGCCGCCGGTGCCGGATAGCACGGCGCCCTTGAGCGCGGGCTCGAACGCGATGTAGCCCGGTCCGGTGAGCCCGCCCTGCGAGTGCCCGAAGAACATCACGCGATCGGGATCGAACGTCAGCGTGCGGCTGCCCGCGGTGTCGGCGATCGAAAGCCCGAGCGCGAGCCGCTGCTGCGACCACGCGTCGGCCGCGCCCTGCAGCGCGTTGTCGCGCGCCGCGAACGGGTTCGAGATGTTGAAGAACGAGATCGCCGGGTCGGCGCCGGGGTTGCGCGGGCCGTGCAGCACCTGATCGGTCGAGATCACCGCGATGCCCTGCTTGGCGAGGTAGTCCGCGGTGCCGTCGTCGACGAACGATTCCCAGTCGCCGCCGGTGCCGTGCTGGTAGATCGTGATCGGCCAGCCGGTGGCCGGCGTCGCGCCGAGCGGGACGGTGAGCGCGAACCGCATCGGCTCCATGCGCTGCACGATCGCGACGCCGCTGGCGACCTGGATCTCGCCGCCCGAGTTCGTGTACGGCACGGTGCCGGTCTGGAAGTTCGGCGCGACGTACGTGCCAGTCCACAGCTGGTAGTCCGCGGTGGTCTGCGCCAGCACGATGTTCGCGCCGACCGGCGCCGGCGTGCCGAACACGCCCGCGCGCAGCGCCGGCGCGACGAACGTCGCGTGCTGCGTCGTGAACACCGCGGCCGAGACGACGTCGCGCTTCGCCTCCTCGCCGTTGCCGTCGAGCCAGTCGAGCAGCGGCTGGTAGACCGCGCGCGCGTTCTGGACCGCCGCGCTGCCGCCCGCGCCGAGGATCGCGCGGAAGTCGGACGATGCCTCGATGGGCTTGCCCTCGAGGTCGAGCACGCGATCGGTGATCACCAGCGCGTAGGTCGTGCCCTCGTCGAGCCCGAACCCGGGATACGGCCGCACCACGAGCCGGTTCGGGCCGATCGTGTTGGTCGGATCGGTGCGGAAATCGGCGATCACCGGCGTGCGCTTGTCGAAGTCGGGCGATTGGCTGTCGATGTTCACGACGTAGACCGACGCTCCGGGCACGACCGAGCCCGCGGGATCGGGCAGGCTGGTCGGATCGATCGCGTCGGACATCCGCGACGACATCGCGGCGTTGAGCGCCCAGCCGTCGAGCGCCTCGGCGACCTGGCGATACTGGTCGACGATCAGGCTGTTGGTCGGAAACGCGTCGAGGTCGAGCGTGCCGTCGGCGTTGCGATGCAGGTCGTCCGGAAACGGCAGCGTGTAGTAGTCGTCCTTGGGCCCGGGCGAGAGCTTGAACAGCGCGGTCGTGCCGCTCGGCGACGACGAGCACGCCGAGCCGAGCACCACCCCGGCGAGGAGCAGACTGCGAGCCATGCTGCACCCTACACTAGCGATGGCTCCGAAACGCAGGATGTCATCTCCGGGAGGCGTTCGGCCCCGCGGCTCGTCGGCAAGACGCGGGCTTACCGCTGGCACGGCGGCTGCTGAACGGTGGGGCATGACGACCATCGATCCCAGTCAGCTGGCCGCGGTGCGCGGCGGTGCCCTCGGCGAGCTCCTCGGCGCGGCAGGCCCGATCCTCCAGGGCGTCGCCGGGATCATCGGCGCTTGCAAGAGCGGCGGCGGCGGGGCCGCGGCGGCGGCACCTCCGCAGGCCGGCCCGGCGCCGGGCCCGAGCGCGGCGGTCGATCCGAGCGCCGGCATGATGCCGCACCGCCATCACGGCCCCGGCGTGTCGGTCAGCGTGCAGACCTCCTAGAACGCGAGCACGGCCACGCCGCCCAGCGCGAGGCCGCCGCCGGCGCCGGCGATCCCGACGCCGTAGCTGCTGTGGTGATCGGCGGCGTACAGCACCGCGCCGCCGATCGCGATGGCCAGGCCGGCGACCGTGATGCCGGTGCCGATCGCGCGATGGCGGTGCTCGCGGCGATCCGCCGCCTGGAGGTTCTCGACCAGCGGTTGCTTGGCCAGCGAGATCGCGAGCCGTGCGGCGGCGCCGGGATCCGGCAGCTTCGCGGGCAGGCCGTCGAGCAGCTTCACCGCGGCGTGCTCGGCCGCGGCGAGCGCCTCCTGCAGCGTGCACACGTCGCAGCGCTCCATGCCCTGATCGATCACCGCGCCGGTGTCGGTGCGCAGCACGGTGATCACCGAGCCGAAGCTCGTGCCCGATCCGGTGAACGCCGCGATCAGCGCGACGTCGGCGCCGGTCTGCGCCTTGATCTCGGTCAGGCATTTTCCGACCACGCAGCCGTCGGTCCACTTGGTCGAGTTGGTCATGAGGTCGCGCACCTGCGAGCGCGGCGCCAGCCAGTAGTGCGCGGGATCGATCTGCGCGTCGAGGTCGCGCTGGAACTGCGCCGCGAGATCGGCCGGCACGCCCTCGCCGACGTGGACGTCGAGGATCGCGACGATGCGCCGCGGATCGCCCGGCGGCGGCAGCGGCTTGTGCGGCTCGGGCGGCGCCGGCGGCTCGGGCGGCGGCGCCGGATCCTTCTTGGGTGCGGGCGACGGGTGGCGGCCGGGGTTGGCGGTCGCGGTGCCGCCGGCGAGCGCGAGCGCGAGCGCGACCAGCCAGCCGAGCTTCACGCTTGATCGATCTGTCCGATGAACTGCTTCATCAGTCCATCGATCATGAGGTTGCGGTCGGTGATCTGGTACTTGCCGTCCCGCCAGCCCGACTGGATCTCGCCGTAGCGCTTGCCGCTGTCGGCGATCACCGTGCGGTAGGCCGACACCTTCTTGATGATGTCCTTCTGGTTGCGGATGAAGTACGCGATCATCGAGGCACCCGCCGCGACGGTCAGCACCAGGCCCAGCGGGCCGCCGAGCGCGTAGCGCAGGCCGATCCGGAGCGCGAGCACGAGGCCGGCGCCGATCGCGACCTTCTTGGTCCCCGAGCCGTCGACCACCGAGTCCTTGGCCAGCGCCAGCGAGGTCTGGCCCGAGGCGATGATCAGCGCGATGAAGTTGCCCTTGCGGGTCGTCCAGCCGCGGTCGTAGTACTCGCGGATCGCCTGCTTGAGGAACGCGTCGAAGCTGGCGTAGATGCCCTGTGCCCCGGCTGCTGATTCCTTGGACGGCTCCGCCACGCGCCCAGCTTACCACCGTTTGACAGGGCTACTCCGGTCGCACAGATTCGAGGGGCATGCGCCAAAGGCTCGCGATCGCGCTGTACGTTGTCTGCGCATTCTCCGGCGTCGCGCGCGCCGACCTCGCGACCGGCCGCGACAAGCTGATCGCCGGCGACTACAAGGCGGCGATCGTCGAGCTCGGCCACGTCACCGGTCACGACCGCAGCGCCGCGCGCGTGCTGCTCGCGGGCGCGCAGACCGCGATCGGCGACTACGCGGGCGCCGAGGCCACCGCGACCGCGGTGATCGCGGCGAAGGATGCCAGCGCGGTGGACGCGCACCTCGCGCTCGATCGCGTGCGCGTGCTCACCGGGCGCGGCGCCGATGCGCGCAGCGACCTCGAGCAGCTCCACAAGGACCACCCCGACGACCGCGCCGTGCGCAACGCGCTCGCCGAGGTGTGCCAGGCCGAGGGCGACGTCCCCGAGGCGACCGCGCTCTACCTCGACACAACCCACGAGTACGACCAGCGCACGCTCGACCTCGGCGATCCGATCCAGCTCGTCCAGCTCGCCGAGGCGGCGAGCCAGGTGTCGCGCTACGACCTCGCGAACGACTCGTACCGCGCCGCGCTGCGCCTCCAGCCCCAGCTCACCGCGGCCGGCATCGCGTGGGCCGATCTGTTCTCGCGCAAGTACGCCAGCGAGCTCGCGGCGCAGACGCTCGAGGAGGTGTTCAAGGTCAACCCGAACGAGCCCGACGCCCACGCCGCGTACGCCGACGTGCTGCTCGACACCAGCTACGACCTCGGCGCGGTGCGCCACCACCTCGACCAGGCGCTCGCGGTCAATCCCAAGAACGCGCGCGCGCTGCGCGCCAAGGCGTCGATCGAGATCGACGAGAACCAGTGGGACGACGCCAGGAAGACGCTCGACGACGTGCTGAGGACCAACAAGGAGGACCTCGAGGCGATCGCGATGAAGGCGACCGTCGCGTGGCTGCGCGACGACAGCGCGGACTACGAGGCGCTGCGCAAGACCGCGCTCGGGATCGATCGTGCCTACGCCGAGTTCTATCGGATCGTGTCGCGCTCGGCGGTGCGCGAGCATCGCTACGCGCAGGCGATCGAGCTCGAGAAGCAGGCGATCGCACTCAAGCCCGACTTCTACGAGGCGATGGCCGGCGCCGGCCTCGGCTACCTCCGGCTCGGCATGGAGAAGGAGGGCCTCGACTGGCTCGACAAGGCCTACAAGGGCGATCCGTACAACGTCCGCACGGTGAACACGCTGAACCTGTTCGAGCAGAAGATCCCGAAGGACTACGTATTCGAGGCGACCAAGGACTTCCGCATCCGCTACCACAAGGAGGAGCAGGCCGCGCTCGCGCGCTACCTCGAGCCGACGATGGAGCGCGCGTTCGCCGACATGGTCAAGCGCTACGGCTTCACGCCGAAGACGCCGGTCACGCTCGAGCTCTACGCCGACAAGACCGACTACGCGGTGCGCACGGTCGGCCTGCCCGACCTCGGCGCGCTCGGCATCTGCTTCGGTCAGGTGATCACCGCGATGTCGCCCGCGACCGGCGACATCAACTGGGGGATGGTGCTGTGGCACGAGCTCGGCCACGTGTTCGCGATCCAGCTGTCGAACTCGCGCGTGCCGAGGTGGTTCACCGAGGGGCTCTCCGAGTACGAGACCCTGATCGCGCGCCCCGAGTGGCGGCGCGAGAACGACGCCGATCTCTACGGCGCGGTCCTGAACGGCACGCTGCCGTCGATCGGCAACCTCAACAGCGAGTTCATGCAGCCCGACGCCGACGCCGTGGTCGTCGCGTACTACCAGTCGGCCGTCACGATCGAGTACCTCGCGCAGACCTACGGCTTCCCGAAGATCGTCCTGGCGCTCAAGCTGTACGGCAAGGGCCAGGAGACGCCGGCCGTGCTCAAGGCGATCACCGGCAAGACGATCGCCGAGCTCGACGTCGACTTCCGCAAGTACCTCGACATCCGGCTCGCCGCGTACGCCGGCACGTTCAAGCTGCCGACCCGCGGGTTCGACGACGTCACCAAGCTCGAGATCGCGGCCGACGCGGCGCCCAAGGACGCGCGGGCGCGCGCGTACGTCGCGCTCGGCTACTACTACGGCAGCGACGTCGACAAGGCCGGCGCGGCCGCGCAGGCGGCGCTCGCGCTCGATCCGAAGCAACCGGTCGCGCGCTACATCCTGGCCGAGATCGCGGTGCACACCGGCGACGCCGCGAAGGCGCGCGAGCTCTACACCGGCCTGGCCGCCGACGGTCACGACAGCTACGACATCCGCGCGCGGCTCGCCCAGCTCGCCGAGGACGCCGGCGACGTCGCCGAGGTCGTCAAGCAGCTGTGCGCCGCCAAGAAGCTCGATCCCGAGCGCAGCTATCCCTACCAGGCGCTCGCGCAGCTCTACAAGAAGCTCGGCGAGACCCAGAAGCAGCTGACCGAGCTCGAGCACTTCGCGTTCCTCGAGCAGATGGATCTCGGCCCGCTCAAGGAGCTGGTCTCGGGCTACGAGAAGCTCGGCAACTGGCCGAAGGTGAAGACCTATGGCGAGATGGCGACGTTCGTCAACCCGCAGGACTCCGAGGTGCTGACCGGGCTCGCCCACGCGTACCTCGAGCTCGGCGACGCGCCGCGCGCGCTCTACACCTACGACACGCTGCTCGTGGTGAACCCGCCGGTGCGCCGGCCCGCGCTGGTCCAGCTCGGGCGCGCGCGCGCGTACGTCGCGATGGGCAAGGTCAAGGACGCCAGGGCGGCGATCGCGGCCGCGATGACGACCGAGCCGGAGAACGCCGAGGTGCTCGACCTCAAGGCCAAGCTCAAGTAGCGCGCAGGTCGAGCAGCTTCTGGATCGTCTCGATCACCTGGCGCAGCCGCATCGGCTTGTCGAGGAAGATGTTCGCGCCGGCCTCGAGCGCGGAGGTGCGCGCGGCGTCGCCGCCCGCCGAGACCGCGATGATCGGCACGTCGGTCAGGCCGAGCTCGGTGCGCGCCGTCTGGATCACCTTGGCGCCGTCGACCACCGGCAGATAGACGTCGACGATCAGCGCGTCGAACTTCTCGCGGCGGAGCAGCTCGATCGCCTTGCGGCCGTCGTCGGCGTTGCGCACGACGAACGACACGCCGCCGTGGAACTCGCGGCGCGCCGAGCCCTGCAGGCCGTCGTTGATCAGCGTCGCGACGTGGCGGTTGTCCTCGACCACGAGCACGCGAAACAACCGCGAGACCGTGCGCGGATCGCGTTCGCGGATGCGTGCGACCACCTGGGCGAGCTGGTCGCGTCCCGGGCCGGGCGCGAACTCGATGCCGGCGCCGGCACCCTCGCCCGCCTCGTCGGCGCCGGGCCGGGTCCACCGCACCGTGCCCTCGATCGCGATCGGCTCGAGCAGGCCGGGGAAGCCGAGCACGAGCTGGACCTGCGTGCCGATCGGCAGCTCGCGGTTGGTCGCGACGAACGTGCCGCCCGACGATAGATTCTCGGTGTAGTCGCCGACCAGATCGTCGGCGCCCTCGTACTCGACGAACAGCGTCACGGGCTCGCGGTCGCTGCGGCGCTTCTCGACCGAGTCGTCGTCTGGGCCCACTCGCGCCGATCATCGATCGCCCGACCCGCGCGTGCAACAATCACGGTACGGCGGGGACGCTGACCCGGAAGGTCGTACCTCGCCCGACCGCGCTCTCGACGTCCAGATCGCCGCCGTGATCCTTGACGATCTGCTGGGTGAGCGCGAGCCCCAGGCCGCTGCCGCTCTCCTTGGTCGAGAAGAACGGATCGAACAGGCGGGGCAGCACGTCGGCGGCGATCCCGGTGCCATCGTCCTCGACGTCGATCACCACGCGCTCGCCGTTGGACCGGGTGCGCAAGGTCACGTGGCCACCGCCCTTGGCGACCACCGCGTCGGCCGCGTTGCGCACCAGGTTGATCAGGCACTGGCGGAGCTGGGCCGCGTCGATCAGCGCCTGCGGCTCGCTCGGGGCCAGCTCGGTGGCGAGCTCGACGTGGCGCGCCGCCAGGTCCTCGCGGACGAACGCGGCGAGCGCGCCGACCAGCGCGTTCACCGGCTCGCGCGCGATCTTCGGCTTGGGCAGCCGCGCGAACGCGAGGTACTCCTCGGTGATCGCGGTCAGGCGATCGACCTCGCGGTGGATCGCGCTGCACAGCGCCTTGGCCTCGTCGACGCCGTCGCGCGCGGCGAGCTCGTCCTCGAGCAGCTCGGTGTTGAGCCCGATCGACGACAGTGGATTGCGCACCTCGTGGGTGATCATCGCGGCCATCTTGCCGACCGCGGCGAGCCGCTCGGAGCGCACCAGCTCGCGCTCGCGCTCCTCGACCGCGCGGCCGATCGAGTTGAACTCGCGCGCGAGATCGGACACCTCGGTCGGCCCGCGCTCGGCGATCCGGCTGCCGTAGTCGCCCGCCGCGACCCGGCGCGCGGCCTCGCGCAGCTGCTGCAGCGGGCGCAGCGTGATCACGACCCAGATCGTGATGAGCAGGCCGAGGATCACCGCGACCAGCCCGAGGTAGATCGTCGCGATCCGGATCCGGTGCTCGCTCTCCTCGAGCTCGATCATGGTGTGGCGGACGCGCTGCTCGAGCGCTCGCGCCAGGTCGATCGACTCGTAGCCGATCTTCTGCTCAGTCGAGCGCAGCTTGCCGAGCGCGTCCTCGCGGTCCGGGGTCTTGGCCCGGGTGAGCCGGGAGTACAGCGGCAAGGTGGCAGCGATCTCCCGCTCGAGCGTGTCGAGCCGGGCGTGGGGCACCGCGAACTCCCGCGGCCCGACGTCGGGCAGCTGCTCGACCGCGGTCAGGTCCTGGCGCAGCCGCTTGAGCGCCTGGTCGCGAGCCGACCGGATCTGAGGGACGGTGTTGGGATCGTCCTCGTAGACCTCGTCGAGGTAGGCCTTGAGGTCGTCCTGGCGGCGCTCGAGGTCCTTGCTGGTCAGGGCGATCGGCAGATAGCCGAGCCGGACCAGCTGGATCTCGTGCTCGACCTTCTGCATGTTGAACACCACGGTCGCGGTGATCACCCCGAACGTGACGGTCAGCGCGGCAAAACCGAGGAGGATGCGCGCTGATAGGGTCCTCATGGTCGGACCTAACGGTAGCCCGGTCAAATCTGGCAGGCCAGGTTACGACCCGGCGACCCGTGTATAATACGACTTCCGAGGCAACCATGAATCGTGCCCTTTCATCGACTTGTCTCGCGGCGCTCGTCCTGTGCCTGGGCGGGGTCGCGAACGCCAAGCCGTCGATCGCGGTGCTGGGGCTGGAGGTTGTGGATCAGAGCGGGACCCCGACGCCGACCGACACCCAGGTCGCGCGCGAGCTGACCGACGGGCTGCGCTCGCGGGCCAAGACCCCCAGCGGACCCTACAGCTTCGCGATCGGCAGCGAGAAGGAGCTGATCGACGAGAAGCTGCTCAAGAACTGCGATTCCGAAACGATCAGCTGCATGGTCTCGATCGCGAGCGACCTCGGCGCGGACATCTTGCTGTTCGGCAAGATCGAGAAGGGGCCGAGCAAGGCGTACATCGTCACGCTCAAGCTGCTCGACGTGCGCAAGCACGCGATCTCGCACTGGTCGAACGACCAGATCCCGATCAGCGAGGCCAGCGGCCCCGAGCTGCAGGGCTGGGCCAAGAAGATCTACTCCAAGCTGACCGGCCAGAACGACACCGGCACGCTCGTGCTGCACGTCGCCAACGCCGATCGCGGCACGATCCTGATCGACGGCGAGGAGAAGGCGAACATCAACAACGGGAGCGGCACGGTGAGCGGCCTGGACCCCGGCAAGTACAGGGTCGAGGTCGAGTCCGAAGGCTTCAAGCGCTGGTCGGCCGACGGCGGCGTCACGATCCGGGCCGGCGACCAGACCACGGTGACCGCCAAGCTCGAGAAGAAGACCGACGACAGCGTCGCGATCGGCCCGGGTGAAGGACCAGGGCCCGGCCCGGGACTTGGAACGGGGCCGGGACCCGGACCGGAGCATCCCCCCCGCGGCTCGCCCGGCTGGCGCACGGCGTTCTATGCGTCGATCGTGGTCGGGCTCGCCGGCGGCGCGGTCTGGGTCTATGGCTACAACCAGGGAAAAGACGCGTACAACACGCTGTGCCAGGGCGGCGGCTTCGCCGACAACTCCGCCGACGTCACGAAGGGCGGCTGCATGACGCACATGGGTGCGGGCTCAAACGCGCTCTCGGAGGGCCAGATCTCGACGTACAACCACCGCGAGGATCGCGCGCAGAACATGACCCTGGCCGGCGGAATCAGCGTGGGCATCGCCGGCGGCTTTGCGGTCTTCGCGCTGATCAAGGGCT
>Ga0335081_10017601_pt1 | contig 11569 bp, 8 predicted proteins | sample Lox_Sample_35_FD_206713 | JGI IMG/M metagenome (GOLD analysis project Ga0335081, IMG submission 206713) | Soil microbial communities from Loxahatchee National Wildlife Refuge, Florida, United States - Lox_Sample_3.5 | ecosystem: Environmental > Terrestrial > Soil > Wetlands | place: USA: Florida... | reverse complement strand
CCCGACTTCGTCGTCGGCCTGCGTCTCAGCGCCGAGGAGGATCACGAGGGCGGCCTTACGCTCGCCGATACCCGCGAGATCGCGCCGGCGGTGGTCACCGCCGGACACCTGGACTACGTCAACGTCACGTCGGGGAGCGATCTCACGGCATGGTCCCAGGCACATCACTATGCGCCGATGTATCTCCCGAGCGGACACATGCGGCGTCTCGCCCGCGGCATCCGCGAGGTCGTCCGGGTGCCGGTGATCTGCGTCGGCCGCGTCGTCGATCCCCGTGAGGCCGAGGCCATCCTCGAGGCGGGCGACGCCGATCTCGTGGGAATGACGCGGGCGCTCATCGCCGATCGCGACCTGCCGGAGAAAGCAAGGCGCGGCGATTTCGACGACATCCGTTACTGCGTCGGCATCAACGACGGCTGCCTCGGCCGCCTATACCGCGGCGTGCACATCACTTGCGTCCAGGATCCGCGCACCGGCCGCGAGCTCGATCTCGACGCACTTCCGCCGGCGGCGACCCCCCGCAAGGTCGTGGTCGCTGGCGGCGGCGTCGCCGGGCTCGAGGCGGCACGGATCGCGGCCCTGCGCGGCCATCGGGTCACCCTCCTCGAGCGCCTCCCGGAGCTCGGCGGACAGATCCGGCTCGCGAGCCGCGCGCCGGGCAGAGCCGAACTGGGAGCCATCGTCGATCACCTTGCACGGGAGCTCTCGCGGCTGAAGGTCGATGTCGTGCACGGCGTCGAGGCCACGGCGGACTCGGTTCTCGCTCTCGAGCCCGAAGCGGTCGTTGTGGCCACGGGCTCGGAGGCTTACCTGCCAGAATTCGACGGAAGCGAAGGCAGATACGTCTCCGCCCGCGATGCGCTCGATGGCGCCACGGTCGGCGACCTCGTTGTCGTCTACGACACCAAAGGCGACATGATCGGCCTCTCGACGGCGGACTGGCTCGCGACACGGCGCCATCGCGTCACCGTCGTCACCCCGCGGCGCCTTCCGGGCCAGCAGATCGAGCTGATGACGGGACGATTGCTCTACCAACGCCTCCTAGATCGGAAGGTGACTTTCATCGTCGAGAGCGAGGTCGTGCGCCTCACCGAGGACGGCGTCGCGATACGGCATCGTTATACGGGGTGCGAGACGATCCTTCCGCAGATCGCGACCGTCGTCGCCGCTTGCGGCGCCCGGGCGAACGACGGTCTCTATCGCGCACTGCGACGGCGCGCACCCGCGCTCGCCCTTCATCAGATCGGCGATGCGGCTGCGCCTCGGCAGATCGAGCGAGCGATCTACGAAGGACACATGGCGGCGCGCGGGATCTAGCGCGCCGGCACCCCGAACCCGCCGCCGCCGGCAGTCTGCATTGACACGACGTCGCCGCGTTTCAAGACGAGGTGCTCGGTCGGGTCGAGCGGCGCACCGTTGAGGAGTATGCGACCGACTTGACCGGGCTCGCCGCCGTGGACGCCGGGCGGTGGTACCTTGAAACGCGTCATGATGATCGCGCAGACCGCGGGCGTATCGCCGACGAACTCGAAGGTGAAATCGAGGCCGTCGCCTCCGCGATGGCGTCCGGCGCCGCCGCTTCCCGCGCGCAGCTTGCGGCGGACGATCCGAAGCGGCACCTCGCCCTCGATCACCTCGATCGGAGTATTCGAGAGGTTGGAGGGGAAACTCAGTGCCGCTAGCCCCTTGCGGCGGCTGGACGCTCCTTGGCCCGCATTGATGAAATAGATCCCCGCGTAGCGCCGCCCCGCATGCTCGCCGGATATCATCATGCCGGAATTGGCGGAGCCCGGAGCCCAGACGCGGTTCGGCAGCACATCCGCGAGCGCACCCATCAGCGCTACCGGCAACAGATGGCCGATCATGCCGCGCGCGCCGCTCGCGGCGGGGAATTTCGGGTTGAGGATCGTGCCCTCCGGCGCCGAGGTCGTGACTGGCAGGAAGCTCCCCTCGTTGTTGGGAATGTCGGGGCATAGGAGCGCTTTCACGCCGTAGGCGGTGTAGGCGAAGGTGTAGATCGGAACGACATTGACGGCGCGCGGCAGTTGCGGGGAGGTTCCGGTGTAGTCGATGTGGATCCGATCGCCCTGCACGGAGACATTACTTTCGATGACGATCCGCTCCTCGAATCCGTCGTGCACGATCCGGTAGTGGTATTCTCCATTCGGCACGGCGCTGATCGCCGCGCGCATCGCCGCATTCGATCTGGAAATGATCTCCTCCGCGACCACCTTCAGATCGACATCCGTCTCGTCGAGGATCTCGTTAAGCCGATCCGCGCATTTGGCGCAGGCGGCGACCTGACCCCAGATGTCGCCCATGGTCGCGTCCGGGACGCGGACGTTCTGACGGATGAACGCGACGATCGCCTCATTGGTGACGCCGCCCTCACGGAGCTTGAGCATGGGTATCTGAAGCCCCTCCTCGTAGAGCTCACGGATGCCGGAGCTCCTGAGCCTGCCGCCGATGTCGGGCATGTGGCTCGTGATGCCCGCGAAAGCGACCAGCTCTCCTCTGCGAAAGATCGGGGTCGCGAGCGTCACGTCGTGAATGTGGCCGGATCCCATCCAGGGATCGTTGGTGAAGAGCACGTCTCCCTCGCGCAGGGTCTGCGCTGGAAATTTGCGCAGAAAATGCTTGATCGAAGCGGGGAGGGTTCCGATGAAGGAGGGAATGCTCTTAGTGGACTGCGCGAGCGATCTGCCCTCGGCATCGGTCAGCACAACGGCGAAATCATTGGCCTCGCGCACGAGGCTCGAGAACGAGGCGCGCACGAAGGTCGCGGCGGCCTCGTCCACCGCGCTGACGAGCCGGGTCCAGATGATCTCGAGCTGAACGGGATCAACGCTGTTTCGCATCGCTTCTCTCCGTCGGCAGATCGATGCGCACCGTGAGGTCGGGCAATACGCTGACTCCCGCGGGCTCTGCAACGATCAGGGTCGACTCCCTCTCCTCCAGAACCAAGGGACCGAAGAGACGGGTGCCAGGCGGCACGGCATACCGATCGTAGACGGGCGCTTCCGCAAAATCGCCGGCCCTGGGAATAAAAATGGGGCGATGCGTCCTCGGCTTGGCGTCCCTCCGTTCGGCGCGCCCGTCCGCCCAGGCAAAGCGCCGCTGATCGCGTGGCGAGCGGCCGATCAGGCGCCAGGTGACGATCTCGGGCTCGGCGCCTGGAACCAGCGCACCATAGAGATGCCGATACCGCACTTCGAAGAGCGTGCGAATTCGCTCCTCGAGCGATGGATCGATCGGTGAGAGCGGGAGCGTCACTCCGACGTTGTGGCTTTGCCCGCGGTAGCGCATGTCGAGAGAGAGATCCCAGGCAGTGGCGGATTCCTCCGTGCCCGCCGCTGAAAGCTCTTGAAGAGCGTCCGCGTGCAAATCCGCGATTGCCTGCGCGGCCTCGCTCCAGGCTACCTCGGAAAGCAGGGTCCGACGCGGCCAGGCGCGTTCCGCGCGCGCGGCTGCCGCGAGAAGCCCGAGGCAAGAGCCCGCCCCCGCGGCGATGGTGCAGAGAACCGTCGAAAGGCGAAGCCGCCGCGCCACATCGACAGCGTGAACTGGCCCCGCCCCGCCAGTGGCGACGAGCGCGAATTGGCGCGGGTCGTGTCCCTTCTCGGCGATGTGCACGCGCGCGGCGGCTGCCATGGTCTCGTTGACGACACTGCAAATCCCCCAGGCGGCCGCAGCGACCGGAAGGTTCAACTTCTCGCCGAGACGGCCGATCGCGTCCTCGGCCAGACGCCGGTCGAGCCGCATCTCGCCGCCGAGGAACCGGTCGGCATCGAGATATCCGAGGACGAGATCGGCATCGGTGACGGTAGCCTCGGTCCCACCCTGAGCGTAGCAGGCAGGGCCGGGAACTGCCCCTGCGCTTCGCGGGCCCACCACGAGAGTGCCCACGCCGCTTACGGACGCGATGCTGCCGCCGCCGGCACCGATCTCCATGAGATCGATGCTCGGAACCAGCATCGGCAGCCCGCTTCCCTTCTTGAAGCGCCGCACGCGCGCTGCTTCGAAGGAGCGAATGACCTCGGGCTCGCCGTCGCGGACGACACAGGCTTTCGCAGTCGTCCCGCCCATGTCGAATGCGAGGATCCGTTTCTCTCCGGCGGCCTCGCCGGTAACGATCGCGCTGATGACCCCGGCCGCGGGGCCCGATTCCAGGAGTTGGATCGGTGCCTCCGCGGCGCTCTCAACGGCCGTGAATCCGCCGCTCGAGAGCATGATCCGCAGCGCGCCCGCGACTTCTGCCTCGCGCAGGCGCGAGCCGAGCCGATTGAGATACCGTGCCATAAGCGGCTGCACATAGGCGTTCGCGGCGGTCGTGGACATTCGCTCGAATTCGCCGACCTCAGGCGCGATCCGGCAGGAGATGCTGATGCTGACGTCGGGCGCGATCTCGCGGACCGCATCTTCGACCGCCCGCTCGTGCCGGTCGTTGGCATAGCTGTGCAGCAGGCAGACGGCGGCAGCCTCGAATCCGCCGTCCCGAATCGCTCCGGAAATTCGGGCGAGGTCGCTGCCGTCGAGCGGCTTCAGGATGTCGCCCTGCGCGTTGAGGCGCTCGTTCGCCTCGAAGCGGCGATCCGGCGGAACCAGCGGCTCCGGCAGCTCCAAGTCGAGGTCGTAGAGATCGTAGCGGACCTCGCGCGCAATGTCCGGGAGGTCGGACGTCCCCTGCGTGACGATCAAGGCCGTCTTGGCGCCATTGCGCTCGATCAGCGTATTCGTGACGAGCGTCGTCGCATGAACGACCTCGCCGATATTGGTGCCGCTCAATCCGGAGCTATGGAGCGCCAGTTGACGCAGCAATTGCCGGACGACGGATGCGGCTCCTTCGCTGGGGTCGCTGGGAGTCGTCAGGCATTTGCCGACCCAGATTCGGCCGCTTTGCGCGTCCAGGCAGACGCCGTCGGTGAAGGTTCCGCCGATGTCGACGGCAATCCTGAGCGGCTCCCTCGACAACGGCACACCTCCGGGCGGCTCTTCATGGTCGGAAATAAGTATACTAGTATGATAAACTTCGTCACAAGCGCGCGGCATGAGGGTGGGGCATGAAGTCTGCGAATGCCCCTGCATTACCAGGAGACGCTCTGCCGTTGAATGGCCGTGGGATTTCCCGTATGTCCTGTCGAGACCCCGGAGTGAGCTTCGTAGATGGTAATGTTCGAAAACATCAAGCCTCTGAAGGCCGCGCAGTTGATCGCCCGGCGCATTCGCGAAGCCGTGATCTCCGGAAAATTGACGGTGGGCGAGCGTCTGCCGCCGGAGCGCGAGCTCATTAAGCAGTTCGGCTACAGTCGCGCGGCGGTGCGGGAGGGACTGCGGCTTCTCGAGGCGGACGGCTTGATTGCGATGCAGGCTGGGCGAAACGGCGGGGCCGTGATCTGCAGGCCCGAGGCAGAGCAGCTCGCATCGACGCTCGATACCATCCTTCGGCTCCGGCGCACGACCATCCACGACGTCCACGAGGCACAACGGTTGATCGAGCCGCTGGTGATCGCGCTCACAATCGAGCGTGCGACCGCGGCCGATCTCGCGCGCATCCGGCGCACCATCGAAATGATCGAGCGCGACCCCGGAAATACCGAGACGGTGCGTGCGCAAAGCAACCTCTTCCATGCCCTGCTCGGCGAAGCCGCGCACAACAACGTCATCGCAATCATCGCGGGCCTCATTCGGCAGATCGTCGTTCAGATGGGCTACACCGGCGATGCCGCTGAAGCGCTGGGCATCGCCAAAATCCATCGAAAGATCCTCGAAGCGATCGAGGCAGGAGACGCGGCGGCTGCGACCAGGCGGGCCCTGCGGCACTTGGATGCGAGCGAGGGAGTGCTGAGCAAAGGCGGCGCGCGCAAGTCCGTGGGTAGGCGCGGCGGGGCAATGCATGCGTCGCCGAATCCCAAGCTGGGCCGTCGGAAGGGGTTGTCTGGCAAGCGCTAGGGTTCAGCGCGCGGCATGCGCCGTGCGCTCGTTGTGCGAAGGAAATCGTTACACTATATTTCCCGATGCCGCTTGCGCTTCCCTGCAAGGGCTCATCCTTCCCTGGAGATTGCACCCGATGACCGAGACCGCGGATTTCGTGTGGATGGACGGCAAGATCGTTCCCTGGAGCGAAGCGACCCTGCACGTCTCCTCCGAGGCCGTGCTACGCGGCGAGAACGTGTTCGAGGGCATGCGCGGCTATTGGAACGATGACGAGCGACAGCTTTACATCTTCAAGAACGCCGAGCACCTCAAGCGGCTCCGGCAATCCGCCAAGATCATGCGGATGTCGATTCCCTACAGCGACGCTCAGCTCACGGATGCTTTCACGGAGTTGCTGCGGAAGAATCGCTTTACCGGAGGCGTGCACTTCCGCCCGGTGGTCTACTTCGGCGAAGGCGAGGCTTATGCCTGGCGGCCGGAAGAGATCCGAACCGGCGTGTTCGTTCTTGCCTTCAGCCGGCCACATGCGAAATCCATCTTCTCGGGCATCAAGAGCTGTGTCAGCACCTGGCGACGCAATTCCGACCTCGCGAGCCCATCGCGCGTGAAGGCGGGGGCCAATTATCACAACTCGCGGTTCGCGCATGTAGAGGCGCGGCTCAATGGCTTCGGCACTCCGATCATGCTCAACGACCGGGGTAAGGTCTCGGAGAGCCCCGGCTCCTGCTTCATGATGGTGCGCGATGGTACCGTCATCACGCCGCCGGTCACGGCCGACATATTGGAAAGCATCACCAGGACGACCTTGATCGACCTATTCCGCGAGGATATCGGCGTGCCCGTGCTCGAGCGGGAGATCGACCGCAGCGAGGTCTATATCGCCGATGAGGCGTTCTTCTGCGGCAGCGGCGCTGAAGTGCAGCCCATCGTTTCGGTCGACCACTATCCCGTCGGCGACGGAGCCGTCGGGCGGCTGACGAAGCGCGTGCAGGATCTCTATTTCGCGATTGCGGCGGGCAAGGTCTCGAAATATCGGCATTGGTTGACTCCGGTCTATCAAGCCGAGACCGTCGGCGTCCGCTGACCGCGCGCTCTTCGGCCGCCAACGGCTCGCGTGAAAATCCCGTTCTTCATCGTCGACGCCTTTGCGGAACGCGAGTTTACCGGCAATCCCGCGGGCGTCTGCCTGCTGCCGCATTGGCTGCCGGCGGAACGGATGCAAGCGATCGCGAATGAGAACGCAGTCGCCGCCACCGCGTTCGTCGTGCGGGAGGGCACATCCTATGGCCTACGCTGGTTTACGCCCGTGGTCGAAGAGGAAATGTGCGGTCACGCCACCATGGGCGCGGCGTGGGTCGTACTCAATCGGCTGGAGCCCGAGCGGAAATCCGTCGCCTTCTCCTCGCCGGCCGGCCGGTTGGAGGTCCTCCGGAATGGCGAGTCCTACGCACTCGACCTGCCGGCACGCCCGCCGCACCCATGCCCCGAGCCGCCGGGACTCGCGGAGGCGCTGGGTGCCGCACCCCGCGAGGTGCTGCGCGCCGCCTATTTCATCGCCGTATTCGAGAGCGCAGGGGAGATCGCCGCGATCGAGCCGGACTTCGCGGCGCTCGCTCGTCAGGAGACGCCGGGGATTATCGTGACGGCGCCCGCCTCCGATATCGGCTGCGATATCGCGACGCGCTATTTTGCGCCGGCGAAGGGCGTCCCCGAGGACCACGTGACGGGATCCGCGCACGCGCAAGTCGTTCCATTCTGGGCGCAACGCCTGGGACGCAGCACGCTCCAGGCGCGGCAGCTCTCCAAGCGCGGCGGCAGGCTCGAATGCACTTGGCGCGGAGAGCGCGTCACGCTTGCTGGGCCCGCGCGGCTCTACATGAGCGGCGAAATCGAGGTTTCCCTCACGCCTTGACGCCGCCGACGTAGCCTCGCGCGAGCTCCGCCCGATCGCGAAATCGGTACCAATTCAAGAGGCTGCCCACCAGCGGCCGGGCCAGCGTGTGAACGAGACTGCCGTGCAACGTCGTCATCGGCATCGAGCACTCGCTCTCGGCCTTGCCCAGGATGCGCTTGGTGAGTTCGCGTCCGAGCAAGGTTCCGAACGCGATGCCGCGACCCGAAAGGCCAACCGCCGCCCAGGCGCCCGGAGCCAAATTGTGCAAATGCGGGTACTGGTCCGTCGTCATCCCGACCCAGCCCGCAACCTCGCTCTGCCAGACCGGCTCGCCGAGCTGGGGAAAGAGGTTTTGAATACGCCGGACGGCCTTGCCCAAAAAGGCGCCCGCGTTCGCGTCGAAGGAAGGCCCGTCCGTACTTACTTGGAGCCGGCCGTCCGACCGCAACCGGATCGCCGAATAGAGCCGGCGCGTGTCGGTTAGCGACTGGCCGCCGGGCATGATGGTCTTGCGCAGGTTCTCGCTCAGCGGTGCCGTCGCGAGGTGATATCCGCGGAGCGGGATCAGCGACCGCTGCAGGCCCGGCCAGAGAGCGTCGGTATAGGCATCGGTCGCAAGAACGACGGTATCCGCCTCGACCTCGCCATCGCCCGCGCGCGCGAGCCAGCGCTCCCCTCGGCGGTCGAGGCGCGTCACCCGGCTCGCCTCGAAGATCCTCACGCCAGCTTTGACCGCCGCATGGCCAAGGCCGCGCGCATAGGAGATGGGCTCAACGCAGCCGCCGCGGCGATCGACGACTGCGGCGGGATAGTAGGTGCTGCCGGTGAGCTCGGTGACGCCCGCGGCATCGAGGAATGCGACCGGCGCGTTTCGCGCCTGCCAGAATTTCGCTCGCTTCTCGAGCATCTCGGCATTGGCCGGCGTGTGCGCGGCGAAGATCAGGCCGTTCCTCACGGCGTCGCAGGCAATTCCGTGCCGTTCCACCAGCTCGAAGACGAGATCGGGACCGCTCGCGAGCATCGCGATCATGCGCTCGCCCCAGTCATTCCCGAAATGCGCGAGGACGTGGGCGTGGTCGTGCTTTGCATAGGGAACCACTTGCCCGAACGCGCGGCCGGACCCGCCCCAACCCACTTCTCTCGCTTCGAGCACGACGCAAGCGACGCCCGCGGCGGAAAGGTGAAGCGCAGTCGAGAGGCCCGTGTAGCCGCCGCCGACGATCGCGACATCCGCCTTCATGCTGCCGCGCAGCGGGGGTGCGGTGAGCCGCGGTGGTGCGCCACGCGCATAGGGCTCTGGCAGGGGAGTGGTATCGTCGAGGGGATGGATCATTGTGAGACCGCGCAGCGTGCTGCCGCCGAGGTTAATCTAGGATACTATTATAACCATATTGCCCAACTCATCGCCTCAGGGATTGCGAGTTTCTATGCGTAGAAGCCGACGACGTCCCCCTCGGTATCGACGCCGAGACCGTTGAGCAGGCGGTTCGAGTAGTTGAAATAAGCGCAGACCTGATTGACCTCGAGAATTTCGCCGTCGTCGGCGCCGGCATTGCGGCAGGCCTCGATATCCGCTCGCTCCATCGTACCGGGAGAGCGCGTCAGTTTCTGGGCGTAACGGATGAGCGCGAGCTCCTTGCCGCCGAAGGCCCGGTCCGGCCTCTCCTCGCGCAATGCCTCGAGAATCCCAGCGGCTCTCGCGTCGTCGCCGAGGAGCTTGCTCGCATTCGCCCAGTGGTGAGTGAAGCTGTAGTCGCAGCGATTGAGCAAGCTCGTCGCGGTCGCCACACATTCCAGGAACCAGAGCGGCAGCTTGTTGTTGGGGTTATGCAGCACGCTCCGATAAAGGACGAGATGTCCCTCCATAGTATGGGGTCGCAGGCTATGGGCCCGCATGACGTTGTCGACCGTCCCGTGCGGGGTCTTCACCTTCTCGTACATCTCCTTCACTGCACCGGTCGCTTCTGCGACCGGCACCATGTAGATCCATGCGCCCACGGATGACCTGCCTTTCGACGAGAAGCCTCAAAAATTCCTCGCGCCTCGCTCGCGCGAATCCCTGATCTCTAGCATACGAACGCCCTCGCCAAACTCGCGAATTTGCTTCAGTCTGATTGCCTCAGCAATGCTCGCACGGTCTGGGGCACGTGGCGCAGTCGATCGATCAGTCTCGTCAGCCCTTCGGCGGCTATCATCGCATCCTCGATGCCCGCGAAGATGCCGAACTCACGCATGTCGGGCCGAAGACCCCCTGCGGCGAATATATGCGGCGCTTCTGGCACCCGGTGGCGATGAGCTCGCAGATCGGGGATTTGCCGCTCCTGATAAAGGTTCTCGCAGAGGAGCTCGTCCTGTTCCGCGATCGCAGCGGACGGATCGGGTTGTTGCACAAGCATTGCAGCCACCGGCGCGCCTCGCTCGAGTACGGCATCCCGGCGGAGCGCGGCCTGCGATGCTGCTACCACGGATGGCTCTTCGACATCGACGGCCGCATTCTCGAGACCCCGGGCGAGCCTCCGACGAGCCCAATCCGCGCGACCGTCTGCCACGGCGCCTATCCCACGCTCGACTACAAGGGCCTCGTATTCGCCTATCTCGGACCGCCGGAGAGCAAGCCGGAGTTCCCGATCTTCGACACCTTCGAGCTGCCGAACAACGATCTCGTCCCTTATTCGATCGACTATCCCTGCAATTGGCTGCAGGTCGCGGAAAACCCGATGGATCCGTTCCATAGCGTGTTTCTGCACACGCGTGTGACGAGGGCGCACTTCAATCCCGCCTGGGGGGCGCTGCCGATCGTCGAATGGCACAGGATGGAAGGGGACAGCGGCATCTATCTCACCAACACGCGGCGCTGGGGTGAATACGTGTGGGCGCGCACCGCCGAGGTCCTGATGCCGAATTTCGCGCAGCCCCCCGACATCTATCAGGATCCCGATCGCGAGAAATTCTTTCCCCGGGTCGGCATCAGCAAATGGACACTGCCGACCGACAATACGAGCTGCAAAATCATCGGCTGGCGGCATTTCAACGAGACGCTCGATCTCGGCGGCAAAGGCGATCGCGGCAAAGTCGGTTTGAATAAGATCGATTTTCTCGGGCAGACCGGCAGCGAGCGGAGCTACGCGGAAGGGCAACGCTTGCCCGGCGACTACGAGGCGCAAATCGGCCAGGGACCGATCACCGTGCACGCCGGCGAGACCCTGGGCACGACGGATACGGGCGTCGCCATCATGCGGCGCATGCTGCGCAACGGCATTCGCGCCGTCGCGGCCGGAAAAGAACTGCCGAGTTTGCCGCGCAACAGCGCCGGTCAGATCCCGACCATGGCGGGCGACGTCATCATCCGGTATCCGACATCCAATGCCGACGATTTGGCTGTTCAGCGCGAAATCGGCCGTCGCGTTGGCGAGGTCGCGGCGGCAACCCGAGCGCTGCCTCACGGCGAGCGCCAAGCCGAGATCGAGCGCCGCATGCGCGCCTTTAAGCTCTAGCGGTCGGACAGTGCCCCTGGCCCGCGCCATACGAGGGGGTAGCTGGCGGCTGACGCTCGATCTCGCTCAGCTCGCGATTGTGATAGGCGGGATCTCGTGGCTGGTCGTCGCCGGTGCGGGTGCCTTCGGCTACAACTGGCAGTGGTACCGTGTCCCCCAATTCATCGTCCGCATCGTCGACGGCGAAATAATCTGGGGACCGCTCGTGCGCGGCCTCATGGTGACGTTGGAGATCAGCGCCGCAGGC
>Ga0335081_10017599_pt1 | contig 11570 bp, 8 predicted proteins | sample Lox_Sample_35_FD_206713 | JGI IMG/M metagenome (GOLD analysis project Ga0335081, IMG submission 206713) | Soil microbial communities from Loxahatchee National Wildlife Refuge, Florida, United States - Lox_Sample_3.5 | ecosystem: Environmental > Terrestrial > Soil > Wetlands | place: USA: Florida... | reverse complement strand
GAACGCCCGCGACATCGCCGCCGCCCGGGCTGACCGCGTACAACGTACCCGCGAACCCGGCGTCGCGGATGTTGAGCAGGATCGTCCGGCCGATCGAACCGGGACGGCGGCCCGCGCCGACCACCGCGACCGACCGGGGATTCAGCAGCGGCTCCAGGCTGGCCACGTCTGCGTGCCGGTCCCGCCCGGCCACCGCGTCCAGGTAGGAGCTGGCCTCACCCAGGGCGGCAACTCGCGGCACCGGCATGGATAGCTCGACCACGCCATTACCCGACCTGCGCCGTAGCGCGAGTCCCGAGTCGGTCAGTACGTGCAGCACGGCGTAGTTGTCCGCCAGCACCTCGGCGGTGAAGGCCGTCACGCCGCGGGCCCGGGCCAGCGACACCAGGTGCTCAAGCAGCAACGTGGCGACACCGCGTCCGTGCATGCCGTCGGCGGCCGCAACCGCGATCTCCGCGACCCCGTCGCCGACCGGCTCGTAGCTGGCCAATCCCACCAGCTCGTCGCCTAGCAAGCCGACCAGCGCCACCATGCCCGGCCGGCTTTCCAGGCACACCCGCCGGGCCTCCCGCTCGGCCGATACCCGGCTCGCGCTGAAGAACCGGAAGTACAGGTTCTCCGGCGACATCGCCTCGTGCAACCGCAGGACGGCCTCGTAATCCCCCGGGCCGGACGGCCGGATGGTCAGCGTGGTGCCGTCGGCCAGCAGCGCATAGGACCGGCCGTCCTCCGCTTGCCCCGTCAACTGTCACATCCGGTGAGACGGATGCGAACGTCGGCCACGATAGCTCCGTGCTGGCGGACGAATACCGGGTTCAGGTCGAGTTCGGTGATCTCGGGGATGTCCTCGACCATGGCGCTGACCCGGTGCAGGAGCTCGGCGAAGGCCGCCACGTCCAGCGGAGGGGACTGGCGATATCCGGTGAGAAGCCGGTAGGAGCGCAGCGAGCGGAGCATCTCATCGACGTCGGTGTCGCTGAGGGGGGTGATGCGCACCGCCACGTCACCGAGGACCTCGACGAACGTGCCGCCGAGGCCGGCCAGGACGAGGGGGCCGAAGGCGGGGTCGTGGGTCACGCCGACGATCATCTCCACGCCGTCGCGGATCTGCTCCTGGATGAGGAATTCCGCGGCGTGCTCGGCGACGCCGGCCTCGGCCACGATGGCGCGGATGGCGGTCACTGCCTCGGCCGCGGCCTGCGGGCTGTCGATGCCGAGGGCCACGCCGCCGACGTCGCTCTTGTGGATGGCCGCGGCGATCTTGACTGCGACCGGCCCGCCGAACTCGGCCTGGGCGGCAGCGGCCTGAGCGGGGGTGCGGACCAGGCGGGAGCGGGCCGTCGTGATGCCGTAGGCGGCGAGAAGTTCCCCGGCCGTCTTGGCGTCGGCCCACCCGCCGCCCGGCTGGCTGGCCAGCATCGCGTCGATCACGGCCCGCCCGCGGCTTGGGTCGATGCCGGGCGGTGTCACGACGCGGCCGGCTGGCCGGGTGCGCCATTCCGCCCACGTGGCGATGTGGCCGAGCGCGGCGGCGGCCTGCTCGGGACGGGTGAACACGGGGATGCCGGCCTCGGGCAGGCCTGCTGGCGGGGGCCCGGCCGACATGAAGACCGCGATGACCGGCGTGCCGGGCAGGCGGGCGGCGGCGGCGGCGGCGATTTCCCGGGCATAGTCCTCAGCGGGGGTGTTACCGAGCGGGATGAACACGGCGATGATCGCGTCGATCTCCTCGGCCGCGCCGAGCACGCGCATCGCCGACCCGTACTGCTCGGCACTGGCCCCGGCGACGACGTCCACCGGGTTCGTGACGGCGGCCTGGACCGGCAGGCCGGCGCGCAGCGCGGCCTGGGTGTCGTGGGACAGTTCCGGTACCAGCAGTCCGGCCGCTTCGCAGGCGTCGGCGACCAGGATGCCCGGCCCCCCGACGTTGGTGAGCACCGCAACCCGCCGTCCCGCGGGCGCCGGCTGGGCTGACATCACGGCGGCGACGTCGAACATCTCCTCCAGCGTCCCGGCCCGGATCACCCCCGCCTGGTGGACCAGAGCCTCGACCGCCGTGTCGCGAGCTGCCATCGCCGCGGTATGGGAGGACGCTGCCCGTCGCCCGGCCCCGGTACGGCCGGATTTCACCACCACGATCGGCTTGTGCCGGGAGAGGCGCCGGGCGATCCGGGCGAACCGGCGAGGATTCGGCACTGATTCCAGGTAAGCCAGGATGACGCTGGTGCCGGGGTCCTCGCCCCAGTACAGCAGCAGGTCGTTAGGCGTCAGGTCGACGGTGTTGCCAACCGACACGAAGCCGCTGACGCCCAGCGAGGGGCCGGTGAACAAGGAGAGCGCGGCCAGCCCGAGGCCACCGGACTGCGACACGAACGCCAGGCGGCCTGGCGGCGGGAAGACGGTACTGAAGCTGGCATTGAACCGGAGATCGGGCCCGCCGTTGAGCAGCCCCATGCAGTTGGGCCCGATGAGCCGCACCCCGGCGACCCGGGCGCGGCGGCGCAGTTCGTCCTGGAGGACCCGGCCCTCGCCGCCCACCTCGGCGAACCCGGCCGAGATCACGCACACCGCCCGGACGCCCAGCCGGCCGGCCTGGTCGACGATCCCGGCCACCAGCGGCGCGGGGACGGCCACCACCGCCAAGTCCGGCGGCTGCGGACACGAGGCCAGGTCCGGGTAGGCGGTCATCCCCTGGATAACCTGATGGCGAGGGTTGACCGGGTACACCGGCCCGGCGAACCCGCTGGCGACCAGGTTAGCCAGCAGCAGGGCGCCGATGCTGCCGGGCTTGTCGCTGGCCCCCACCAAGGCGATCGACCGGGGGCACAGGAACGGCGCGACCGATACCCGCGCCGCGGCGCGCTGGTCAGCCAGCAATGCATCAAGGTAGGCATCTATATCCTGCACGGCGAAGCTGGCGTGCACGCTCGCCGCCGTTGCCTGCTCGTCGTACTCCAGGCCCAGTTCCTCCAGCAGGGCCAGCATCGCCACATCATTCCTGGGCACATCACCGGCCAGCAGGCGCAGCCCGGCGTGCCGGGCAGTCTCGGCCAGCCGGCGCAACAGCACGGTGCCCAGTCCGGTGCGCCGCCAGGAGGCGTCGACAAACACCAGGGCCCTGGCCGTATCGGCGGCCGTGCGCTCGTACCGCGCGATACCCACGATCCGTCCGTGCGGGTCCGCCGGGACGGCGACGATCCCGGCCGTGTGACCGGGCCGCGGGACGGCCGCGTCACCGGGACGGTCCGTCGGCAGATGAGCCAGGTTGGTAAACAGGCGCCGGGAGGGGGCATCCAGGCGGCGCCACAGCGCCTCGACCTCCGCAGTGTCACCACTGCGCAGCGGTCGCAGCGCCACCACCCGGCCATCACGCAGCGTTTCCTCCCAAACCGGGGCGCTGGCCGTGGTCACGACCCACTCCACGGCTGCCCACGGCCAGGGCGCCAGGATCGGAGCCGCGCCGCGAATGTACGGCCGGTCATCGCGCTGTCTGATCCGGCTGGTAGCTGAGGCGGTCGCGTACCGCCACGACACCCTGCACGTGCCGGATCTTGTGCACGATGTCGCGGCCCAGCCTGGCGGTATCCGGGCTGCCCTGCAGCGTCACGACGCCGGATCGGACAGTCACCGTGAACTGGCGCGGGTCGTACCCGAACTCACGCGAGATCACCTGGCCGATGTCCTCGCTGATCTCCTCATCGGTGCGATCGAACGCCGCCAGCACATCCGTCCGGCTGATGATCCCGATGAGGCGGCCGTCCGCGTCGACCACGGGGAGCCGCCTGACCCGGCAGTTGTACATCAGCCGGGCGGCGTGTTCGACCGATTCGTCGGGCGTGATCGTCACCGCCGGTGAGGACATCAGGTCGGCCGCCGTGAGGCCATCTGGTTCCCGCGGCTCGTCCCTGGCGTGCTCGCCGTCCAGCTCCTCCCTGGCCAGGTCCACCGCCTGCCTGGTCAGCATGTCGGTCTCCGAGACGACGCCGATCACCGTGCCGTCGTCGTCGACGACGGGAAAGGCGCTGACCCGGAACCGGCTGAGCCTGGCCGCCATGTCCTTGAACGATGCGCCTCGCCGCACCGCCACCGCATACCTGGTCATGACGTCCGCGACGCGCGGGTTCATCGTCATCGTCCCTTCTGGTCCGTGTATTTACTGCGGTAGCACTGTCGCATGCGGCTAGGCACGCTCAGGTCAGCGGGCCGACAGCCGCTCACCATACACGTCATTGACACTGGGACCGTGGTGAGGTTCGGGGCCGGCCTCGTGGTGGTCGCCGAACACCCGCACCGCGTAGGCAGCCGCCTGGGTCCGCCGCTCCATGCCCAGCTTGGCGAACAACGCCGACACGTAATTCTTCACCGTCTTCTCCGCCAGGAACATCCGCTCCCCGATCTGCCGGTTCGTCAGCCCCTCCCCGATCAGCTCCAGGATCCTGCGCTCCTGCGCCGACAACCCCGCCAGCGGATCCTGCCGCGCCGACTGATCCCGCAACCGCGCCATCAGCTGGCTCGCCGCCCGCGGATCCAGCATCGACTGCCCCGACGCCACCGTCCGCACCGCCCCCACCAGATCCGTCCCCCGGATCTGCTTCAGCACATACCCCGCCGCGCCCGCCATGATCGCATCGAACAGCGCCTCATCATCACCGAACGAGGTCAGCATCAAGCACGCCACCTCCGGCATCCGGGACCGGATCTCCCGGCACACCGACACCCCGTCCCCATCCGGCAGCCGCACATCCAGCACCGCCACATCCGGCCGCAGCGCCGGAATCCGGGCCAGCGCCGACGACGCCGTACCCGCCTCCCCGACCACCGTGATATCCGGCTCAGCCTCCAGCAGGTCCCGCACACCCCGCCGGACCACCTCATGGTCATCCAGCAGGAACACCGCGATCGGCTCCCTGGCCTCGTCGCCCGATCCCGCACCGCTCACCGGACTAGTCACCGTGACTCCTGATATCCGCGAAGGGCCCGACGGGCCTTCTGTCAGGTCAACTCTAGGCACTCCGGGTGTCCCAGGTTAAGGACCAAGGTCCCTGGCGGCCAGCCCGGACGGCCCTTATCGGCCGGGTCCTGCGTGCCTAGTATCGGTACCGGAGGGGCAGGAGAGCCCCTAATGGACGAAGGAGATCGAGATGTCGGGCATTGTCGTCGGGGTGGACGGTTCCGGTCATTCCCAGCGCGCCCTGGAACGGGCGATGAACGAGGCGGCAATCCGTCACGTGCCGCTCACCGTGCTCACCGTGCACGAAGCCATCAGGGGTTACTACGGCCACATGGTCACGTACTCGGATGACCCGGACAGGACAGAAGAGGTCCGCAAGGCCGCCCAGGCTGAGACCGACGAGGTGCTGGCCGCGCTGAACGGGCCCCGGCCGGAGTCGGTCACGGTCAAGGCCGTCCACGGCTTCCCGGTCGAGGAGCTCATCAACGCGGGCAAGGACGCCGACATGATCGTCCTGGGCTCGCGGGGCGCGGGCGGGTTCACCCGGCTGATGATGGGCTCGGTGTCCAGCCAGGTCGCCCAGCACGCGCACTGCCCGGTCCTCATCGTCCCGCCGCAGGACCGCGGCTGAGCTCAGGGCATCAGGCCGTGCAGGGGGAAGACGGCCTTCCTGGTGGCCATGATGGCCTGGTCGACGGGATCGGCCGGGTCGTGGCCGGCGTCGTAGTCGGCGAACGTGGCCGGGGCGCCTTCGGTCATCGTTTCCGGGGCGGCCTGGCTGGTCACCGCGGACACGTACTTGCGCCACAGTCCCGGGGTCGGGGCGGCCGGGTCGAGCGGCCGGCCCGCCGCCTCGAACAGCAGGTGGGTCCAGCTCCGCGGCACCACGTGCACGTGCTCGTAGCCGCCGCCCCCGGTGAGCAGCCAGCGGCCGCCCGCGTGCTCGTGGGCGAGCCGGTGGATCGCGGCGTGCGCGACGCGCTGCGCGTCGATGGTCAGCTCCAGGTTGGTCAGCGGGTCGTCCCGGTGTGAGTCGCAGCCGTGCTGGCTGACCAGTATCTGCGGGCGGAACTGGCGGAGCAGCGGCGGCACCACGGCGTGGAAGGCACGCAGCCACCCGGCGTCCCCGGTGCGAGCGGGGAGGGCGACGTTGACCGCCGAACCCTCGGCGTGCGGCCCGCCGGTATCGGTCGCGTACCCGGTGCCCGGGAACAGCGTCTCCGGGTGCTCGTGCAGGCCGATGGTCAGTACCCGGGGATCGTTCCAGAACGCCCGCTCCACGCCGTCGCCGTGGTGGGCGTCCACGTCGACGTAGGCGATCCGCTCCGCGCCCTGGGCGAGCAGCCAGGTGATCGCGATCGCCGGGTCGTTGTAGACGCAGAACCCGCTGGCGTTCCCGGGCATCGCGTGATGCAGGCCGCCGGCGATGCTCGCGCCGTGCCGCGCCGCCGACGTCCAGACGGCCCGGACGGCGGCCAGCGTGGCCCCGGTCACCATGGCGGCCGCCTCGTGCATGCCGGGAAAGACCGGGTCGTCCTCGGTGCCCAGCCCGTGCATGAGCAGCACGCTCTCGGCCACGCCCGGTTTGCTCTCGTCCAGGAGCCTGCCGCTGCCGGCCAGCCGCACCACGTCGATGTAGGCGGGGACGTGGTAGAGCTCGAGCTCGGCCCGGGTGGCCGCGGCCGGGACCTCGACCGAGACCTGGTCCAGGCGGAACAGGCCGAAGGCCCGGGCCAGCTCGATGGTCAGCTTGAGCCGGACGGGCGCCATCGGGTGGCCGGGGCCGAAGTCGTAGCCGGCCAGCCGGTCGTCCCACGTCACGTGCAGGGTGCAGGTCATGCCGTCCAGCTGACCGGCGGGCCCGCCGGGACCCAAGGGGCCGCCGGCCTGACGTTAGGGGACCTACGTCCCGGGCCGGGAAGTCGTGGCCAACGGCTCGGCCCGAGCAGGCCTTTGGTCCGTTCGCCCGGGCCGCGGCGGCGGGTGAGACTGAATCCAGACGTGCTGGTGACTGCTGTCCGGGAGATGATCACATGACCACGACCGAGAGCCCGCGCCGGGAGGCCGGCGGCCAGGCCGTTGGCCGGCGGCCGTACCTGATGCTCGGCATGGCCGCGGTCGGGTTCGCGCTCACCTTCTGGGCGTGGGCGCTGCTGTCGCCGCTCGGCACGCACTTCAGGCAGTCACTGGGGCTGTCCAGCTTCCAGCAGGCCCTGGTGGTGGCCGTGCCGGTGATCGTGGGGGCGCTCGGCCGCATCCCGGTCGGCGCGCTGACCGACCGGTACGGCGGGCGGCTCATGTTCCCCGCGGTCTCGTTCGTGACTATCGTCCCGGTCCTGTTCCTCGGCCTGATCGGCTACCGGTCGCTGACGGGCCTGCTGATCGGCGGGTTCTTCCTCGGCGTGGCGGGCACCTCGTTCGCGGTCGGGGTACCGTTCGTCAACGCCTGGTTCCCGGCCGAGCGGCGCGGGACGGCGATCGGCATCTTCGGCATGGGCATGGGCGGGACCGCGATCAGCGCGCTGACCACGGTGAAGCTGACGGCCCACCTGAGCATCCACGCGCCGTTCCTGCTGGTGGCCGGCGTGCTGGCGGTGTTCGGCGTGGCCGCCGCGGCCGTCCTGCGGGACGCGCCTGGGCGGCCGGTGCCGAGCCAGCCCGCGCTTGCCCGCCTCGCCGCGACACTCAAGCTGCCGATCACCTGGCAGGCGACCGCGCTCTACGCGGTGGGGTTCGGCGGGTTCGTGGCGTTCAGCGTGTACCTGCCGACCTACCTGAAGAACGCCTACCCGCTCACCCAGGCCGACGCCGCGGACAAGATGGCCGGCTTCGTGCTGCTGGCCGTGCTGATGTGCCCGCTGGGCGGCTGGCTGTCCGACCGGGTGGCGCCCACCCTGGTGCTGACCGGCGCGTTCGCGGCGGTGGCGGTGGCGGCGATCGTGCAGTCGCTGACGCCGGCGCTCGCGCCGGCGGGCACCGTCGCGTTCCTGGTCATGGCCGCGGCCCTGGGCGCCGCCGCGGGCGCCGTGTTCGCCCTGGTGGCGCAGCGCGCCCCGGCCCAGCAGGTCGGCGCGGTGACCGGCGTGGTGGGCGCGGCCGGCGGCCTCGGCGGGTTCGTGCCGCCGCTGGTGATGGGCGGCATCTACGGCGCGAGCGGATCGTACGCCGGGGGCCTGCTGGCGCTGGCCGCCGTGGCCGCGTGCGCCATGATCTACAGTTTCAGCACCCCGAGCCAGCCGGTCAGGAGCCGGGCCGCTTGACCGGCTCCCACCCACCCTCGTCTCGCGGGGCGTCCGGAGGAGGACCGTACCGCGAGACCCGTGAGCGATACACGATCCAGGGGCGGCCTGGCCGAGCTGGAGCGCGGCCGCGGGCAGCGCGGTGACCGCCTCGAACGCGGCCAGCACGGTGAGGGTGATCACGGCCAGCGGCACCCGGCCCAGCGAACCGGCCCCGGTGGCCCCGACGCCGAGCAGCAGCACGCCCCACAGGGTCAGGCCGGCGACCCCCGTGCTACAGCCTCGCCCCTGGCTCTACGGCGACCGGCCGGTGAGCCTGGGCACGCTGAAGGCGGAGATGTCGCAGCTGCGCACCAGGCTCGGCGGGCGGCTGGCGTCCCGTCCGTACCGGATCGGCCTCGACGTGCGCTGCAACGTCACCGAGGTGCTGCACCGGCTCCGGGCCGGCGGCTGTTCTCCGCCACGGTCTGCCCGGCCGACTACGGCTTCGTCCCGGAAACCCTCGCCGAAGACGGTGACCCGCTGGACGCCCTGGCGGCGGCGACCCCCGCGTAGGCCAGAACGGGCCCTAGCCGCTGTCGGTGGTCAGTTCCCCGGCGGGCCTGCGGGCCGTGGGGTGGCTGGCCCGGGCCACGCCGAGCTCCAGGAGCAGTTGCGGCGACCCCGCCGGCGTCAGGCTGCCGCGGATCTGCGCCCGGACCGACGCGGATTGCAGCGGCTGGGTCTGCAGGCGGGCGAAGACCCACTGACTGGCGGCGCGGAGCAGTACCCGCTGCAGGGCCTGGCCGGCGCGCAGCCAGCTCTTCTCGTCCTCGCCGTGTGCGACCAGGATCGCCGTGACCGGAGCGGGCGGGCCGCCGGGCGGCGGGAAGCCCCAGCCCCGGCTCAGGTCGAAGTCGCGCTGCGGCAGGCGCCCGGTCTCGCGGCCGGCCGCAGCCGGGAAGGCATGGGCCGGCACGCCGTCCTTGGCCTGGCTGCCTGCTTCGCGGGTCCACCGCAGCGTCTCGGCTCGCGACTGTATCTCCGCAGGCGACGTCGGGTAGAGGTCCCGCCACCGGCTCCACGAGGCGAGGATCGCCGTCAGCCGCTGATACGCGGGCCCGTCGTCGATGACCGCCAGCGTGGCGCCTTCGGCCGCGGCGTCGTCCCGCAGCCGCTCGAGGAGGCCGCCGGGCAGCGGGCCGGGTTCGAACGCGCCGCGATGCGTGTGCCGGTGCGGCACCGCCTGGAGCATCGCCCGCTCATCTGATGTCATGAGCGCCGGCTGGCCCGCCCGCACCCGGGCCAGCAGACGCCGCTGGCCGGGCTCGGGGAACAGGTCGACCTCGGGCTCGTAGCCCAGCGAGCGGACCGCGAGCCGCAGCCCGAACAGCGCCGCGCCGCAGCTGATGATCATCTCCCGGCCCGCCAGGTCCTCCATCAGCTGACGGCTGGCGTCGGCGTAGAGCGCGATGGCCGGCCCGGTGACGGTGAACCGCCACGGCTGGGTGTTGTTCACCGACGGTGCGCGAGCCGCTGTCTCGACGAGATAGCCGGCCCGTTCGGCCAGATCCGGCCCGGTATTGCCTGCCTTGGTCACCTTCCCACGCTCGGCCAGGCGCGCCGGCGGCGGCAGGGCCGAAAGTCCCCCGCGCCCGGGCCGAACGCCCGTGGGCGCTCCGCGGCGCCGGGCGGAACCTAGAGGTGAAGCCCCGACAGCTCAGCAGGAAAGAGGAGGGGCCATGAGCTTCAACCTTGCCGTCATCCTCAGCGAAAGCGCGCGCCGTTCACCGGACCGCCCGGTGGCCGTGTTCGACGGCGGCCGGCTGAGCTACCGCCAGCTCGACCAGGCGTCGGACCGGGTAGCGGCGAACCTGGCCGCGGCCGGGATCGGCCCCGGCGACCGGGTCGCGCTGCAGCTGCCGAACATCCCGCAGTTCCTGATCGCCTACTTCGGGATCCTCAAGGCAGGTGCCGTGGTGGTGCCGCTGAACGTCCTGCTCCGGGCCCCCGAGATCGCCTACCATCTCGAGGACAGCGGAGCGCTGATCCTGATCACCTGGGAAGGCGTGCTGGCCGAGGCGGTCAAGGGCGCCGAGGCCGCCGGCCCCGGCGCGATCTTCGCGGTCGGGCACGCGGCCGGCTCGCCCGGGGCACTGCCGTTCGAGCGGTTGCTCGACGGTGCGGCGCCGCCGCGCGAGATGGTGATGCGACAGCCCGCCGACACCGCCGTCATCGTCTACACCTCGGGGACCACGGGCCAGCCCAAGGGCGCTGAACTCACCCACATCGGGCTGTACATGAACGCCGACATCCCGGGGCGGCTGTTCGACGTGCAGCAGGACGACATCGTCATCACCGTGCTGCCGCTGTTCCACGTGTTCGGGCTGTCGTCCATCCTGGACGTCTGCGTGCGGTTCGGCTGCACCATGTCGCTGGTCCCCCGGTTCACCCCCGCCGCGGTGCTGGCCGCGGTCCAGCGTGACCGGACCACCATCTTCGAGGGCGTGCCCACGATGTTCGCCGACCTGCTGTCCTACCCGGAGCTTGACCGCTACGACCTGTCCTCGCTGCGGGTCGCCATCTCCGGCGGGGCGTCAATCCCGGCGCCCGTGCTCGACGCGTTCGAGGAGCGCTTCGGCCTGGTCATCCTGGAGGGCTACGGGATGACGGAGACCGCGTCCACGGCGACCTTCAACCCCAGTGCGGCCGAGCGCCGCGCGTACAGCGTCGGCAAGCCCATCTGGGGGACGCAGACCCAGGTCTGGGACGACGAGGGGCGCCCGCTGCCGCCAGGACCCGAGCACGTGGGCGAGATCGTCACCCGCGGCCTGCACGTGATGAAGGGCTACCTGAACCGGCCGGAGGCGACCGCCGCGACCTTCACCGGCGACTGGCTGCACACCGGTGACCTGGGCTACTTCGACGAGGACGGGTTCTTGTTCATCGTCAGCAGGAAGAAGGAGCTGATCATCCGCGGCGGGTACAACGTGTACCCGAGCGAGATCGAGAACGTGCTGCACGCCCACCCGGCGGTGGCCGAGGCGGCCGTGGTCGGGCTGCCCGACGAGCGGCTCGGCGAGGAGGTCATGGCCGTGGTCATCGTACGGGCCGCGATGGAGCTGCACGAATACGAGCTGGTCGCCTGGTGCCGGGAGCGGCTGGCCGCCTACAAGTGCCCGCGGGTCTACCAGTTCCGGGCCGAGCTGCCGAAGAACACGATGGGCAAGGTCCTGAAGGACGAGCTGGCCCGGACCGGGGCGCCGGCATGAGCGCTCCGGCCACGGTGCCGAGGCTGGGGGACGATTACACCAGCGCGGCGGCGCGGCGCAGGCTGGCCTTCCTCGCCGAGGAAACCGGAGCCAGCCCGGAGCACATCGGCCGCTTCTCGTTCGACCCGG
>Ga0335081_10017598_pt1 | contig 11571 bp, 8 predicted proteins | sample Lox_Sample_35_FD_206713 | JGI IMG/M metagenome (GOLD analysis project Ga0335081, IMG submission 206713) | Soil microbial communities from Loxahatchee National Wildlife Refuge, Florida, United States - Lox_Sample_3.5 | ecosystem: Environmental > Terrestrial > Soil > Wetlands | place: USA: Florida... | reverse complement strand
ATCTGGTCCGTGAATCGGGATCAGCCGATCACGCGGGTGGCCACGATGGACGCCCTCGTTGCCCGGTCGGCGGCTCAGTTGCGGTTCGCCCTCACCGTGTTCGAGGCGTTCGCCCTCGCCGCGGTGCTGCTGGCGGCCCTCGGGATCTACGGCGTCCTGGCCGGCAGCGTGGCCGAGCGCACGCGCGAGATCGGGATACGCTCGGCGCTGGGCGCCACGGGCGGGAGCATCGTCGCGCTCGTGGTGCGCCAGGGGTTGGCTCTCACCGGCCTGGGCGTCGTCATCGGGCTGGCGGTGGCGGTGGTGGCGAGCCGCGCCATCGCCGCGCTGCTGTTCGGCGTTTCGCCGCTCGATCCCGTCACCTACGCCGGGGTGATCACGGTGCTGGCTGCGGCGGCGGTGGCGGCGTCGGGCGTGCCCGCCTGGCGCGCGGCGCGGGTGGATCCGGCGAGCACCCTCAGAACGGAATAGCCGTCGACCCCGTGGAGCGGTGTCAGGCCGCGTCGCCCCCGGCCCGCGGCACGTCGCACGCCGCGGCGCGCTCCAGCAGCAGGCCCCGCTCGCGCGCGTTGCGCGTCAGCGCCGCTGCGCGCTCGAACTCCCCCCGCGCCTCGTCACGGCGACCGAGCTTCATGAGCAGATCCCCGCGGACGCTCGGCAGCAGGTGGTACGACTGGAGCGCCGGCTCGGCCACCAGCGGATCCACGATCTCCAACCCCGCCGCCGGACCGAACGCCATCGCGTAGGCCACCGCCCGGTTCAGTTCGACGACCGGGGATGGCGTCAGCTGCGCCAGCGCGTCGTACAACGCCGTGATGCGCGTCCAGTCCGTCTCCTCGGCCGATCGCGCCCGCGCGTGGCACGCGGCGATGGCGCCCTGCAGGGCGTACGGTCCGAGCGCTCCGCCGATTCGCTCGGCGCGCTCCAGCGCCGCGAGCCCGCGGGTGACGAGGACCCGGTCCCAGCGCGAGCGGTCCTGGTCCATGAGCAGGATCGGTTCTCCAGCCGGCCCCACCCGCGCCCGCAGGCGCGAGGCCTGGATCTCCATCAGGGCCACGAGGCCGTGCACTTCCGGCTCGCCCGCCGCCAGCTCGGCCAGGACGCGCCCGAGGCGCAGCGCGTCCTCGCATAGGGCGGGCCGCACCCAGTCGTCGCCCGCCGTGGCCGTGTAGCCCTCGTTGAACACCAGGTAGATGACCTCGAGCACCGAGCCAAGGCGGGCGGCACGCTCGGCGGGGCGGGGGACCTCGAACGCCACCCGCGCCTCGCGCAGCGTCCGCTTCGCCCGCACGACGCGCTGCTGAATGGTCGGCACCGGCGCCAGGAACGCGCGCGCGATCTCCTCGCTGGTGAGGCCGCCCAGCAGCCGCAGGGTAAGCGCCACGCGCGCCTCGGTCGCGAGCACCGGGTGGCACGTCATGAAGACGAGGCGCAGGAGGTCGTCGCCGATGTCGTCGTCCACGGCCGCGTCGAGATCGGGCACGGCCGTCTCCTCCCGCGCTTGGAGCTCGAACGCCAGCTCCGCGTGCTTGCGGTCCAGCATCTTGTCGCGCCGGAGCAGGTCCAGCGCGCGATGCTTGGCGGTCGCCATCAGCCACGCGCCGGGATTGTCCGGAATGCCGGACGCCGGCCACTGCTCCAGCGCCGCCACCAGCGCGTCCTGCGCCAGGTCCTCCGCGCGCCCGACGTCGCGCACGAGCCGGGTGAGCCCGGCGATCAGCCTCGCGGATTCGATCCGCCACACTGCGTCGATCGCGCGATGCGCGTCGGTCGCCGGCGTCGCGTCCGGTCCAGGCCGATCCCCGGGCTGTCGCACCTACTTGCCCTGCTTCGCCACCTGGGCGCGCAAGCGCCGTTCCCGCTCGATGAGCTCAGGCGACACTGCGGACGCGAGATCCGCGAACTCGTGGACCTCGCGCAGCTCGAGCTCGACGCCGCCGCCGAACGGCGCGCGCTTCATCCACTGGATCGCTTCCTCCTTCGACCGCACCTGGATGAGCCAGAAGCCCGCGATCAGCTCCTTCGATTCGGTGAACGGCCCGTCGGTGACCGTCACCTTCCCGTCGGAGTACGTCAGGCGCGCACCTTTCGACGTCGGGTGCAGGCCCTCGGCCGCCAGCATCACGCCGGCCTTCACCATCTCTTCGTTGAACTTCCCCATCGCCTCGAAGATCTTGTTGTCGGGAAGAATGCCTGCCTCCGACTCCTTGCTCGCCGGCACTATCACCATGAAGCGCATCGTCCGATCTCCTTCGGAACGGGTTGAGGGGGCCGAGCCGCCGGGCCGCGTGATGCGGCCGCCGCGCGCTCGGACGCTTCCATCCTGGCGTCGAACGAGGAGGGCCGAGATCGACACGCGGGCGCGCCCATCGCCCGCCGCGGAGCGGGCGCCGGAAGCGCGACTGCCGGCAACTGTCGGTGATGGTTGAAGTTAGTCGATGACCGGGGGCCGGGTGTAGGGCCGGCGCTAGAACAGCGTCATCTGCTCGCCGAGCTGCTCCGGCTCGACCGGCTTCTGTCCGAGCAGGCGCTGCAGCTGCCGCGCGGACGCCGGCGAGTGCCCCGCGAAGTGGTTGTTCACGTAGCCGTGAACCTCGGTGACCTTCGCGGCGAGCGCGAGCATGCGCGCGCTCCACGACTCCAGCTCGCGCGTACGATCGGCCTGGATGCGCGAGTAGTCGGCGATGGCGCGATCGGGGCCCATCCAGCGCAGGTAGGCGAAGGAGGCCGTCGGCTGGTCGGCGAGGGCCAGCATCGTCCGGCGCGGGATCCATCGCGCGTCCGTCAGCGCCAGCGCGACGCCGTGCGCGCGCAGCAGCGCGAGCACGCCCTCGTGGATCCAGCCGCGGTGCCGGAACTCCACCGCGAGGCGCACGTCGGACGGCACCACGGGCAGGAAGGCGGCCAGCGCGGGCAGCATAGCGGGGCGGAAGTCGGGCCCGAGCTGCATCAGGACCGGTCCGAGCTTGCCGCCCAGCTCGCGCGCCGCGTCGAAGAAGCGCGCCGCCGGGTCCGCGCAGTCCTTCAGCCGGCGCTCGTGCGTGATCTCCTGCGGCAGCTTGAGCGCGAAGCTGAATCCCTCCGGCGTACGCTCGGACCAGCCGCGCACGGTCTTCGCGGCCGGGATCGCGTAGAAGGTGGAATCCACCTCGACCGTGTCGAACGCGCGGGCGTACACCGTGAGGTAATCCACGGGACGCGTGCCGGCCGGATAGAACGGCCCGACCCAGGCGTCGTAGTTCCAGCCCTGCGTGCCGATGCGGAGGCGTGCCGCCATCACCCCAATCGGTCGGGCGGCGCGGGCCGTGTCAAGGCGAACCCGGCTGTTTGAGACGGGTTACCACTACGCCGGTGCGGTGGCCGATGGGTGGCGCTCACGATTGCGACGCCGGCGACGGTGTCTTCGCCCATGCGCGGGAGCACGACGACGCGATCGGCGGCCTGGCTTGACACGGCTGGGCCGGCGGCCTAGTTTCTGCTGAAATTTCAGCATCCACGAGGCCGCCGCCATGAGCACCCCGAAGCCGCCGATGAGCCGCCGTGAACGCGAGGTGATGGACGTGCTCTACCGCATCGGGGAGGGCACCGTGGCGGAGGTCATGGCGGAGCTGGCCGATCCGCCGACCTACTCGGCCGTGCGCTCGACGCTCCGGATCCTGGAGGGGAAGGGCCACGTCGGGCACCGCGAGGACGGGCCCCGCTACGTGTACGTCCCGGCGGTGGCCCGCGAGCAGGCGCAGCGCGCCGCGCTGAACCACGTGGTGGACACGTTCTTCGACGGCTCCGCGGATCACGCGCTCGTCACGCTGCTGCGCCGTTCCGACCTCGAGCTGTCGGAGAAGCAGATTCAGAAGCTGGCGCGCGAGATCCGGAAGGCCAGCGAGGAGGGCAGATGAGCGCGGCCGCCTGGCTCGACCTGCTGACGGCGCACGGCGCCGCCTGGGCCGTGGGCAGCCTGCTCAAGGGCACGCTGCTCCTCGTGGCCGTCTTCGTGGCGGCCGCCGCCCTGCGGCGTGCCTCCGCCGGCCTGCGCCACCTGGTGTGGAGCGGCGGCATCGCGGCCGTGCTGCTCCTGCCGCTGGTCTCGCTCGTGCTGCCGTGGAGGCTCCCGGTGCTCCGCGTGCCGGCCACCGCGGCGCAGCTCGGCGCGCCATCCGCGATTCCGGCGATCCCCGGACCCTCGGCGACGCCGTCGCCCGCGCCGTCCGGCGATGCGGCGCGGCGCGGCGGCTCTCCGCTGCCCGCGTCGAATCCGGCCGGGCCGCGGCTCACGCTGCCGGCGCTGACCGCGTTGCAGTGGATCCTCCTGATCTGGGCCGCGGGCGCGCTCGTGGTGCTGCTGCGCCTCCTGCGCGGCGCGCTGCTGGTGCGGCGCGTGCTGCGGGACGCCCAACCGCTCGACTCGCCCGATTGGACGGCCCCGTTGATGGAGGCCGCCGACCGGCTGGGCCTCGCGCGCGAGCCGCTCCTGCTTTCGAGCGACGCGGTGATGATGCCCATCGTCTGCGGCATGACCCGCGCCGCTGTCGTGCTGCCTGCCGGTGCGCACGAATGGACCGAGCGCCGGCGCCGCGCCGTATTGTGCCACGAGCTGGCGCACGTGCGGCGCTTCGACCTGGGCCTCACGATCCTGAGCCGCATCGGCTGCGCGATCTACTGGTTCCACCCGCTGGTGTGGGTGGCGGCGCGCCGGCTGCGGCTCGAGAGCGAGCGCGCGTGCGACGACCTGGTGCTCGGCGTCGGGACGAGGCCGTCGGAGTACGCGGACCACCTCCTGCAGATCGCGTGCGGCGCGGGCCACATGCACTCGCCCGCCGCGGCCCTGCCGATGGCCGAGCGGCGCGAGTTCGAGGGCCGGATGCTCGCGATCCTGGAGAAGGGCGCGCGCCGGACGCCCGCCTCGCGGCGCCATGCGGCGCTGCTGGGCGCGCTGGGAGTCGTCGTGCTCCTGCCGCTGGCCGCGATGGGGATGGCGCGGGCGCCGCAGGCGGTAGCGACGCCGCCCGCCGGGCCGGCCGACGGCCGCGTTTCCAGGACCGGTGGCGCCGCCCGCCAGGCGGTCGCCACCACGACGTCGCGTGCGACGACCGAGCAGACGCGCATGGTGACGCGGCAAACCGCGGCGTCCCGGCTCTCGGCGATGACGGCGCTGAGCGACACACAGGCCGGCGTACGCGCCGCGGCGGCGCGCGCCCTCGGCCAACCGGACGACACGTCGGCGGTCGCGGCGCTCGCGCGGCTGCTCCGGACCGACGCGAGCGAGGGTGTGCGCCTGGCCGCCGCCGAGGCGCTGGGACACATGGAGGCCAGGAGCGCCGTGCCCGTGCTCGGTGACGCCCTCGGTGACAAGAGCGCCGCGGTGCGCCGGACGGCGGCGTGGGCGCTGGGCCAGATCGAGGACAAGGCGTCGACGCCCGCGCTGGCGCGCGCGCTCGCCGACCAGGACCCCGACGTTCGCGAAACGGCCGCCTGGGCCCTCGGGCAGGTCGAGGACTCCGCGTCGGTGCAGCCGCTGGCCGTGGCGCTCGCCCGTGACGCGCGCGTGGAGGTGCGGCGGCGCGCCGCCTGGGCGCTGGGACAGATCGAGGACAAGTCCGCGGTGGCTCCGCTCGAAGCCGCGCTGCGCGGCGACCGGGACCCGGAGGTGCGGCGCACGGCCGCCTGGGCCCTGGGGCAGATCGAGGACGCCGCCAGCGTGCAGACGCTCGCCGACGCTCTGAGCGATGCGGACGAGCAGGTGAGGACCGTGTCGGCCTGGGCGCTGGGCCAGGTCGCTCCGCGCCACACGCCGGACGCGCTGTTGCGCGCGGTGGGGCACGACACCCCCGTGGTGCGCGAGAAGGCGGCGTGGGCGCTCGGCCAGATCGGCGACGCCGCCGCGGTGCCGGCCCTCGCCGCGGCCGTGGCCGACTCGGTGGCCGACGTGCGCCGCATGGCCCTGTGGGCGCTGGGGCAGCTCGACGACGACCAGGCCCGCACCGCCATCCTCGACGTCCTGAAGTCCCCGGACCCCGACATGCGGGCCGCCGCCGTGCGCGCCCTCGGCGGCGGGCACCCCGAGCCGCGTCCGCAACCGATGCCCATGCCCCAGCCGCGTCCTTCGCCCGGCGCGCCCCAGTGATCGCTCCGTAGCGTCGTCCCCGGGCGCCGCTCCATTCGTCCGCCGGCCGGCTCTATGCCGGCCGGCGGCGTTTCCAGGCCCACCTTCCCCTGCCGCCCGTCGCACGCCGCCCCCGCTTGACACGCGGGGCTGTCTGCTGAATATTCCGCATAGTGCTGAAATTTCAGCAGTGCACGGCGAGGCTCTCATGACGCGGAGGATGCTCGTGAACGGCATGGCGATCGGTCTGGTGGCCGGGGCGCTGGCGCTGGGCGCCGGCGGGATGCACGGCACCGCGGCGGCCCGGGAGCGCGCGGCGGCCGACTCGGCGCAGGCGGCGGGGCTCCTGGGCGCGGCCCGCGGGGCGCCGGCCGCGCTGTGCCGGCTGGCGGAGGTGGCACTCGAAGACCACTGGGGTGGCTGGGGGGCGCGCTCGACGCCGGGCGACCCGCCCGACACGGCGGGGCTCGCGCGCTGGGCGCTGACCCGGCGTCCGGCCGACTACGCGGTGCCGGTCCTGGTGCGCGGGATCGAGGACGAGGACGCCTGCGTGCGCGGCGTGGCGGCCCGGCTCGTCGCGCGGGCCCCGGTCGCCGAGGTCGAGGGCAGCGTGGTGCCGCTCCTGGCCTCCGCGGCGCCGGGCACGCGCGCGGCCGCCTCGGTGGCGTTGGGCCTGGCCGAGTCGGACGGCGCCGTGGCCGGCCTGGTGGAGCGGCTCCGCGACGACGTGGCCGACGTGCGCGTCGCGGCGGCGTGGTCTTTGGGCCGCATCGGCTCCGCTCGCGCCGCAGCGCCGCTGCGCGGCGTGCTGCGCGATCCCGACGCCGCCGTGCGCGCCGCTGCGGCGCGCTCGCTCGGGGAGCTCGAGGACACGGCGGCCGTGGATGCGCTGGCGCGGCTGCTGCGGAGCGACGCGGTCGAAGACGTGCGCGTGGCGGCGGCCGAAGCGCTGGGAAGGATGGAGTCGAAGCGCGCCGTGCCCGCGCTCGGCGCCGCGCTGGGTGACCAGAGCGCGGGAGTGCGCCGGACGGCGGCGTGGGCGTTGGGGCAGATCGAGGACAAGTCGTCGGTCGCCGCGCTGGCGCGCGCGCTCGGCGACCGGGACGGCGACGTGCGCGAGACGGCCGTCTGGGCGCTCGGGCAGATCGAGGACGAAAGCGCCGTGCCGGCCCTCGCCGAGCGGCTGAGTCGCGACGAGCAGCCCCCAGTGCGCGAGAAGGCGGCGTGGGCGCTGGGGCAGATCGAGGCCAAGTCGGCGGTCGAGCCGCTGGCGGCCGCGCTCCGCACCGACCACGACGCGGAGGTCCGGCGGACAGCCGCCTGGGCGCTGGGGCAGATCGAGGACAAGTCGTCGGTGGAGGTCCTGGCGGCCGCGCTGGCCGACAGCGACGAGCACGTGCGGCAGAACGCGGCCTGGGCACTGGGCCAGGTCGGTCCCGATCACGCGCCCGAGGCGCTGATGCGCACCCTCGGCCACGACGTGCCCGGCGTGCGCGAGAAGGCCGCTTGGGCGCTGGGCCAGATCGGCGACGAGGCCTCGGTCCCGGCCCTCAGTGCGGCGCTCGCCGACTCGGTGGGCCGGGTGCGCGAGACCGCGCTCTGGGCCCTCGGTCAGATGGACAACGACGCGGCGCGCACCGCCATCGTGGGCGCCCTGAAGGACGCGGACCCCGGGGTCCGCCTGCGCGCGGCACGCGCCCTGGGCGGTGGCCACGTGGATCCGCGACCCGAACCGCGGCCGAGACCCGAGCCGAGGCCGTTCCCGGAACCGGACGAATGAGCGCCTGAGCGTCCGGAGCCCGGTCCGTCAGGTCAGCGCGGCCAGCAGCCTCTCGATGTCGCGCATGTCGTTGAAGATGGATGGCGAGATGCGGATCCGGTCGCCGTAGAGGCTCACCGCCACGTTGGCGGCCTTGAGCCGGTCAGCGAAGCGCCGCTCCGCGCCCGTCATGGTGAACGAGACGAGCGCGGAGGGCGACTCCGGCGGCGTGATGGACGTGAATCCGAGCCGCGGCATCTCCTCGTGCAGGCGCCGCAGCAGCGGCTGGCGGAAGGCCTGGATGTTCTCGACGCCGAGGCGCCGGAGGTAGGGCAGGGAGACGGCGAGCGCGTTCACCGCGCCCTGCCCGTAGGTCCCGACCTCGAAGTGCCCGCCCGCGTCGGCGTGCAGGGTCCACGTGACCGGGCTCGCCGCGGGCGGGTCGGTCGCGAGGTAGTGCAGCTCGGTGTCCGCCTGCGCGTAGCCGATCTCGGTGCGGCGGACCACCGTGTCGAGCAGCTCCCGCCGCGCGTACAGGAACCCGAGGCCGAAGTCGCCCATCAGCCACTTGAAGGTCGAGCAGGCGCAGAAGTCCACGCCGCTCGCCCGGACGTCGATGGGCGTGTTGCCCGCCGCCTGCACGACGTCGGCGTACACCCGGGCGCCGTGCGCGTGCGCCAGGTCGCACACGGCCTTCAGGTCGTGCTGGAAACCGTTGTACCACGAGACGAGCGAGATCGCGACGAGCCTGGTGCGGGCGTCCACGGCCCGCGCCAGGTCGTCCGGCTCGATGCGCCACTCGCGCGGGCGGACGATCCGGAGGTCGAGCCCCCGCTTCGCCAGCTCGCCGTAGAGGACCAGCGAGCCGTCGAAGTGGAGCGCGTCGGTCACGACGTTGCCCTCGCCGCCCGGAATCCCCAGCCCGCCCACGACGAGGTTCTCGCCCACGCTGGTGCTCGGCACCAGCGCGATCTCCTCGGGCTGCGCGTTGATGAGCTGCGCGAACTCGCCCTTCACCTCGGCCGCCAGCGAGTCGCCGGTCCTGAGCCGCGGCTCCCGGAACGTCCGCGTGTCGAGGTAGCGGCGCACCGCCTCGGCTGCGGCGACCGGGATCGGATGGATGAACGCGCTGTTGAGGTACGTCTGGCCGGCCGGGATGGCGAAATCGTCGCGAACCGGCAGCGTGCCGGCGGCGCCGTGCGGCATGTCGACCTCCGAAGCGTGGACGCGCAGGGCCCGCAGGGCCGACGCGGCGGCGAGACCGCCCGCGCCGACGAGGAGCCCTCGGCGGGTGATGGCCATGGTGCATCCTCTCCCGGTCCCTGCGTGGGCGCAAGCGCGGCGGGCCGCTCCACCCAGGGGCGCGGTCCGGTTAGGTTTCCACGTACCCCCTCACGGCGGAAGCGTGGCGGAATCCGGGAAGAAGCCCGTCAACTGGCCGTCGGCGTGGCAGGAGGCGCGCCGCATCATCTGGCGCCACCGCGGCTACCTGTCGGTGGGGCTCGGCGTGATGGTGGTGAACCGGCTGGCGGGCCTCGTGCTGCCCACCACCTCGAAGTTCCTGATCGACAACGTGGTGGGGAAGCACCAGGCCGGCCTGCTGGTGCCGCTGGCGCTCGCGGCGGCCGGCGCCTCGTTGCTGCAGGCCGTCACGTCGTTCACGCTCTCGCAGGTCCTCGGGGTCACCGCGCAGCGCGCCATCACCGAGATGCGCCGCGACGTCGAGGCGCACGTGATGCGTCTCCCCGTCCGCTTCTTCGACTCCACCAAGAGCGGCATCCTGATCTCGCGCATCATGACCGACGCCGAGGGCATCCGGAACCTGGTCGGGACCGGGCTGGTGCAGCTGCTGGGCGGGCTCGTGACGGCCACGATCGCCCTGGGCGTGCTGTTCTACCTCAACTGGCGTCTCACGTCGGCCACCATCGTCATCCTCGCGGTGTTCGGCGGCATGATGGCCTTCGCCTTCGCCAAGCTGCGGCCCATCTTCCGCGAGCGCGGGCAGATCAACGCCGAGGTCACGGGCCGGCTGGGCGAGTCGCTGGGCGGCATCCGGGTAGTGAAGTCGTACGTGGCCGAACGCGCGGAGCAGCTCGTCTTCACGCGCGGCGTGAACCGCCTGTTCCGCAACATCGCCCGGACCATCACCGGCACCTCGGGCCTCGGCGCGGCCACGATCCTCATCACCGGCGGCATCGGCGTGCTGATGATCCTGGTCGGCGGCCGCGCGATGCTGGACGGCCGGATGACCCTGGGCGGCTTCGTGATGTACGTCTTCTTCATCGGCCTCGTGGCGGCGCCGCTGGTGTCCATCGCGTCCATCGGCACGCAGGTGAGCGAGGCGTTCGCCGGCCTCGACCGCATCCGCGACCTGCGCCGCACCGTGACGGAGGACCAGGACGACGCGCAGCGGCTGCCGCTCGGCGACGAGCTGCGCGGGGAGATCGCGTTCGAGAAGGTCGAGTTCGCCTACGAGCCGGCCGTGCCCGTCCTCAAGGGCGTCTCGTTCCACGCCCCGGCGGGCTCCACGACGGCGCTGGTGGGCTCGAGCGGATCGGGGAAGAGCACGCTCATCAGCCTCGTGATGGCGTTCGCCCGGCCGGAGACTGGACGCATCCTGGTGGACGGGCGCGATCTCGGGTCGCTCCGGCTGCACGACTACCGCGCCCACCTGGGCGTCGTGCTGCAGGACAATTTCCTCTTCGACGGGACGATCGCGGAGAACATCGGCTTCGCCGCGCCCCATGCCTCGCGCGAGGAGATCCTGCGCGTGGCCGGCATCGCGCACTGCGACGAGTTCGTCTCGAAGTTCGCCGCCGGCTACGACACGGTGGTGGGCGAGCGCGGCGTCAAGCTCTCGGGCGGCCAGCGGCAGCGCGTGGCCATCGCCCGGGCGATCCTGGCCGACCCGCGCATCCTGATCCTGGACGAGGCCACCTCGAGCCTCGACAGCGAGAGCGAGGCGATGATCCAGGACGGCCTGCGGCGCCTGCGCCAGGGCCGCACGACGTTCGTGATCGCGCACCGGCTCTCGACCATCCGCAGCGCCGACCAGATCCTCGTGCTGGAGGCGGGCGAGATCGTCGAGCGCGGCTCGCACGCCGCGCTGCTCGCCGCGGGCGGCCGCTACCGGCAGCTCTACGACAAGCAGTACGCGTTCGAGACGAACCGCTTCATCAATCCCGGTGAGGACTTCACGCCGGAGCCCGAGAAGCCGGCCGTGCCCGCCGCGCCGGTCAGGCCGGGGGCGCTGTGACCCGGGAGCGCCGCGGGCCGAAGGAGCGCGGCGGGTCAACGGTCTCCCCGGCGAATGCGTAGGGTTCTTCGCCGGGGACCCCGGGTGTCACCCATGACGGGGAGCGAGCGATGGTTCTGAACGGGGCAGGGCGGCTTTGGGTGGCTGCCGCGGCGGCGCTGGCGGTGGCCGCCACGGCGCGCGCGCAGACCGTGAGCGGCACCGTGCGCGGCGCGGGGCAGCCCGTCGTGGGCGCGTCGGTGTGGCTCCTGGAGCTGGGCCGCAGCGAGCGCACGGGCGCGAGCGGCGACTTCCGCTTCGCGGACGTGCCGGCGGGCACGTACCGCCTCTTCGTCGCCGCCACGGGCTTCGCCTCGGCCACGGACACGGTCCAGGTCTCGTCCGCGGGCGCGCGCGCGGCGTTCGACCTCGTGCAGTCGGCGGTGCCGCTGCGGGCGATCGTCGTTTCCGCCTCGC
>Ga0335081_10017597_pt1 | contig 11572 bp, 7 predicted proteins | sample Lox_Sample_35_FD_206713 | JGI IMG/M metagenome (GOLD analysis project Ga0335081, IMG submission 206713) | Soil microbial communities from Loxahatchee National Wildlife Refuge, Florida, United States - Lox_Sample_3.5 | ecosystem: Environmental > Terrestrial > Soil > Wetlands | place: USA: Florida... | reverse complement strand
GGTCGCGATCGCGCGCGCGAATCACCGCGTCACCTATCCGGCGCGCTTCATGCTGATCGCCGCCATGAACCCGTGCCGCTGCGGCCGCGCGAGCGAGCCCGGCTTCGCGTGCCACCGCGGGCAGACGGCGCGCTGCACCGGCGAGTACCAGGCGCGGCTGTCCGGCCCGTTGCTCGACCGCATCGACCTGCACATCGAGGTCCCGCCGGTCACCGCCGCCGACCTGATCCTGCCGCCGCCCGCCGAGGGCAGCCGCGAGGCCGCGGCGCGGGTCGCGCGGGCGCGCCAGGTCCAGGCCGAGCGCTACGCCGCGCTCGGGCTGCCCGGCGTGCGCACCAATGCGGCCGCGCAAGGCGCGGTGCTCGACCAGGTCGCCAAGCTCGACCAGGCCTCGCTCGCGCTGATCCACGACGCCGCCGACGCCATGCGGCTCACGGCCCGCGGCTATCACCGGGTGCTGCGCGTCGCCCGCACGCTCGCCGACCTCGACGGCTCCGACACGGTCGGCCGCATGCATCTCGCCGAGGCGCTGTCGTACCGGGTGCTGGCCGACGAGGTTCGCCGGGCGGCGTGAGGCGAGGCGCGAGGATGTGACGATGAACGTTTTGCGCCGGCTGTGGCAGGGCAGTACGCTTGCCCGTGGCGTTTTGGCTGTTCTATTGCGCGGGCCTGTTCGCCTGCATGTTCCTGTCCGGAATCCTTGTTTTCGTCGCCTCGGAAATCTCCCTCAGCTCGGGATTCGACGCGCGGCCGATTGCGCGTGCGCCCGCACTTGCGCTGCTCTACGATACCTGCTGTTCGCGACGGTCGGCATCTGGCGCAGCGCCGGCCCCGATCTCGCGTCACCGATATGGCTCAGCCGGATCTGGGCCGGGGTGGCCAGATTCGTTGTTGCGGCATGGGTTGCCATGATCGCGTTCCGGCTGCCCGACGGCGGAGCCCTCCGGGTCCTGCAATGGATCATGGGGGACCTGGACTCATAGATCCCCCCCGGAAGCGAATAATCAGAGGCCGAGAAGCGGCGGGGCCGATAGCCTTCCGTTCCCGCCCCGTGCTGCGGCCGTTCACGCGATATGGAACATACCGCCGCGAAGGCGTGCGCCCGAGCGGCACGCGGCCTCACCGATCCGCGCGGCCGATCACGTCCATCAATTCTGCCACCTTGCGGCGCTGGTCGGCCTTGTTGCCCGCGGCGATTGCGTGCTCGACGCAATGGGCGACGTGGTCGCGCAGGATCTCCTCCTCGAGCCGGCGCAAGGCGGCGCGCACGGCCGACACCTGCGTCACCACATCGATGCAGTAGCGGTCGTCCTCGACCATGCGCCCGAGCCCGCGCACCTGGCCCTCGATCCGGCCGAGACGCTTGAGACAAGAGGCCTTGGCTTCCGGCTGCATGCGTGCTATATACCCCTACCGGGTATAGGTGTCAATCCCCCGTGACCCCCAGGGACGCACCGCGACAACGACGCTGGGAGCGCGGCCATGGACCACGCACATCATTCCGCCTCGACGCCATCCGGGCACGGCGCCTGCTGTCACGCCGAAGCGCGCGCGGCACCGGCCAAGGATCCGGTGTGCGGCATGACGGTCGATCCCACGACCGCCAAGCATCGCGCCGAGCACGACGGCCGCACCTACTACTTCTGCTCCGCCGGCTGCCGCAGCAAATTCGCGGCCGATCCCGCCAAATATCTCGCTCCGGCGCGACCCGCGGCAGCGCCGGCGCCGGCCGGCGCGATCTACACCTGCCCGATGCACCCCGAGGTGCGTCAGGCCGGCCCCGGCGCCTGCCCGCTCTGCGGCATGGCGCTCGAGCCCGAGATCGCGACTGCCGAGGCCGGTCCCAATCCCGAGCTCGCCGACATGACGCGGCGGTTCTGGATCGCGCTTGCGCTCGCCGCACCCGTCGTCGTCCTCGACATGGGCGCGCACCTGTTCGGCCCGCACGCCTGGATCGAGCCGCATCTCTCCGGTTTCGTTCAGTTCTGCTTTGCGACACCGGTGGTGCTGTGGGCCGGCGCGCCGTTCTTCGTCCGCGCTGCCCGCTCGCTCGTCACCCGCCACCTCAACATGTTCACGCTGATCGCGCTCGGCACCGGCGTCGCCTACCTCTACAGCCTGGCCGCGGCCTTTGCGCCGAACCTGTTTCCGCCTGCGTTTCGCGACCATGACGGCACGGTCGCGGTCTATTTCGAGGCGGCCGCCGTCATCACGGTGCTGGTGCTGCTCGGCCAGGTGCTCGAATTGCGCGCCCGCGAGCGCACCTCGGGCGCGATCCGGGCGCTGCTCGACCTCGCGCCGAAAACCGCGCGGCGCGTGCGGCCGGACGGCACCGACGAGGAGATCGCCCAGGACGCGATCGCGCCCGGCGACCGCCTGCGGGTGCGGCCGGGCGAGAAGATCCCGGTCGATGGCGCCGTGGTCGAAGGCCGTTCGACCGTCGACGAGGCGATGGTGACGGGCGAATCGATGCCGACCGCCAAGACGACGGGCGACCGCGTCATCGGCGGCACGCTCAATCAATCGGGCAGCTTCATCATGCGGGCCGAGGCGGTCGGCCGCGACACGGTGCTCGCCCGCATCGTCGCCATGGTGGCGGCGGCGCAGCGCTCGCGCGCCCCGATCCAGCGCCTCGCCGACCAGGTCGCGGGCTGGTTCGTGCCGGCCGTGATCGTGGTCGCGTGTCTCGCCTTCGCGGCCTGGGCGACGCTCGGCCCCGAGCCGCGCTTCGCCTACGGCATGATCGCCGCCGTCACGGTGCTGATCATCGCCTGCCCGTGCGCGCTCGGCCTCGCCACCCCGATGTCGATCATGGTCGGGGTCGGCCGCGGCGCGCGCGCCGGCGTGCTGATCCGCAACGCCGAGGCGCTGGAGCGGCTCGAGAAGGTCGGCGTGCTCGTGGTCGACAAGACCGGCACGCTGACCGAAGGCCGGCCCAAAGTCGCCGCGATCGTCGCGGCGGGCGGCTTGTCGCAGGACGATCTCCTGCGGCTCGCCGCCATCGTCGAGCGGGCGAGCGAGCACCCGCTCGGCCACGCGCTGGTCGCGGCGGCGGACGAGCGCAAGCTCACGCTCGCCGCGGTGGCGGATTTTGCCGCGTCGACCGGCAAGGGCGTGCGCGGCACCGTCGAGGGCCGGGCGGTCGCGCTCGGCAACGCGGCCTATCTGGCCGAGCTCGGCGTCGCGGCCACGGCGCTCGAAGCGCAGGCCGAGCGCCTGCGCCAGGACGGCGCGACCGTGATCTTCGTTGCGGTCGACGGCGCCGCCGCCGGCCTGATTGCGATCGCCGATTCGATCAAGCCGACCACCGCACCGGCGCTCGCGGCGCTGCGCCAGGACGGCATCCGCGTCGTGATGCTCACCGGTGACAACCGGACCACCGCGCAGGCGGTCGCCCGCACACTCGGCCTCGAGGAGGTCGAGGCCGGCGTGCTGCCGGAGTACAAGGGCGCAGTGGTCGCGCGGCTCAAGCGCGAGGGCGCGGTCGTCGCCATGGCGGGCGACGGCACCAACGACGCGCCGGCGCTCGCCGCCGCCGACGTCGGCATCGCGATGAGCACCGGCACCGACGTCGCGATGGAGAGCGCCGGCGTGACGCTGCTCAAGGGCGACCTCGGCGGCATCGTGCGCGCCCGCGCGCTGTCGCGCGCCGTCATGCGCAACATCCGGCAGAACCTGTTTCTCGCCTTCGTCTACAACGCGGTCGGCGTGCCGGTCGCGGCCGGCGTGCTCTATCCGGTGTTCGGCATTCTGCTGTCGCCGGTGGTCGGGGCCGCCGCCATGGCGCTGTCGTCGGTGAGCGTGGTCGGCAACGCGCTGCGGCTCGCAAGGACGCGATTGCCATAAGCCTCAGGCTACGGAGGCGACCTCGTCGTCGCTCTCGTCCACCGGGCGGCCGACCGCGGCCGCGTAGGACTCGATCGGCAGCGGCTTGCCGACCAGATAGCCCTGCACCTCGTGGCATTCCTCGGTCGAGAGGAACGCGAGCTGCTCGTGCGTCTCCACGCCTTCGGCGATCACCGGCAGGTCGAGGCCGCGTCCGAGGCCGATCACGGCGCGCACGATCGTCGCCGACTGCCGGCTGCTCTCCAGACTCGAGATGAACGACCGATCGATCTTGATGCGGTCGAAGGCGAAGGCCTGCAGGTTGTAGAGCGACGAATAGCCGGTGCCGAAGTCGTCCATCGCGATGTGCACGCCGAGCAGCTTGAGGCGGCGCAGGATCGTCAAGGCGCGCATGAAGTCGTCGACCAGCACGCTTTCGGTGATCTCGAGCTCGAGACGGCTGGGCGCAAGCCCGGTCTCGAGCAGCACCTCGTGGACGAGGCCCGGCAGGTCGCCGTGGCGGAACTGGAGCGGCGACAGGTTGATGCCGATCTTGAGCGGCTTCGGCCAGCTCGCCGCCTCGCGGCAGGCTTCGCGCAGCACCCATTCGCCGATCGGCAGGATCAGCCCGCTCTCCTCGGCGGCCGGAATGAAATCGGACGGCGGGATCATGCCGCGCGTCGGGTGGCGCCAGCGCAGCAGCGCCTCGAAGCCGGTGATGTCGCCGTCGAGCCGCGCCTGCGGCTGGTAGTAGACCATGAGCTCGCCGCGCTCGACCGCCGAGTGCAGGTCGCGCACCAGGACGCGGCGCTCGCGCAGGCGGCGATCCATCTCGGCCTCGAAGAAGCGGATGGTGCCGCGCCCGGCGGCCTTTGCGCGGTAGAGCGCCGCATCGGCGTTGCCGATGACCGAGGGGCCATCGGCCCCGTCGGTCGGAAAGATCGCGATGCCGATGCTGAGCCCGACATGCAGCCGGTGCTCGTCGATCACGAACTCGTCCGCGAATGCCGCCATCACGCGTTCGGCGAGCTCGCTCGCACTCGCCGGCTGGGTGCCGCCGCTCGCGATGACGGCGAACTCGTCGCCGCCCAGCCGCGCCACGAATGCGCCTGTGGCGGCGGCGCCGAGCCGTTCACCGACCGCATGCAACAGCTTGTCGCCGACCGCGAGGCCGAACACGTCATTGACCTCCTTGAACCGGTCGAGGTCGATCGAGAGCAGCGCGAAGTCGTCGTTGTCCGCGGCGGCGCGATCGAGCGTCATCGCGAAGGATTCGTTGAAGGCGGCGCGATTGGGCAAGTCGGTGAGCGGATCGAAGTGCGCCAGGTGCTCGATGCGGGCCTCGGCGCGCTGGCGCTCGGTGACGTCCTGCAGCACGTTGAGGAGGTATTGCGGCTTGCCGTCGGCGCCCATGATCGGCACGCGCGTCGAGGTCACGAGCCGCACGCCGGTGCCCGGCATGTCGATCGGCCGGGCGTCGAAGGCCTCGCGGTCGCCGACGGCGAGCAGGCGGCGGTCGCGCGCCTCCATGTCCTCGGCGAGCGCCGGCGGGAAGATGTCGGGCGCCGTGCGGCCGAGCATGCGGTCGCGTGGAATGCCGTAGAATTCCTCGCTCGCCCGGTTGAGCAGCACGTAGCGCAGGTCGCGCGCGTCCTTGACGATGATGGTGGCCGGAACGTTCTCCAGCACGCTGTTGAGGAAGTTGCGCGTGCGCTCCAGCTCCTCGCCGGCGCGATGGCGCGCGGTGATGTCCTCGTGCGTCACCACCCAGCCGCCGTCCGCCATCGGCCGGCTGCTCACCGCGACGACGCGGCCGTCGGCGAGCTCCAGCGTCTTGCTGCCCGGCTGGCGGTCGTGCCGCAGCGCGTTGGTGAGATCGGCGATGTACTGCTCGGCGTCGATCGCGAAGAACGTCCCGCTCTTGATGCGGCCTTCCACCAGCTCGCGGATGGTCGCGCCCGGCTTGGCGACGCCGGGCGAGAGCCGGTACATTTGCAGATACTGTTCATTGCACAGAACGAGGCGCGCCGCGGCGTCGAACATGTTGACGCCCTGCACCATGTTGTTGAGCGCCGTATCGAGCAGGACGTTGCGACTCGACAGCACCACCTTGGCGCGGCGGTCGATCAGGCCCGCCACGATGCCCATGCCGAGCACCGCCACGGCGGCGCCGGCGATCGCGAGCGCGAGCATATCGGGCGACAGAATGAGCGTGCTGATGCGGCGCGTCGGATCCGGGACGATGAGCACCGCGCCCATCGCGGTGAAGTGGTGCGACACGATCGCGAGCGTGAGCAGAACGGCGGCGGCGGCCGAATGGCCGAGCTTGTCGCTGCGGCGCGCGAGCGCGAGCGCGGCGGCGCCGAACGCGATGCCGAGCACGATGGACGCGACGACGAGATCGGGCGCCCACGCGATGTGGCCGGGCAGCTCGACGGCCGACATGCCGAGATAGTGCATGCAGGCGACGCCGCCGCCCACGACCGCGCCGCCGGCTGCGGCGGCCCAGGACGCGCGGCCGTTGACCGCGAGCGCGAAGCCGAGCGCGGTGACCCCGATGGCGACGCCGAGCGACAGCGCGGTGAGCACGACCCCATAGCCGATCACGACGCCGGGGTCGTAGGCCAGCATGGCGATGAAATGCGTGGCCCAGATCCCGCAGCCCGTGGCCGCGCCCGCGGTCGCGATCCATACGCGGCGCGCGGTGCCGCGCGAGGCCACCGCGCGATGAAGCAGGCTGACGGCGGCGTAGCTCGCGAGAAAGCAGATCAGGCCGGCGAGGGCAACGAGGCGCAAGTCGTGATCACCTATCAAACAGGTCAGGACGCGGAACATCACGGGAGCCCTTTTTTCCGCACAAGACCGCGAAATTACCGTCACGATTGTTATTTTGCCGTTACTCGCGCGACCGTCGGATTCGACGCGCGCGCTCCGATTCCGCGCAAACATGTCCGATCGCGGGACACCGTTAAGGCTTGATCAACCCTACGGCCGCGCAAAGGCGTCGCACCCGCCGTCCGCATAGGGTTTTGCAAGATTCCTCGACTATCCCGGCGTCAGGCTCATCGTGCCAGGACGGCCGCAACGGAAAGGCCGCGCGCCGCTGCCGCGCCTGCGCCCGGGCGACTGGACAATGCCGGACCACCACAACCGAAGCAGGCGTGCGCGCCTGCGCATCGCGGCGCCGTCGGTTCTGCCGGCGGCGCTCGGCGCCATCGCGGCGATCGGCGCGGCGATCGCCGTGCTCGCCTTCGACCGGCTGGCCGTACGCGGGCCGGCTGCCGGCCTTTCGTTCGGCGCCGACACGACGCTGCTCGCCGGCGCCATCATCGCGGCCTGCACCGCGCTCGCCCTCTTGGTCCGCCGCGACCGCATGCTCCGCGCCGAGATCGATCGGCTGGAAACCCGGCTCGAGGATCTGGCCGACCGCGCCTGGGCGATCAAGGAGGCCGAGGAGCGCGCCAGAAGCTTTCTCGAGACACAGGGCGACGTCATCGTCCGGCGCGATGCCGCCGGCCAGATCACCTATGTCAACGACGCGTTCTGCGCGCTCGCCGCGCGCGCACGCGAAACGCTGGCCGGCACGCGCTTCGACCTGCCGGTTCTCGTCCAAGGCGAGGTCGCGCTGCGGCCGGACGGAACCCGCATGCACGACCAGGAGATCGCAACCGCCGACGGGCCGCGCTGGATTGCCTGGCGCGAGGTCGTCGTGCGCGCCGACGGCGGCGGGCAGACCGAGACGCAAAGCGTCGGCCGCGACGTCACCGACCGCGCGCGCGCCGAGCGCGCCCTCGCCCAGGCGCGCGACCAGGCCGATGCCGCCAATCGGGCGAAGAGCCGCTTCCTCGCCATGGTGAGTCACGAGATCCGCACGCCGCTCAACGGCATTCTCGGCATGGCCGATCTCCTGCTCGACACCGCGCTCACGCTCGAGCAGACCACCTACGTCAAGGCGGTCAAGACCTCGGGGGACACGCTGTTGTCGCTGATCGGCGAAATCCTCGACTTCTCCAAGATCGAGGCCGGCCGGCTCGACCTCGACGCCCGCCCGTTCGGCCTCGCGACGCTGATCGAGGACCTGGTCGAGCTTTTGGCGCCGCGCGCCCATGCGAAGGGGATCGAGATCGCCTGCTTCGTCGACGAGCGGCTCCCCGGCGAGGTCATGGGCGATGCGGCGCGCCTGCGCCAGGTGCTGCTCAATCTGGTCGGCAACGCGGTGAAGTTCACCGATGCGGGCGGCGTCGCGGTGACCGCCGAGCCCGCCCCCTTGCCCGGCACGGTGATCTTCCGCGTGCAGGACAGCGGCATCGGCATTGCGCCCGACGCGCAGGCGCGCATCTTTGCCGAGTTCGAGCAGGCCGACGGCGGCACCACCCGCCGCCACGGCGGCACCGGGCTCGGGCTTGCGATCGCGCAGCGCATCGTCGAGCGGATGGGCGGCAGCATCGCGGTCGAGAGCGCGCCCGGCGCCGGCGCGACCTTCACGTTCACGGTCGCGCTGCCGGCCAAGCCGGCTGACACGGCGGCCGGCGCGTCCGCAGGGGCGCCATCGCCGGCCGGCGAGCGGCCGCAGCTTGCGCGCGCCGCCATCCTGATCGCGGCTCCCGAAAAGAGCGTCGCGGCCGCGCTCCTCGCCCGCCGGCTCGCCGCCTGGGGCGCCGATTGCCATCGCGTCGACGAGGCCGAGGTTGCGCGCGCGCTGATGCCCGAACGCGACTGGAACACGGTGATCGTCGATCGCGCGCTCGGCCGCGACGCGACCGATGCGATCGTGGCGAGCGCCGCCAGGGCGGCGGCGCGCCGGATCGTGCTGGTCACGCCCGACCGCCGCGATGAGCTTGCGGCGCTCAAACAGGCCGGATTCACCGGCTACCTTGTGAAACCGGTGCGCGCCGCCTCGCTCGCCGCCCGGTTCGCGACGGAATGCGCCGCTTTCGACGGCGCCGACGCCCCGGCGCCGGCCGCCCCGCCGGCGTCCGGCAACGCAGCCACCGGCCTCGCGATCCTCATTGCCGAGGACAATGAGATCAACGCATTGCTCGCCCGCGCGCTGCTCGCACGGCTCGGCCATCGGCCGACGCTCGCGTCGACTGGCGCGGAGGCGGTCGACGTCTGGCGGGCCGCGCAAACCGCCGGCGAGCCCTATGACCTCGTGCTGATGGACGTGCATATGCCGGAGATGGACGGCATCGAGGCAACGCGCCGCATCCGTGCCGACGAAACAGCGGCCGGCGGCCGGCGCATCCCGATCGTGGCGCTCACCGCCAACGCCTTCAGCGACGACCGCGAGGCCTGCCTTGCGGCCGGGATGGATGCATTTCTGACCAAGCCGCTCGATCGTGAGCGCCTCGCCGAGCTGCTGGCGACGCACCGCGCCACCCTCGCGGCGTGAGATCGCGCGTCATTGCGCGCCAGCCCACCCGAATGCCGTCATCACCCGCGCAACCCGGTGATCCAGTCGACACGGCACATTCGCTGGATACTTGGATTGCCCGCTTGCGCCGGCAACGACGTCGGAGTGCGTCGTCACAGCTTGCGCAGCGCGACCTCGTCGACGCCGTGGCTTTCGCCTTTCTTGAGGATGAGGTCGGCGCGCTGACGGGTCGGCAGGATATTTTGGTGCAGATTGACCAGGTTGATCTTGGTCCAGATCCCGGTCGCCACCGCGACCGCCTCGGCGTCGGTGAGCTTGGAATAGCGGTGGAAGTAGGATTTTGGATCGCTGAACGCGGTGCCGCGCAGGGTGAGAAACCGGCTCACGTACCAGCGCTCGAGCACCGCGTCGTCGGCGTCGAGATAGATCGAGAAGTCGAAGAAGTCCGAGACGAACGGGATCGCCTCGCCGTCCTCGGGCAGCCGGCCGGCCTGCAGCACGTTGAGGCCCTCGATGATCAAAATGTCGGGGCGGTCGACCTCGACCCAGTGGTTGGGCATCACGTCGTAGACCAGATGCGAGTAGATCGGCGCCCGCGTCGGACGCCGGCCCGCCTTCACGTCGTTGAGGAAGCGCAGCAGCGCCGGCAGGTCGTAGCTCTCGGGAAACCCCTTGCGGTCCATCAGGCCTTCGCGCTCGAGCACCGCGTTCGGGTAGAGGAAGCCGTCGGTGGTGACGAGGTCGACCTGCGGCGTGTTGGGCCAGCGCGCGAGCAGCGCCTGCAGCACGCGCGCGGTGGTCGACTTGCCGACCGCGACCGACCCGCCGATGCCGATCACGTAGGGCATCTTGGTATCCTCGGTGCCGAGGAAGCGCTGCTGCGCGAGAAACAGCCGCTGCGTCGCCGCGACGTACATCCACAGGAGCCGCGACAGCGGCAGATAGATTTCCTCCACCTCCGACATGTCGAGCCGGTCGTGCATGGAGCGCAGCCGCGTCACCTCCTCGGACCGCAGCGTCATCGGCGTGTCCTCGCGCAACGCCGCCCATTCGGCGCGGGACAACACCCGGTAGGGCGAGAGTCCGTCGTTGATGCGCTGGTCCATGCGCTGATCCATGGCGCCGATCCGTGGTGCTAGTCCGGCTTGCGCGATGCCTTCTCGTCGAGGCCCGAGCGGGCGGTGCGCTCGCCGAGCGCGCGCTCGACCTCGGCCAGGGTGACGCCGCGCGCCCGCAGCAGCACGAGCAGGTGATAGAGGAGGTCCGCGGTCTCGCCGACCAGCCGGTCGCGCTCCTCGGAGACGGCGGCGAGCACGGTCTCGACCGCCTCCTCGCCGAACTTCTTGGCGCACTGCCCGACGCCGCGGTCGAGCAGCTTGCGGGTGTAGGACACCTCCGCGCTCGCCGCGGCCCGCTCGGCGACGCGCTTTTCCAGGTCGTGAATCGTAAAACCCGTCATGCGGCCCTCTTAGCATCCCGGCCGGTGCGCGGCGAGGCCGCCCGGGCGGCGAAACGGCGAAAACGTGCCGAAAACGTTAAGGATCGAGCCGCATCGGCAGTCCGGCACGCGCCATGTGCTGCTTGGCCTGGCGCACCGTGTAGGTGCCGAAGTGGAAGATCGAGGCGGCGAGCACCGCGGTGGCGTGGCCGTCGCGGATGCCTTCGACCAGGTGCTCGAGCGTGCCGACCCCGCCCGAGGCGATCACCGGCACCGTGACGGCGTCGGCGATCGCCCGGGTGAGCGGGATGTCGAAACCCTCGCCGGTGCCGTCGCGGTCCATCGAGGTGAGCAGGATCTCGCCGGCGCCGAGCGCCGTCACCTCCCGCGCATAGGCGACCGCGTCGATGCCGGTCGGGTTGCGGCCGCCATGGGTGAAGATCTCCCATCGGTCGGGCGCGCCGGCGACCTTCTTGGCGTCGATCGCCACCACGATGCACTGGTCGCCGAACTTTTCCGCCGCCTCCTTGACGAAGCCGCGGTCCTTCACGGCCGCCGTGTTGATCGACACCTTGTCGGCGCCGGAGCGCAACAGCGCGCGGATGTCGTCGATGGTGCGCACGCCGCCGCCGACCGTCACCGGCATGAAGCAGGCTTCGGCGGTGCGCCGCACCACATCCAGCATGATGCCGCGGTTCTCGTGGCTCGCCGTGATGTCGAGAAAGGTGAGCTCGTCGGCGCCGGCCGCGTCATAGGCGACCGCCGCCTCGACCGGATCGCCGGCGTCGCGCAGGTTGACGAAGTTGACGCCCTTGACGACGCGGCCGTCCTTCACGTCGAGGCAGGGAATGACGCGGACCTTGAACATGGGGTGTGACCTGGAAACCGACGCCGGGGACATACCGTGCGGGTCGACGGCTGTCGACCCGGGAGGC
>Ga0335081_10017596_pt1 | contig 11572 bp, 8 predicted proteins | sample Lox_Sample_35_FD_206713 | JGI IMG/M metagenome (GOLD analysis project Ga0335081, IMG submission 206713) | Soil microbial communities from Loxahatchee National Wildlife Refuge, Florida, United States - Lox_Sample_3.5 | ecosystem: Environmental > Terrestrial > Soil > Wetlands | place: USA: Florida... | reverse complement strand
GCCGCGTCGGCAGCGAGTTCCAGCCGCCGCCCGGGATCGTCTTCGCGCCCCACGCGACGCGCTCGCCGCCGGCGAGGAGCTTGCGGATCCTCGGATGCGTCTTCAGCTCCTGCAGCAGGTCGTGCGCGGACAGCTCGGCGTCGCGATAGTCGAGCCCGACCACCATCCCGATCGTCAGCATGTCGTCGCCCATCGGATAGAGGAACGAGCCGCCGAACTCGCGGTACTTCGCCGCCTTGCGCAGCGGCCAGCCCATCGTGTGGATCACGTCGCGCAGCGGCTGCTCGACCTTCCAGACCTCCTTGACCCCGAGCTCCCAGATCTGCGGCTCCGCGCCGGCGAGCCCGAACCGGTCGATCGCGACGCCGGTGAGATGACCCTGCGTCCCCTCCGCGAGCACCGTCACCTTCGCGACGAGATCGGCGCCGGGCTCGAAGTTGCCCATCTCCGCGCCGTCGCGGTCGCGGCCCTTGTCGCCGGTGCGGACGCCGACGACGCGGCCGTGCGAGACGAGCAGCTTCTCCGCCGCCGTCTCGGGGAGGAGCATCGCGCCGCCCTCCTCGGCGTGCTCCGCGAGCCAGCGGCCGAGCCGCGAGAGCGAGAAGACGTAGTTGCCGTGGTTGCGCATCGTCGGCGGCGGCGGGATGCGGACCGCACCGCGCCGCGAGAGGACGTACACGGCCTCGCCGTGCACCGCGCCGTACGACGGGAACTCGTCGACGCGGTAGCGGTCGCCGAAGAGCCGCTTCAGCCCGACCGGGTTGACGACCGCGCCGGAGAGGAGGTGCGAGCCGGGCTGCTTGCCCTTCTCGACGATCGCGACCGGCACGTCGCCGAGCCGCTCCGCCGTCGCGGGGTCGTCCGCGAGCAGCTGGCCGAGCCGGATCGCGCAGGCGAGCCCGGCCGGGCCGGCGCCGACGACGAGCACGCCGACCTCGATCCGCTCGTCGACCGGGTCGGTCGGCTCTGCGACGTACTCGCCCGCCGCGAACAGCGGCGGATAGTCGGAGGCGCGGATCGCCATCCGCTACGAGCCGCGCTGCTGCTTCACGAGCTCCGTCAGCTTCGGGACGATCTCGTGCAGGTCGCCGACGACGCCGAGGTCGCTGAACTCGAAGATCGGCGCGTTTGGGTCCTTGTTGATGGCGACGATGACGCTCGAGCTCTGCATCCCGACCTTGTGCTGGATCGCGCCCGAGATGCCGAGCGCGACGTAGAGCTTCGGCGAGACGGTCTTGCCGGTCTGGCCGATCTGCGCCGCGTACGGGTACCAGCCCGCGTCGACCACCGCGCGCGTCGCGCCGACCGCGCCGCCGAGCGCGCGCGCGAGCTCCTCGGCCAGCGTGAAGCCCTCGGGCGCGCCGAGGCCGCGGCCGCCGGCGACGATCACGTCGGCGTCCTCGATCGACGGGCCGGTCGACTCCTCGAGCTCCCGGCCGACGACCTTCGCGGCGGTCGAGTGCGGCTCCAGCCCGACGGCGACCGTCTCCACCTGCGGCGCACCCCCGCCCGTGGGAGTCGCGTCGAACGAGCCGGCGCGGAACAGCGCGATCCGCGGCTCCGACTTCCAGCCGACGTCGACGTAGACCGAGTCGCCGAGCGCGGGCCGCTTGCCGACGAGCGCGCCGTCCTGAACGACGACGTCGGCGAGATCCCAGTTGATGCCGGCGTCGAGTCGCGCCGCGAGCCCCGAGGCGACGTCGGCGGCGAGCACCGAGTTCGCGAACAGGACGGTGTCGTAGCCGCCGTCGCGGACGACCTTCGCGAGCACGTCGACGCGCGGCTGCGGCAGCGGCGGCTCGAGCGAGGCGTCGTCCGCGACGTGCACCGTCGCCGCGCCGAAGCTCCCGGCCTCCGCGGCAAGCGCCGTCACCCCGCCGCCGGCGAGCACAGCGGCGACGTCGCCGCCGAGCGACGCAGCCTTCGCGAGCACGCCGAGCGAGCCCTTCTGCAGCTCCGAGCCGTGATGCTCGACGAAGACAAGGGTCTTCACAGGAGCCTCTTCTCCGCGAGGAAGTCGACGATCGCCTGCGCCGCGTTGCCGTCGTCCTCGATCTTCTGCGCGCCGCCGCGCGCGGGCGGCGCCGCGAGCGCCAGCACCGTCGTCTGCGAGCCGGCCTCGCCGGCCTGCGCCGCGTCGACGCCGAGCTCCGCGAGCGTGAGCACCTCCTGCGGCTTCTTCTTCGCGCCCATGATCCCCTTCAGCGACGGATAGCGCGGCTCGTTGATCGCGTCGCTCACCGCGACCACCGCCGGCAGCGGCGCCTCGATCACGTCGTAGCCGAACTCGGTCTGGCGCTTCACGTGCACGCCCGCGCCCTCGAGCGAGAGCGCGGCCGCCTGCGAGACGACCGGCCGGCGCAGCCGCTCCGCGACCGCGGCCCAGAGCACCGCGCCGTCCCCGTCGGAGGCCTGCTGGCCGAAGAGGACGAGATCCGCCCCCTCGCGCTCCAGCGCCGCCGCCAGCACGCGGCTCGTCGCCACGAGATCCGCCCCTGCCGCGGCGTCGTCGCTGACGAGCACCGCCCGGTCGGCGCCCATCGCCAGCGCCTTGCGCAGCGAGTCGGCCGCCTTCTCCGGCCCCATCGAGACGACGACGACCTCGGTGTCCGACTCGCCCTTCAGCCGCAGCGCCTCCTCGACCGCGTTCGCGTCGAAGCGGTTCAGCGCGCCCTCGCCCGAGCGGTCGAGCCGCTTCGAGCCGGCGTCGAGCCGGGCCGAGCCCTCCGGAACGTGCTTCACGCAGACCGCGATCTTCATCCTCGCGGGACTCTAGCGTCGTCCCGGCGGCCGCGATGACGGAGGTGCTCACATGCGGCGCTGCAGCGCCAGGACGTTCGCGACGAACGTGTTCGTGACCTGGAGCGGGCCCGACTCGCGGACGGAGCGCTCGCCCTGGTACCAGGCCGCGAGCGCGAGGCTCTCGTTTCCGTGGAAGGCGGCGAGCAGGTGGTGGAGGTAGGCGAGCCCGACGTGGACGTTGCCGTCGGCGGTGTGCGGCACCGTCTGCCCGATCAGCACCGTCTCGACGTAGTCCCAGGTCGAGGGCAGCAGCTGCATCACGCCCTGAGCGCCGACCGAGGAGACGAGGGTGTTGTTGTAACCCGACTCCATCCACGCGAGCGCGTGCGCGAGGCTCCGATCGATCCCGTAGTGCGCGGCCCAGCGGTCGAGCGAGGCGCGGACGGAGGTCGCGCTCGTCGGCTCCGTCACCTCGGCCGTGCGAACGGTCTTCACCACTGTCTGCCGGCCCGGGATCTGCAGGCGCCGCCCGATCAGCAGCACGCGGCTCGGGTCGACGTGGTTGAGCCGCGCGAGCGACGTGAGCGAGATGCCGGCGCCCCGGGCGATCGAGGTCAGCGAGTCGCCGGGCTTCACGACGTAGACGTGCGTCGCGGCCGTGACGACGCGCGCCCTGACGGCCCGCGCGCGGGGGCCGCGAAGCGCGGCGAAGGTGCGCGGGCCGCCGACGCCGTCGACCGCAAGCCGCGTCGTCCGCTGGAAGCGGCGCAGCCCGCGCAGCGTCGGCCCGTCGAGATAGCCGTTGACCGGCACCTTCAGCCCGTGACGGTCGAGGAGGAACTGGAGCACGGCGACGTCCCAGCCGAAGGAGCCCCGGCCGAGCTCGCGCGTGCCGAAGAGATGGCGGCCGAGCGGGCCGAGCGCGCGCCTCGTGCGCGCGTCGACCTTGCCCGTCACCGGGAGGCCCTGGGTGCGCTGGAACGCGCGGATCGCGGCGACCGTCCGCGGCCCGACGATCGCGTCGATCGGGCCCATGTAGAGACCCTGCGCTCGCAGCGCGACCTGCAGACCCGCCTGCTGCGGATTCAGCGCGCCCGCGGGAGCGGCCGCCGCAAGGCCTGCCGCGAGCGCGCACGCAAGGACGATCCGGACGCACATCGGACGGACCGAATACGCGCCGGCCATCCGGATTCCTTCCTTATCTAATGTGCTATCGGCCGGTGAAGCGCGGCTCGCGCTTCTCCACGAAGGCGGAGAGCCCCTCCTTCGCGTCCTCGCTCGAGAACAGCTCGCCGAAGCCCTCGACCTCGGCGTCGAGCCCAGACGGGGCGAGGTTGACGAGCCGTTTCGCGAGCGCGAGCGCGACCGGGCTCTTCGCGGCGAGCGCCTGCGCGACCTCGAGCGCATGGTCGAGCGCCGGGTCGGCGACGGCGTTGACGAGGCCGATGCGCAGCGCCTCCTCCGCGTCGACGGTGCGGCCCGTGTAGATGAGCTCCTTCGCGACGCCGATCCCGCAGACGCGGGCGAGCCGCTGCGTTCCGCCCCAGCCGGGAACGATGCCGAGGTTGATCTCGGGCTGGCCGAGCTTCGCCCGGCTCGAGGCGTACCGCAGATCGCACGCGAGCGCGAGCTCGCAGCCGCCGCCGAGGGCGAAGCCGTTGACGGCGGCGATCGTCGGCTTCGGCATCGTCTCGAGCAGGCGCGCCGCCTCGTGGCCGAGCGCGCCCCACGCCTTCGCGCCGTCCGCGTCGAGGCCGCTCATGTACTTGATGTCCGCGCCCGCGACGAACGCCTTCTCGCCGGCGCCCGTGAGGACGACCGCCCGCACCGCATCGTCGCCGGCGAGCGCGAACAGCCGGTCGCGCAACTCCGTCAGCGTCTCGACGTCGAGCGCGTTCAGCGCCTCCGCGCGGTCGACCGTCACGACCGCGACGGCGCCGTGACGCGCGACGGGGACGCTCACGCCGGGACCGCGCCCTTGACGAAGTCGACGATCTCGGCCGTGGAGGCTCCGGGGCCGAACACGCCGGCGACGCCGAGCCGTTTCAGCTCCTCGGCGTCGTCGCCGGGGATCGTGCCGCCGACGACGACGAGGACGTCGTCCGCGCCGTTCTCGCGCAGCAGCTCGAGGATCCGCGGCACGAGCGTCATGTGAGCTCCCGACAGGATCGAGATCCCCACGGCGTCGGCGTCCTCCTGGATCGCAGTCTCGACGATCTGCTCCGGGGTCTGGTGCAGCCCGGTGTAGATCACCTCCATGCCGGCGTCGCGGAGCGCGCGCGCGATGATCTTCGCGCCGCGGTCGTGTCCGTCGAGACCGGGCTTCGCAACGACGACTCGGATCGGGTGCGCCACGGCCGCAGTGTACGACGCGCTAGCCGCCGGGAGAGGACGGACCGACCTGCGAGTTCGGCACCCAGCTCGAGACGAGCCACTCGCCCGAGCTGCGGTCGAGCGTGATCAGGAAGTCGCCGGGCGGCGTCGACGAGTCGTGCGGGACGAACGCGACGCCGAGCACCGCCTCGTCGGGATTCGACGTCACGACCGTGTACCGCGCGGTCGCCTTGTCGACCGGATACGGCTGCACCGGGATCGACCCGGTCAGCCAGTCGGCGCGGGTCAGGTCGCCGCGCAGATCCGGCGACGCGAGCTTCCACGACGCGGCGAGATCCTTGCGCGCGACCGCGGATGCGACGAACGCCTCGGCCACCGCGCGCGCCTTCGGGTCGAGCGGCACCGACGCCTGCGACGTCGTCGTGCCGTTGCTACCGCCGCCGCGAAGACGCGTCGCGGCGAACGCGGCGACGCCGATCAGGAGCACGCCGACACCGATCCACATCGCCCACCTGTCGAGAAACGCTCGCAACCTAGAAGACGGGTGTCTCGCGCCACACGCCCCAGACCTCGCGGAGCGCGTCGCACATCTCGCCCATCGTCACGTATGCGCGGGCGGCGTCGAGGATCGGCAGCATCAGATTGCGGTCAGCCTCCGACGCGTCGGCCTTCAGCCGCGCGAGCGCGGACTCGACCGCGGCCGTGTCACGGCGTGCGCGCAGCGCCTGCACGCGCGCGACCTGCTTGCGCTCGAGCGCGGGGTCGATGCGGAGGATCTCGAGCGGCTGCTCGTCGGCCTGCACGTAGCGGTTGACGCCGACGACGATCCGCTGCTCGCGCTCCACCTCGGACTGGTAGCGGAACGACGCCTCGGCGATCTCGCGCTGAAAGAAGTTGTCCTTGATCGCGGGGATCACTCCGCCGAGCTTCGCTATCCGCTCGAAGTAGTCGTAGGCCTGACGCTCGAGCTCGTTCGTCAGCTGCTCGAGGTAGTAGGACCCGCCGAGCGGGTCGATCGTGTTGACGACGCCGGTCTCGTGCGCGATCACCTGCTGCGTGCGCAGCGCGAGCCGGACCGCGTGCTCCGTCGGCAGCGCGAGCGCCTCGTCGAACGAGTTCGTGTGCAGCGACTGCGTCCCACCGAGGACCGCCGCGAGCGCCTCGATCGCGGTGCGGATCAGGTTCACCTCCGGCTGCTGCGCGGTGAGCGAGACGCCGGCCGTCTGCGTGTGGAAGCGCATCAGCCACGAGCGCGGGCTCTTCGCGCCGTACCGGTCGCGCAGCTCGCGCGCCCAGATGCGCCGCGCCGCGCGGTACTTCGCGATCTCCTCGAAGAAGTCGAGATGCGCGTTGAAGAAAAACGACAGCCGCGGCGCGAACTCGTCGACGTCGAGTCCGCGCTCGACGCACGCGTCGACGTACGCGAATCCGTCCGCGAGAGTGAACGCGAGCTCCTGCGCCGCCGTCGATCCCGCCTCGCGAATGTGATACCCCGAGATGGACACGGGATGCATCAGCGGCATCTCGCGCGAGCACCACTCGATCATGTCGACGACGAGCCGCAGCGACGGCTCCGGCGGGAAGATCCATTCCTTCTGCGCGATGTACTCCTTGAGGATGTCCGTCTGCACGGTCCCGCGCAGCGACGCAACGGGCACGCCCTGCTCCTCGCCGACGCACGCGTAGAACGCGAGCAGCATCGCCGCCGCCGAGTTGATCGTCATCGACGTCGACACGTCACGGAGCGGGATGCCGTCGAACAGCGTCTCCATGTCGGCGAGCGAGTCGACGGCGACGCCCTCGCGCCCGACCTCGCCGAGCGCGCGCGGATGGTCCGAGTCGTAGCCCATCAGCGTCGGCATGTCGAACGCCGTCGACAGTCCCGTCTGCCCGTGCTCGAGCAGATAGCGGAAGCGCTCGTTCGTCTCCTCCGCGGTGCCGAAGCCGGCGAACTGCCGCATCGTCCACAGGCGCCCGCGGTACATCGACGGGTACACGCCGCGCGTGAACGGATACGCACCGGGGTAGCCGAGGTCGCGCTCGTAGTCGACGCCGACGTTCTCCGGCGAGTACAGCGGCTCGTTGTCGACCCCCGAGATCGTCGAGAAGACCTCGCCGGTCCGCTCCGGCGACGACTCGTACACGTCGCGCCGCCACTCCTCGACGCCGTCGAGCCCGGACTGCGGATCCTCCGTCGCCGCCACTGCGCCGATTGTACGCAGCGTCTCCGGCGACGCCTGCGCAGGCGCGACTCTCACGGTTCACTCGAGCCTTACGTGGCCGACCTGGATCGCATCGTGCGAGACGCGACGGAGTGCCCGCCGATCCCGCTCACCGCCTCGCGCCCTCCCTCTACGGGGTGATCTTTTCGTCCGACTCCGCATTTCCTACCGGTTTCCAACCCGCAAACCCTTCAGTTCCACGGGTAGAGACGTCGATCTAGGAGACTGGAGATCGCGCACACCCGTGCGCGACAGGAAATGGCGAGCTTTTCGAACGTGCGGCCCTCAGTGAAGCGCCCGGACTTGTCCGAGCGCTTTCGCATGGTCCGCGTTCCGCTCGCCATTGCGGCGCTCGCCATCGCCGCAGTACGCATCGTCTCGGCCCTCTCCGAGCTCGCCACTCCCGGGGCCGCAGTCGCGATGTGTTCGTACGACCAGAGGCGGGTGCCGGCGTGACCGCGCGTCGGCACCTGCATCTGCATCTGCTCGCGACGGCGCTGCTGTGCTGTGCGGTCGCGGGCGCCATCATGCTCGTCGGCAGCGGTCGTCACACGCCGCCGTCGTCGAGCCTTCCGAGCTGGCCGCAGTCCGATCTCCTCGTGCGCACGCCGCACGCAGGAGTGACGAAGACTGCGTCCATCACGGTCCGCTTCCGCTCCGGTCTCTCGAGGGCGAAGCGGAAGCAGCTGCTCGCCGGCTACGGCGCGGTCGAGACCGGTGCGGTCCCGGTGCTCGGCCTGCAGGTCGTCGCGGTCGTTCCGTCGAAGGCGAAGAAGCTGCTCGCACATCTGCGTGCGAGCAACGCTGTCGCAAGTGCGTCGCCCGATCAGGTCCGCGGCGTCGCCGCGACGACGACGAACTCCGCCGTTGAGAGTCAATGGGCGATGCAGCGAATCGGTTGGCAGTCGGCGTACTCGCACGTGACGGTGAAGCGGAGCGTGAGAGTTGCGGTCCTCGACACCGGCGTCGATGCGAACGTGCCCGATCTACACTCGCGTCTCGTCGGCGGGTACAGCGCGTTCGCCGGCTCGACGCCGACGACCGATCCGAACGGACACGGCACGTGGATGACGAGCGTCGCGCTCGCAGTCGATCCGCGGGCGAAGGTGATGCCGGTGCAGGTGCTCGACGCGCACGGCCTCGGAACGGACAGCGACATCATCAAGGGTCTCGTGTGGGCGGCGAATCATCATGCGAACGTCATCCTCATGAGCTTCGACGGCGCCGGCTACAGCCCCGACCTGCAGCGCGCGATCGACTACGCGTGGTCGAAGGGCGCGGTCGTCGTCGCGGCGACCGGCAACAACGCGTCGAGTGCGCCGACATATCCGGCCGGCGACGCGAAGGTCGTCGGCGTGTCGGCGACCGACGCGCTCGATCATCTCTGGTCGGGGAGCAACTACGGCGTCGACACGTTCATGGCGGCGCCGGGTGTCGACATCGTCGCGGAGGCGCCGGGCGGCGGCGCGACGACGATCACCGGTACGTCGGCGTCGGCCGCGTTCGTCGCCGGCAGTGCGGCGTTGCTGCTCGGCGTCGATCGCAAGGCGACGAACGCAAGTGTGATCGGTCGGCTTGCAGCGAGTGCGCACAAGGCAGGCACGCGCGTGCAGACCGGCAACGGTCGCCTCGACCTCGCGCGCGCTCTCGCTGCGAAGAAGACTCGCGCGATCGTTCCGACGGGAGTCGCCGGCCGTGAGTCCGGCGGTCCGTTCGACGGACCCTACGAGGCCGCCGCGAGCGCGACCGGCCTCACCCTCGTTGGCTCGGGCACGTCGGCCGCGGCCTCGACCACCCTCGCGGTCACGCTCACCGCCGCGGTGCCTGTGGGAAGCACCCTGTTCGTCCTCGCCGGCCAGAACTACAACAGCGGAACCGGAATCACCGTCACCGACAACCTCGGGACGCCCAACACGTATACGCAGGACGTCAGCCTGAACAACTCGTCCCTCCACACAACGCTCTTCCACGCGACCGTAACCCAGGCGCTCGCGGTCGGGAACATCGTCACGATCACCTACCCCAACGGCACGGGCGTGACCAAAGCGGCGACGCTGTTCTCGTACAACGGCGTTCTCACAGCGGCGAACCCGAAGGACGTGAGCGTCACCGCTCACGGGACAACGTCACCCGCCTCGGCGACAACGGGAACGACGGCCCAGGCGAACGAGCTCGTCATCGGCGGAATCACGAACGCAACGGTCGGCACCGGCAACAACAGCTGCAACGCCGTGACGCCGGCGGTCGGTACAGCCGGCACGTTCCAGATCCTGCCGGTGGACAAGATGGTGACGGCGATCGGAGCGCAGACGTGCGGCGCGACCACCGCCAACAGCGCGTGGACCGCGATCGTCGCGACGTACAAGGTCGACCAGACGCCTCCGACCCAGTCGGTCAGCGTCGTGCCGGCGACGAACGCGAACGTCCAGTACTGGAACTCGTCGAACAGCACGCTCTACTACAACCCGAGCTGGCTCGGAGGCACGTTCAACATCACCGATTCGCCTGCCGACTCTGAGTCGGGGCTCGTCGGCGACACGTTCCCCGGGCTGAACGGGACGAGCTCGGAGATCCTCGCCGACAACCCGGTCAGCTACTGGCGCCTCGACGAGACGTCCGGCACGACGGCGACCGACCAGAAGGGCGTCCAGAACGGCACGTACACCGGCGGCTACACGCTCGGGGTCGCGGGCGCGCTCACGGGCGACCCCGACAAGGCGGTCACGCTCAACGGGACGACCGGGTACGTCAACGTCGGCAACCCGGCGGCACTGCAGCTCGCCAACGGCACGACTGAGGCCTGGTTCAAGCTGAACGGCCTCACGGCGACCTACCAGAACATCCTGCAGAAGCAGAACGCCTACTCGATGATGGTCAACAGCGCGGGCGTCCTCGGCGAGTGGGATCCCGGCTCCAGCACCTTCAAGAGCACGGGCATCAACGTCAACGACGGAAAGTGGCACCAGATCGACGTGACCTTCCAGAGCGGCGTCGCGAACGGCTCGAAGTTCTATCTCGACGGCAACCTTGTGATGACGTTCACGTACACGCAGACGAATCAGACCGGAACCCTGCAGCTCGGCGCCAACGGGGCCGGAGCCGAGTTCTTGAACGGGTCGCTCGACGAGGTCTCGATCTACAGCACGGTGCTCACGCAGGCGCGGATCCTGGCCCACTACTACAGCGCGCAGACCGTGCCGCCGGCGCCGACCGGGTTCACCGGGGCGGGCACGACGGTGACGGCCACACCGTGGCAATCGCTGACGCACACGTTCACGACCGCGAACACGACGGCGCCGTCGGCGGAAACGATCACGGCGGTCGACCAGGCCGGCAACGCCGCAACCTCGATCGTGAACTTCGTCCGCGACGTCACCGCCCCGACCGGCGGGCTGAGCGTCACGTTGGGGACGAACCCGTCCGTCCAGTACTTCGACTCCGGGACGAACCGTTACTACTACAACCCGTCGACGCTGGGAGGCGACTTCACGGTCACCGGCCCGGGGACGGACACCTCGGGCATCGCACAGGACGTCTTCCCCGGGATCACCGGCACGTCGGCCCAGATCCTCGCGCAGAGCCCCGTCCTCTACTGGCGGTTCACCGAGACCTCGGGCACGGCGGTCGCCGACTCCGCGACCGGCGGCCTCAACCCGGGAACGGTCACGACCGTCGCACCGGGAACGTACACGCGTAACGTCGCGGGCGCGCTCTCGGGCGACAGCAATCCGGCGATCACGTTGACGCCGAGCACCGGGCAGAGCTACGTCGTCAAGGCGAGCCCGTCGAACATCCCGAGCGGCACGGCCTCCCGCACGATCGAGGTCTGGTTCAAGACGACGACCACGACCGAGCAGGCACTCACGAGCTACGGCTGCGTGAGCGGCAGCTGCGGGATCGGCAACAACTTCGGGTTCGACGTGATGACGAGCAACTCGCTGCAGATGTGGGGCTACGGCTCGGCCGACCTCACCTTCACGACGCCGTACACGATCACGGACGGGAACTGGCACATGGGCGTGGTCGAGTACAACGGCACCGCCGTGTCGATGTACCTCGACGGCATCTACCTCGGCTCGAAGACCGACGCGCTGAACACGACCGCCCCGGGGGCACAGGGCTTCAACGTCGGCATCAACGTCCCGACCGCCGACGCGACGAACGGCGGCAAGTACTTCAACGGGTCGATCGACGAGGTCGCCGTCTACAACACGGCGCTGACCGCGGCACAGGTCGAGACGCACTACCTCGCCCGGACGAGCCTGGCGACGACC
>Ga0335081_10017595_pt1 | contig 11572 bp, 13 predicted proteins | sample Lox_Sample_35_FD_206713 | JGI IMG/M metagenome (GOLD analysis project Ga0335081, IMG submission 206713) | Soil microbial communities from Loxahatchee National Wildlife Refuge, Florida, United States - Lox_Sample_3.5 | ecosystem: Environmental > Terrestrial > Soil > Wetlands | place: USA... | reverse complement strand
GCAGATGGCCTCACTGCCCCTGACCCGACACGACTTCCACGGCGAATGGAACTACACCCTCCAACCCGAATAACGTCCATGTAATTTATGCGCAGGTCCCAAGGGGTGCGTTCGGGGATGTCTGGCGGGTCTTCGCGCGTTCCACGGAGATCGCAGGCGCGAATCAGGCTTGGGCGCGCGACTTGCCGGTGCACCTCGACGCGCTCGGGCTCGTCGACGTCGAAGCCGATGCCGAGATCCCCATGTTCCGCGGCGGCTCGCCGTTGGCACGTATGTGGAACCTCACATGGGTGCAAATCCATGAGCAACTGGTGAAACTCGGTATGTCGCCCAAGGTTATTGCGGCCGCGCAGGCCGAACTCGAGGACGAGCGGCGATGGTTCTGTGCTCCGCCGATAGTCCGGGCATGGGGCCGCGCGCCCGGATAGGCCGTCGGGTGGCTGTCGCGGGCTATCCTCAATCAAGTTGTCGAGGAGACTGCATGGGTAGGCACGTGCTGGCACGGAGTGTCGGGTTCCTAGTCGCCGATGGCCGAGGCCGATTCGGTGGAAACTCGAGGCACGCCCGAGGATCGGCCCGCGACGGCCGCCGATCTCGGGGAAGAGTTGGGAAAAGCCCGGCGCGGCAACGGTTTCACGGTGGATGACGTGGCCCCCGGCCCCATGCAACCCGGCCGCCCCGTGTCGGCGCGGGTGCGGGTGGTAGTGGCCGAGGATGATGTGTTGCTTCGCGAGGGTTTGGCCAGCCTGTTGGATCGGTCGGGTTTTGATGTGGTGGGGCTGGCCGGTGATGGTGTCGAGTTGCTGGGGTTGGTGCGTGAGCAGGCCCCGGAGTTGGTGGTGACCGATATTCGGATGCCGCCGACTCATTCCACGGAGGGTCTGGATGCGGCGCGCGTGATCCGCGAGGAGCTGCCTGAGACGGCGATCCTGGTGCTGTCGGCGCATGTTGAGGTCGAGCACGCGATGGAGTTGTTGGCCAGTGGGCGCAGTGTCGGTTATCTGCTCAAGAGTCGGGTCACTGATGTGGGCGACTTCGTGGACACGCTGGGGCGCATCGCCAAGGGCGCCTCGGTGGTGGATCCAGCGCTTGTGGCCGAGTTGGTGTCGGCGCGGCGGCGCAATGATCCACTGGCGGTACTGAGTGCGCGCGAGCGCGAGGTGTTGGCGTTGATGGCCGAGGGTCGCTCCAATGCCGGTATCGCTCATCGGATCTGGGTCACTGAGGGCACGGTGGAAAAGCATGTCCGCAGCATCTTGACCAAACTGAACCTGCCCGAGACCGGTGATGACCACCGCCGGGTGCTGGCGGTGGTCACCTTCCTAGAGGCGCACTGAAGAAGGCGGCAGGCGATCGTGCCTGTCGGCCGTCGTCAGATTTTGCGGTTCTCGGATTTGAGCATCCAGGCGGCCTTTTCCAAGTCGTCGATGATTTTGTGCAGCAGGTCGGCGCTGGAGGGGTCTGCGGTGTCGACGTCGTCGTGGACGGTGCGCAGGGTGTCGACTGTGGCGTAGATCGCGGTGGTGATCATGTCGACGGTGTCGGTGGTGGTCTGCTCGGCTGGGGGGAAGGCGGGCAGTGTGGTCGATGCCGCGACGATGTCGGATCGTCCGTCGGGAACAGCGTTGAGTGCGCGGATGCGTTCGGCGATCGTGTCGCTGGCGTCGCGCGCGATGTCGACGATTTCGTCGAGTTGCAGGTGCAGATCGCGAAAGTTGGTGCCGACCACATTCCAGTGTGCTTGTTTGCCCTGCAGGTGCAGCTCGATGAGGTCGACGAGGACCCGCTGGAGGTTCTCGGGCAGGCTCGGTGGGGCATCGAACTCCCACACGTCGTCGCTGGATCGGCGTTGTGAAGTCACCATGGGTATTCCTCTTTCGATGTCGGTTCTCAATGTCGGGTGAGGTGCTGATACGTTGTCGAGCAGCTGTTTTGGTGGCGCTCGAGTCCTGATCTGTGCTATTACCAGCATTGCTCGTACCCGAACCGATGTCGTCCCCGCTATCACCCATTCGCGGTACCCGCTGCCCGGAATCGCGCTTCACCGGTCAGCGGCAGTGCCGACCCGCGGCTACCTCCGTCGGCGGTCAATGGTGTGGCTAACCGTGGTGAGATCCCTTGGCGGCCTGAAGGATAGCCGTATCGAGAGGGACTCACGCGCGGCTGTTAGTGCGCCTGTCGGTGTGGATCGCGGCACGCTGTGATTCCTCGGGGGGAGTGAGGCGGTCAGAAATAAGCCCACGACGTCACGAACGGTAGCGGTCCCACGAGGAGATCTCCGAACGTCGTTGTCAGAGCGCCGAGAGGGCTTCGTTTGCTATGCCTTCCGCGTCGTGGGTGTCGAGTTGCAATCGGTCGTTGATTGCGACGATCCGTTCGGCTTGCTGGCTTGGGGACAATTCGGTCGAACGGTACAGCGCCCCGGCCTCTCGGGAGCCGTCATGCACCTGACGAGTCCGCTCGATACCCAGGTCCTCGTAACGGCGCAGCCGTACCGGCACGTCGCCGGCTTGTGCGTCCAGCAGCAGCACAGCGAGGGTGATCGCGCCCTCGACAGCCTGGTTGGCCCCCTGGTCTAGGTGGGGTGTCACCACGTGGGCCGCATCACCGAGCAGGGTGATGCGGCCAGTCGACCAGGTCTTCAGGGGCGCACGGTCGTAGATTCCCCACCGGAAGGCCCGGTCCATTGCCTCGATGACCTGCCGTACCTGCTTGGTCCACCCGTCGTAGGCCGCGGCAAGGGCGGTGACATCGCCCGGCGCACTCCAGGACTCCTCGACGTGCGGGGTGTTCCGGTCGGGTTGAGGTAACCGCCGGTCATCTCGTGCTTTCCACGGCAAGGGACCCGCGGGCTTTGTTCTCGGTGAGTGATTGGCACCGCTGAACCCAGGTGATGGGCTATGGCGAGGGTGAGCCCGGCCGTCAGGGTGATGATGGCCAGGATGACGATGCTTCCGACGATGACTGCGGAGTGGGTGTAGTGGGGTAGATGTGCTGGCTGAATGGCCAACAGCGCGTCCGGTTGGCTGATCATCGCGGGATCGCATTCCAACGAGTGCCGGCCCGGGTATAGCGGGGTAGTGGGCAGCGCGGTTTCGCGACTGGGAACCGCGCCATTGACGCACGCACGACGACTTGGCGCCCAGAAGCGGGTCGGCGCTGGTGGTGTGTGCATCGATTGCTCTGGGGCGCCCAGTGCTGGTTTAGGCAGCCGCGGCCAGCGTGGCCAGGATGTCGAGCAGGGCGGTGGCGAGTTCGTCGTCATCGACGGGGTCGATGGTGGCGAACCGCTCGGCAGCATGCGGCACTGACAGGGCGAGGTCCTCCAGCACGCGCGCCCCGGCGATGCGGGCGCTCTTGCGGGTGTCGTCATGGGCCCACGCCCCGCCGTAACGCCCGTGGGAGGTCCCCACCACGGCGATCGGCTTGCCGGTGATTGCCCCGTGCTGGAACGGCCGTGAGATCCAATCGATGGCGTTTTTGAGCGCTGCGGGCAGGCTGCCGTTGTATTCGGGGGTCACCAGAAGCAGCGCGTCGGCGCGCTGCACGGCGGCGCGCAGCGCCCGCGCCGGGGAGGGGACATCGCCTGGTCCGTCGAGGTCTTCGTTGTAGAACGGCACCTCGCCCAGCCCTTCGAAGATCTCAACATCGATGCCCTCGGGCGCGTATTTAACGGCGGCCTCGGCCAGCCGGCGGTTATAGGAGCCGGCGCGCAGGCTGCCGACCAAAGCCAGAATCCGAGTTGACATGGGAATCCTATCCAATTAGTTGCTTGCGCCAACAAGCATATGCTTGCGTGCGCAAACAAGCAAGTGGTAATCTTTCGGCGTGACACGCGACCAGGCGGTGCCGCCACGGACCGCCCAGGAGCACAAGGTGATTACGGCGCTACACGCGGCATTCGTGGCCATGATGCGCGAATTCGACGCCGACCTGCAGCGCGAGCACCGCCTGTCGCACACCGAATACATCGCACTGATGTGGCTGTCCGAGGCCCCCGGACACACCCTGGGACTCAGCAGCCTCGCAGCCCGCTGCCAACAGTCACTGTCGGCGATCAGCCGCACCGTCGGGCGCCTGGAAACCCAGGGTCTGGTGCGTCGCGAACAGTCGACCCGAGATGCCCGCGCCTACAACGCCGTGCTCACCAATGCCGGGCGCAAGCGCTACGAGGAGGCCACGCCCACCCACAACAGCAGCCTGCGCCGCTACCTCTTTGACCACCTCGAAGGAATCGACCTCGACGCCCTCGGCGACGCGCTGCAACGCATCACCGCCGCCGCCGACCACCGCACGACCGTTCCCCGCTAATCAGCTGACCTCGACTTGACCGCTCGGCTGGCACCCGCGGCGGCGCGGCCGGGCAACTATCACGCACTCGTGTGGCCCTTTGTGGGTCGCTTCCGTGCGGGCCGTGAAATCGCTAGGCCTCATCGACCGGCGCGAGCACGGTGACGGAGATCGGGCCGGCCAGCAGCGGACTCAATTGGGCGCGGTAGTTGAGGTAGTGCTCTGTCGTGCGGTGGTGCTCGAGGGCGGCCTGATCGTCATAGCGCTCAATCAGTACCAGGTCGCCGCCGGCCGGCACCTCGTAGAGGTTGTAGCTGCGGCATCCCGCTTCGGATCGCGTCGGGGCGACCATGCCTTCGAGGAGGACCTGCAGATCAGAGCGCTTTTCGGGCAGGGGCGCGAATCGGGCGATAACGCCTACAGGGTGAGACACGAGTAACTCCTGACGATGAGGTGACCGAGGCCACTTTGACAAATCTGTCTAGTAGACGTTTTAATACGTCTCATGACGAATGTCAACGTTCCGGTGATTACCTCGACGCCAGCGGGCCTAACTGAGGTGCGCAATCAACGGGTATCCCGGATGGCTCCAGGATGCGATGTAATACGTTTCATGACGTCTGAAACGGATTCCCCTCGATTTGACCTCACGGATGCTGACCTGCGCGTCTCCCGCGGAAGTGTGCCAGCGAGTGCCCAGCTTGCGGGACTGCTGAAAGCGCAGATCCTGGAACAGCGGCTCCCTCCGGGCAGTCGGCTGCCGACCGAACAAGAGTTGATCGCACGTTCCGGCCTTAGCAGGGTCACCGTGCGTGCTGCGGTCGGGATCCTCGAGGACGAGGGCTGGCTGGTCCGCCGCCAGGGCCTGGGGACATTCGTGGCTGAATCCGTGAAACAGGAGTTGGAGTCCGGTGTCCGGACCATCACCGAAGTCCTTATCAGCAGGGGGGTGACGCCCCGCGTCGAGGTGTTGTCCCATGACGTCGTCCCAGCGCCGGACCGGGTGGGCGCCATTCTGGGGCGTTCGGAAGTGCTGCGGATCCAGCGGCGCTACACCGAGAACGGTCAGCCGATGGTGATCGTCACCGCGTACCTGCCGGCAGATCTGCCCGACGACGCCGTCGAGCCGCTGCTGTCGGCAGAGCCGGCGACAGAGACGACGTACACGATGTGGGAACAACGACTCGGCGTGCGCATTGGCTCGGCCACCCACGAGATTCACGCCGCGGGCGCCTCCCCGGAAATCGCTGCAGCACTGGGGTTGTCGGAAGGCGCACCCGTTCTGGTGTTGCGGCGCACCAGTTACACCGACAAGGACAAGCCGCTGGAGGTCGTGGTCTTCCACCACCGTCCCGAGCGATACGAATTCTCCGTCACCCTGCCTCGGACGATGCCCGGGCCGCAGGCCGGTATGACCGAAAGGTAGACAGTCCGATGCCCGAACACAACGACGACCAGTCCCAACACGATGGCCCGCATTTCGGGTTGATTCTTGCGCTGGTGACACACGGATTGGCGATCAGCGAATATCCCGAGATGGTCCGGGTAGCCAATATCGCCGAAAGCTACGGCTTCAGTTCCGTGTGGTTATGCGATCACTTCCTGACATTGAGTCCCGACGACTACGCCAAGGACGCCGGGATTGGCGGCGATGGTCAGCGCCAAGAGGGAACGCGGCCGGCGACGACGCCTTTACTTGAGGCATGGACAGCGCTGAGCGCGCTGGCCCGCGACACGACAAATATCCGTCTCGGGACCAGCGTGCTGTGTAACTCCTACCGTCATCCGTCGGTCCTGGCCAAGATGGCGGCGACGTTGGATGTCATCTCCGAGGGGCGACTCGAGCTCGGACTTGGCGCTGGCTGGTTCCAGCGCGAATTTGAAGCGTACGGAATCCCGTTCTTGCCTGTGGGTGATCGGGTCTCCGCTTTCGGTGAGGCGCTGGAGGTGATCGAGGCGATCTGGACGCAGCCCAATCCGGTGTATTCGGGTCGGTTCTACACGCTTGACGGAGCGGTCTGCGACCCACCGCCCGTGCAGAAGCCACATCCACCGCTGTGGGTCGGAGGCGAAGGCGACCGGGTGCACCGGATTGCCGCCCGCTCTGCACAGGGGATCAACATCCGGTTTTGGTCGCCCGAGAAAGTGAAGCAGCGCAAAGATTTCCTTGCGCGGGCGTGCGCCTCGGTTGAACGCGACCCCTCGACACTACGATTTTCGCTGACCGCATTGCTCGCACCGACGCATTCCGCCGAACAGGAAGCCCAGATCAGAGCGGAGTTCTCGGCGATTCCGGACTTGGGTCTGATCGTCGGCCCCGCGGATAAGTGCATTGAGCAGATCAATGAATATTACGAATCCGGAGTGGACACATTCCTGTTCACGATTCCCCGGGTTGCGCAATCGGAGCTTATCCATACCGCCGGCCAAGAGGTTCTTACGTCATTCCGGGGAGCTACTATTCGAAGGTGATTAATCGCTCTCTCTATTTCAACTAGTTAGTCCAAAAAGTAAGGAATAGTTCCATGAAGCATGCCAAAAACAGCTTGACAGATAATGCCGATTCCTATCTGGAATCTACCGAATACCTCGACGCAGACCACCCATTAGTGGCCGCACTCGCGGAGAAACTCACCCACGGCGCCGAGTCCGATGTGGAACGGATCCGGGCGATTTACCTCTACGTCCGCGATCTTCCGTACGACATCCTCGAATCCTTCCGTTATCTGGCGGCCGGCGAGCGCTCTGCCAGTGCCGTCCTCGAGCATGGCGTCGCCTTCTGCATGGGTAAGGCCAGCTCATTCGTGGCGTTGTCGCGGGCAGCGGGCGTGCCCGCGCGCATCGCGTTCCAGACGCTCTGCTCGCCGGAAAAGGAGTTCCTCTCACCGGAAGTTCGGGCACTCTGGGGCGGCAAACGCGGGCGGCCGCTGACTTGGCACTCGCTGGGGGAAGCCTTCCTCAACGGCCGCTGGGTCAAGCTCGACGCAACCATCGAGGCGCCGACGGCAGCACGGCTCGGCAAGCCCTACACGCAGGAATTCGACGGAATCACCGACATCCCTACCGTCGAAGGTCCTATTTTGCGCGAGAACGGCAGTTATGCGGATTATCCGCCAGAGGTTGCGCACTGGTATGAGGTCGTTGCAATCGCAGTTCTGAACGGGCTCGATTCAGTGGCAAACCGTACACGTGTTGCTGAAGATGACGACCTCTGGGCCGGTCCGGCACTCGATGAAGTGCGACGTCACGCAGTACGTTGAACCGCTGTTTTTCGTGTCCTGATTGCAAGAATCCACTTCCTGCCCGAAAACATTTCACTGCCACACATAAAGGACCTCAAAGGAGGACTCCATGTCAGCGTCACAAATAGTTTCGATTAACCCCGCCACCGAAGAAATCAATGCCACCTTCGAACCAAGCTCGGCCCCGAACGTCGACCGTGCCCTGGAGCGTGCGGCGGCCGCCGCGCAGACGTGGCGGGCAATTCCAGTGAGCGAGCGGGCGAAAAGCCTGTTTGCCATGGCGGACACGCTGCGCGCCAACCGGGAGCGACTTGCCCGGCACATCACCCAAGAGATGGGCAAACCGCTGCTGGAAGCGCAGGCCGAAGTCGATAAAAGCGCGTGGTGCTGCGAGTTCTACGCCGAGCACGGGCCGGCGATGCTCGCCGACCAGCCGGTGCCCACCTCGGCCAAGCGGTCCTACGTGTCCTACGAGCCCCTGGGGCTGGTGCTGGCGGTCATGCCCTGGAACTTCCCACTGTGGCAGGTGTTGCGGTTTGCTCCACCGACACTTCTGGCCGGCAACGGGATCGTGCTCAAACACGCACCCAACGTTCCGCAATGCGCCCTCGACATCGCCGACATCATCGACGAGGTGTGCCCGCCCGGGCTGTTCACCACCCTGCTCGTGGGCGCAGAACAGGTCGGCGACCTCCTCGCCGACGACCGCATCCAAGCGGTCACGCTGACGGCGTCGACCGAAGTCGGGCAGCAGGTGGCCGCTACCGCGGCCCGTCATCTCAAACGACAAGTGCTCGAACTCGGCGGATCTGATCCGTTCATCGTGCTGGCGGACGCCGACGTCGCCGCCGCTGCGGCCGCCGCCGTCTCCGCGCGTAACCACAATGCCGGGCAGAGCTGTATCGCCGCCAAACGGTTCATCGTCGAGGACGCCGTCCGCGGCGAGTTCACCGAAGCGTTCGCCGCCGGCGTCGCGAAGCTCACCGTGGGCGACCCGATGCTCGAGAGCACCCGGGTGGGGCCGCTGGCCAAAGCGAGCATCAGGCAGTCGCTGATCAGCCAGGTTGAGCGCAGTGTGTCGGCCGGCGCGCGGTTGGTCACCGGGGGGACCCCGCTGGAAGGTCGCGGGTACTTCTACCAGCCCGCGGTGCTTGACGAGGTGACCCCCGAGATGGCGGTCAGCGCCGAAGAGACGTTCGGGCCCGTCGCCGCGATCATTTCCGTCCCAGACGCCAGTAGTGCGGTCGCGGCGGCCAATGCGACGGAATTCGGCCTCGGGGCGAGCTTGTGGACCTCGGATCTGGAGCGTGCAGCCACGTTGATTCCCCAGCTCGGCGCCGGTGCGGTGTTCGTCAACGACATCGTGACTTCCGACCCCCGGATGCCCTTTGGCGGCATCAAGCACAGTGGCTACGGCCGCGAGCTCGGCACCTTCGGCCCGCGGGAGTTCACCAACGTCAAATCGGTGTGGATCGGCCCTTCGCGCGACGCGCGGGCACCCCACTTATCGGAATAGCACCAATTAACCAAGGACAAATGACCAATGAAAATCATGCCAGTGTCGGAAATCAAACAACTCGTCACGAACGAGCTTTACATCGACGGGCAGTTTCAGCTGGGCTCCGGCACAAATGCGATCTCGGTGACGAACCCCTTCGACAACGAAGAGATCTGCCGGGTAGCGCCCGCCAGCGAGGCGCAAGTCCAGGATGCGATCGGGGCGGCAGCGACGGCCTTTAAAGCACCAACGTGGCAGTCATTCACGGGCCGCGATCGTGGAACGCTCCTGTATCGACTTGCCGAACTGCTGCGCCGCGACCTCGAAATCTTCGCAACCCTGGAAGCCGTCGACACCGGGATTCCCATCCGTGAGACCAGGATGGAGGTCGCCACCTCGGCGCGGCACTTGGAATACTATGCCGGCTTTGCCGACAAGATCGAGGGCAGCTACCAAGACCTTGGGGCACGGTTCAACTACGTCCGGCGGGAGCCGTATGGAGTCATCGGCCAGATCGTTCCGTGGAACACGCCGCTCAAGCTGATGGCGCGCGGCTTCGCCGCTGCTATCGCCTGCGGAAACACCATGGTGGTCAAACCCTCCGTCGTGGCTCCCCTGAGCGTTTTGCGATTCGCGAAGACGGTGCACGAAGCCGGATTCCCGCCGGGCTCCGTCAACGTCATCACCGGCAGCGGCCGAACGGTCGGCAAAGCGATCGTCGAGCATCCCCAAGTCCGCAAGGTCATCTTCACCGGCGGAACGGAAGGGGGGCACGAAATTCTTCAACAGGCGGTGCGCACGGTGACGCCGGCCGTGCTCGAGCTTGGCGGCAAAGGACCCATCATCGTTTGCGAAGACGTCGATTGGGACGAAGCCATCGACGGCGTCCTGACACAAGCGTTCGCGCGCAAGGCGGAGGTGTGCTTTGCCGGCACCCGCCTGTTTGTGCCCGCCAGTATGCATGACAAATTTGTCGCGGACCTTGCCGCGAAGGCAGCTAAAATCCCGATGGGGAATCCGTTGGACGATCACACCCAACTCGGACCGCTGATGACTCCGGACCGCCTGACCGAAATCCTTGAGAAAGTTGACAAGGCGCGGGCGGATGGCGCGAATATCTACTGCGGTGGAGACAAGGCCCGACAGCCGGGCCTCGAGAAAGGGAATTTCCTTCCGCCGACCATACTGACGGACGTGACGCCGCGGATGTCGGTGGCGCGCGACGAATTGTTCGGTCCTGTCCTCTGCGTAACGGCGTACCGTGAGGTCGCTGATGCCGTGGCGATGGCGAACGATTCCGACTATGGGCTGGCGAGCTACGTCTGGTCGAACGATATTCGGAAAAGCACGAAAATCGCCAACGCCTTGGAATCGGGCAACGTCTTCATCAACTCATATGGCTATCAGTCCGAGATTCCGTTCGGCGGCTACAAGATGAGCGGAATCGGTCGCGAGCACGGCCCTGAAGCCATCCATGAATACACCCAAGCCAAAAGCATCACCGTCGATCTCGAACGATTCAAATCCCGCTTCGACGTATGACCAGGCTTTCGGTAAGGGAGCCTTTGGTATCACAGCAAGGACGAGCTGCGCGTGAAAATTTGCGACTTTGGTGCCGGTGCCATCGGCGGCTATGTCGCTGCGCAGCTACGGCACGCGGGCAACGATGTCAGCGTGGTGGCCAGGTGCTCCAACTCGCCCAATTCTCGTAGTGCGATACAACTTGACCAATTGAAGCACATTGGTGTAAACCATGACGCCGCCTAAAAAGCGGAAGGTTGGCGGTTCGATTCCGCTCTGTCGCTCGCACCCGGACCGCATTCTGGCCGCCAACAGTCGAGCGCGTTAAGGCTCCGTGCCTCTGCGTTCGTCGATGACGAAGAGAATGAGGGTGACAGCCAGCAGGCCAGCGGGCACCCAGAAACGAGCGGTTCCCGACGACGACCTGTCGCGGGTACGCGAGGGCATCCGCGCCTTCCTGATCGCCTCGGCCCGTCGCCCCGAACTCGTCAGGTTGATGAACCAAGAAGGCCTGCATTCGACCCGCCGCCTGGACTACATCATGACGTCGTTCACGCTGCCGACGCTAACTCCACTATGGCAGGCCCTCAACCGGCTCGCCGACGCCGGCATCCTCCGACACGTGCCTGCCCGAACGCTGCTATTCCTCATCGCCCATGGAGCCGCCGCACCATTCACCCTCGGCCCACTCTCGGATCGATTCAACCCCGTCGACGGCCCCCTAGGTGGCTGGTGTTTTACACGGCTAACGATCTTCCACCTCCAAATATCGCGATTTCCGGGAGGGTGATTTGGTCGGCAGGTCGCCGAGAGTCGCTCAGCGTCCGTTCTGGCGGTGCCGGTTTTGGCCGATTTCGCCGTGGCGCATGAAAGTGCGCATTCGACACCAGCCACCCAGTGAGGCCAGCCTCGGACCGCCGAGGTGGGTGGCCGGGTTGTGTGCGTTCGTTGCGGTTGGCCTCTGGTTGAGAAGCGGTCCGAGCCTGCCTTCACGCTCCCTCCCGGCGCCGCCGCCAGGCTG
>Ga0335081_10017594_pt1 | contig 11573 bp, 7 predicted proteins | sample Lox_Sample_35_FD_206713 | JGI IMG/M metagenome (GOLD analysis project Ga0335081, IMG submission 206713) | Soil microbial communities from Loxahatchee National Wildlife Refuge, Florida, United States - Lox_Sample_3.5 | ecosystem: Environmental > Terrestrial > Soil > Wetlands | place: USA: Florida... | reverse complement strand
CCTGACGCTCGGCGTGGAGGCGCGTGCAAAAATCCACGTTGCGCGCGACGTCGACGGATCGGTGCGCACCGACCCCGGTCTCGTGCGACACCTGCTCACCAACCTGGTCGCGAACGCGGTTGACGCCATGCCGAATGGTGGGCGGCTTGAGGTGAAGGCGCGACAGGAGGGCCGCGAAGTGGTTTTGCGCGTCGCCGACAACGGCACCGGCATACCCGCCGAGGTGAAGCGCCACATTTTCGAGGCGTTTTACACGACGAAGCCCACTGGAAAAGGTACCGGGCTCGGCCTCGCCATCTGCAAGGAAATTGCGCGCGCGTTGAAAGGTCGCATCGACGTTGAAAGCGAGCCGGGAAAAGGTTCAGCCTTCACTGTCCGGTTTCCGGTGGCCGACGCGCACGCCGTGTGAGTCCAGTCACTGATCTCGTGTCGAAAAAGCCGCAAGAGGATCTGCGGTGTGCTATGCAGCGCGAGTCATTCGGACTGCTGAAAACACGACCTTGAGAGGGGGTTCCAAAAGATGAAGCGCATCGTGAATCGCCTGGCTTTGGCCGGGCTCGTAACCGTCGCAGCCTGCTCCGGAGGCACGACGATCACCAGCAACCAGCCTAGCGAAAGCATCAACCTGACCGGCACGCTGCAGGGCATCGTCGCCGACGCAGTCACCGGGAAGCGCGTGGGCGGCGATCTCAAGCTCTACCTGATCCAGGGCTCCACCGTCCGCGGTCCGTCGCGGCTGATCACCGGCGCCACCGATCCGCTGATGGGCGAGTACGCTTTCACCGGCGTGCCCGTGACGTTGCAGGCGAGCGACGCGACCTGGAAGGTCGTCGCCATCGCCTCCAACTACGAGAGGTTCGAGTCGGAGTTCACCTTCACGGCGAACTCGACGGGCGAAAGCGGCTTCCCGCAGAACTACATCGACACCGTGTTCAACAAGATCGGCAACATCTTCCTTTTCCCCGTCGGCACGGTCGCGCCTGACTACGCCTTCAACGTCTTCTACAACGGCAAGCCGGTGGCGAACGCCACCGTCGAGCTCGATCCGGACGTCGCCGCCAACCAGGCGAAGTTCACCACCACCGGCTCGAGCGATCAGCTGTTCGCCAACACGGGGTACGTGCCTTCGATCACCGGCACCACCGACGCCAACGGCCACGTCGTCATCGCCGGCTCGGGCCTGGTGCTCGGCGGGCACTACGCCGTCTCGGTGCTCCCGCTCACCTTCACCGACTCGGGCGGCAGCAAGGTTCCGCTCGCGCTCACCGCCGGGAACCCGATCGTGGTGGGCTTCGCCAGCGGCTCCGCGAACAACGACACGAACCAGACCATCAACATGAGCGACCTGGTGAACACCGGCACGACCAGCGGCGTCCCGCTGTTCCTCGCCAGCGTCTCGAACCCGGCGCCGAACGAGCAGCTGTTCGCCGACGGCAAGCTGACGGTGGTGTTCAACGCGGCGGTCTCGCTGATCAACCCGAACTGCTTCGACGCCGCGCTGACCGTGGGCGCCAAGGCCGACCTGTCCGGCCCCGGCACGGGCGTGCTCTCCACCACGCAGCCGGTCAACGCCGCGCTCTCGAGCGACGGCCTGACGCTGACGCTGGCGCCGAACTTCAGCACTGCTCCCACCGGGTTCCCGAGCGCGACCACCGACCGCGGTGTGGCCGTCACCTACGCGGTTGGCCCGCCGGGCGGATCGACCACCTGCGGTGGCCAGGGCGGCGCGGTCGTCCCGAAGGATTACCCGGCGCTGTCGGTCAACATCTTCACCCTGCATACGCAGGAAAGCGCGACGGTATTGAGCGGCCTCGTCCACATCTCGGGTCCGTGAAAGGGAGGCGCACTTGAATCGCACCAGCGCAATCCTGATCGCGGCATTGTTCGCCTCGCCTGCGTTCGCGCAGTGGGGGTCGGCTCCGCCGGCCAGCAAGCCGGCGCCGGCCCCCGCTGCTGCGCCGGCGCCTGCGGCGACTCCGGCGCCTGAGCCTGCTCCGGCGCCGACGCCTCCGCCCCGCCGCCGAGCCGTCGTCGAGGACGACGGCTCGGGCTTCACTTTCGGCGTCCGTGGCGCATGGGCGTTCCCTCACGGTGACTTGAACGGTGACAACACGAACGGCGGCCTCGGCGACCAGGTCGCCGGGCAGCTCCCGATCTGGCTGGAAGCCGGTTGGCGGTTCAGCAAGAACGTCTACGCCGGCCTCTACTACCAGTACGCGTTTGGCTTCTCGAACAACTGCATCGCCGGCGGCGACTGCGGGTCGCACGGGATGCGGTTCGGTATCGAGGGCATCTACAACGTCGCGCCCGACTCGATGATCCAGCCGTGGGTGGGACTCGGCGTCGGCTACGAGACGATGAGCGTCACCTTCAACGGCGCGGACTCCTCGTACAAGGGGCTCGAGTTGGTGAACATCCAGCTCGGCGCCGACTTCGCGGCCAGCAAGCAGTTCAGCATCGGCCCGTTCGTCAGCTACTCGCTGTTCGGGAAGTTCACCTCCCAGGACCAGAACGGCGTCTCGAACGACATCAGCGCCGGCCACAACTGGCTGCAGCTGGGGCTCAAGGCCACCGTCAAGCTGTAGGTTGCAATTCGTTTCGAGTGGACGCCCCGCTTCGGATTCCCGGAGCGGGGCGTTCCATTTGCGGCTAGATTCAGCGGTGCATGTCGGACCCTGCGCGCATCCTGGTGGTGGACGACGACGCGGCCTCGCGCTCCTTGATGGAACAGATCCTCGCCGAGGACGGCCACGCGGTGACCGCCTGCTCCGACGGCGCGGAGGCGATCAAGCGGCTCGACGGCGACGGCGAGTTCGACGCGGTCGTCAGCGACATCCGCATGGTCGACACCGACGGGCTCGAGGTGCTCGACTTCGTCCGCCAGCGCGCGCCGGAGACGCCGGTCCTGCTGGTGACTGCGTTCGGCAACGTCGACGGCGCGGTCGACGCCATCCGCCGCGGCGCGTACGACTACATCTCCAAGCCGTACGACGTGAACGCGATCAAGCTGGTGGTCGATCGCGCCCTGCGGCACCGGCGGCTGTCGGCAGAGAACCGGCGGCTCAAGCGCGAGATCCGCGAGAAGTACGCGCTCGCCAACGTGGTCGGCCGCAGCGAAGGCATGCTGCAGGTCTACAAGACGGCCGCGCGGGTCGCGTCGACGGAAGCCACCGTGCTGGTCGTCGGCGAGAGCGGCACCGGCAAGGAGCTGGTGGCGCGCGCCATCCACTCGGCGAGCGCGCGCAGCGCCGGCCCGTTCATCGCGGTCGACTGCGGCGCCATCGCCGAGGGCGTGCTCGAGAGCGAGCTGTTCGGCCACGCGCGCGGCAGCTTCACCGGCGCCACCGGCGCGCGGCGTGGCCTGTTCGAGGAGGCGGCGGGCGGAACCATCTTTCTCGACGAGATCGGCGACATCGGCTCGCGCATCCAGGGGCAGCTCCTGCGCGTGCTGCAGGAAGGAGAGATCCGCCGCGTGGGCGAGTCTGCGCCGGTCAAGGTCGACACGCGCGTGGTGGCCGCGACGAACAAGGATCTCGCCGAGGCGGTGAAGGCGGGAAGGTTCCGCGAGGATCTTTTTTATCGACTGAACGTGGTGACGATTCGCATCCCGCCGCTGCGCGAGCGGCGCGAGGACATTCCGCTCCTGGCCGAGCACTTCGCGTCCCGGCACGCGGGCGAGCGCGGGGCCACCATCACCACCGAGGCGCGCGAGGCGCTGCTCTTGTGGGACTGGCCGGGCAACGTGCGCGAGCTGGAAAATGCGGTGGCGCGCGCGCTGGCGCTGAACCCGGGCGGGACCATCTTGCCCGAGGACCTGCCCGAGGCGGTGCGCGAACGGTGGCAGGCCGAGCGGGGCGGGGCGCCGCGGCCGCCCTCGAGCATCACGCCCCCGCCGGTCGCGACCGGAATCGACCCGCTGCTGGCCGATCACCCCACGCTCGAAGAGCTGACCCGCCGCTACGCCGAGCGCGTGCTGAAAGATCTCCAGGGCAACAAGACGCAGGCCGCCACCCGGCTCGGCATCGACAGAAAGACTTTGTCCAGGTTGCTCCGGGAAGAATAGACAGATTTGCCTAGTAGGTCTGAAACCTACATCCGGAAAATCCGCCCTTTGGGCCAATGAACATTTGGCAGGCCGAATGCATCTTATGCATGGGAACCCTGGGAGGAGCCCATGCAGCGCAAGAGCGGGCAGGAGAGGCTGAACCGGATCCAGCTCATCGGTCGCGTGCAGCTCGCGTACGAGCAGGTCAAGGACGCGATGCAGCGTTACGGCCGGAACTCGCCGGCGGTGACCCTGGCGAAGCGGCGGTTCGCGGTGCTCAACCGCGCGCTTGCGATGCTCGCGCTGGAAGAGGCCGGGCAGCCGGCGTAGCAGGAGACTTTCTGGCGGATTGAGCGCAATCCGCCGGTGTGGCAGTAGGATCGGCTTCGGCCGATCATGGTTGCCACCCTCTTTGCGCTCGCGGCCGGCATCGCGCTCGGCCAGACGACCCCCGCAGGGGCCCGCGGCGTCTTCACGCTGCCCACTCCTGCGACCACACCCGACGGTCAGATCGAGCTCGGCCTGAGCGGCGCCTACTGGCGCGGCGGCGATTTTCTCCTGCCCGACGCCACCAGCCAGCGGACGGCGACCTCGCTGGCGGCGTCGGCGGGATTCTTCGGCGGGGTGCTCGAGACGTTTGGCGCCATTTCCCTGACGTCGTCGAATCTCATTTCTGACGTTTCGCGGCGCACGCTCGTATCGGCGGGAGATGCCGACGTCGGGGTGAAGCTGCTGATTCCCGGCCAGGGGCCGTTCTCGGCGGGCGTGCTGCTGGAGCTCGACCTGCCTGCGGGCGTCGGCGGCTTCTCACTCAAGGGCGCAGGCGGGCGTGCAGGCGCAATGCTGGCGTACCGGATGCAATTCCTGCGCGCGTCGGCACTGGCCGGATATCGCTTGGATAATTCGGCGAAGCTGATGGTTGGCCAGCCCGCGACTTTCTCGGCGTGGGCGCTGTCGATCTCGAGCTACGATGTGGCGTACGGCGGAGCGGCGGTGGAAGGCAGCTTCGTCGACTGGCTCACGCTCGCGATCGAGCTGGTGGCTGAATCGCCGGTGGCGCGCTCGATTGCGCTGCCCGAGGGACAGCGGCCGCTGCGGGCGCGCGCGGCGGTCGGTCTCGAGCAGGTGCACACCGGGCTGCCGGGCGTGACGCTGTCGGCGGCATTGCAGCTGTCGCTCTCGCGCGACGGGCGCATCAGCGATCGGCAGATTCCCGTCGAAGGATTCGCGCCCGACCCGCCGTGGACGGTGCTCGCCGGCCTGTCGTGGCAGTTCGAGCGGCCGGCGCCGCGGCGCGAGGTGCAGTGGCACGAGCCGCTGGCGCAGCTGCCGCCGCCCGCGCCCCCGCAGCCCGCGCTGGCGCAGAAGAAGCCGAAGGGCGCGCTGCGGGTGACGGTGCTCGACGCGAAGTCGGCGCTGCCGCTCGCCGGCGCGTGGGTGAGCTTCATCGAAGGGAGCGAGATCGGCGGCACAACCGGGCCCGACGGGAAGGTGCGGGTCGAGTCGGAGCCCGGCAGCGCGACCATGGCGGTGGCGCGGGACGGGTACGAGCTATTGACCCAGCCGGTGACGGTGGCGTCCGGCGAGGAGCGGCAGCTCACCGTGCTGATGCAGCAGGTGGCGCCGGATGCGTCGGTGCGCGGGCGGCTGGTGGGCGAGGACGGCCTGCCGCTGCGCGCGGCGGTGGTGCTCTCGGTGCCGGGCACGCCGCCGGCGCTGCCGGCCGAGCCGCAGGTCTTCGAGGGCGCGTTCGACCTGGCCGTGCAGCACGGCTCGTACGAGCTGAACGCCATCGCGCCCGGGTATCGATGTACGCCGATTCAAGTCGAGCTGCGGCCGGGCGAGACCTCGACGCGCGATCTCCAGCTGCGGCGCATCGCCGGCGAGTCGCGCGTGCGCGCGTCGGCGCACGGGCTGGAGATCGCGGTGCCGATCGGGTTCGCCAAGGGCCTGCCCGGGATCGATCCGTCGGCCCACGCGGCCATGCTCGAGGTGCTGCAGGCGCTCAAGGGCGAGAGGCGCGCGCTCGAGGTGGTGGCGCGCGTTGCGCCGGGCGAGCTGGCCGACGAGGCCGCCGCGCTGCGGCTGTCGGAGGCGCGCGCGCAGGCGGTGATCGAGTTTCTGAAGCTGCGCGGCGTCCGCGCCGGGCAGCTGACGTCGCACGGCGCGGGCCGCGCGCGCGAGGGCCAGCCGCTGCTCGAGTTCCGCGTGACGCCGCAGGGTCCGAGGGCAGAGAATGAGACGCACACCGGGGTGGAGGTCACCAGTGATCGGTAGACTGTCGGCGGTGGTCCTCGCCTGCGCCTGCGCCAAGAGCGTGCCGGCGGGCCTCGGCATCGGCGAGCCGTGCATCACCAACGGTGACTGCGCCGCGGGGTTCATCTGCACCGCGGGCCGCTGCGCGCTGCCCGCGAACCTCGGCGGCTGCCAGCCGAACGCGCTCCGCTGCAACGGGCCCGACGTCGAGCAGTGCGGCAGCGACGGCCTCGGATACGCGCTCGTCACCACCTGTGCCACCGGCTGCACCGCCGGCGCGTGCAGACCACAACTCTGCACGCCCAACGCGGCCCGCTGCGAGGGCGACGCGGCCGAGGCGTGCACGCCATCCGGTGACGGCTGGGCCCTGGTGCAGGAGTGCGCGACGCATTGCGACCCGGACACCGGCCACTGCCGCACGCCGGCCTGCGCGCCGTTCACCGCGCGCTGCTCGCCGGGCGGCGCGAACAGCATCGAGGTGTGCGACGCGTACGGCTCGGGCTATGTGGTCACCCAGTGCGGCGCGAGCGAGATCTGCAACAACGGCATCTGCATCTCGAGCAGCGCGGGCTGCGCGGTGGGCGACCTGCGCTGCAACGGCGCCGACGCGCAGGTGTGCGTGGCGGGCGCGGCGGCCGGCACCACGCAGTGGCAGACGCGCGAGACCTGCGTATCGGCGTGCAACGGCGGCGTGTGTGACTCGGCGGGCGGCTGCGCGTCGATGGCGCTGCACGCGGCGGTGGCCGTGGCGCCGGGCGACGGCGTCAGCAGCGTGCTGTTCTATTCGGATCCGATCGCGTCCGCGTCCGGCCTGCCGCTGCGCGACGGCGAGGAGTTCACCGTTTCGGTGACGACTGCCGGCGCGACCGCGGATGCGGCGGTGGCCTCGGCCGACGCCGACGCGAGCCTTCCCGGCGTGCAGGTGAAGTCGGCGGGCGGGGTGGTGCGCTTCGTGGTCACCGCGCCTTCGACCGGAACGGGCGACGCGCTGGTGAACGCGCAGGCGCGGCTGGCGAGCGGGCCGTCGTGCGGCGCCAGCGCGCAGCTGACGTTCAGCGCCGGCGCGAGCGCGGGAGTGGTGGTGGCTCAGGATTTCAGCGCCGGCGCATCGGCGGTCCCGGGCGGCGCCGACTGGAACACGCAAGAGCAGGCGCTGCTCGCCACTTTCCCGTACGCCGCGGGCGACGGACGCGACGGCGCGCTCAGCGTGCCCGGCTCGGCCACCACCGATCTCAGCGCAGGCCCGGCGCCCTCGTACCAGGTGGTGCAGCTGGGTCCGACGTCGGCGCGGGTGAACTCGGCCGGCGTCGCGCTCTCCGGCGGCGACGAGGTCATCCTCTGGGACGCCGAGGGCAGCGCCAGCGGCAGCGGCAACGCCGGCGCGTACGAACTGCTCACCGTCGCGTCCGCGTCGGGTGACACGGTGACGTTCACGGCGCCCGTGCGCGGCTTTTACGGCGCGGCGGCGGACCAGGACGTGGCCTTGCAGCACGTGGTGCTGCAGCGCGTGCCGCACTTCAGCTCGCTCACCATCGCGCCCACCGGCGTGCTCACCACCGCCGCCTGGAACGGCCAGACCGGCGGCCTTTTGGCGGTCCGCGTCGCGGGGCTGGCGAAGATCCAGGGCGACATCGACATGGACGGCCGCGGTTTCCGCGGCGCGGCGAGCACCGGCGCATCCGGCGAAAACTGGACCGGCCTCTCCGGCGGCGGCGGCGGGACCTCGAGCGGCGGCGGCGCATATGGCACCGCGGGTACGGTCACGCCGGGAGTGGGCGGCGTTGCCGGACAGCCCTACGGGACGCCGAATCTCACCGTCCTGCACATGGGGTCCGCCGGCGGCTGCTTCAACGCCGGCTCCTGCTCGACGAGCGCGGGCCGCGGCGGCGGCGCCATCCTGCTCTTCGCTGGCTCGATCGCAATGCAGGCCGACGGCGACGCCCCGCAGCCGTGGCAGGGCAAGGTGCACGCCGACGGGCAAGGCGGCACGAACCTGGGCGGCGGCGCGGGCGGCTCGGTGTGGCTCGCGGCAGGCAGCGTGACGCTCGGCATCGGCACCTCCGGACGCATCAGCGCCGGCGGCGGCGGCAACGGTGGCAGCGGGCGCATCCGGCTCGACTACATGACCACCGACGTGAACGGCACCGGCAGCACCTCGACCAACTGCTCGCGCACCGCGCCCGCGTGCACGCTCGGGATCACCGCGCCGCTCTCGGCGCAGTCGCCGGTCGTGTACCAGGTGAACGACGCGCTCAAGGTCATCCACGCGGCGCGGCTCGAGCTGGCGCTGGGCGCGCCAGCGGCGGCGGTGTACCGCGTGAGCGCGTCGGAGCCGGCGGACTTCAGCGACAGCATGGCTGCAGCGGGCGATTCGGTGACGTTCACGGTCTCGCCGGGCGGGCCGATGCTGGGGAACGTTCTCCGCTGGCGAGCGGAGCTGCAGCCGCCGCCCGGCACGACGCAGCGGTTGCTCGGGCTGCAGTTCTCACTGGACGTTCACTGACCGGCGGCGCAGCAGCGCCAGCAGGCCGAGCACCGCGAGCGCGCCGAGAGCTCCCGAGGAGCAGCCGGAGCGGTGCGCGCCGTCGATGGGCGGGTTCGTCCCCCCGTCGGCCGCCGGGGGCGTGGTTCCGCCGTCGGTCGCGGGCGGCGGCTCGTCGGGCACCTCGTCGAGCGTGAAGTCGCACGAGGTCCACGGGGTCGAGAGCGTCCCATCGCCGGCGCGCGCCTGCACCGTGTAGTGCGCGTCCTCTGTCCACTTCATGGTCGAGACGTCCATCGCGGTCGTCGCGCCGGACGATTGCGCCTGCGAGACGTCGAGGAGCACCGAGCCGCTGGTGAAGTCGAGCAGCTGCAGCTCCAGCGTCACCGCCTCGCCGTCGGGGTCCTGCACGTTTCCGACGGAGATCGACGGCGGCCGCGACTTGAGCTCGCCGCCGTGGCAGCTCTGCGCGAAGGTGCCCTCGAGCGGCGGCGGCGCCGGCAGCGCGTCGGGCCGCACCGAAAACGACACGACGTTGCTGAACCCGCTCTGCGCGCCGAGCGCGTCCACTGCGTAGACGCGCGCGTAGTACGTCCCGCCCCAGGCGAGCACGGTGGCGGGAGTCCACGGCGTGGTCAGGTTGGCGAGCGTCACCGGCACCGGCGCGCCCGTCTCGACGATCTGCGCGAACGCGTCGTCGGAGGCGAGCTGGAAGACGAGCGACACCGCGTCGCCCTCGGGATCCGGATCGACGCTCGCCGAGAAGCCGGGCTGGCGCGTCATCACCTCGTCGCCGTCGAGCGGCTTCACCAGCACCGGCGCGGGCGGTGGCTCGTTGGTCACGTCGATGAGCAGGTGGCGGAAGACCGACCACGCGCTATGGGCCGAGCCGTGGACGGCGCGGACCCGCCACGAGACCTGCTCGTTCTCCGGCAGCGGCGCGGGCGTGAACACCATCTGGCCGCTCGGATCGACCGGCACGCTGCCCGACTGCGCCATCAGCGCGCCGGTGTGATCGTACAGCTCGAACTCGTAGAACAGGTTGGTCTGCGTGTCGTCGGGCACGTCCTGAATGACGAACGACGGCGTAACGGTGGCGAGGCGCGCGCCGTCGTCGGGCGCGATCTGCAGCGGCGTCGCCAGCGGCGCGATGGCGATGAGCTGCGAGATGGGCAAGCTCGTGCTGTCGACGTCGCCGGCCGAGTCGGTGACCGTGAAGGTCGCTACGTACGGGTCGACGTTGGACGCGCCCGCCGGGATGGTCCAGGTGAAGACCGCGCCCGAGCCGGTGATCGAGCCGATGGAGAATGTCGGGTCGGGCGCGTCGTTCGCGTCGACCAGCGTCGCCGAGGGGGTCAGCGAATCGCCGTCCGCGTCTTGGAACGAGAGGTTGATGGTCACCGTGCCGCCCTCGGTCCAGGCCGGCTGTGACGGCACCGAAGTCGACAGCGTGGGCCGTCGGTTGAGCAGCGTGGCGGTGAAGTCGAAGCGTCCGGTCGAGTTTCCTCCCGAGCCGCTGACGCCCGAATCGCCGAAGGCGCTCACGCGCGCGCAATACGTGCCGCCGGGCAGTTCGCCGGTGTCCTGGATCAGCGCGTCGAGGCCGCCGCCATCGTCGTCGTCGTAAGTGCGGAAGCCGGGGAGGGGGAGGCCCGGCCCGGAGAACCGCATCACCGGGTCGAACCATGGGTTGACCCGCGCGCTGCCGAGGATGGCCGCTGCGTGCGCCTCCAGCTTGAACCTGTCGCCCGGGTTCGCGGGGAAGCAGAAGCTGTCCACGTCGGCGCCGAGCGGGGCGATGATCGCCGCGTGCGAAGGGCTGTCGACGCTGGTGCGAAAGACCGCGTGCGGGGCGCGCCCCAGCGGATACACCGCGCTGATGTCGTGGTCGAGGCCGTTGTACGGGTCGGCGGTGGCCGCCGGGCTCGTGGCGAACATCTGCACGGCCGAGCCCAGGGTCACGTCCACGCCCGAGGACACTGCGACACCCGGCGTGAGCATCGTCTCGAAATCGCCCAGCAGCCGGTAGGTGAGGAACTGGTAGCCGTCGGAGCCGGAGGGAACCAGGTTGCGGAAGGAAAACTCGCCAGGATGCTCGGCATACTTACCGCTGGTATCGTTGTGATGGACCGCGGGCGTCCCGGCGAGCTCTGCGCGGACCAGCACGCCGTTGAGGAGGTTGAATGAGGGATCGACGACGATGCCGTCGATGCCGCCACCCCGGAGCACGTAGATGTCGATGCCGGTGTTGTTGAGGCTGCCGTCGAGTTGCGTGGCATCGACGAACCCGGCCAGGTCGTCGGTGGCCTCGCCGGGCGCGTACCAGCGATCGGTGTATTCGAAGGGCAGGCCGGCTCCCGGGAGCGTGTCGACGAGATAGCGTCCCGGCGCGAGCCCGCCGAACGAGTACCCCGGCGTCGTGGGAGTGGTCGGGCCAATGCTCCACGACTTCACCCGCGTGCCGTTGGCGTCGGTGACGTACACCGGCAGCCAGAGGCGGACCGTCATGCCGGAGATGGCGGAACCGCTGGCCTTGTCGATGACCACGCCCGAAATGCTCCCGGCCGCCGCGGGCAGGGAGAGGGCGAACGACAGCGCGGCGGCGGCAAGTCGCATCGAACCTTTGATCGTACTGGAAGCGTCGCGGTCACCTCAAGGAAAGTGTGAGTCCTGCGCATACGTCAACCAGCGTCAGTTGCTGGGCGAACAGCCGGCCCGCGCCGGCCTCCGCCCGAAGCTTCGCCGGGCCAACTGCCAGCTCGACGGCGAGCGACGCGTGCGCCTCGAATT
>Ga0335081_10017593_pt1 | contig 11573 bp, 9 predicted proteins | sample Lox_Sample_35_FD_206713 | JGI IMG/M metagenome (GOLD analysis project Ga0335081, IMG submission 206713) | Soil microbial communities from Loxahatchee National Wildlife Refuge, Florida, United States - Lox_Sample_3.5 | ecosystem: Environmental > Terrestrial > Soil > Wetlands | place: USA: Florida... | reverse complement strand
CAGCCCCGAAAGTGCGATGGAGGCGCAGATTGGACTCGGAGCGGACATCCTCATGCCGTTCGATGAATGCACGGAGTTTCCCGCCGAGCCGGAGCGCGTGCGGCAGTCGATGGAGATGACGTTGCGTTGGGCGGCGCGGTCGAAGGAGTACTTCGAGGGGCACAAGCATGAAGTGCCGTGGGGAAGCCATCAGCCGTCAGCTAGCAGCAGTCAGCAACTGCAGATCCCTCGCTCTTCCTCAGTAAGCAATACCGGCCTCCCGGTGATGCCGGTCGCTCGGGATGACAACTCGCCAGGCAACAAGCAGACGCAAGCGCTTTTCGGCATCGTGCAGGGAGGCATGGATCCTGCTCTGCGCAGGGAATCCGCCGAGCGGACCGTCGAGATGGATTTTCCCGGCTATGCGATCGGCGGATTAAGTGTTGGAGAAGCACGCCACGTCACGCGCGAGATCGTCGAAGCCACGTTGGAACATCTCCCCCAGGACAAGCCTCGCTACCTGATGGGAGTGGGCACGCCGGAGGAAATCGCGGAATACGCGCAGCTGGGCGTCGACATGATGGACTGCGTTTTGCCCACGCGGGCGGCGCGGCACGGGCTGCTGTTTACTTCGGAAGGGAAGGTCTCGATCAAACAGGCGCGCTACGCCCATGACGATGCGCCTTTGGACCCCAACTGCGCGTGCCGGGTTTGCCAAAGATACTCCAGGGCCTACCTGCGGCATTTGTACGCATCGAACGAAGTGCTGGCCCAAGTCCTGAATACCGTCCACAACCTGAGCTTCTACCTTGACACTATGCGGGCGGTGCGGCATTCTATTCCACTTGGGGCAAAGGCCCGTTTGCTTTCTGTTGGCAGGTCTCAACTGAAACCATAGCTTGGCACCCCCGGTTCGCCTGAAGCTAAAGGATATCCGGCCTTACAGATTTGAGAATTCCCGCAGTGAAAAGCAGAACGCTCAGGGTGCCTGTGCGCTCCGGGTCGAATTTTTAGCGCGGAAAGAGCCCGCAGGTCTTCATGGTCAACATATCGGCAATTCTGGTATGGTTCCAATCCTCAGGCGGATTGGGGTGGGTGGGCTTCGCGCCCCTCATCTTCATTTTTGCCATCTTTTATTTCCTGCTCATCATGCCGCAGCAGAAGCGCCAGAAGAAATGGCAGCAGATGCTGAGTGAGTTGAAAACCGGGGACAAGGTGGTCACCAGCGGGGGCTTGCGAGGCACGATCATTGCGCTCAAAGACGACTATCTGCATCTCCGGGTCCCGCCCGATAACCTGCGGATGGAAGTGAGCCGGGCCTCGATCGTCTCGGTGTCTACACCGGAAGATCCGGGAACGACGAAGGAGAAGTAATCAGTACCGAGTACCTGGTACCAAGTACCTGGAGACTTCCATGGAAGCGATATGTAAACGCGCTTTCGCTGCAAAGACGAAAAGCTAAAGGCTAGGAGCTGGTAGCTAGAAGCCATTTTATGAATAAGGATTTGGGCTGGAAGTTGGGACTCATCATCGCGACGTTGTTGATTTTCCTGTTCGGAATCTTCCGGATTCCCAACAGCTGGACCGGGACGGGCCTGCTGGCAGCGATGCAACAGCAGATCCACCTGGGACTCGACCTCAAGGGTGGCACGCATCTGATTCTTCAGGTGCAGGTGAATGATGCGGTCAATGCCGAGTCGGATCGCGCCATCGAGCGTCTCAAAGACGCGATGCGCAGCCGCAAGGTCAACTTCACGGACATCACCAAGCCGGATCCGGCAAACACTCCTGACCACATCGTCATCAAGGGTGTACCACCGGAGTCGAGCGGAGATTTGCGCTCGCTGATCACCGACCGCCTTCCCGAGTACGATCTGCATTCCGGCGCGGAAAATAGCTGGACGGTTTCCATGAAGCCGCAGTCGCTGGCCGCGTTGAAGAATCAGGCGGTGGCGCAGGCGATTGAGACCATCCGCAACCGGATCGATCAATTGGGCGTGAGCGAGCCCGTCATTCAGGAACACGGTCTCGGGGAATATCAGATTCTGGTGCAACTGCCGGGTGTGGACGATCCCGCGCGGGTGAAGGAGATCATGCAGTCCACCGCCATGCTGGAAGTGCGGCAGGCGATGGATAACGGACAGGCGTATCCGGACGAGCAGAGCGCGTTGCAGGCCCATGGCGGCGTTCTGCCTCCCGACAGCATGCTGATGCATGGCAAGAGCCAGGGCGGACAGGGAACGGAAGACACGGTATACATCGTTTCGCGCAGCACCGCCGTCGCCGGGCATGATCTGCGGCAGGCGAATGTGAGCCGCGATGAAAGCGGCCGCCCGGAAGTCGGCTTCCTTCTCACGGGCGAGGGTGGACGGCGCTTCTCGGTGTTCACCCGCGAGCACATCAACGACTTTCTGGCCGTCGTTCTGGACAACAAAGTGCAGGAAGTGGCCCGCATACAGTCGGAGATCAGTGATTCGGGCCGAATCACCGGCCGCTTCACCGATCAGCAGGCCAAAGACCTGGCGATGATTCTGAACTCCGGTGCTTTGCCCGCGGGCATCAAGTACGAGCAGGAAAGCACGGTCGGCCCCTCGCTGGGTACGGACTCGATTCGCGCCGGGGTACGCGCCGCCATCATCGGCATGCTGGCAGTCTTGATCTTCATGCTGGTGTATTACCGCGGAGCAGGGATCAACGCGGATGTCGCCCTGATTCTGAACCTGATCATCCTGCTCGGGTTCATGGGCTATTTCAGTGCGGTGTTGACCTTGCCCGGGATCGCCGGCGTGATCCTGACGGTCGGCATGGGCGTCGATTCGAACGTGTTGATCTTTGAGCGCATCCGCGAAGAGCTGCGCAATGGCAAGACTCCGCCTTCGGCGGTGGACCAGGGTTTCAGCCACGCCTGGATCACGATTGTGGACACGCACGTGACCACGATCGTCTCGGCGGCGATTCTGTTCCTGTTCGGAACGGGCCCGGTGAAGGGTTTCGCCGTAACCCTGACCTTCGGTCTTCTGGCCAATCTGTTCACGGCCGTGTTTGTTTCGCGGGTCATCTTTGATTATGTCCTCTCCCGCCATCAGCGGGGAGAGGCGCTCAGCATCTAGCGGCCTGGGCTGATTGGTTTTGCAGCGTCCGCGTGGCGTTGACTAGTAAGTAATAGATAAGGGGCTTTAGCCGGCGTGGAATTTTTTAGAAATCCAAACATAGATTTTCTCGGCAAAAAGTGGTATTTTCTCGCCTTTTCGCTGGTGTTCAGCGTGGCGGGCATACTCTCCATGCTGTTCTGGCATGGCGTTCCGTTGGGTGTAGACTTCCGGGGCGGCACGCTGGTCAACGTGAAGTTTTCGCACACGCCGGATGACGATGCCATCCGGGCCGCGATGGACCATGCTGGCCTGCACAATGCCCGCATTCAACGCTATGGGCAACCAGGCGACAACGAGATCCTGATCGACCTGGACGTGCAGGAGACCAGCGAGCAGGCCCTGGATCAAGGCAAGACCAAGATCATCAGTGCGCTGGAGAAAAATGCTCCGGCGGATAAGCAGGACCTGAACAACGCCAGCTCTTTGACAATCAGGGATTACCTGCTGCAGAAGGATCCGCAGCGTTTGGGCACCGACGCCAACCAGCGTTATTCGGCGGAGGCCCAGGCCATCGTGGACTATCGCGATAAGACCAGGGGCGGCGTTCTCCGCGCGCTCGACGAGCTGAAAGGTGTGGCGGACCCGGCGGCCATCGCCTCGCTGCAGGACGGATTCTATCTCTCCGATTTCGGGGTCCGAAACGTGGAAATTATCGGGCCGCAGGTGGGAAAGCAGCTTCAGGGGCAGGCATACCGCGCGATTTTGTATTCGCTGGCCGGGATGCTGGTGTATCTTTGGTTCCGCTTTGAATGGATCTACGGCGTGGCGGCTGTGGTCACGGTGTTTCACGACACCTTGATTACCGTGGGCGCGTTTTCCCTCACGAATAAGCCGATCACGCTGACCGTCATCGCGGCTATCCTGACCCTGGTGGGCTATTCGAATAACGACACCATTGTCGTTTTCGACCGTATCCGGGAGAACATCAAGCTGCTGCGGCGGGAGAGCCTGGCGAACATCGTCAATCGCAGCATTAACCAGACTCTAAGCCGGACCATCCTGACGGCGGGTTTGACCTTCCTGACGGTGCTGGCTTTGTACCTTTTTGGCGGAGAAGTGCTACACGGGTTCTCCTTCGCCCTGGTAATCGGCATCTTAATCGGGACCTATTCGTCGATCGCCATCGCGGCCCCGATTTTGGTGGCATACCAGGAATGGCGTACCACGCGCGGAAAACGGCCGGTGGCTATGCCCGCCATAGACCCGGGGAAGCGCGAGAAGATGAAGGCAAAAGTGAAAGCGTAGGGTACACAAAGTGGCGGGACTGCCCTGAAGCGGTCCGTAAAGCCATTGTTTTTGGAGAGTTAACAATTCAGCAGGTGGTCTCTCAATTGCGGCAACAGAGTCCGCCCGCGCTGGGAGCAAACGACCAGCGGGCGGTGTCTAAAGTTAAGTCGGGTCTGCTGTAGGGAGAAACCTTATGTTCGAAGACAGTCTTATCGAGTCGGGCGGAAGGCTGAGGACGAAACGTGGCGCTACCACCCTGGTTTCGTTTATTTTCCAGGTGGTCTTGATTGGCGTCCTGGTCATTATTCCCCTCGTTTTTACCGAAGCCCTGCCCAAACAACAGTTGATGACCTTCCTGGTGGCTCCGCCTCCGCCTCCGCCTCCACCTCCACCTCCGGCGGCAGTGCCGATCAAGGCGGTCAAGGTGGTCCAGACCGACATCATCAACGGTCAACTGCGCACGCCCACCAAGATTCCAGAGAAAGTACAGATGATTAAGGAAGAAGAGGCGCCACCGCCGGTGATGTCGGCGGGTGGTGTTGTGGGCGGCGTCCCCGGCGGTGTTCCCGGCGGACAGATGGGCGGCGTGATCGGCGGCATCATCAGCTCGACGCCGGTAGCTGTGCCCAAAGTTGCAACCCCACAGCGTGTCCGCGTATCGCAAGGTGTCTCCCAGGGATTGCTGATCAAGCGCGTCCAGCCGAGTTATCCACCTCTGGCGCGACAAGCACGCATCCAAGGTACTGTGATGTTACAGGCGGAAATCAGCAAGGACGGCAGCATCGAGAACCTGCGACTGATCAGCGGCCACCCGATGCTGGCGCCGGCTGCGATCGATGCCGTGCGGCAGTGGCGCTATAAGCCCTACATGCTGAACGGTGAACCGGTGGCCGTGGAAACCACGGTCATGGTGAACTTCACGTTGTCAGGCGGTTAAACCGCGCTTTTCGTCTTTGACAACGACGTGCACCAAGTTTACCCTCCCCCAACCCACCTTATTTGCCCGGTGGCCACAGGGAGCTTTCAAGATGTTGCCTGGCCGCTGGGTTGATTCTGCGAGTTTGAATTGCCGGATGCGGCAAATGCTGGGTGCAGCTGCGGCAGCGTCGGGATTTTGCAGGTTTCGGAAGCGATAGAGTAATTCGTTGAGAACCCGGAAGAGTTCTGAGGAGGAAAAAGCAACTCATGTTCGCAACATTAGCAACCCTTACCCTGTGCCATATCTCTACCCTTGCTACCTGGTTCCTGCAGGAGCAGACCACCAACTTTTCGGATCCGCTTTCGCTGTGGAAGTCGATGGGCGTCGTGGCGAAAGGCGTGGTCATCATTCTGTTCATCATGTCTGGCTGGTCGATCGGCGTCATGATTGACCGCTGGATGGCGTTCAGCGCTGCCCGCAAACAGTCTCGTGCGTTTGCGCCGGCAGTGGCGGGCGCTCTGCGCGATGGCAAGATCGACGAGGCCATCAAGGTTGCCGAACGCAATAAGAAGAGCCACCTCGCCAAGGTTGTGACGGCCGGCCTGATGGAGTTCAAGGCCCACCAGGACAGCCCGGGCGAAATCCCCGGCGAGACCATCGAAGCTTCCAAGCGCGCACTGGAGCGCACCGAAGCCATCGTTCACGCCGAACTGAAGCGCGGTCTGGGCGGACTGGCCACTATCGGCTCCACCGCTCCCTTCGTCGGACTGTTCGGCACCGTGTTCGGCATCTTGAACGCGTTCCGCGGTATTTCCGAGCAGAAGGCTACCGGTTTGGGCGCGGTCGCCGGCGGTATTTCGGAAGCTTTGGTGACCACGGCCATCGGACTGTTCGTGGCGATTCCGGCGGTCATGATGTTCAACTACCTGACCGGCCGCGTGGAAGCGTTCGACGTGGAGATGGATAACTCGTCGAGCGAACTGATCGACTACTTCCTGAAGCGTCGGGGGATGCGCCGCACCTAGAAGCTGAGGCGGGATAAGGGTCGTCCTCTTGAGTTGCTAGCCCGGCGCCGGTGCCCCCGGCGCCCCACGGCTCGAGTGGCGGCGCGAGTCTCCGATTCGCTCAGCCGTGTGTTCGCGCGCAGGAGAAACAGTCTATGGCACTCGCAAAACGGAACGAAGGCGCCAACGTCAACTCCAACATCAACGTCACCCCCATGGTGGACGTGATGCTGGTGCTGCTGATCATCTTCATGGTGATCACGCCCATGTTGCAGAAGGGCGTCAGCGTGGACTTGGCCAAGGTAAACAACCCGGAACAAATGCCGGATGCGGACAAGGAAGACGCGCTCATCGTCGCGATTATGCGGGATGGCAAAGTCTTCTTCGGCAACGACCAGATTCAGCCCGACGCGCTGACTGGCAAAGTGAAAGACCGTCTGGCCAACCGCACCGATAAGCGCGTATTTGTCCGCGCCGACGCCCGCGCCAAGTTCGGCTCGGTGGTGGAAGTGGTGGACAACGTTCGCTCGGCGGGCGTGGACCAGCTCGGTCTGCTGACCGATCAGAGGAAACAGACGGCTGGTGCGCCGCCCGCGGCAGCGCCAGGCACCGGCGGTCAATAGAGGAGATCGACTATGAGCATGGCAGTTGGAGGAAAAGGGGGCCAGAGCGCGGACATCAACGTCACGCCGCTCATCGACGTCCTTCTGGTCCTGTTGATCATCTTCATGGTGATCACGCCGTTAACGCCCAAAGGCTTGGATGCCCTGGTGCCACAACCACCGCCGCCGAACCAGCCCAAGAACAACACGCCCGATCGCACCATCGTGGTGCAGCTGATCGATCGTGGCGCCGGCACGGAGCCGGGCTTGAAGATCAATCAGGAAGACGCGACCTGGGATAACCTGCAGGGCCGGCTCACCGACATCTTCAAGACGCGCGCGGAAAAGGTGATGTTCGTCAAAGGCGACAGCAACGTTCCCTTCGCGGATGTGGCCAATGTCATTGACATCGCCCATGCTTCAGGCGTAGACAAGGTAGGTTTGATCACAGCCAAGATTGAAGCTGGTGGTTAGAGCCCTGGCTTCGTGACGGTCGCCCCTGTGGTTCCACACGCGGCCCCGGCGTTCGTCTGCGCGAACGCTGACGTGGATGGGATCTCGCGCGACTTACCACACGGCGAGCCGGCGGTGGCGACATCGCTTGTGGCGACGTGGCTGCGTGTTTCAAGAAGATAGTCTGATCAGGTAACACGGCTACGTGTCATAGACGTCGGGATGCATTTCGCGCAGTCGGGCAAGGGAGACATCTAAGGCAATGAAAAATAGCTTACGTGTAGTGACGCTGGTGGCCATCGCTCTGGCGATGCTTTCCGCAACCGGCTGCAACAAGCTCAGAGCGCGCGACCAACTCAACAAGGGCGTGCAGGCATATAAAAACGCGAAGTACGAAGAGGCGATCGATCACTTCCAGCAAGCCGTATCGCTGGACCCAACCCTGCTGAACGCTCGTTTGTATCTGGCCACGGCCTTCGCCCAGCAGTACATTCCGGGCGCGGACACTCCGGACAACAACAAGATGGCGGAACAGGCCATCGATCAGTACAAAGAGGTGATGACGCGCGACCCCAAGAACATCAACAGCGTCAAGGGAATTGCCTATCTGTACCTGCAGCAGAAGAAGTTCGACCAGGCGAAGGAGTATTACCGCAAGGCCAGCGAGAACGATCCCAATGATCCCGAGCCCTATTACTCCGTGGCCGTGATCGACTGGACGCAGACCTACCAGCCCCGCATGGAAGAGCGGGCCAAGCTGGGCCTGAAGCCGGAAGAGCCGCTCAAGGACAAGAAAGTGTGCGCCAGCCTGAAAGACAAGAACTGGCCCATCATCCAGGATGGCATCGACGCGCTGAACAAGGCGCTGCAGTTGCGCCCCGACTACGATGACGCCATGGCGTACATGAATCTTCTCTTCCGTGAGAAAGCCGATGTGGAGTGCGAAGACCCCGCGGCCCGCGCGGCCGATCTGAAGACCGCCGATGACTGGGTCGACAAAACCATGGCGACCAAGAAAGCCAAGGCGGAAAAGCAGCCCGGCGCGCAGGGTATCACCATGGACCAGACCAAGTAGTATTTTCTTCCTCAGAACACAAAAGCCTCTTCGGCAGCGATGCCGGCGGGGCTTTTGCTTTTTGCGCAGAGATCATTACATCGGCCGGGCGGTTGGACTGGGCCCGTCGTTTACCCGAATCCGGCAAACCAGGATGTCACGGCCAAATTGAGCGGGCTGCGTGCATCCCACGCTCGCCCGGCTTCCGGGCCAGTCGCGATCCGAGGCGATGCCCCAGCCGGTCTGATACAGCCACACCTCGGATTCCTGGCGCAGGCGATGTTCCATCGCCATTTGCGTGAACCGGAGAGGAAAGTCTTTGGATGTGAACGACCAGCGCCGCGCGTCCGTGGTCACGACGCTATAGGGCCCGCAGGGGGCTGCGGGAAACGGATCGGGCGACGAGTTGATCAGAACCACTCTCGCATCGCATAGATAGTATCCGAGCACGAGAGCGCCCTGATAGTCGGTGAGAATCGTGGCACCCGGAGACGCCGAGCGGCGCAGCGAGTCCATGGCCTGGCGCATCAGTCTCACTTGCTGGTCTTGCGGACGAATGTAAGGACCGCCAGGCGAAGGCGAGACGTTGCTGATTGCCAGCACGGCGATCACGACGGCAGGAAGTGTCCACCTTGACCCGAAGTGCCAGGAGCCCAGGGCGAAGCTCACCGCGCTCATCACGAACAGGGCAAGAAAAGCGTTGTGCCGCGTGCCTCCGTAAGGATAAGAGCCCGACAGGGCGATGTTGATGAGCAAAGGAGCCATCAGCAGCACGCCAAGCTGCCGCGAACTCGGGCCCAGGGGAGCGGCCACCTTCGAGCGAAACAGCACCCAGATGCCCCACCCGAACAACAGCAATCCGACGGGACCGGTGGCGGGCTGTCCGAACAGGTAGCGGAACAGGCGCAGCGTGCCCCTGCCCAGGAAGAACAGCCGGCTACCATCGCCGGGATGAAAGATCGACGTGCGTAGCCAGGTGTCGGCGATGTCCTGCACCACGCCCTGCGAGCGCAGGGAAGCGATGTGCGGCACGAAAAGGTATGCGCACGTGGCGAAACAGAGCAGTTGCGTAGCGGCCCAGGTTGAGAGGAGCCCGGTCTGCCGTCGTAACCGGTAGAGCCGCGCCAGACTGTAGATGCCCAGAGCTACCGCGAACAGGAGCGCAGAATAGTGGGTGAGCAGCGCCAGGAGCAGGGACGCGCCGGACAGCACCATCTTGAGTTCGGAAGACTCGAGGATCGCGATGTCGAAAAAGTAGACGCTGGCAGAGATGAATAAGAGCAGGAGCGCGTATTGCCGCAGCTCTGCCGTGAGCACGACAAGAGAAGGCGAGAACAGCAGCAAAATGAGCGTCAGGGTTGCCACCCCGCGGTCCGCGACCCGATCGAGCCACTTAAAGCTGAGCCAGGCAAAACCTGTTCCGGCGACTGCCGAGGGCAGGCGAAGAACGAATTCGGAATGACCGAGTGACCGCCAGAAATAAAGAAAGAGAATCAGCAGAGGCGGATGCGCGGTCGTGAGACTTGCCTGGTAAGCGTGCTTCAGCGACGGCTGCACGGAAAGCCAGTAGTGCAGGGCCTCGTCGGGATTGAGGAAGGTCGTGCCGGCCAGGGCTAACCGTGCCGCGAGACCGGCGGCCAGCAAGGCGAAGAGTGCATATCCATCCGGCCAATCGGACGCTTTTCGCGGAGGCGGATCGGAGGACAGCATGGTCGATCAGAAATGTAGCACGCCTGAACAAAGTTAACGTGCGGGATTGGCGATGCTCGAATTCGGAGTATCTTGCGGGGACCTGCCGCGATCGCGAAACACCGCACCGTTTTCACTGTAGAGACGGACCTCAATCCCCGGAAAAATTGCCTGTTCGGATTGCCCGTATTCCATTCCAAATTCTTGCTTGATCCGGGCCGTTAAAGCGTCTGCTCCCTGGCCCAATCCCAACTGATTGTGGCTGAAGACGACCCAAACGCGCGAATAGCGCGACGGAACCGCGTTCAGAAACCCGTCGTCGGGATGACCATAAAAATCGCGGAACGTAATTCGTTCGTCGTGATGCGGAAAAATGACGAGCGGGCCGGGTGAATCCCAGCGATAGTATTCGTAGGGCATGCGGCCCATGCCGGTATGGAAGAGGATGGCATCGCCAGCCTGTGCGTGGTCGAGCACATAGCGGGTGGCGGAACGCCAGTCTTCGTGTTCGAGGTCGTAATCGCGCTGGTAGTAGTTGTCCAAGCCGAAAAGCGACAGGGTAACTAACAACAGCGTGCCCAAGGCAGTGAGCCATTGCGAGGGTAGGCGAGCAAGCCCCGCAGCCGCGATCAAAGCTAACGCCGGCACAAGAAAAAGAAAGTAGCGGTCCAGAAAGAGCGGACGAAGCTGGGAAACTAGGAAGACGAGCGCCAGCGGGAATGCCAGCCAAAGTAACAGGAAACGGTACGGCCAGCGATCGGAGTCGCCTGCGTGAGCAGATGCGTTTTCTATCGAGTTTCCGCCATTCCTCAGAGTACGAAAGAGAACAGAGCATCCCGCGATCACTACGGGCAGACAACTGAGAATGTAGGCCAGGAGCAAAACCCATCCGCCGTCGCCCGAGAGCCAAACGAACAATCGATAGAGATCATGGAACTGAGGACGAGGGATCCACGCCAGCGGGCCCGCTCCGGTGGCGGCGACAAATATCAAAACCGGCGCTGCCAACCCGGCGATCCAGCGCCAATTGTTGCGCAAACGTGGCAGCACGTCCCGCCGCTCATAGATGTAAAGCGAGAGCCACTCCGTGACGATCAGCAGCACAGCAAAGAAATGCGCGTAGACCGCGAGAACGCTGGCTGCGATGTGCAGGCGCCGGTTCAGCGGGGACGGATCCTGAATGCTGCGCACGAAGTACAGGACGGATAACGTGGCAAGCAGCACAAACCATGTGTAGGAGCGCGCCTCCTGCGAATAGGCCACGTGAAAGGCATTGACCGCGAGCAGGGCCGCTGCGATCAGGCCGACACGGCGGTCGAACAGCGCTCGGCCCAGGAAATACATTACCGGAATGGTGGCCACCGCCGACACCACCGAGAGGGCACGCACGTAGCTTTCGCCGTGCCCAAAATGCAGCCATCCCCTAAGCAGCAGGTAGTACAGCGACATGTTGGCTTCGCGACGCCACAGCAGCCGGGCGAAGTTGTACCAGTC
>Ga0335081_10017592_pt1 | contig 11573 bp, 10 predicted proteins | sample Lox_Sample_35_FD_206713 | JGI IMG/M metagenome (GOLD analysis project Ga0335081, IMG submission 206713) | Soil microbial communities from Loxahatchee National Wildlife Refuge, Florida, United States - Lox_Sample_3.5 | ecosystem: Environmental > Terrestrial > Soil > Wetlands | place: USA... | reverse complement strand
CTCGGCCGCGGTCTTGCCATCGCCTCGGCCCACTCGATCTGCCCTTCAAATCCAAGCGATATCGCCATGGCTCGGTAGCGGTCCCGGTCGTCTCGAGAGGAGGCTTCATCGCCGTGGGCTCGAGCCAGCAGCGCGCGCAGCCGTAGCAGTGCTATCTCGTGCAGCACGAATCCGGGGTGGGTCGGGACGGCAGCCAGCCGGTCGATCGCGACCTGCGCATCCTCGAAAGATCTCCGTCGCCGGCGCGTTGCAACTGTGCTCCCACCAATACGGAGGTGGCCAGGGCTCCAAGACAGACCGGTCCGAGTCAGGCTGACCGGTTCAATTGCCAAATGCCCGGGCAGGTGACCGGTCGAGGCGGTCCGCGCTGCCGACTACGTCCCGAAGTACTCGTGGATTTGGCGGATCGCCATCGATCCCTCGCCGACCGCGGAGGCCACCCGTTTGACCGAGCCGCTACGCACGTCTCCCGCCGCGAACACACCGGGTTGGCTGGTTTCCAGCATCCCCGGCTGGCGCTGGGTGCTGCGCCGGGCACCGTCGGCGTCCGAATACAGCGCTGCCGGACCGGTCGGCACGAAGCCGCGGTCGTCGAGTTCGATGGCGCCGGCGAGCCATGAGGTATTGGGATCCGCGCCGATGAAGACGAACAGGGCGCGGGTCTGGATCGAGTGCCGCTCGCCTGTTCGTTTGTCCTCGGTCACCACCGCGCTGAGTGCACCGTTTCCGTGCACCTCCCGGATCTCGGTGCACGACCGGACAGTCACGCGGGGGTGCCGGTTGATCTGGTCGACGAGATACCGGGACATGCTCTTGTTCAGGTCGTCGCCGCGGATCACCAGGTACACCCGGGAAACCCGCGCGGCGAGGAAGATCGCCGCCTGGCCCGCGGAGTTACCGCCCCCGACGATGACGACCGGCCCCGTGCCGCACATCAACGCTTCTTGAAAGGTGGCGGCGTAGTACACGCCGTTGCCCTCGAACGATTCGATTCCCGGGACGGCGAGCCTTCGGTACCTGGCTCCCGTTGCCAGCACCACGGCCCTGGCCACCACCGACCCACCGTCCGCGAGCGTTACCCGGTGCTGGCCGCCGCCGGATTCCAGCCGGGTGATCTCCGCGGAGACGATGATCCGCGCTCCGAACTTGCCGGCCTGCAGAACTGCCCGTTCGGCAAGGTCGGCTCCGGAGATTCCGCCGGGGAATCCAAGATAGTTCTCGATCTTCGACGACGTCCCGGCCTGCCCGCCGGTTGCGATCCGCTCCATGGCCGCCGTGGTCAGGCCGTCCGACGCGGCATACACCGCAGCGCCCAGCCCCGCCGGACCGGCGCCCACCACGACGACGTCGGATTCGTCGGGCACCGTGTCGGGTACCGGCAGTCCCACCCGGCGTGCCAGCTCGGTGTTGGTCGGGTTGCGCAGCACCTCACCGCCCCAGATCACCACCGGGGTGTCCTGGGGCGATACTCCGAACCGCTGCAGCAGCCGTTCGGCGTGCTTGTCACGTTCCAGGTCAAGCCAGCGGTGCGGCAAGCGGTTTCGCGCGGCGAACTCGCTCAACCGGGCGGTGTCCGGCGAATAGCAGGAGCCGATGATCCGGAATCCGGATCCCTCCTGAATGAGCAGCGAGCGGCGCAACAGATACGCGCGCAGGATGAGGTCACTGAGCACCGGATCGTGGGCGACCAGGGCCCGCACCCGCTCTGTCGGGACCACGAGCACTTCGCCGGGTTCCACCACTTCGGCTGTGTAGAACGCGGCTTGACCTTCGAGATCGCCCAGCTCCCCGAGGAACCGCCCGGGGCCATGTACCCGGATCACGTGCCGATTGCGCGCGTCGTCGGTAGTGGTGACGGCGACCTTGCCGGACAGAATGACGAAAAAGTAGTCGGAGCGCTCGCCCTCGCGGACCAGCGTTTCGCCCGTGTCGACGGCGCGCCGAGCGCCGCCTGCCTCGAGGGTGGCAATCTGATCGTCGGACAGTCGCGGGTACGCACCGTATACGTCGGGGGTTTCCGCCAGCGGAGTCGATGCGGGCTGGTCGGTGGCGACCTCAGACATAGTTCTCATGGACGTAGCACCACCGCCACGTCGGTCCCGGCTCCATGGACTGCACGATCGGGTGGCCCACCGTGTGCGCGTGCACCCGGGCATGCCGCATCAGGGACGAGTCGCAGCAGCCGACATGCCCGCACGTCAGGCACAGCCGCAGGTGCACCCACGGTGTGCCGAGCCGCAGACATTCCTCACAGCCGTTCGTGGGCGGCCGCACCTGGCGGATCGCCGCCACGTGTGGATCGATAACCACAGATGTCATGACCGTGCCTCCTTCGCGCTGCCGGCCGATAGCGCCTGGTCCAGCCAATTGCGCAGCGCCGCAACGGGAGCGGCACCCGCTTGCCGCGCCAGTATTTGCCCGTGGTCAAGGAGCAGCAGTGTCGGCACCGCCTGCACCGTGAACCGCTGCGAAATCGCCGGTGCCTTGTCCACGTCGACCTTGACAAGTTTGAGTTGTCCGGCGCGTTCGGTGGCGAGCTGCTCCAGCGCCGGGCTCACCATCCGGCACGGTCCGCACCAGGTCGCCCATAGGTCGACAAGCACTGGAACCGAGGACTTTTCGGCAACGGCGGCGAAGTCCCCGTCGCCGGCCGCGGCGATCCACGGCAGCCACTGGTGACAGTTGGCGCACCGGGGCTTTCCCGCGGCCGCCGCGAGTACCCGGTTGCGCTTTCCGCAGTGCGGGCATTTCACGATGTCGGTTTCCATGGCGCTTCCTCCGTCAGGCCGCCAGGGCCGGTTCCGAATAGCCCACGGCGAGTTCGCCATTCTCGACGGTGACCCGGATCTTTCCACCGCCCGCGATGTCGCCGCGCAGCAACGCCCGGCCGATCTTGGTTTCCACCTCGTGGGCGATGTAGCGGCGTAGCGGCCGCGCCCCGTACACCGGGTCGTAACCGTGTTCGGCGATCTTCCGGCGCGCCTCGACACTGATATCGAGATCAATCTGCCTTTCCGCCAACCGATCCCGCAGCTCGGCCAGCTGCAGCTCGACGATCCGCTCGATCTGCGGCATCGACAGCGGAGTGAACAACACGATGTCGTCGACCCGGTTGAGAAACTCGGGCCGGAAGTGCCCGCGCAACTCGGCCATCACCCGGTCGCGAGCGTCCGGCTTGATCTCGCCGTCCGCGGTGACGCCGTCGAGCAGGTAGTGCGAGCCGATGTTGGAGGTCATGATGACCACGGTGTTGCGAAAGTCGACCTGACGCCCCTGCGCATCGGTGAGCCGGCCATCGTCAAGCACCTGCAGCAGGGTGTTGAACACATCAGCGTGCGCCTTTTCGATCTCGTCGAACAGCACCACCGAGTAGGGCTTGCGGCGCACCGCTTCAGTGAGCTGACCACCCTCGTCGTAGCCGACGTATCCCGGTGGCGCACCGACCAGTCGGCTCACCGTGTGCCGCTCCTGGTACTCGCTCATGTCCAAACGGACCATGTTGTCCTCGCTGTCGAACAGCGCGGCGGCCAACGTTTTCGCGAGTTCGGTCTTACCAACCCCGGTGGGTCCGAGGAAGATGAACGAGCCGATCGGGCGGCGAGGATCCCGGATTCCGGAGCGGGCCCGGATCACCGCATCGGCGACCAGCTGGACCGCTTCTTCCTGGCCAATTACCCGCTTATGCAGGATCTTGTCGAGTCGCAGCAGCTTCTCGCGCTCACCCTCCTGCAGCCGCGACACCGGGATCCCCGTCCATACCGACACGATCTCGGCGATCTCGTCCTCGGTGACGACCTCGCGGAGCAACGGCCTCTCGCCCTGCTTGCCTCTCAACTGCTCCTCGGCGGCCTGCAGTTTGCGTTCCAGTTCACGCATCTGGCCGTAGCGCAGTTCCGCGGCCCGGTTGAGGTCGTAATTGCGCTCGGCTTCCTCGGCCTCCTGCCGCACCTGCTCGAGTTGCTCGCGAAGTTGCTGCACCCGCTTGATCGCCTGCCGTTCGGCGTCCCATTGCGCGTGCATGGCGTCGGCCTCAGCGCGCAGGTCGGCCAGCTCCCTGCGCAACTCTTCCAGGCGCGCCTCGCTCGCGGGATCGGATTCCTTGGCCAGCGATACTTCTTCGATCTCCAGTCGCGTCACGCGACGGGTGATCTCGTCCAATTCGGCTGGCAACGAGTCGATTTCGGTGCGCAGCCGCGCGCAAGCCTCGTCCACCAGGTCGATCGCCTTATCGGGCAGGAAGCGGTCGGTGATGTAGCGATGCGACAACGTGGCGGCGGCCACCAGGGCGGCATCCTGGATCTTCACTCCGTGGAACACCTCGAGGCGTTCCCTGAGGCCGCGCAGGATCGAAATGGTGTCCTCGACGTCAGGTTCGTCGACCAGCACGGTCTGGAACCGGCGCTCCAACGCGGCGTCCTTTTCAATGTGCTTACGGTATTCGTCGAGGGTGGTGGCGCCGATCATGTGCAACTCGCCGCGGGCCAGCATCGGCTTGAGCATGTTCCCGGCATCCAGCGACCCCTCCGTCGCGCCCGCGCCGACGACGGTGTGCAACTCGTCGACGAACAGCAGGATTCGGCCCTCGCCCGCCTTCACCTCCGAAAGGACCGCCTGCAGCCGCTCCTCGAACTCGCCGCGGTACTTCGCACCGGCCACCAGCGAACCCATGTCGAGGGAGAAGATCGTCTTATCCCGCAAGCCTTCCGGGACATCGCCGCGCACGATCCGTTGGGCCAACCCCTCGACGATCGCAGTCTTGCCCACACCGGGGTCGCCGATCAGAACCGGGTTGTTCTTGGTCTTGCGGCTCAGGATCTGAACCACCCTGCGGATCTCGGCGTCCCGGCCGATCACCGGGTCGAGCTTGCCCGACTGCGCTTCGGCGACCAGATCTCGACCGTACTTCTCCAGCGCCTCGTAGGAACCCTCGGGCGTCGCGGAAGTGACCCGCTGGTTGCCACGCACCTTGGTCAGCGCGCTCAGGAACGAATCTCGTGTCACGCCGTGGTTGGCCAAGATCCTGCCGGCGGCGGTGGATGTGCCTTCTTCGGCGAGGGCGATCACCAGATGCTCCACCGACACGTATTCGTCCTTGAGCCGCTTGGCCTCCCGCTCGGCGGCCTCCAGAACGTTCGCCAGGCGCCGGGTGACAGACACCTGACCCGGCGCGGCGCCCGGGCCGCTCACCTTCGGCCGCCGATTCAGCTCGCGTTCCAGGTCCGCGCGCAAGGCCGCGGTGTCGGCGCCCGTCTGATCCAGCAGCCGCGGTACGAGACCCTCGGGCTGGTCGATCAGCGCCATCAACAGATGTTCGCCGTCGACCTCGATATGACCCATCCGGGTCGCGATGCTCTGCGCTTCGGCCAACGCCTCCTGCGACTTCTGCGTCAGCTTGTTGATGTCCACGGTGATGTCCTCCTTCGGCGAGAAGCGGATTCCAGCTCTTCGATGCGGTCCAGCAGGTCGAGCACCAGCCCGATCGCCGCGTAGTTCAGTCCCAGACCGGTCCTCAACCGCTGGATGCGGGCGACCGTCACCAACGCGGACGGTTCGAACCAGAGATCGCCGCGGGCATCCTGCTGGCAAGCGACGAGGCCGAGCGCGACCAGCCGGCGCACCATGTCGGGATGCAACCCGCAGCGTGTTGCGAACACGTCGAGTTGAATTCCGGGCCGCCGCGCCAGGACATAGCGTGGTGCGGTCATCGTCCCCTCCTGGGGTCGAACGTGGACTCCGCCGCCAGTTGCTCGAACAACTCACGTTCCCGCGCAGTGGGTTTCGGTGGCACCACCACCTTGATTTCTGCGTAGAGGTCGCCGGCGGCACCGCGCGGGTTGGGCATGCCTTCGCCGCGCAGCCGCAACCGCCGACCGGTCGACGACCCTTGCGGCACCTTAACTTTCGCTTCGCCGCCGGGAGTTCGAATAGCGACAGTGGTCCCCAGCACCGCCTCCCACGGCGACACCGGCAGATCGACGGTGACGTCGCGTCCGTCGAGCCGGAATCGGGGATGCGGCTTGATGCGCACCCGCAGGTACAGATCTCCGGCCGGTCCATCGCCGCTACCTCGGCCGCCCTCTCCCGCCAGCCGTATCCGCTGACCGTCGATGACACCGGCGGGAATGTTGACCCCGTAGTTGCGGCCATCCAGTGAGATCTGCCGTTTGCCGCCCCGGTAAGCCTCCTCGACGGTCAGCTCCAGCACCGCTTCCTGGTCGGCGCCCGGAATCGGCCCGAATCCGCCACTGCTGCCGAACATGTCGCCGAAAAGGTCTTCGATGTTGATGCCGCCGGCGCCGCCGAAGCCCTGGCCGTAGCGCACCCGCGCGCCGGAGGGCCCTGCGCCGCGAAAGCCACCGGCACCGGCGCCCACCCGCTCTTCCCAGTCCTCGGGCACCCGGCGGAAGTCTTCGCCGAATCGGTCGTAGCGCTTGCGGGTATCGGGATCCGACAACACGTGATAGGCCTCGTTGACCTCTTTGAACCGTTCTTCGGCCGCTGGATCCTTGTTGACGTCCGGGTGATGCTTGCGGGCCAGTGTGCGGAACGCCTGCTGGATCTGATCGGCGGTCGCGTCCCGCGACACCCCGAGGACTTCGTAGTAGTCGCGGGCCACGAAGCGTCACTCCCCGCGTCGGCTGACCACCACGGCCGCCGGCCGCAGTTGCCTCGATCCTTCGCCGTAGCCCGGTCGAAGTACTTCGACAACCGTCCCGGGCGCGCTGTCCGGGTGGTCCACCACACCGACCACCTCGTGACGCTCCGGGTCAAAGGGCACCCCTGCCTCCGCATCGCGCGGATAGCCGAGCTGCTCGAGAACCTGTAGCGCTTGTTCGAGAATGCTCCGCACACCCTCGACGACCGCGTCGGACTGGTCACCAGCATGACTGATGGCCCGCTCCAGGTTGTCCACGATGGGCAGCCAGGCGCCGGCCACCCTGGACCGTTCGGTCACCCGTTCGCGGTCCAGTTCGCGCGCATATCTCTTGCGCAGGTTGTCCAGATCGGCGACCGCGCGTCGCCAACGATCCTCGAGCTTGGCCAGCTCGGCGTCCGAATCGGTTTGGGAGGCAACCGCTCCAGGCGGGCTTTCGCCAACCGCGTCGCGGTCCTCGTCGGTCTTCGAATGTTCTGTCGAACTGACCATGGCGGGCTCAGCCCCGGTCGAACTCGGCGTCGACCACGTCGTCGTCGCCAACTCGCGAGCCCCGGCCGTCGCCGGATGGTTGCCCGTTGCCGCCACCGGACGGCATGGGTTGTAGCCCGTAAAGCACTTGCTGCAGTTCGGATGTCAGCGATTGCACCCGCTCCAGCGGGGCCTCGTCCTTGACGGCTTGCCGCGCGTCGGCGATCAGCATCTCGGCGCGTGCCCGGTCATGTGGCGCCGCCGAATCGCCTAGCTCGGCGAGGCGGCGCTCGACTTGGTATGCCGCCGAGTCGAGTTCGTTGCGTGCATCGACCTGCTTGCGCAGCTGTTCGTCCTCGCGGCGGTGCGCCTCGGCCTCGGCGAGCATCCGCTCGACCTCGCTCTGATCGAGGTTCGACTGTTCGCTGATGGTGATGCTCTGCTCGGCGCCCGTGTCCTTGTCGCGTGCGGTGACATGCAGGATCCCGTTGGCATCGATGTCGAAGGTGACCTCGATCTGTGGCTCACCGCGCGGGGCCGGTCGGATGTTCTCCAGCTTGAACCTGCCGAGTACGCGATTATCCTTGGCCATCTCGCGTTCGCCTTGCAGCACAACGATATCCACGGCCGGCTGGTTGTCTGCGGCGGTGGTGAACACCTCGCTGCGCCGGGCCGGGATGGTGGTGTTGCGCTCGATGATCTTGGTCATCACGCCGCCGGCGGTCTCCACACCCAGCGAGAGCGGGGTGACATCGAGCAGCAAGACGTCGGAGACCTCGCCCTTGAGCACGCCCGCCTGGATGGAGGCGCCCAGCGCGACCACCTCATCCGGGTTGACGGTCATATTCGGGTCCTTGCCGCCGGTGAGCCGGCGGACCAGGGCCTGCACGGCGGGGATGCGGGTCGACCCGCCGACCAGGATGACCTCGTCGATGTCGTTGGCGGTCACCTTGGCGTCGTCCATCGCCTGCTTGACCGGGCCCATGCAGCGCTCCACCAGATCGTGCGTGAGTTCCTCGAACTTCGACCGATTCATGGTCATGGTGAGGTGCTTGGGGCCGTTGGCGTCGGCAGTGACAAACGGCAGGTTGACCTGCGTCTGTGTCACCGACGACAATTCCACCTTCGCCTTCTCGGCCGCCTCGAACAACCGCTGCAGCGCCTGCGGATCTTTGCGCAGATCGATGTTGTTCTCGCGCTGGAACTCGTCGGCCAGATAGTCCACGAGCCGACGGTCGAAGTCGTCGCCACCCAGATGGGAATCACCTGCCGTGGAGCGGACCTCGACCACCCCGTCACCGACATCGAGAAGGCTGACATCGAACGTGCCGCCCCCGAGGTCGAAGACCAGCACGGTCTCGTGGCCCTTCTTGTCCAGCCCGTAGGCCAATGCCGCGGCCGTGGGCTCGTTGATGATGCGCAGCACGTCCAGCCCGGCGATCCGGCCGGCATCCTTGGTGGCGTTGCGTTGGGCGTCGTTGAAATACGCCGGAACGGTGATCACCGCTTCCTTGACCCGTTCGCCGAGGAACTTGCTCGCGTCGTCGACGAGTTTGCGCAGCACCTGCGCGCTGATCTCCTCAGGCGAGTACTGCTTGCCGCGCACGTCGAACCGTGCGGCGCCACCCTCGCCCTCGACGACGTCGAAGCTGACCGCCTTGGCTTCCTCCGATATCTCGTCGAAGCGGCGGCCGATGAACCTCTTCGCCGAGTAGATGGTGCCCTTCGGGTTCATGATCGACTGCCGCCTGGCCAGTTGCCCGACCAGACGCTCGCCGTTCTCCGTGAAGGCCACCACCGAGGGGGTCGTTCGCGCCCCCTCGGCGTTGGGAATCACAATCGGCTCCCCGCCCTGCCAGGCGGCGATCACCGAGTTCGTTGTCCCGAGATCGATACCTACCGCTGTCGCCATCGTCTATTCCTTTCGGTAACCGCCGACGAGGAGTTGCAGCGCACGCCCTGTAACGCGCGTCGTAATTCGCTCCCAAACAAGGAGTCTGGCAAGCCGCAGCGGCTGTCGCGTGCTCCCGGTGAGCCGAAAATCTGGACTCTGATTCGTCCTGTCAGCACCACAGCGGAGTAGGGTCTGATTAGCGGACGCCGGGTGGGCACTTTCGGACCCGGAAAGGCGATTCCGAACGCCAACTTCGGGTATGCCGTTCCTCGTGACGCCTTACCGGCCCCCTCCGGCCACGGGTGGCTCGAGGGGAGGAGCCGAGCCTGGCCACTCCAACATGAACGATGAATCGCACAGCCCGGCACAGGGCACCCGGCCGGACGAACAGGCTTCGTCAGGGGGTCTGGTCGCGCTGTCGCGTGTCACTTTCGATGACTCCGACGTCGGCGAGATCTTCCGCGAAGCGACCGCCGCCGTCGGCGGATTCGCATCCTGCCAGGTCGAGGCGAGTTACCGGTCGGTGAACGGCGGATTCGTTCGCTTCCCACCATCCCAGCCGGCACACCCCGACATCGAACGGCACCGCGAGTCCGGCTGGGATGGCCACGTTGACACAAGAGACGGCCGGTGGGGGTGGGCGTTCCCGCTGAGTCACCGAAGCTTCGTCTACGGGTGTTTGGTGGTCAGTGCCGCCAGTGCACCGTCGAAAAATCAGATCCAGTTGCTGACCATCCTGGCCCAGCAGACCGGCGCCGCGCTGGCACATGCCGCACTGCATGACCGCGACTCCGGTGATGCGGCGAAGCTGACAAAATCGAACGCCGATCTGAAGGTAGCGAACCGTGAACTCAGCACCACGGTGACGCGGCTACAGCGGCAGACGAACGCGCACGAAGTATTGAGCGCGGCGGTGGCCGCGGGAATGGGCGAGCAAGGTATCGCGGATGCACTGAATGACCTGACGGGGCATTCGGTGGGTATCGAGGATCGGTTCGGCAACCTGCGCTGCTGGGCCGGTTCCGGACAACCCCACCCCTACCCCAAACAGCTCACGGACGAGCGCGAACTCCTGCTGCACGAGCTGGCCGCACAAACCGGTCAGGCACGAATCGGAGGGCGAGTACTCACACTTGTCCAGCCCCGGGCCGAGATCCTCGGTGTCCTCGCGTTGAACGACCCGGACGACACGGTGACCGAGGACGACTTGTTTGCCCTGCGCTATGGCAGCATCGTTTTGGCGCTGGAGCTTTCCCACCAGCGAACCGTCGCTGAGATCGAACTCAATCTGCGCCGCGATCTTGTCGACGATCTGTTGGCCGGCACCGACCGGGACGGGGCCTACGCTCGTGCCGACGCCCTGGGCCATGACCTACGACGGTCCCACCATGTGGTGGTGATGCAAAGCACCGGTCGCACCGAGAGCACGCTGCCAGTTGCCGCCGGGCGCGCGGCGACCGCGTTGCATCTGAACTATCTGCTCGGGCGTCATGCAGGTCTGGTTGTTCTGCTCACCGACGGCCGCCCGGACCCGCGGGCGTTGTACCACGCGATCAGTGAAATCCTTGGCAGCACCACCAGCGTGATCGGTATCGGCTCTCGATGCGCGGTGCCCGACGATTTTCCGCAATCCTTCATCAAAGCGCGTCGCGCGATGAACATCCGGCTGCGCTCAGTCAGTCCGGAAGGCGCCGCGGCGTTCGACGAACTTGGTTTCTATCGCCTCATCGACGCCGCCCATGGCGACGGCGAGGTCGAAAGTTTCGTGCGCGAATGGCTGGGCACACTCCTGGATTACGACGACAGCAAGAACTCCGAACTGGTGATGACCCTGAGCGATTACCTGGAGTGCGGTGGAAATTATGACGAATCCGCGGCTGCACTGCACATCCATCGCAGCACGCTGCGCTACCGGCTGACGCGCATCGCTCAGCTCACCGGCCACGACCTCCGCAAGGTCGATACCCGGTTCAACCTGCACGCCGCGACACGGGCGTGGCGATTCCTGAACCGTGATGGCTGACCGGAAACCTGCTGCAACGGACCTCTAGGGTGAGCCGTCGCCAGATTCACTGACAGTGATCTTGCTTGACTTGGTGCTCTCGGCCTTCGGTACATAGACGGTCAGCACGCCATGCGCCAAGGACGCCTCGATGTCGCCGTCCCGAAGATAGCCCGGCAGCGTTACGCGCAACTCGAACTCACCGAACCGCCGGGTCCGGCGGCGGAACAAACCCTCGCGCTTGCGCTCCTTCACCTCGCCGGTTACCACCAACTCGTTGCCGTTCAGATTGACATCGACGTCCTCGCGCCGCACACCAGGAAGCTCGACCTCGATGACATACGCGCTGTCGGTCTCGACGACGTCGGCCGCCGGCAACCAGGCGCCATCACCGGTGAGGCCACCGAACACCGACTGCGCCAGCCGATCCATCTCCGCATAGGACACGCGCATAAATTAATTGGACAATAGGTGCGGCGGGCTAGGCTGCTCGTGTGTCCGTGGCGGTGGAGCGGCAGTTGGCCGAGAAGTACGAGTCGATCGCTCCGCTG
>Ga0335081_10017591_pt1 | contig 11573 bp, 9 predicted proteins | sample Lox_Sample_35_FD_206713 | JGI IMG/M metagenome (GOLD analysis project Ga0335081, IMG submission 206713) | Soil microbial communities from Loxahatchee National Wildlife Refuge, Florida, United States - Lox_Sample_3.5 | ecosystem: Environmental > Terrestrial > Soil > Wetlands | place: USA: Florida... | reverse complement strand
CCGGCGATGGACACGTCGGTGCGCTTGGACCGGTGCCGGGTCTGCCCGACGCCCAGGACCGCCGCGGGCTGCTTCATGATGCCTCCCCGGACAGGACGCACACCAGGTTCTGCTGCAGCGCCGGGCCGCTGGTCGCGTGCCCGAGCGCGCGCCCGGCCCGGCCGGACATGACCGCCCGCGCCGCCAGCCCGATCCGGGCCAGCCCGGCGGCGAACATCGGGTTGCCGCACAGCGCGCCGCCCGACGGGTTGACCGCCACGCCGTCGCCGAGCCCGAGCGCCTCCCGCAGCAGGAGCTCCTGATGCGAGAACGGCGCGTGCAGCTCTGCTACTTCAAGCGGGGCTAGCTCAACCGAACCAGCTCCCGCCGCCCGGGCCGCTCCCGCCGCCGATGGCACAGAGAGCAGGTCCCGCGCACCCAGCGAGCCCGAATCCACCTGATGCGCGAACCCGCTGATCCAGGCCGGCCGCTCGCACAGCTCCCGCGCCCGCGCCGCGGACGCGATGATCACGACCGCGGCCCCGTCGCCGACCGGGGCGCAGTCGTGCGCCCGCAGCGGCTCGGCCAGGTAGGGCCGTTCCAGCAGCTCCGCGGCCGCGACCGCACCCGACACCTGCGCGTCCGGGTTGGACCGCGCCGCGGCCCGGCTGCGCGCGGCCACCTCCGCCATGTCCTTCTCGGTCCACCGCCCGGCCTCCAGGCCCAGCCGCGCCTGCAGCGCCGCGACTGACACCGAATCCGGCCACAGCGGGGCGAGCAAGTACGGGTCGAGCTGCAGCGCCAGCACCCGGCGCAGCTCCGCGCCCGAGGACTTGCCGAACCCGTACGCCAGCGCGATCTCCGCCTCGCCGGTGAGGACCTTGGCCCACGCCTCGTACAGCGCCCATGCGGCGTCCATCTCCACGTGCGATTCCATCGTCGGCGGGACCGCGCCGATCGCGTCCACCGCCGACACGAACGAGAACGCCCGCCCGGCCAGGTAGTCAGAGGACCCCGAGCACCAGAACCCGATGTCGGATCGGGTCAGCCCGGTGGCGCCGAACACCTCCGCGAAGATCGGCACCAGCATCTCCACCCCGCTGGTGGTGGCGTCCTCGCGCACCCGGCACGGCGACTGCGCGAACGCGACGACCGCGACCTCGGAACTCACAGGCACCTCGCGTAGCTCTCGTAGTCCGCGTCCGGCTCCCCGGTCGGCGTGAAGTGGCTGATGCTCCCCGATTCGCCCCACACCGCCCTGACCCGCATGCCCATCCGCGCCGCGGCGGGGTTACAGCCCAGCACCAGGTGCTGGAAGGCGATGTCCGCCCCGTCCAGCAGCACGGCCGCGGCCACGTACGGCGGGGTCACCTTCTGCCCGGGGTACCCCACGTTCACGATGCAGAACGTAGTCACGGTCCCGCTCTCGGGAAGCTCCACCTCCTCACTGGTGGGAACGCCGTCCGCCGGGCACGTTCCGCGCGGTGGCACGTATACCTGCCCGCACACCCCGCACCGCTGCCCGAGTATCCGCCCTTCCGCCAGCCCGCGCAGGTAGGCGGTCTCGCCGGGGGAGGCGGTGTGCATGTAGTGCAGCCGCACCGGAGTGATCGTCATACCCGGCGTGACCTCGCGCGGTTCCCCCTCGGGGGCAGCACCCGCGGGCCCGTCGCACGGCTCGAAGCAGGTGATGTCCCTGATGCTGCCCGCCGGGCGTTCGGCCCACCGGGGCCGGACCCGCAGCCCGGTCCGCATGGCCGCGGCCGAGCCCGCGTCCACCGCGTGCAGCATCGTGGTGTCCGCGCCGTCCAGCCGGATCAGCGCCCAGGCGAACGGCTTCGCCAGCGGCTGGCCGGCCAGCGGCTCCGGCATCCACGACCAGCTGACCACGGTGCCCTCAGGCCCCACCGGCACCAGGTCCCCGGGCGGCTCCGCGCTGACCGGGTCGTACTCGAACGGGGGCGCGTGCACCCGGCCGTCGGCGCCGCGCGCGCCGAGGATGCGCCGCTCCGCCAGGGCGGCCATGAACTGGCTCAGCACCGGCCCGAGCGAGCGCGTGTAGTCGAACTCGATCTCCAGCGGCGCCCGCAACGGCGCGGATTCGGCAACCGGATGGCTCACCCGGCGATTATAGAACGTGTTCTAGTTGACGGGCAGGGCGCAGGTCACCTGCAGCCTCCGGCCGGCCGCCTTGTCTGCTAGTAGAACGTGTTCTAGATTGGGCCCGTGACCGACATCGGCCTGTGGACCATCGCCGCCACTGATCCCGAACGGACGGCGGTAATCGAGCCATCCGGCACGGCCATCAGCTACGCGGAGCTGGCCGCCCGGGCCGACCGTTACGGGCGCGGCCTGCAGGCTCTCGGCCTGCATCCCGGGACCGCCGTGGCCGGGATGCTGCCGAACAGCACCGAGGCGCTCGCCCTCTTCTTCGCGGCCGCGCAGACCGGGCTGTACGTGGTGCCGGTGAACTGGCACCTGACCGCCGCCGAGGTGGCCTACATCCTGGCCGACAGCGGCGCCAGCGCGTTCGTGGCCCACGAGAGGTTCGGCGCGGTCGCGGCGGAAGCGGCCGCGCAGGCGGGCCTGGACCCGGGGGCCTGCTTCGCCGTGGGGGAGGTGCCCGGATTCGTGCCGGAGGCCGCGCTCGGCGTCGGCGGCCAGGGGCGGCCCGACCCGCGCACGGCGGGCGGCCCGATGGTCTACACATCCGGCACGTCGGGCCGGCCCAAGGGCGTGCGCCGCCCGCTCACCGGCGAGGACCCGGACAAGCCGCCGATGGCGGCGACCTGGTTCTTCGGCATATTCTCCCTGGCGCCGAACGACGGGAACGTGCACCTGTGCTGCTCGCCGCTATACCACACCGCGGTGCTGAACTTCGCGACGATCTCGCTCCAGCTCGGCCACCCGGTCGTGCTGATGGACGCCTTCGATGCCGAGGAGCTGCTCACGCTGGTGCAGCGGCACCGGGTGACTCACACGCACATGGTGCCCACCCAGTTCCGCCGGCTTCTCGCCCTGCCCGAGGAGACCACGAACCGCTACGACGTGTCCTCGATGCGCGCCGCGATCCACAGTGCCGCCCCCTGCCCGCCCGACGTCAAGCGGCAGATGCTGGACTGGTGGGGCCCGGTGATCACCGAGTATTACGCCGCCAGCGAGGGCGGCGGGACTCACATCACCGGGCCGCAGTGGCTGGCCCGGCCGGGTTCGGTCGGCCTGCCGTGGCCGGGCTCCGAGGTTCACGTGCTCGACGAGGAGGGGAACGACGTCCCCGCGGGCCAGCCCGGGCTGGTCTACATGCGCATGGGCACCTCGACCTTCGACTACCACAAGGACGCGGAGAAGACGCGCGCCTCGCGCGCCCGTGGCATGTTCACCGTGGGGGACATCGGTTACCTCGACGCGGACGGTTACCTGTACCTGTGCGACCGCAAGAGCGACATGATCATCTCGGGCGGGGTGAACGTCTACCCGGCCGAGATCGAGGCCGAGCTCTCCGGCCATCCGGCGGTCGACGACGTGGCCGTGTTCGGCATCCCGCACGACGAGCGGGGGGAAGAGATCAAGGCCGTAGTGCAGCCGGCCCCCGGCGCCGAGCCCGGTCCAGAGCTCACCGCGGGCCTGCTGGCCTTCCTCGACGGGCGGCTGGCCCGCTTCAAGCTGCCCCGGAGCATCGACTACGTGACGGAACTGCCGCGCGACCCGAACGGCAAGCTCTACAAGCGCCGCCTCCGCGACCCCTACTGGACCGGCCGCGACCGCTCCATCTGACCTCCCCCGCCCCACCTGTCCTCCCCGCACCCTCTCATTCGATGTGGATGCCTCGCTCATGCAGTAACAGCAACATGAACGAGGCATCCACGCCGTATCCACTCAGCCGGACCGGCCGGTTTCTTGATCTGCGAATCGCAACCGGGATATTGTGCGCGAGGCCGGGGTGGGGCTCGCGCGGCCCTGCCGCATACGTGAGCGCACTCCCGACCCTCGGGCGCCCGGCCCGTCACCGGCGTCCGGGAGCACCGGCGCCGAGGCGAGGGGGATCTGGCTGGTGACCTACGACGGTGACTGGCGGGAGACGTTCCGGCCCGATATCCCGACCCCAGCGCGGATCTACGACTACCTGCTCGGCGGCAAGGACAACTACCCGGCCGACCGGGCCGTCGGCGAGTCGATGATCGCGCAGCTGCCGAACGTGCGGCAGGCGGTGCAGTGGAACCGGGCCTTCCTGCGCCGGGTGGTCCGCTACCTGGTCGGCGAGGGCGGCATCAGGCAGATCATCGATATCGGCGCCGGGTTGCCCACCGCGGGCAACACGCACGAGGTCGCGCTGGCGGCCTGCCCGCAGGCCAGGGTGGTCTACGTCGACCACGATCCGGTGGTGCTGGCGCACGCCCGCAGCATGCTGCACGGCGTGCCAGGCACCGCGGTGATCGGGCAGGACATGCTCGAGCCGGAGGCCGTCCTCGCCGATCCCGCGCTGTGCGAGCTGATCGACTTCACCGAGCCCGTCGCGCTGCTGTTCCTGTCCATCCTGCACTTCGTCGCCGACGAGGCCGATCCGGCCGGGATCATCGCCAGGCTGCTGGCCCCGTTCCCGGCCGGCAGCCACGTCGCGATATCTCACGCCACGCCCGACGAGATCCCCGAGGTCAACGACGTGGAGCGGGTCTTCGACGAGGCGACCACCCCGGCCCACGTCCGCAGCCGGCCCGAGATCGCCAAGCTGGTGGCCGGGATGGAGATCATCGAGCCGGGCCTGGCCTGGCCGCCGGAATGGCGGCCGGATCCAGGCGAGGAGGTACCGGCCAACGCCGCCGAGTCCTACTACTGCGTGGTGGTCGCCCGCACGACGTGACCAGGAGGGCCGAACGGGCCGGGTATCACCTGTCCCGGAACTCTACTTATCGCGGAATTGGGGCCGCCGCTTCTCGGCGAACGCGCGCGGGCCCTCTTTCGCGTCCTCGCTGGCGAACACGGCCATGCCCACCGTGGCCTCGAGAGCGAACGCCTCGTTCTCGCCCATGCCCTCGGTCTCCCGGATGACCCGCAGGATCGCCCGCACCGCGACCGGGCCGTTGGCCGCGATCGCGTCCGCAATCTCCAGCGCCTTGGCCAGCGCCTGGCCGTCCGGAACGACGTGGCCGATGAGCCCGATGGATAGCGCCTCGTCCGCGGTGATGTGCCGCCCGGTGAGCAGCAGCTCGGCGGCCACCGTGTACGGGACCTGCCGCGGCAGCCGGACCGCCGAACCACCCAGCGGGAACAGCCCCCATCGGGCTTCCGAGACGCCGAACCGCGCGCTCGTCCCCGCCACCCTGATGTCACACGCCTGCAGGATCTCGGTGCCGCCCGCGATCGCCGGACCCTCCACCGCGGCGATCAGCGGCTTGCTCAGCCGGCGTCCCTTGAGCAGCGGCTCGATCACCGAGACATCCAGCTCGCCGAGCCGGGCGCCGGGATGGTCCCGGGTCATCGCCTTGAGGTCGGCGCCGGCGCAGAACGCGCCGCCCGCCCCGGTCAGCACGCAGGCCCGGATGCCGGGATCCCCGTCTACGGTGTCCCAGGCCTGCCGCATCAGCTCCATCATCGGCCCGCTCAGCGCGTTCCGCGCCTGCGGCCGGTTCATCGTGACGATCAGCACATGCCCCCGGCGCTCGACGAGCGCGTGCGGCTCCTCCTCCATAACGCTCCTCACTTCAAAGGCCGCGCCTAAAGGCTTGCCCAGAACAGTAACACGTTCTAGTTTCTAGCCATGGCACTGAACATGGCCGACCTGTTCGAGCATGCCGTCGACACCTTCCCGGATCGGGTCGCGCTGATCTGCGGCGACCGCCGGCTCACGTACACCGAGCTCGAAGACGAGGCGAACCGGCTCGCCCACCACCTGGCCGCCCAGGGGGTTGGTCGCGGTAACCATGTCGGCCTCTACGCCCGCAACTGCGTCGAGACCGTGGAAACGCTGCTCGCCACCATCAAGCTCCGGGCCGCTTCCATCAATATCAACTACCGGTACCTGCGCGACGAACTGGCGTATCACCTGCGGGACGCCGACCTGTCCGCCCTCGTCTACGACCAGGACCTGGCTCCGGTCGTGGACGCCGTCGTGCCCCCCGGACTGCCCCGCGTAGCGATAGGCACCGACTTCGGCGGGGCCCTATCCTTCGACCAGGCCCTGTCGGCCGCGTCAGGGGCACGTGACTTCTCCCCGCGCAGCCCTGACGACATCTTCATCATCTACACCGGGGGCACCACCGGGCATCCGAAGGGTGTCATGTGGCGCCACGAGGACATCTGGCGCACGCTCGGCGGCGGCATCGACTTCATCACCGGCCAGCCGCTGGAAGACGAGTGGGCCCAGTCCCGCCGGGGCGCCGAGGGCGCCGTGGATGGGCGGGGGGGCATGGTCCGCATGGCCCCCGCGCCGCTCATCCACGGCGCCGCCATGGTGGCCACGCTGGCCTGCCTGTTCGCCGGGGACACGGCCGTGATCATGCCGAAGTTCGATCCGGACGCGATCTGGGCCGCGGTGCAGCGGCACCGGGTCAACGTGCTGTCGGTCATCGGCGACGCGATGGCCAGGCCGCTGATGGAGGCGCTGGCCGCCGGGTCCTACGACACGTCCTCCCTGGTCTCCTTCAACTCCACGGCCGCGCTGTTCTCGCCCGCGGTCAAGGACGCGTGCGTGAAGGCGCTGCCCACCGTGTTCATCAGCGAGGCGATCGGCTCGACCGAAACCGGCTTCGCGGGCATCGCGTTCATCAGTGCGAATGACGAGCACCGGGGCGGTCCCACGGTCGCGGCCGGCCCGGACGTCATCGTGCTGGGTGACGACGGCAAGCCGGTCGGTCCCGGCCAGGTCGGCCGGCTGGCCCGGGGGGGGCACGTGCCGCTCGGCTACTACAACGACCCGGTCAAGACCGCGGCCATGTTCGCCGAGGTGGACGGGAAGCGCTACGCGATCCCGGGCGACATGGCGCGGGTGGAGGAAGACGGCACCCTGACGCTGCTCGGCCGCGGCAACACCTGCGTGAACTCCGGCGGCGAGAAGGTCTTCCCCGAGGAAGTCGAGGGCGCGCTGAAATCGCACCCCGACGTGTTCGACGCGCTGGTCGTCGGCCTGCCTGACGACCTGCTCGGGCAGCGGGTGGCGGCGCTGGTGCAGCCCCGGCCCGGCCCGACACCCGACCCGGCCGCGCTGCAGGAGCACGTCCGCGGCCACATCGCGGGCTACAAGGTCCCGCGCAGCATCTGGCTGACCGGCACGATCAGGCGCACGGTGTCCGGCAAGGCCGACTACACCTGGGCGCGCGAGTACGCCGCCACCCACGAGCCGGCCCTGGACACCCACCGGTGAGCCCGCATACCCCCCTCTGCGACCTGCTCGGCATCGAGCACCCCATCGTCGGCTTCACCCCGTCCGAGCACGTCGCTGCCGCGGTCAGCCGGGCCGGCGGCCTCGGCGTGCTGGGCTGCGTCCGCTTCAACGACCCGGCCGAATTGGACACCGTCCTGGACTGGATGGACCGGAACACCGACGGCCGCCCGTACGGCATCGACGTGGTCATGCCCGCCCGGGTCCCGGCCGAGGGCGGGCAGCACGACCTCAGCCAGCTGATTCCGCAGCAGCACAAGGACTTCGTCGAGCAGACGCTGCTCAGGCTCGGCGTCCCGCCGCTGCCCGACGGCGCCCGGGCCGCCGACGGCGTGCTCGGCTGGCTGCACTCGATCGCACGCAAGCACGTCGAGGTCGCGCTGGGCCATCCCGCGCGGCTGATCGCGAACGCGCTCGGCCCGCCGCCGCCCGACGTCATCGCCAGCGCGCACGAGCGCGGCATGCTGGTCGCGGCGCTGGCCGGGAAGGCGGAGCACGCCCGCAGGCAGGTCGCCGACGGCGTGGACATCGTGGTCGCCCAGGGCTATGAGGCGGGCGGGCACACCGGCGAGATCGCCACCATGGTCCTCGTCCCCGAGATCGTCGACGCCGTAGGCGCCAGCACTCCGGTGCTCGCCGCGGGCGGGATCGGCAGCGGCCGCCAGGTCGCGGCGGCGCTCGCCCTCGGCGCGGTCGGCGTCTGGATGGGCTCGGCCTGGCTCCTCACCCGGGAGTACCAGCAGTTGTCCGCCGCGCCCGCGGTCCAGCAGGCCCTGCTCGCCGCCACATCCTCGGACACGACCAGGTCGAGGATCTACAGCGGCAAGCCCGCCCGGCTGCTCAAGAACAAGTGGACCGACGCCTGGGAACAGCCCGGCGCGCCGGAACCGCTCCGCATGCCGCTGCAGAACCTGCTGGTCAGCGAGGCCCACCAGCGCCTGATGCGGTCCGGCCAGCCAGACGTGGTGCCGATGCCGGCCGGGCAGATCGTCGGCCGGATAACCGAGGTCCGGCCGGTCGCCGACGTGATGGCCGAACTCGTCCAGCAGACCGCCGAGGTCCTCGACCGCCTGCACGGTCTCCGGTGACATGGCTGCGGTGACATGGCTGCGGTGACATGGCTGTGCTGACATGGCTGGGGATGACATGGCTGGGGATGACGTGGCTGCGATGATGGTGCCATGAGGACCAGCGTCTCGGCCGGCTACTGGTCAGCCGGCCCGCCGCCCGGCGCCGCGGACCTGTTCGAAGCGGCCGAACGCACCGGGATCGACCAGATCTGGACGGCCGAGGCCTACGGCAGCGACGCCTGGACCCCGCTGGCCTGGTGGGGCTCGCGCACCTCACGGGTCAAGCTCGGCACGGCGGTCTCCCAGCTGTCGGCCCGGCCGCCGGTCACCCTGGCCATGACCGCGATGACCATGGACCACCTCACCCGGGGCCGGGTGCTGCTCGGCATCGGCACCAGCAACCCCCAGGTGGTGGAGGGCTGGTACGGCGAGCCGTACCCCCGGCCACTGGAGCGCACCCGGGAGTACATCGACATCGTCCGCCAGGTCATCGCGCGCCGCGAGCCGGTCAGCTACGACGGGAAGCACTACCAGCTCCCGCTGCAGCCAAAGAAGGGGGATGGGGAGGTGGGTGGGGGAGGCACCGGCCTGGGCAAGCCGCTGCGCTCGATCCTGCACCCGTACCGCACCGAGATCCCGATCTACCTCGGCGCGGAGGGCCCGAAGAACGTGGCCCTGGCGGCCGAGATCGCCGACGGCTGGAACGTCATCTTCTTCTCGCCGAAGATGAACGACTTCTACGCGGCCGCTCTGGCCGAGGGCTTCGCCCGCCCCGGCGCGCGGCAGAGGCGGGAGACATTCGACGTGGTGGGCGGGCCGATGGCCATCATCGTCGATGATGATGCCGAACGGGCTGCCGATCTCGTCCGCCCGACCCTGGCTCTCTACATCGGCGGGATGGGCGCGCGGGGTGTCAACTACCACCACGAGGTATTCGTCCGGATGGGGTATGAGGCGGAAGCCCGCACGATCCAGGACTTCTACCTGGCCGGGGACAGGAAGAGCGCCATCGCGGCCGTCCCGACGAAGCTGGTCGAGGACGTCGCGCTGGTCGGCCCCTGGGCCAAGATCACCGACGAGATCCAGCGCTGGAAGCAGACCGTCCTGACCACGTTCTCCCTCAACTGCGATCCGCGTCACCTGGACAAGCTCGCCGACCTTGTCCGCTAGGGCCGGCCCGGTCAGAATCTGGCCCGGACGGCGTCCGCCACCTCCTCCGGGCTCAGGTCGATCAGCGCCTCGGTGTAGAGGCGCTCGAAGTAGGTGGCGTCGCTGCGGTACACCGGGTCCGGGTTGGACCGGCTGACGACCTTGAGCAGCACCTGGTATCCGTGCTCGCGGGCCTGCGGCCCGCCGCCGATCAGGGCGAAGTTGAACGAGGCCAGGTTCCAGGCGCGGTAGGCGGCGAGGATCTGAGAAAGCCCCTGCCCGAGATCGGCTGCGTCCTGCTCGGTCAGTTCGGCCAGGTCGGCGGCCCCGTCGGCCACGCCCCAGACTTCGTGGAATCCGGTCGGGGCGAAGGGGGTCAGCCAGGCCACCCGGCCGGTGCGGCCGACCCACCGCGGCCCGTCAGCCTCCTGCTCGGCCAGGGCCGTCCAGTACGACGATCCGTGCCCGTCCCGCCAGGCCCCCGACTGCTCGACGAGCAGGCGCTGGCCGGTCAGGCCGCAGGCGTCGTGCGCGGACTGCAGGTGAGGATGTACCAGCGAGGAACCCGACGGCGGCAGGTAGTTGGCGTTGACGGAGCTCCAGGCGGCCGCCGGGTCCAGTCGCCGCACCGCGCGGGCGTGCCGGAGCATGGCCGCCAGAGCGTCCCCCACCAGGGGCGGCGTCAGCTCGTCCAGGTCCAGGAAGTGCCGCCCCGGATCGTAGATGCCGACCGCGCTGTGGGTGGCGTACGCCATGATGTTGGGCACCACGACGGCCCGGCCCACGCGGATCCGGCCCTCGGCCGTGAGCTCGGCGGGGAACGGGACCGTGGCTTTCTCCAGGTGCTCGCGGTCGAACGGGCAGAAGGCCGGCTTCGCGGTCAGTTCGGTAAGGTCCGGCCGTGTCTCCGGCTGCAGCTTGACCCCGGTCAGGATCCGGGCGCTGGCTCCGGTCAGCGGGTCTCGCCGCCACCGCAGCCGCACCTGGGTCCACGCCCCGCCCGCGGTCAGGTCGGGCACCCGGGCACCAAGGTCTCGCTCGTCGAACTCGATCACGGTCACAGCAAGAAGCCTAGGCCCGGCCGTCCTGGCCTGGCCATGTCCCCTCCCTCAGGGAATGGGTTCGTCCGGCGTCTCCTGCGCCGGGGAGATTTCGGCTGGCCGGACGCGTGCGATCGTGCCCGGGTTGAGCGCCCGGTTGACCGCCCGGGCGATCGCCTCAATGGTGTCAACCCCGTAGTCCATGGTCGGGTTGTCCTGGGTCAGCACGACGATGCTGTACCTCTGGCCGTCACCGGTGAAGGCGCCGATGCTGTTGATGCGCCAGCCGTATGGCGCCAGCGGCAGCCAGCCGTTCTTGACGTGCACGACCAGGCTCTGCGGCGCCCCGGCCGGCACCCCCCAGCGCTGGGACGGCGTGACCTTCGCCATCAGGGCGAGCGCATAGTGCCGGGAGGAGGTGTTGAGCACCCGGTTCGCCTTGAGCAGCAGCCACAACAGCCGGGTCTCGTCGTTGGCGGTGATCCGGGTGAGCCCCCACGCCCCGCCCGGGTCCAGGTGAGTATGCGTCATCTTGGCCCGGGTCAGGAAGCGCCGCAACCAGGTCCGCCCGGTGTCCGCCCAGAGCGCGGACGCGGCGTCGTTGTCCGACTGGGTGATCATCGCCCAGGCCAGCGCCCGCTCGGTCCGGGTCAGGGCCCGGTGCTCCGCCTGCGCCTTGCGGAGCAGCGCGGCCAGGATCATCACCTTCACCACGCTGGCCGAGTCGAAGTGCGAGGTGGCGTGGAACCGGCACAGCAACCCGGCGCTTGGGTCGTCGACCTTCACCGCCGTGAAGGAGACCCGGTCCTGCCGCGCCGTCCGGATGGCCTGGCTGATCCTGGCCGCGAGCGCGGGGTGGGATGACGATGTGCAGACCGGCGGTGAGGCGGTCCCCGGGCCGACCGCCGGCCCGGTCGCCGCCCTGGCCGGCCCGGCCGCGAATAGCAGGCCCGGCAACGT
>Ga0335081_10017590_pt1 | contig 11573 bp, 11 predicted proteins | sample Lox_Sample_35_FD_206713 | JGI IMG/M metagenome (GOLD analysis project Ga0335081, IMG submission 206713) | Soil microbial communities from Loxahatchee National Wildlife Refuge, Florida, United States - Lox_Sample_3.5 | ecosystem: Environmental > Terrestrial > Soil > Wetlands | place: USA... | reverse complement strand
CCCTCCCCGCACCGGATCAGGCGCCGGCGCTCGACCCGCTCCGGCGCATCGTTTCCTTTATGCGCGAGTTCTCGGTCGAAGCGACGCGGCCGTCGGAGGCCGATATCGCCGCGTTGTCCGTGCTCAAGCCTGGCACGCGCGTCTATCTCAGCGCCGTTCCCAACCGCCCAGTGGACGAAAACGTCGCAACTGCGGTTCGCTTGCGGTCATCGGGTTTCGAGCCGGTGCCGCACATCGCGGTACGCAATTTTGCCAGCGCTGAAGCGCTCGATGACGTCCTCGCCCGGCTTAATGGCGAGGCCGGCGTCGAGCGTGTGCTCGTCATCGCCGGCGATCGTCCCGAGCATGGACCGTTCCGCGCCGCGCTCGACGCACTCGACGGGGGCGCGCTGCGACGGCGCGGGATGCGCGCGGTCGGCATCGCCGGCTATCCCGATGGTCATCCGCGCATCGGCGCCGACGAACTCAATCGCGCACTCGCCCAAAAAATCGCCGCCGCGGAGGCGACCGGCCTCGCCGTGGAGATCGTCACCCAGTTCTGCTTCAATGCCAGCAGAATCCTCGATTTCGTTGCGCAACTGCGCGCCTTTGGCTTCGACCATCCGGTGCGGGTTGGGCTCGCCGGCCCGACGAGCCTCACCTCTCTGATGCGCTACGCCGGGCGCTGCGGCGTGCGCGCCTCGGCGCAGGCGATGGCGCAGCGCTCAGGCCTCATTCGGCAGATGTTCGCCCAGGCGACACCCGACGATCTGGTGCGTGCGCTTGCGCAGGCTTCGATAGCCGGCATTTTTCCGCATTTCTTCTCATTCGGCGGCGTGCCCGCGACCGGGCGCTGGACGCGCGCGGTCGCCGATGGCCATATCGTGTTCGAAGGAAGCGACGGATTCCGCGTCGAGCCGCCGCAACGCGCGACCTGATTTGTCAGTGCGTGCAAAGCCAAGACATTCCGCCAACCCGTCCCTCGCAGCCCACAACCTACCTATGCCGCCCGGGCGGTCGTCAAAAACGCCAGTGCATATTATGTGGCAGGACGCATGAGCACAGTGATCGACGTTTTCTCCCCCTACCGTCTCGGCCCGTTGCAACTACCAAACCGCATGGTCATGGCGCCGATGACGCGCAATCGCGCCGGGCCGGGCAACGTGCCCCGCCCGCTCAATGCCACCTATTACGCACAGCGCGCCAGCGCGGGCCTGATCGTGACCGAGGGCACGCAGATTTCGCCGCGCGGCCAGGGCTACGTCGTGACGCCCGGCATCCACAGCGCCGAGCAGGTCAACGGCTGGAAGATCGTCACCCAGGCCGTGCACGCCGCGGGCGGCCGCATCTTTGCGCAGCTCTGGCATGTCGGGCGCATCTCGCATCCCTCGCTGCAGCCGAACGGCGAAGCCCCGGTCGCGCCATCGGCCATTCGGCCCGCGGGCGAAATCCACACCGCGGAGGGCATGCGGCCCTTCGCGACGCCGCGCGCGCTCGAGACGAACGAGATCGCGGGCGTCGTCGAGGACTATCGGCGCGGCGCGGCTAACGCCAAGGCGGCGGGTTTCGACGGAGTCGAACTGCACGGGGCCAATGGCTACCTGGTCGACCAGTTCCTGCGCGACAAGACCAACCACCGCACCGACCGCTACGGCGGCAGCGCGCTCAACCGGACGCGCTTCCTCCTGGAAGTCACGGAAGCGCTCACCAGCGTCTGGGGCGGCGAGCGCGTCGGCGTGCGGCTCGCCCCAACCAATCCTTTCAACGACATCGCCGACAGCAATCCGGAGGCGACGTTTGCGACCGCCGTGGGCGAACTTAACCGCTTGGGCCTTGGCTATCTGCACATCGTCGAACCGCTTCCGAGCGACCCGGTCGCGGCTGGCGAGCGCCCCGACATCCGCTTCTTCCGCCGGCTGTGGCGCGGCACCTTGATGGGAAATAAAGGCTACGACCTCGCGCGCGCAAACGCCGTGCTGCGCGAGGGGAGCGCCGATCTCATCGCATTCGCTGCGCTGTTCCTGGCCAACCCCGATCTTCCCGAACGCTTTCGCCGCGGCGCCCCGCTCAATCCGCCCGACCGGGCAACGTTCTACGGGGGTACCGAGCGGGGCTATACCGATTATCCGGCACTGTCCTGACGGCTGCGGCCGCAACATGGAATAGTCAAATCAGATCATAAGCTTGCGAGAGAAACGCAATGTTGTGACTGCGGTCACTTTCGCATCGGTCGTTCCCCTTTATTCCTCGCACACCGGTTAAGGCGTGATTGCGAGAGGGAGCACACCAATGACCGCCGCGCTGAGATATCTGGGCCGACTGACCGAGCAACTCTTCGAATCGCAGATGCGCCGCGCGGCGGTGAGAATCAGCGCTCGGGCTGATCTTTTTCCCCGCTATGCTGACTGATACGGTAGGACACGCAGCGGAGTCGGCCGGGTTGTTGGCTCGGCACAGGCCGGGGCGAGGCGAACCGAAAATCGCCGGGAACGGAAATCGTCGGGAAATGTCAGCCAAGGACGCGGCACAGCTCGAACGTTGGGACGAACGCTTCAGCGCGCCGGGCTATTTGTTCGGCAAGGCGCCGAATGCTTTTCTCGCGGCGCAGGCGGACCGGCTGCGTGGCTTTAAGAGCGCCCTGTCGGTCGCGGACGGCGAAGGCCGCAACGGCGTCTGGCTCGCCGAGCAGGGCCTCGATGTGCTCGCCATCGATTTTTCCCCAGTCGCGCTTGAAAAGGCGCGGGCGCTCGCGGGCGAGCGCGGCGTCAGACTGCACACCGAGTTGGCCGACGTTACCAAATGGCGCTGGCCGAAAAGCGCCTACGACGTGATCGTTGTGATCTTCATCGCCCTAAGCGTCGCCGATCGACCTGCGTTTTTCGCTAACCTCAAGGGCTCGCTCAAGCCGGGCGGACTGCTGCTCATGCAGGGCTATCGACCCGAGCAGATCAACTTCCGCACCGGAGGACCGCCGGACGCCGGACGCCTGTATACGCGGGAGATGCTGCAAGCCGCGTTCGGAGACCTGACCAAGCTTGAGATCCGCGAGCATGACAGCGCGCTCAGCGAGGGCACCGCTCACGTCGGCATGTCCGCGCTCATCGATCTCGTCGGCAGAAAATAGCAGCCGCTTTCCCCCCTTTCCGTCGCGGCAAGATTGGCGCTGAGAACCATACGGGAGATGACTTGATGCCCCAGTCGCCGTCCTCGCGCGCGCGATCATTGCGGCCCCGTGCGGGGCCGCGCGCGCCCTCCCCGCGACTGCCTACGGTCCCCCCGCAGCGCTTCAACGACGAGCAACGCGCGCTGGTCGACGCGATCGCATCGGGCCCGCGCGGCCACTTCAGCAACGATGGACCGTTCGCGGTCTATCTGCACGCGCCCGGCTTCGGGTTACGGGCACAAGGGCTCGGCGGGCATCTGCGCTTCGGGACCAGCGTGCCGCCACGGCTTTCGGAGTTCGCGATCCTCTGCACAGCGCAGTTTTGGAAGGCGCAATACGAATGGGCGGCGCATGCCGTCATCGCCGAGAAGCAGGGCGTCAAGCCGACGACCATTCGCGATCTGCAGGCCGGACGGCCACCCAGGTCGGCGCCGCGCGACGAGATGTCGATCTACGCCTTCGTTAAGGAGCTTTACACGACACGGCGCGTCAGCGACGCCACCTATAAGCGGGTGCACGAGCTCCTTGGCGACGCCGGCACGGTCGAACTCGTCGGCATCCTCGGCTATTACGCGATGGTATCGATGACGCTCAACGTCTTCCGCATGCCCGTGCCGGCCGGGACGCCGGCGCCGTTCCGCGAACCGGCAAGCGAATAGCTGCTCAGGCGACGCGGCCGACGGATTTCGGCGCCGTCCGCATCGTGTCCCTGGGGCTCGCGCCGCGCGGCTTGTTCATGCGCTGCTGCAGCAGCTCGAGGAAGTGCTGCTTCGGCATCGGTGGTGCGATCAGCGGGCCCTGACCGAAATCGCAGCCCATCACCATCAGCGCCTGCAGGTCGGCCGCGTTCTCTAGGCCGCCGGCGACGGCGGCGCTGCCGAAGCGATGCGCAAGGTCGATCGCGGTCTGGCAGATCGCCGCGTTGGTCGCATCGGTGGCGCAGCCTTTGGTGAAGGTTTGGTCGATCTTGAGTTCGGCGAACGGCAGTTCGCGAAGGCTCGAAAGCGACGAATAGCCGGCGCCGAAGTCATCGATCGCAATGGTGATGCCGCTCACCCGAAACTGCGTTGCAAGATCCTTGGCGAGGCCGATGTCGCGCACGATCTGATCTTCGGTCACTTCGAGGATCAATCCGGGCCAGCGCTCCGATTTCGGCCGGTACTCGGCGACGAGCCGCGGGATCGGCAGCTTGAGCAGCACGCTGACTGGGACGTTGACGGCGAGATGGAGATTGAATCCGGCCTCCTCGAACATCGTCCAATCGCAGAGCGTGGCCAGCAGCGCCTGCTCGGCGAGTTCGGCGATGCTGTCCTCATCGACGTCGGGAAGAAAGTTGCCGGTCTGCAGGATGCCGAGCTGGGGGTGACGAATGCGCGCGAGCGCCTCGGCGCCCGCAAGGCATTTGCGCTTGAGATCGATCTTCGGTTGATGCCAGATCTCAAACCAATTGTTGCGCAACGCCGCCGATAGCGAGATCTGAGGCGGCGGAGCGACGTTTGAAGCTTCGACGGGCGGCTGACCCCCGTGTTCGACCGCATCTCCGGTCGGCCCGGACCAGCCTGCTATGTCATGTGCACCCGAATTGCTCATCGCCGTATACCGCCCGCGTATGTTGGCGGTATACGACAACCACCCTTAACCAATGGTAAGATGCACATAGCGTGCGGGTGGCCCGACCCGCTCAGTGCTTGGGCGCCATCTGCATCATGCTGCCGTGGCCTTCCATCATCGCGCCGCCGCCGGGAGCCCCAGGAGCCGCGGCGCCGATCGCCACGATCGGGTATTCGACCTCGACCGAGCCGGCATGCTGGAATTTAAGGGTTGCAGCGACGGATTTGCCCGCTTCTAGCGGATGCTTGAGGCCGATGAACATGACATGCAGGCTTGCGGGCTTGAGCGTCACGGTTTCGCCCGGCTTGATTTCGAGGCCGCCTTCGACCGGCCGCATCTTCATCACGCCGCCTTCCATGGTCATGTCGTGAATTTCGCACTTGGAGCTCGCGTCGCTCGACCCGCACGAGACCCTGTCCGGTTCGGCACCGTTATTCGTGATGGTCATATAGCCGGCGCCGGACGATGCACCTTTCGGCGTCGCGCGCGCCCAAGGCGCACTGATATGCAGCCGGCCGACATCGTAGTCGGCAGCCCGAGCCTCGACCGCGAGGAGTTGCGCCGCCGACAGAGTCAGCGCTGCGGCGACGGCGCCGTGGCAGAACATGCTAGGTGGCTTGATCATCGACTTTGCTCCGCGCCCGTGCATGTGCCCCGCCAAAGATGGTATGGCAATTCACGAGCCGTTGAAACGGTGGCAAAGCGGCGCAACCGCGCCCAGGGCGCTGGCAACGGTCCCTCGCGCAGCTCGAAACCTTCGCCGCAACGCCCCGCAGGGCTGCGCTCGCCGCCGGGAAACTCGGTTGCCTCTTCCGATCGCGCACGGCGTGAACAAGCGGCGGTAACTGGCTGGGCCAAAATCTTTTTCTGTCCACTCTGTCGCAATCGCGCGGGGGTCTCGCAGCGCGGAAGCCCGGCGTTGAACTCGGCGGCGTCCTTCGCTATACGGGCTTCCACGGTTTGATCCACGACTGAGGCGCCCGCAACGATCGGGCTAGTTCACGGCGTCCCGGCGGCGCCCGCGGCCAGCGAACGAGCATGCCCGATGTCCAGTACGTTCGACAAAGTTGCTGATATTATTGCCGAAACCTGCGACATTCCGCGCGAAAGTATCAAGCCGGAAAGTCACGCGATCAACGATCTTGAGATCGACAGCCTGGACTTTCTCGACGTTGCCTTCGCCATCGACAAGGCGTTCGGCGTCAAGCTTCCGCTCGAGCAATGGACGCAGGAGGTCAACGACGGCAAGGCGACGACTGATCAGTACTTTGTACTCAAGAACCTCAGCGAGCGGATTGACGAACTGATCGCGGCCAAAGGCGCCTGAGGCGCCACATCTAATGCGTCTCGAATACTTTCAGATGGTCGATCGCATCGTTGCGCTTGATGTCAACGAGCGCCTGGTGCGGTCCGTTTGCGACGTTCCCCAGGAAAGCACGGTGTTCCTCGGCCACTTCCCCACCTACCCGATGATGCCGGGCGTGCTGCTCACTGAATGCATGGCGCAAACGACCGGATGGCTCGCGAGCGCCGTCTCCGGATTTACTTCCATGCCATTCCTGGCAGGGGTCAAGGATGCGAAATTCCGCGCCGCCGTCTTTCCTGGCGACGAACTCGAGATCGAAGGCCGGATCGTGCACGAGGGCTCGGGCTTCACGGTCGGCGAAGCCGAGGGACGGCGCAAGGCAAAGCTCGTCTGCCAGGCACGCTTCACGTACCGCATGTTGCCATACCCCAGCCCACAATTCCGCGAGGCCATACTGGAATGGGCCGAACGGCTGCAGGTACCCGTCAAGGAGCTTGTTAAGTGACTGAACGCCGTGAGGTGTGGATCACCGGCGTTGGTCTTCTCACCTGCCTCGGGGAAGGTCTGGAGGCGACATGGGGCCACCTCGAACGCGGCGATCCACCTGTCTACAACGACAAGACCTTCGCCCCCTACGTGGTCCATTCGCTTGGTCCGGTCAATTACGACAAGCAGATTCCGAAGCGGAGCGATCAGCGGCAGATGGAAGCCTGGCAGCGGGCCGGGGTCTATGCGGCGGGCCTCGCGCTGGCCGACGCCGGCATTGCCGGAAAAGCCGATCTGCTCGACCAGACCGACATGATCGTGGCTGCCAGCGGCGGCGAGCGCGACGTCGAAGTCGACTCCGCGATCCTTGCGGGCGTTCGCGCGCTTGCGAAATCGGGGCCATTCATCAACGAGCGCCTGATGAACGACCTGCGCCCGACCCTGTTCCTGGCGCAGCTTCCGAATCTTCTCGCCGGCAATATTTCGCTCATTCACGGCGTGGTCGGCTCCTCGCGCACGATCCTCGGGGAGGAATCGGCCGGGGTCGACGCCGTAGCCATGGCGCAGGCGCGCATTGCCGCCGGCCAGAGTGAGCTCACGCTGGTCGGCGGCGCCTATAATGCCGCGCGTTGGGACGTGCTGTTGATATTCGAGCTCAGCGGTATGGCGATGAAAGGCAAGTTCGCACCGGTCTGGGATCGCGGCAAGGAAGGGGGCATCGCCTTCGGCAGCATGGGAGCCTTCCTCGTGCTCGAGAGTCGCGAGCATGCGCAGGCCCGCCTTGCGACCCCCCGGGCACGGATTTCTGCCGTCTGCTCGGACCGCAGCAGACGCCGAACGCCCGGAGAGATCGAAGCGATGCTGCGCCGCCAATGGGAAAAGATCGCGCCGCAACTCGACCGGTCACGCGCCGGAATCATTTCCGGAGCCACCGGGATCGAGCCGGCAACGTCCGCGGAGCTCACCGTGCTCAAGGAGACCGGGCTTCCGGTCCGCAATACCGGGACCTATATCGGGCATGGGGTCGATGCCCAATTTGTGGCTAATATCAGCATTGCCAGCGCGGCCATCGGGCATGGCAAGCTCTTTGCGCCGGCCGGAAGCGGGGATGTCGGCGAAAGCCCGACATCCCTTTCCCAGGTCGTCGTCACTGGCGTCGGCAATTGGCGCGGCGAAGGGCTCGCGCTGATCGAGCAAGTCGATTAAGGAAACCTGATCGGGCGGATCGACAGGAAGAGATCATGGCAACCTCGAAGACGCGCGACAATGCGGCCCGTGCTGTCATCGCGGTGACAGGCATGGGCGTGGTGACCTCGCTCGGGGTCGGGGCATCCGACAACTGGACGAAGTTGACCGCCGGGTGCTCCGGGATCCGTCGCATCTCGCGCTTCCCTCTCGACAGCCTGCGCACCACGATCGCCGGCACGGTCGATGCCGTTTACAAGGATTATATGTCGCCGGCCGAGCTTTCGACCCGCATCGCGCGCCTCGCTGCTGAGGAGGCGATCGCGCAGGCCGCGATCGGCACGAAAGGCCACTTTCCCGGACCGCTGTTTCTCGCGTCGCCGCCGCTTGAAATCGAATGGCCGCAGAGGATGAAACTGGCCGAAATGGCCGGGGCGAACACCGGGCCAGGCTATCCCGATCTGCTGCGGGTCGCCCGCGAATATGCGAAAACCAACGGGCAGTTCAGCTTCGGCATTATCGGCGAGCAGCTCGCCGAGCATTTCGGCACCGAAGGATCTCCGGTATCCCTCAATACCGCCTGCGCGTCCGGCGCCAGCGCCATTCAGCTGGGACTTGAGGCAATAAGACGTGGGGAATGCGAAGCCGCGCTGGCGATCGCCGCCGACGGATCGCTGACGGCGGAATCGCTGATACGCTTCTCGCTCCTGTCGGCGCTCTCGACGCACAACGATCCGCCCGAGCGCGCCTCCAAGCCGTTCTCCAAGAACCGAGACGGCTTCGTCCTCGCCGAAGGCGCAGCGGCTCTCGTGCTCGAGGACTTCGACCATGCCCGCGCCCGTGGCGCGCGCATACTCGGCATTCTCGAAGGGTGCGGAGAGAAATCCGATTCCTTCCACCGCACCCGGTCGAGCCCCGACGGCAAGCCGATCATCGCCTGCATGCGCAACGCGCTAGCCGATGCCGGCGTCGGCCCTGAGGATGTCGACTACATCAACGCCCACGGCACCAGTACGCCTGAAAACGACAAGATGGAGCACCTTGGCGTCTTGACGGTGTTCGGCGAGCGTGCCCGCAGCATCCCGATCTCATCCAACAAGTCGATGATCGGGCACACGGTCACGGCGGCCGGCGCGGTCGAGGCGGTGTTCTCGCTCCTCACGCTCGAGCACCAGCGCATCCCGCCGACGATCAACTACGCCGTTCCGGACCCGGCGATCACGCTCGACGTGGTGCCGAACGTGGCGCGCGACGCGCGCGTCGATCGCGCCATCTCCAATTCCTTCGGTTTCGGCGGCCAGAATGTTTGCCTCGTGATGGCGCGGGAGCCTGCGTGACCGGCGCTGCAGCAACGGCCGTCGGCGAAACGAGCGAGGCCTCCGTCCGGCACGGTAAGGACGGGAATACGATGCGCGCGCTCATGCTCGTCGCCGAACGCAGGGTCGAGCTTGCCGACGTTGCGATGCCGCCTGCTCCGGCGGCGGGCGAGGTACAGATCGCCATCAAGGCCATCGGTCTCAATCACCTCGATGTGTGGGGCTGGCGCGGCATGGCCTTCGCCAAGCGCACGCTCCCGCTGGTCGTCGGCGTCGAAGCCGCTGGTGAGATTGTCGCCGTCGGCGCCGAAGTTGCCGGCTTTGCCGTCGGAGACCGTGTCGTCCCCTACGGCGCGCTCACCTGCGGGACCTGCAGGGCGTGCAGGGAGGGCCGCGACAATCTCTGCGAGAATGTCGGCGGGGTCATGGGCTTCCACGTCGACGGCTTCGCGCGCGATCTCGTCAACATGCCGGCGCGGCTCGTCATTCCGATTCCGGCGGCAGTGAGTTTGCGCGACGCCGCCTGCGCGCCCGTTGCCTTCTCGACCGTGCAGCACATGCTCTTCGACAACGCGAAGCTCGAACCTGGCGAGAGTATTCTCGTCCAGGCCGGCGGCTCTGGTATCGGAACCGTCGCCATCAAGATGGCGAAGGCGATCGGCTGCACCGTTTTCACCACCGTCGGCGACGACGAAAAGGCGGCGAAGGCCCGAGCGCTCGGTGCTGACCACGTCATCAATTACCGCACCGAACGCTTCGAAGGCGTCGTTCGCAAGCTGACGGCCAAACACGGCGTCGATGTCGTCTTTGAACATGTCGGGCCCGACACTTTCAACGGCTCGCTCTTGAGCCTCAAGCGCGGTGGGCGCCTGGTCACCTGCGGCTCGACCTCCGGACAATCGACTTCCATCAACCTGTTCCAGCTCTACCTTCAGCAATATCGCATTTTCGGCTCGTTTGGCGCCTCGATCCGCAACGTCCGCGAAAGCCTCGCCAAGATGGCGTCCGGACTGACGCCGGTCATCGACACCGAGGTCGCGCTTGCCGATTTCGAGCACGGCTTGGCGCGGCTCGAAAGCAGGCAGGTATTCGGCAAGATCATCGTCCTGTTCTGATGATCTCGCGGCGCTCGATGACCCTCTTCGATAAGTGGATCGGCGCCTGCACGGTCACACTCTTGCGTGCCGCCAAGCTGACAGACCGCCGGCGCAGCGCGGATTTCGCTGCAGCTTTGATGCGCAAGATCGGCCCGCTGCGGCCCGAGCATCGCCTCGGCCGCGCGAATCTGCTCGCCGCCTTTCCGGAGAAATCGGACGCCGAGATCGAAGAAATCCTTCGCGGGGTGTGGGACAATCTCGGCCGCGTCGCGGTCGAGTTCGCCCATCTCGACGAGTTCAAGCTCAACGGCGGCGCCGCGACGCCGGCAAGCGATATCATCACCGTGTCACCCGAAACCATGGAGCACGGCCGCCAGATCGTAACGAGCGGTCGAGCGACGCTCGGCTTCGGCGCTCACCTCGCCAACTGGGAGCTCCCTGCCCTTGCGGTAAAGCTGTTCGGCGCCAAGACAGCGGTCCTTTACCGGCGGCCGAACATCCGCGCTATCAGCGACGTCATCGTCGAGCTGCGCACACCGTTGATGGGCGAATTGATCCCGACCGGCCTCGGCGCGCCGGTCAAGCTCGCGCACCTGCTCGAATCGGGCGTTCATGTCGGCATGGTGGTGGACCAGCACTATAGCAGAGGCGTCGAGGTGACCTTCTTCGGCCGACGCTGCCTCGCCAATCCCCTGATTGCGCAGCTTGCTCGCCATGCCGAAACACCGATTCACGGGCTACGTATGGTGCGGCTTCCCGACGGCGACAGCTTCGTGGGCGAAGTCACCGCGGCGATCAACCCGGTTCGCGACGCCGAGGGCCGTATCGACGTCGCCGGCACCATGCAGACGATCACCACCGTGATCGAAGGGTGGGTGCGCGAGCATCCCGAGCAGTGGCTTTGGCTCCATAACCGCTGGCGGTGAAATTGCCGCTTCGCCGAAGCGGTATCACGCCGACCGCGCCCCTGGCGATCGAACGGGCGGTTAAAAATCGAGACCCGATCGTCTTTACAGTTTATTCAATTATCACGAGCAGGCTGGCGCCGGGGAAAGGCGGAAAGCTGGCGCGATTCTTTTGCTGACCGCCCGCGATCGCTCGTCCCCGAAATGCCTGAAGCAGCCCTGAACCCCGGCTGAATCTGGAGTTGCAGCATGCCGTCCGCTTCGCTGCGCAAAGGCGCGCCTCAAGCTCGCTCGCGGCAGAGCTCGGTCTTCAAGGCGGTCGTTGCCTCGCTGGCGGGCTTCACCGCGGTCGCCGCCATCGCCGCTGTTGCCGCCGTGGTTGGCTCGCGGACCACTGCACCGACGGCTCCAACGCCCGCAGCGCCTGCCGTCGTCAATGCCGAGCGCACGACGTCAATCGTCGTCGCCTCGCCAAATCATGACGACTGCCAGCGCTATCAGGTCGACAACGTTACTGGCGGCGTC
>Ga0335081_10017589_pt1 | contig 11573 bp, 13 predicted proteins | sample Lox_Sample_35_FD_206713 | JGI IMG/M metagenome (GOLD analysis project Ga0335081, IMG submission 206713) | Soil microbial communities from Loxahatchee National Wildlife Refuge, Florida, United States - Lox_Sample_3.5 | ecosystem: Environmental > Terrestrial > Soil > Wetlands | place: USA... | reverse complement strand
ATGTTCGGCGGGCTGTACCGCAAGTACACCGATGAGGCCAAGCTGATGGAGAACTCGGAGACCCTGCGCCGGGTCGCATGACCGGCTGCCGGGCAGGCTCGGCGCTTGTTCCGTTCGGGGTGAACATCATTTCGGCGGCGGCCATCCGGGCCAGGGAGAACCGACGCGGCGGCGGCGCGGCACTGCCGTCGGCTGATCTGGTGGACGCGCGCGACCGCGGCTCGGACAATCACAACTGGCCATCGATATCCGCCGCGACGGCTGGGAGCTGACGGGCCTGGACGGTACCGGCATCGAACTCGTCCGCGAGCCACGGACCTACCGTTCCGCCGCCACGTGATCCTCACCCGGATGAGCTGCGGCAAGGGCCTCATCAGGCGCAGAGAGCGTCGACATGCGCGGCGCAATTGTAGTCATGGCCGCCCGCCGCGACCACTACGAGGTGCTCGGCGTGCCGCCCGATGCGGACGCCATGGCGATCAAGAACGTGTTCCGCTAGCTCGCCCGCCGCTACCATCGGGACATCAGCACCGACCCGGACACCGAACAGCGGTTCAAAGTCAGATTGCGTGCCGGGCTGTGCCGTTTCCCACCGGATTGCGGTGGTGGGCCAGGTGGCTGAGGAACCAGTCGCGGGCTAGGGCGGCAGCGGCGTCGAGGGTGCCCGGCTCCTCGAACAGGTGGGTCGCGCCGGGCACGACGGCGAGCTGGTTCTCGCAGCGCAGCCCGGCCTGGGCCCGACGGTTGAGATCCAGCACCACGTCGTCATTCCCGCCGACGATGAGCAGCGTGGGCGCGGTCACCGCGCCTAGCCGGCGGCGCGCAAGGTCGGGACGGCCGCCGCGGGACACCACGGCCGCGATGCCGGGGCCGGGTTCGGCCGCGGCCCACAGCGCGGCCGCGGCGCCCGTGCTGGCGCCGAAGTAGCCGATGGGGGCTCCAGCGGCGCGGGGCCGGGTGCGCAGCCACCGGGTGACCTCGGTGAGGCGGCGGGCGAGCAGGCCGATGTCGAAGACGTTGGCCCTGTCGAGTTCCTCCTCCGGGGTGAGCAGGTCGAACAGCAGCGTGCCCAGGCCAGCGGCGTTCAGGACGCGGGCGACGTAACGGTTGCGCGGGCTGTGCCGGCTGCTGCCGCTGCCGTGGACGAAGACCACGATCCCGGCTGCGTTCTCCGGCACGGTCAGGTAGCCGGCCAGCCGGACCTGCCCCGCGGCGGGCGCTACGTCCTCACTCCAGGGACCGGGGACTTGCTCGCCCTGGGCGGGCGGGTCATCAGCGGCGGCGGCCGGTGGCTGGGAAGCCGGTGCTGCCGCGCGCTCCAGGCAGCCGATGACCTCCTCGTCGGTCGTCTGGGAGAAATCGGCGTAGAACTGCCCGATGGCGTAGAAGTCTTCCGGGGTGTCCACGCAGACCAGTTCGTCGGCGGCACCCGCGATCCGCGTTTCCCAGCCCCGGGGCGCGACCGGCACGGCGAGCACGACCCGGGTGGCGCCGTGCGCCCGCGCGACCTGGCAGGCGGCCCAGGCCGTGGACCCAGTGGCGACGCCGTCGTCGACCACTACCGCGACCCGGCCGGCCAGCGGCTCACGGGGCCGCAGGACCCGGTACCGCGCGGCGCGAGCGTCCACCTGCGCCTGCTCGCGCGCCTCGACCGCGGCCAGCTCGTCCGCAGTGACCCTGGCCAGGCGAACGACCTCGCGGTTGATCACCCGCACTCCGTCCTCCCCGACCGCGCCCATCCCCAGCTCGGGCTGGAACGGCGCCCCGAGCTTACGGACCACGATCACATCCAGCGGCACACCCAGTGCCCGGGCCACCTCCAGCGCAACCGGGACCCCGCCTCGCGGCAGGCCGAGCACCACCACCGGCTCGCCACGCAGGTACTCCAGCCTTGCGGCGAGCCGCCGCCCCGCATCGGCACGATCGGCGAAGAACATAACACCCTCCACCGGCAACGTTTCCGCGGGTCGGCCGATGCCACCAGGGACCTTGGTCACCTTCCAGCTCCGGGCCCCAGCAGCATCATGGCCTATCCGGTGCCAGTGATGGCAATAGCTAACTGCGGCATGCCCAGGGACGGAGCGCCGGGACCTGCCGACGATTACCGCACCGGGCTTGCCCGATATTTCGGCGACGAGCCTGTTTTTTAGGTCATGACCGCTGGACGCCCTGATGCGCTGGGGCCAGGCAACCCTGGGTTGCAGGGACATCGTTCACGTGCGCGCTGGCCGCATGCCGTCGGCCAAATGGGCAATCCCTTGAAGGATGCAGGCCGGAGTACCGGCAACGGTGGCGCCCGAAACGGCCAAGCCTGTGCCGGGAACTGTCGCGCCGGCCCGTTCGGATAGAAAAGAATTAATCCACTTCGGAGCGGCCGGGATGCCATTGACCAGGGGCGTAGAGCCCGGCCCGGGTCTGTCCTCGACCTGCCGTTGATACGGTGCAACAGCTCGGCGAAGGCGGCCACGTCGTCCGGCAAGGCAGCAGGAAGCAGGCCGGTGATCCTGGCGCTCGCGGTCATCTGCCCTCTGGACCATGCTGAACACCAGCGCGCCGTCTGAGGTCGCGGGTTACCTGGTCTTGAAGGATCTTCAGGCGGTCGCTGATCTGGACAGGTATCGCTACCGGATCTCGCAGTGCCCGCTCGGCCGGGGGTAGCCAGGCCAGGTCGGTGCGGCACCGCTGCTGCGCGGCGGCCAGGGACTCTGGGGGGCTGACCGGCCGGCCGTGGCGCATGACCGGGGCGAGGAGGGGCTGGTGGCCGGGTGGCGGGGGTTCGTCCCGGAGCGCGAGCACGCCGCGGCCGGTGTCGTAGGTGTCGACCAGGAACGTGGTCATGCCCGGGAAGTCCTCGCCGAACGCGGTGAACGCCGCCTGCTCGTCGCCGAATGCCTCTATGAAGGAGTGCGCCATGGTGCCCTCGGCGGCCAGCCCGTAGCGGCGCGCCGCGGCCACGTTGCTGGTGGCCGTGAACCCGGCGATCGCCGCCGCGCGGGCCACCGCCAGGCCCGCGTCGATTCCCTGAGTGCGGCGGAAGGAGAAGTCGACCAGCTGCGCGCCGTCGGCGGCCAGCACGCACCGGGCCGCCTTGGTCGCCACCGCCGTCTGGAACGTCACATGGTTCAGCAGCACCGTCTCGGCCAGCTGCGCTTCGGCAATCGGCGCGGTCGCCTCCAGCAGCGGCTCGCCGGCGAACACGACACGCCTGTCCGGTCATCGAGCGGCGCAGGTAACTGGCCGCCATGTTGAGCTCGTAAAGATCGGTCAGCAAGCCGCCCGGCACGATCGGCCTCCCTCACAAGCGGCCGCCCATTTACAGGTTCAGATGGGCCTGCTCGTGGGTGACATCCTCGATGGCGGTGGCGGCCGCATGCACAAGCTGCCCGGCCATGTCCGACAACGCGCGGGCGGCGGCGAGCTGCGCCCCGATCCGCGCCACCTCCCGGTCGGCGGGATTACGCCGTGCCTGGCCGTGGCCGGCCAGCTGCTCGCCACCCGGCATGACCAGGAGGGCCTCGGCGCGGGTCTGCCCATCGGTTTCAGCGATGGACAAACTCACCGACCATTCATCGTTCCTGTTCATGACACGCTCCTCCGCACTCAGCCAGCCTTATCTGCAGTCACTGTCCAGCGAACTCAGTGCGGGCCACAGGGTCCTCCTGCCCCGTACTACCGGACCTTCGTCATTGCCCCGGGACCAAGCCGGGCCGACCGAGACCTCGACGCCCGAGTCGCCAAAGACGGTGGCACCCGCATGGGTGTCGGGCTGAGTTGTCCCGTGCCATCGGCGGCCAGGACCTAGGTCCCTACCGGGACAGCTCACGGCTGCCGAGGCTGGCTGTCATCAGGAGATCAGGTCTGCTAACGGCAAGGGAGGCCGGTCATGAAGGCACAGGTTGGCGATGAGCTGGTGGTGAAGGGACGCCACGTCGGCGACCCCGATCGCACCGGAGTGATCGTCGAGGTAATCGGACAGGCCGGAGGGCCGCCGTACCTGGTGCGGTGGAACGACGGCCATGAGAGCTCGTTCTTCCCGACTTCCGGGACCGTGGCGGAGCACATCTCGCTGCCTGCAAGGGAACGCCCCCGGACACCGTAGGCCGGAGCTTGCGCGGGAAACCCTAACGCGAGTAGGCAACCACCGGTGGAGATCATCACGGCTTCGCGCCCGAACGAATCGGCGCCCACGTCGCGCGCCAGACTACTCGCCGAGGTGGATAGCAGCGCCACCATCGACCGGAACGCCAGCGACCAGATCATCCCGTTCGCCGTCCTCGCCGACGGGACCAGCAGTTCGCGGACGAGTGACGTTCGGCTCGCCTGAGCGGGACCTTGGCCTCTAGCCAGTCTTGTCCGTGCTCGGCGTGGTCATGCTGTCTGCGAGGCGAGAGAGGAGCAGGAGGCGATCCGGCGCAACCCCCCAGCGGCGTTCGTGGCGGTTGGCTACGCCACCAGGGCATGACGTCCCCATCGCATCCTTCGCCATCCGGTGACTGCCCGGCCGTCGCTGTCGGTCGCGACCATCCCGGCGTTGGGCTGGCGGGCGCCGACGAGGTCGCCGAGGTCGGCACCGGGCATGGTGACCAGACTGCGCTGCTGGCCCGCCTAGCGGCCCGCGTGGTCGGTACCGGCATCTGGCCGGGCAGGCGCGCCGCAACCTGACGGCGCACGGCATCGGCAATGTCGTGGTCCTGGCCGGCGACGGAACCGGGGAGCCCGGGAATTCGCCCGGTCCGGCCGATCGTGGTCTGCGCCGCCTACCCCTGGGGCAAAGGTCCCTGTTGCACGGGAGCATCGCCTCTTGGCCATCGCCGGCCAGCAGGGCCATCGTGGCTTTGAAGGGAGGCCGGGATGAGTTGGTGGCCGGCAGCAGCTTTTGCGCGGGCCGCGAGGTCGGTTCGCGGGCTGTGGCCTGACCGCAACCCGCTCCGGCGCGCCGTGGACCGGGTCGAGGCCATGGTCGCGGGCGGGCTGGTCGTCGCCTTCCTGGTCGGGGCCCCGCTGGCCACGGTTGCCGCCGGGCACGTGGCTTATGACGTCGGCTCTCGCGCCGCCCACGCCCAGCAGGCCACCTGGCGGCAGGTGCCGGCAGTGCTGGCCGCCACCGCTCCCGCTGCGGGGTTCCGCCAGGACCAGGTAAGCGTGCAAGCCAGCTGGACCGCCCCGGACGGTACCCGTCATGTCGGCGCCGTTCTCGCGCCCCCGGGCACCAGCGCCGGCCGCGCGGTGATGGTGTGGGTCGATGTGGCTGGCCGGCTCACCGGCCACCCGCCGCTCCAGCTGGCGCAGGTGCGGAGCCAGGCGGCGCTTGCCACCATGCTCACACCCCTGGCAGTCGGCTTCATCCTGCTGTGCGCGGGCCTGCTGGCTCACGCCGTGCTGGGACGACGGCGGCGGGCCGCCTGGGACGCGGACTGGCAGGTAACCGAGCCGCACTGGACCAAGGGCCGCTGAGTCCCCGCTCGCGCGGTTGCGCGCCCTACACCGCCGCCTGGATCCCCGAAGAACGGGCCAGCCAGTACGGCTCGTCACCGAAATGGGAGATCTCCCAGCCGAGCGCGTCACGGTAGAACCCGGCGGCCCGGTCTGGAGCATCGTTGGGGATCTCGAAGTGCACGACCTTCGACATGGGGTGCTCCCTTCACCGTCAGGGCTCCACGCTCACACCCCGGAGTGCCGGCCGGAAGGGCAGGTGGTCCCGGCCCGCCGAGGCGGCGCTATGGACTGCGCGATTCGCGTTCACCAGCGTCGCTGGCCCGCTGGCGGCGTCGTTCGGTCAGCCACGAAGCGGCCGCCCAGAGTCGCTGACCTGCCGCTTGCGTTCGCTAGGCTGCTCTGCGGTATTCGCTGATCAGGCCGTCGGCGGCCTGTCTGCGCTCGATCCGGGCGGTCATATCGATGACGTGGCCGCCTTGGTGCAGCGGAGGTCTCTGGCGCAGCGCCTGGTGAGGCCGGTGGCCGTTGAAATTCCGCGCGTACTCAGCCAGCACCTTCCGGAGATGCCACTCGCCGAGGATCAGCAGGTGATCGAGGCACTCGCGGCGAAGCGCGATCGCCACCGCGCTAGGCCAGATTCCCCATCATCGGCGCGGAACCCGGGCGAGCCATCACGCACTTTGAGCATGTCGAGCATCGGCGCGCCGTCGCCCTCGGTGTACGCGCCGACCCGACCTTAGGCTCCTCGTTATGTTCAGTGACAGTACTGCGCGAGGAGCAGTGCCGTAATTTGCGGGCTCTGATGGTGACGCGTTCGCCGAGCGCGGGCACGGCTGCTGTCCAGCCCAGTTCATGGTCGAGCCGGTCGCGCAGGGCGGCTGCTGCGGAAGGCTCGCCGTGGACGACATAAGTGGCCGCTGGTTCGGGTGCACCGGTAAGCCAGCACAGGATGTCGTCGGCGTCGGCGTGTGCGGAGAACGCGTCTGCCTGGATGATTTCTGCCCGGACTGGCACGTACTCGCCGTGGATCTTGATCGTCCGTGCTCCTTCGCTTAGGTCGCGGGCGCGGGTTCCCTCTGCCGCGAAGCCGACGATAAGGACGGTGTTGCGGGAATCGGGGAGCAGGTGCCGCAGGTGGTGGAGCACCCTGCCGCCGGTGGCCATGCCGGAGGCAGACACGATAACCGACGGACGGACGGGCCGGTTCGCCGTCATAGACTCCGCTGGGGTGCGCAGTTCTTGCAGCCCGCCGGGATCGAGGGCTTCGGTGCCGTCCGCGATGATCTCCGGGCGGAGTTCGCCGGATCGGGCGGCTATCGCTTTCTGGTAGACGCTGAGCGCGGCCAGGGCCATCGGGCTATCGATGAGCACCGGCGACTGCGGGATCTGGTCGGCCTGGCGTAGTTCGCGGAGGGTGCGCAAGATGACCTCGGTCCGGTCCACCGCGAACGAGGGGATGATCACTGAGCCGCCCCGCCCCAGGGTGCGGGTGATTGTGTCAGCGAATGCCTGCCGGGCCTGCTCATCGGCGTGCTCGCGGTTCCCGTACGTTGATTCGACGAGCAGCACATCGGCCCCGGAGAAGGTGTCCGGCGGGCGCAGCAGCCGGTGCGCGGCGCGGCCGAGATCCCCGCTGCAGGCGAGGGTGCTGGAGCGGCGGCCGCCGGTGAATTCCAGCCGCGCCCAGGCAGAGCCGAGGATGTGCCCGGCGTGGTGCAAGGTCAGCGTGATGTGCGGTGCGATGATGGCCGCCTGGCCCGGGTCTACCGGGGTGATCAGGCGGACCGCGCGATCGACGTCGGCCTCGGTGTACAGCGGCAGCGCCGGGTGATGTTTGGACCAGCCGTAGGAATTGGCGTGCTCGGCTTCCTCCGCCAGCAGCCTGGCGCTGTCGCGGAGCACGATCTCAGCCAGTTCGGCCGTATAGCCCGTGGCGAACACCGGACCGGCAAAACCCTGGCGCGCCAGCGCAGGCAGGTATCCGCAGTGATCGAGATGGGCATGGGTGAGGACCACCGCATCGATCGCGCTGGCAGGTAGCGGGAACGGCTCCCAGTTGCGCCGCCTCAGCTCCCGTCCGCCCTGGAACAGGCCGCACTCCAGCAGGACCCGCGTCTCATGGGTCTCGATCAGGAACTTGCTGCCGGTCACCGTTCCCGCACCACCCAGGAAGGTCAGCGCCGGGCGCGCCACATGGCCCTTCACTCCAGTACTCGTTTCACCCATGCCACGCAGCCTGACCCGCGGGTACCACCACGGGCAAGGACCCAATTCCCCTGATCAAGGGGCCAAAGACCCGACCGGACCCAATAAGGCGGAGCTGCGCGACTGAGGCGAGTCCGGCGAAATATCGCCGATCGTGCTGAAACGCGCGTCGGCCGTACGACGGTTCATGCCGCTCTCCCCGAAGCGATTGCCGGGACCTGTGACCGGCGCCGTTTGGGTCCTTCGCCTCTGCCCCTGAACGACCTGCATAACTACGGTAAATGGTGGTGGAAAGGCGGCCGGCTCGCTGCTGTCGGCGGCGACATGGGCAAAAAGCCTTCTGACACGCCACTTACGGGAGGTGAGGGAGCTGGTGCAGTTAGTCAAGAGCAGGGCCAGCGAGCGGCTGCTGTCCGCATTGAAGGCCCAGATGGAGGCCTGACCGGCCCCGTGGTCGTCTCGAGCCCGGCGGGGCATGATTGAGTCGACCGGATCTGCCGCTGAACGCCACTGGTTGCGGAAGCAGGTCATTCGCAGGAGGAGGATCGCAATGTCTAGAATAATCGTCGGAATTGACGGTTCCGGTCATTCTCAAAGGGCACTGGAATGGGCCTTGCGGGAAGCGGCGCTCCGTCGTGTACCGGTCACCGTGCTCACCGTGTACCAAGCCCTCCGGGACAACCTCGGCTTCGTCGCCAGTTATCCCGGCGACGCGGACCTGACCGCGAAGGCCAAGGCGGCGGCCCAGGCGGAAACCGAGAAGGTGCTGGCCGACCTGGGCAGCTCCCAGCCAGAGTCGGTCACGGTCAGCGGGGTCAACGGCATCCCGGCGGAGGAACTCATCAAGGCGGGCGAGGGCGCTGACATGATCGTGGTGGGCTCACGTGGCGTGGGCGGCTTCTCCCGGCTAGTGATGGGGTCGGTCGCCGCCCAGGTGGCACAGCACGCCCCCTGCCCGGTCGTCATCGTCCGGCCGCCGCACCGTGACTGAGACTCGGTTACCGCGGATCCGGCGGCGACCAGGCCGATGCCGCGTCCCGGTCGGCCGCCACGGCCTCCTGCTCATCAGCCAGGTCCCGCCAGGTCCGCGCCGCCTGGTCCCACATCCAGGCCAGTGGTCCGGCGTCCCGTTTCCTGCGGCTGCGTCGGCGTCCGCCCTGACTGCTGCCGCACGGGCCTCGGTTGCCTTGCCGCAGAGATCGGCAGCATGCAGTCGGCCTCGCCTGGCCAGGTCACGTTGCAGCGCGGCCTCGTCCCGCGCATACGCCGCATGGTTGCGTTCGGCTGCCCGCACGTCCCGGTCCTGCGCCGCGAGAAGGCCATCCCTGGAGGACGTCTACCTGCGCATCACCGGGCAGGCGGGGATCGGAGCGGCGATGGCCACTGAGGCAGCACGCAGATCCCGGCCGTCGGCGCTGCTTGCCCTCGGCCAGGTCCGCTACCAGCTCCTGCTGCGGCTGCGCAGCCCGCTGGGGTTCTCCTGTCCATCGTGTTCCCGCTGCTGCTGCTGGTCTGCCTGAAGATCATTACCCCGTCGCATCCGGTGGGCGGGTTGCCCTACGCGCAGTGGGCCACTCCGACGATGTGCGCGTTCTGCCGGCTCAGCGCGTGTTACGTGACGGTCGTCACCAGCATGGCGGCCTCGGTCTGGTGACTCTTCCGCGTCCGGCTTGCCGGGCTTGGGCGGGCGTGCCGCGCGCATTAAGCGCGTGCTGATGACGGCCAGGCCGAGGATCAGCACCCCGGCGATTGCCAGCGCGGCCGGGACCCCCAGCGACCGGTGGAAGTACTGAACCGTCACCGAGGTGACGTAGCCGAACATTGCCAGCGTGCCCAGGGCCAGCAACGGCGTGTTCCGCAGCGGGACACTGGCGGCCATGGCCGCGGCGGCAGTGGCGATGCCGATCGCGTACACCCAGCCCTGCGACCCGACCGTAAGGCTCGGCGCGTAAAGGGCCAGGATGGCGCCGCAGGGCATGGTCACCCAGACGGGTTCGACGTACCGTCGCCACCCGAGCCACGCCCAGGCCAGGCCGAACCCCCACAGCGCGAGGGCATAGCCGAGCAAGTGGAGTTGCCCCGATGGGCGCGCGACAGTCGCGATGATGCCGCAGACGGTGAGGACCAGCCCGGCGAACAGGGCGGCGTTCTGCAACGCGCGCCGGCGGACCAGCCACAAGGCCGCCGCGTACACGGTGACAGCAACCCCGCTGGCAAGGACCGTGACGGCGCCGGCGCTGGGACCTGGCACAGTCGCCGTCATCGCACCGTTCCCGTTCATCGTGTGGGGGCTGGATGAGCTGCGCCGGCTCAAGCGGCGGCGTCGCCTGTCATGACCGAACGAACGGGGAGCCTGTCCCCGCGGGCCGCGCTTGGCGTCCTTGGCTAGCGCAGCCTCCTGAGGAACGGGTCCTGCGGCGCGTACGGCGCTACCTTGACCCTCGCGTCCACGACGAAGACCCCGTCCGGCCGGGCGATGACCGGGTTGAAGTCGAGGTCGGTGATCTCGGGCAGGTCGTCGGCGAGCCGGGAGACCCGCAGCAGCAACCCGCGCAGCGCCTCCAGGTCGGCCGGCGGGCTGCCGCGGTGGCCGAGCAGCAGCGGTGCCGCCTTGATCGACCGGATCAGCGTGTCCGCGTCGACATCGGTCAGCGGTGTCAGCCGCGCCGCGTGGTCGGCGAGCACCTCGGTGGCCACCCCGCCGAGCCCGAACACCACGAGCGGCCCGAACAGGCGGTCGTCGGCTACACCCACGATCACCTCGGTGCCGTCGCCGATCATCTGCTGGACGAGAACCGCGTGCAGCTGGTCGCCGAAGCGGCCCGCCAGCCGCCGGTAGGCGGCACGCACATCGGCCTCGGTGCGCAGGTCGAGCTCGACCCCGCCCGCGTCGGTCTTGTGCACCAGCCCCGGCACGTCGGCCTTGAGCACTACCGGGACCCCGCCGCCCGCGGCGAAGGCGGCGACGGCGTCGTCCTCGCCGTGGACCGGGACCAGTTCGGCCAGCGGTATCCCGTAGCAGCGCAGCAGCGCCGCGGTCAGATCCGGCGAAAGCCAGCCCCCGCGACCGTCCGGTCCGAGGAAGTCACGCACCAGCGCATGCGCGTCCTCGGTCTTGATGCCGGGGAACTCGGGCACCATGCCGCTCGGCGCGGATCGCCATGCCCCGTACCTGGCGGCGCGGGCGACGGCGGCCGCGGCCGCGGCCGGGGAGTTGTAGGCCGGTATCCGGATCCCGCCCGTCTGGCCATCCCCGCTGGCCGGCCCGGGCAGGAGCCGTACCGTTTCGGCCTGGTCGAGCAGCACGGTGGCCAGCGGGACCCGGATGTCGGCCCGCTTAACGGCCGGGAGCAGGTCGCCGGTCGCGCCGGTGGGCAGTAGAAGCGTGATCAGGGCGCTGACTTCCTCGTCGGCCGCCGCCAGCTCCAGGCACTGCTGGAACTGGCCGACGGTGACCGCGGCGGTGGTGTCGATCGGGCCGTCGGCCGATCCGCCCTCGGGGATGAGCGCGCGCAGCCGGCGGCGGATCTGCGCGCGGGGACGGTGTACGGTCAGGCCGAGGTCGGTGCAGGCGTCGGCCGCGAGCACGCCGGCACCGCCGATGTTGGACACGATCGCGACGGTGCTGCCCGCTGGGACGGGCTGGGTGGCCAGCAGTGCGGCGGTCTCGATCAGGTCGCCGAAGTCGGGCACCACGATGATGCCGGCCTGGCCGAACAGGGCCTCCCTGGTGACCAGCGGCGCCGCGATCGCGGCGGTGTGCGAGGCGGCTGCCCGCTGCCCGGCCGCCGAGCGTCCGGCCTGAACGGCGAGCACCGGTATGCTCGCGGCGACCCTGCGCGCCGTCCTGGCGAATTTGCGCGGGTTGCCGAACGATTCGATGTAGAGCACGGCGAGCCTGGTGACGCCGTCCTGCTCCCACCACATCAGCA
>Ga0335081_10017587_pt1 | contig 11573 bp, 9 predicted proteins | sample Lox_Sample_35_FD_206713 | JGI IMG/M metagenome (GOLD analysis project Ga0335081, IMG submission 206713) | Soil microbial communities from Loxahatchee National Wildlife Refuge, Florida, United States - Lox_Sample_3.5 | ecosystem: Environmental > Terrestrial > Soil > Wetlands | place: USA: Florida... | reverse complement strand
TGCGCCTACCCAGGTCGCGTGCCGGCCACCGCTCGCAAAAGCCCAGGTGCCGCTCACGCGATAGCCGCCTTCGACGGCGAGCGCCTTGGCATTGGGGCCCGGTCCCCAGGCCAGCACGGCGCGCGGATCGCCGAAGACCCGGTGTGCAACCGTCGGATCGAGATATGCCGCCGCCATCGCACACCCTCCCGCCTGGCTCAGGCACCAGGCCGTGCTGGCGTCGGCCATGGCGACGGCCTCGATGACGTGGAAGAAGGTGATCGGGTCGGTCTCGATCCCGCCCTGCGAGCGTGGCAGAAGCAAGCGGAAGAGTTGTGCCTCGTGCAGTGTATCCAGCAGGGCAGACGGCAGACGGCGGTCGCGTTCGATGTCGACCGCGAGCGACGCGATGCGCGGCACCAGCGCCCGCGCGCGATCCACGATCTGGGACTCGATGTCCGGCGGGGTAACAATGTAGGTATCCAAGCGTTGTCTCCGGCGGTCCGCCCGCTCGGCCCGGATCACGTGCTGCGATCAGGCCGCCCTGGCCAGCGCGCGGTCGATCTGTTCGATCGAGCGGCCCTTGGTCTCGAAACCCAGGAGCAGGTAGACGGCACCGGCCAGAATATACCAGGCTCCGAGATAACAGAACGCCGTCGGGATCGCGTTCAGCGGCACGTCGGGTTTCACGAAGTTATGGGATCCAACGATCAGCGCCAGGCCCAGCGGGCCGATGATCTTGCCGACGCCGCCGAAGCCGTAAGCCGAGCCCATCCCGCTGGTGCGCAGGTGCGACGGCCACACCTCGGCGGCGTACGGGCCGACAACCGCGAACCCGCCATCGGCGAAGAAGTATGCGGCGATGAGGATCAGCCAAAAGGCCGAGATTCCGCCGACGAAGGTGCTGTGCATCACCCCCGCCAGCACGATCAGCGCACCGGCGCCGAACCCGAGCAAGCCGCCCGATGCCCGCCGTCCCAGCTGCTCGGAGAGGAACGAGAACGAGATGCGGCCGATCACGCCAGCCACCGTCAGGGCGATCATCATCTTCGAGGCCTGAGCCGGCGACACCCTCAGCAGCAGCACGAACAACGTTGGCGCCCATAGCGTCACGCCATAGACACCGGTCTGCGCGCCGAGATTGCCGATCCAGGAGACGATCAAGCTTCGGGGATGCTTGAACAGGTCGAGCCAGCGGCTCTGTGAGATCGGCGCGGTATCGGCCGTGGGCAACGGCAGCGTGTTCGGGTCGACCTCCATGGCCCATGCCAGCGAGTTGCGCGCCTCCTCGTACCGGCCCTGGCGGACCAGCCAGCGCGGCGACTCCGGCACCCACAACCGCACCAGAAGCGTCGCCAGCGCTGGGAGCACGCCGACTGCAAACAGGCCACGCCAACCGACCGCCGGCGCGAGATAAGCGCCCAGCACGGCGCCGATGCCAACCCCGATCGGGATGAACACCGTCACCAGCCCACCGATCATGCCGCGTTTGGAAGAGGGCATGAACTCCTGCACCAGCGGAAGGTCGACGCAATACAGCCCGCCCACCCCGAATCCGACGAAGAATCGGAACAGCATCAAGTAAACCCAGCCGTTGTCGGGCGTGAAGCACAGCGCACCGGTGGCGATGGAGAAGTTCAGCACCGTGGCGATGAACACCTTGCGGCGGCCGATTCTGTCGGCCATCCACCCCCAGAAGATCGCTCCCAAGATGGCGCCGATGCCCGAGGAGAGCAGCACGATGGCGGACTGTCCGAAGGTCAGCTTCCACGGCCCGATGATGAAGGCGAGCACGAAGCCGATCAGGAAGTAGTCGAAGAACTCGAGCGCGTCGCCGACGATCGCGGCCGCCACGATCTTCTTCTGGTTGCCAGTGAGCCGTACTTGCCGATCGAGAAGGTCGAACATCGCTTATCCCCCGAGCGCATTCGATAGCGGGAATCGTATTCGGTGTTTGAACGTCGCGCCGCCAGTTGGAGCCGAGATGGCGTCGGCATTGCACCGGGCGCGTCCGCCGAGGACGACCGGTCCGAGCAACCTGCGCACCCCTTCGTGCTCGGCCCGCAGCCGCCCGGATGCCGACGCGCGGCACTCTGACCCGAAGTGGCGCCGCCAGAACGAGAGAAATGCCATCTCCCCCGAGTGTGAAGCTCTTATGGCATCGTGTGCCGGAGCGCGCGCGGGTCACCCCGTCTCCGGCATGTCGCTGCTCAGCCCATAGCATGCGCTTTCGACCCCCGCGAGTCGAGCAGTCTCGCGATGGTGGCCGACGCAGGCGCGACCGTAGCGGCTACAACGGGCTCCGTCAGCGCGAGCCACGGGGCCCAAGTTCTGCGGGGGAGAGCATAATCTGGAGCAACCGCAGGCGCGAATCACCTTGCACAACACACTCAACGCGGGCGCGCGCAGCGACTCATGAACATTGGTTGACCGAAAGAGCCCTTCTTGCGCGCGTTCATCGTGTGTTCGGCTGGCGCTACAAGCGATGCCGAGTTCGACGTCCTGGTGCCGCTCGCGATCGCCCCGCTAGCGGATCAGGGCCCGCTCGCGCAACCCGCGACCCGGGGCATGGAAAACCACCCGGCATTCGGCCCGTTGGCGGTGCGGCTTGCGTAGGATGCGGTTGTGCACAAGCCCATCCCGCCAGGCTTTCAAGAGGCCGTCGCGATCGCCAGCGCAACAGGCACTGCGGGGGACCTCGCTTTGTTGGCGTCGGAAGCGCACGGCTTCGACTGGGAGATCGAAGGGCTGCGGCTGGTTGCTCGCACGCAACTCGAGAAGCAGCAGATTCGGGCTGCAAGCCTCACCTGGTCGGCGATTCTGCAAATCGACCCGGGCGATGCCGAAGCCAAGCTGGCACTCGACACGGCCCCCCAAAGGCTGCGCGACGTTTCCTCCTCGGACGCGGCGCGCAAGCGCGTGCTCCTGTTTGCCGGACACCGCATCGACGAGCCGGGCCGGCACCGGCCGCGGTTCCCGACGGAAAAGGAGCAGGTCGCAAGGCAAGCGATCCTTTCGGGCGTCGAGGATGAACGAGCGGCCGCGGGCGAGATCGGGCACGGGATCGCAGGCGGTGCAAGCGGCGCCGACATTCTGTTCCATGAGATCTGTCAGCAATTGGAAATCCCGACGCAGCTCTATCTTGCCCTACCGGCCGACCAGTTCATCGTCCATTCCGTGGCGCCGGCCGATGCCATGTGGGTGGAGCGCTTCAACCGCATCCTGGCGAGGTCGCCCACGCGCGTGCTGCAGACGACCGAGGAGATGCCGCTCTGGCTGAGCGGCAAGCGGGATTACAGCGTGTGGCAGCGGGACAACCTGTGGATGTTGTACAACGCGCTGGTCCACGGCGCCAACAACGTCACGGTGATCGCGCTCTGGGATGGAGCCGCGAGCGATCGGCCGGGCGGCACTGCCGATCTCGTGCAGCAAGCGCAGAGCCGCGGTGCCAGGACTGTCGTGCTGGATACCAAGCTGCTGTTCGGCCTGTAGGGATGTGTCCGCCGGAGCGCGGCCCGGGGGCCGGCAGTACATCAACTCGTCAGGGGGAACCGACGATGACCGAACAGGAATACATCGAGCAGCGCCTGGACGACCAGGAGCGGTGGTACAGCCAGAAAAGCGCGTGGAACCAGAGCTGGTACAAACGGCTGCGGGTCGTCGAGATCGTCCTTGCGGCAGGCGTGCCTTTCTTCACCATGCTCATCAACAACGCCTTCCCGTTCATGACCTACGTCGTGGGCGCGATTGCGTTTGCCATCGCCGCCGTCTCCGGCCTCATTGCCCTGCAGAAGTTCCAAGAGAACTGGGTCGACTATCGCAGCGCGGCAGAGACGCTGAAGCGTGAGAAGTTCCTGTATCTCACCAAGACCGCTCCCTATGATGGCCCCGATCCCTTCCATGTCTTGGTCCAGCGCGTCGAGGAGATTCTCTCCAAGGAGAACTCGGCATGGCAGGGGTTTATGCAGCAGCCTGTGGGGCGCCCTACCGGCGCCGGAGCGCCAGGACAACAGACGCCCGCGGCGTCCTTCAAGCAGCCGTGATCGAGCGCCGGACGCGTTACAGGCTCCCGTTCTCGCGCCTGAAGGCTGGGAACGAAGCCTCAACCCAGGTGCCCCACTCGTCGCGAACCGTCACAGGTCCGGAAACGCGTTGACCCGGTTCAGCCAGCCGCGCAAGAACTTCGCAAGGGATGGCTCCGCGGCCGCGAGGTTCTGGTAGTAATCGATGCGACCCTGCTTGTAGCGACGATAGAGTTCCGTCTGATCGGCGCGCTGCAGCGCCTGCACGGTGCCAGGCCCGATCAAACCGTCCACGGATAGAGGGGGAGTGGCCCCTAAGTCGTTCAGCACGCTCTGCAGCAGCTTCGTGGCGTTCGCCCCCGCGTTGACATAGAAGTCGAACACGATATTGGCAAGCTCCTGCTGGTCGATCTGATCGCCCTTGACTTTGTCCCAATACAACGCCTTGTAGATCCTGCCCGCCTGCTCGTTCGTCAGAGCCTTCAAGTTGTCGAGCGTCGGTTGGATCCCGAGCAGCTGGTTGGCGCACGTGTTGAACGTGCGCAACGTGATGCCCTTGTTGGTGGCGCCGCCGGGGTCGGCCGGGTCGTTTACGAATCCGCCTTCGAAGCCGAGCAAGGTGGCGAAAAAAGCGTCGAAATTGGCCATGATGGCACCTCCGGGATAGTCAGCGACACAGGACGATGTGAGCCTGCTCCGGCAAGCCGTGGGATGCCTCTACGGGCTACTTCTTCATTTCCTGCACTTGCTTCGAGAGCTGCTCCCACCGGGACTCGGTCAAATCCGCCAGCACACTCACTCGGATCAACGGTGCAAGCGTGCCGCCTCTTGCGGCGTCCGCCCGGAATGCAGCCTCGGCGTCGCGGAACTTGATCCACGCCTGCTGAGCGTGACGTAGCTTGACGCGTCCGGGCTCATCCAAGCGCCACACCAGTTCCTGGTACGCGGCGTTCATCTTCTGATCGGCGCGCTCGAACCGGGAGTTCTCGCACTCGCGCATGGCGGCGGTGGTCTGTGCATCTTCGCACCCGCGGTTGGGCGGCGAAGCTTGCTGAGAGGCGTCCGCCCAGGCGATGTGCGCCGTGCCCAGGCAACACAGCGCGGCCAGCAAGACGATACCCCGCCGGTCCTGAAACCGCAATCGACACCACTGCACCCTGGAACTCCTTCCAAGAGCGTACGAGCCGGCTGTCGTCCCACGCCGCATCAGGACCGGCCGATGCGCAAAAACGGACCCCGCGGCCGTAGCGCAGCGCACTTGGCAAGTCTCCGCAGCTCGCGGTCGCTGCGAGTACACGCCTCGATTCCTCGTACCATGATATGCGAGATCCATAGGGGAGCGCGAGCGCCAGCTGGACGTTGGGCTGCGACGACAGGCGCAGCGCCGCAGGTACGGGGATAGCGGCCCTAGCGGGGGCTCTTCGTCCAGAGTCGCGGCGCTGATTCGCCCCTACGCGACTAGCCGAAGCCTAAGGTTGGCTCGAGCTCTCGCTCTCATACATCCTGTCTCCCGCGGAACGCATACAAGCCCTTACGCTGTCCGCATCCAGCCAGGTCGGCCGTCATCACCGATCAACGCAGGCTCTGCGGCAGGCCCACGTGGCGTACGAATAAGATCCGATGGTGTCACTCGAGCGTCACATGACTGACATGCAGGTGACGTACCCTCACGAGTCCCCATCCGGTCTTAGAACGACTCCAAATGAACCAGACCGTTGCTGCGCATCATCCTCTCGCCGGCGCGCCCTCCCCCGGGAAGCTGCCGCTCATGTTGTTGGGCGGCGTCGTCGTCGCCGCGGTAGCCTATATCGGTGTAGCTCTGACCTCTGACCTCGCCGCAACGCGGGCAACGTCCTGGCTGCCTTTCGTCTTGCTGGGCATCGCGCTGCTGATTGCGTTGGGCTTCGAGTTCGTGAACGGGTTTCACGACACGGCAAACGCCGTGGCCACCGTCATCTATACCCACTCGCTCGCACCGCACTCGGCGGTGGTTTGGTCCGGAGTGTGGAATTTCCTCGGCGTGATGGCCTCGAGCGGGGCCGTCGCCTACGGGATCATCTCCTTGCTGCCGGTGGAGCTCATCCTACAGGTGGGCAGCGGCGCAGGGTTCGCCATGGTCTTTGCGCTGCTCGTGGCGGCGATCGTTTGGAATTTGGGCACGTGGTACCTCGGTCTGCCCGCGTCGAGCTCCCATACCCTGATCGGATCGATCATCGGGGTGGGGCTCACCAATCAGATCCTTGCCTCCGTCGGCACGGCGACCAGCGGCGTGGATTGGGCCCAGGCGGCAAACATCGGGAAGTCGCTGCTGTTTTCTCCGCTCATCGGATTCGCAGCCGCCGCGATGCTCCTGGTAGCGCTAAAGGTCATCGTGAAAAACCCTGCGCTGTTCCAGGCTCCCGAAGGGAAGAAGCCCCCGCCCTGGTGGATCCGCTCGGTGCTCATTCTCACGTGCACGGGCGTAAGCTTCGCGCACGGGTCGAACGACGGCCAGAAGGGCATGGGCCTCATCATGTTGATCCTGATCGGCACCGTTCCGACCGTGTATGCGCTGAACCGCGCGATGGAGCCGGCGCGCGTACAGACTTTTGCCGGCAACGGTGAAGCCGTCACCCGAATGCTTGCGTCCCGCCTGGGAACGCAAACGTTGCCGGCGACCGATGAGGGAGCCCGGCTCGCCGTGGGCGCTTATGTCCGCAGCCGAAGCTTCGATTCGAGCACGCTGCCTGCGCTGACAAAGATGATCGGCGCCATCGACGCCCAGGTCGCCTCGTATGGGTCCTTGGCGAACGTGCCCACCGACAAGGTGAACAACGTCCGCAACGACATGTATCTGGTGAGCGAGGCATTCCGGCACATTCTGAAGCAGAATCCCGCCGGGTTCAGCCCAGACGAGCAGAATGTGATCAAGACCTACCGCAGCGGACTGGATCACGCCACCAAGTTCATCCCGACCTGGGTCAAGGTTGCCGTGGCCCTCGCGCTGGGGCTGGGCACGATGGTCGGCTGGAGGCGCATCGTGGTCACGGTGGGTGAGAGGATCGGCAAGAGCCACTTGACCTATGGGCAGGGCGCTTCGGCCGAGCTGGTCGCGATGAGCACGATCAGCATCGCCGATGTGCTGGGCCTGCCGGTAAGTACCACTCACGTGCTCTCGTCGGGCGTCGCAGGGACCATGGCTGCGAACGGCTCCGGGCTCCAATGGAGCACGGTGCGCAACCTGCTGCTCGCCTGGGTGCTGACGCTGCCGGCCTCGATCCTGCTATCGGGCTGCCTGTTCTGGGCGTTCCGCTCCGTCTTCTGACCCGCGCGTTCTGCGCGGCGCTGCTCGCCCCGGCGCGACGAGCGGCACTGCTCTTGGCGCCGCCGCGCCACAGCATGACGGCGGGCTAGATCAGGCCGCGCTCACTGAGATTGCGCATCAGCTCGCCCACGCCGAAGGTCCACGGGGCGATGCGGTCGCAGTGGTTGACACGGTTCGATAAGGCCCCGAGCGTCGGCGATCGGATGGTGACGACGTCGCCGACCTTGTGGGTGAACCCGCGGCCCGGCTCGCCCCGATCCTGCGTCGGCGCAAAGGCGGTGCCCAGGAACAGCACCATCCCATCGGGATACTGATGGTTGCGATTCAGGGCCTGCCCCGCCAGCTCGAGCGGGTCGCGGCTGATCTGCGCCACGCTGTAGCCGCCCTGGACCCGAAAGCCGTCGGTACCGCTCACCTCCACGTCGATGCGGGTGCGGCGCAGATGGTCGAGCGCGAAGTGCTCGTCCAGCAGGCGGATGAACGGGCCGAGCGCGCAGCTCGCGTTGTTGTCCTTGGCACGGCCGAGCAGCAGCGCACTGCGCCCCTCGTAGTCGCGCAGATTCACGTCGTTGCCCAGCGTGGCGCCCACGACCTTGCCGGCGCCGTTGACTGCGAGCACCAGCTCGGGCTCCGGGTTGTTCCACGAGGAAGTGGACAGCACGCCGATCTCGGCACCGGTGCCCACCGCCGACATCGGCTGCGCTTTGTTGAACACCTCCGCGTCCGGACCGATGCCGACCTCGAGATATTGCGACCACATCCCGCGCCGGATGAGCGAATCCTTGAGGCGCATCGCCTCGGGCGACCCGGGCTTGATCGCCCGCAGCTCGCCCCCGATCTCTTCGCCGAGGCCCTTGCGAATCGCCTCCGCGCCGGCGGGGTTCCCCTTCGCCTGCTCCTCGATCACGCGCTCCAACATGCTAGCGATGAAGGTTACGCCGCAAGCGCGGATGGCCTGCAGATCGACGGGCGCAAGGAAGTAGGGTCGGTTCGGGTCGCGCCGTTCCGCCACCGAGTTGGCGAGCATGTCGGCGACGAATCCGATCGGCATCGCTCGCCCGTTGGCCAGCGCCGCGCGAACCCGTGCGACCGGGTCGTCGCTGTTGATCAGCTCGGCGCTCGTGGGCGCGATCTGAGCGAGATCGAAGGCCTTGCCCCCGGTGATCACCACCGGGCTGGGCCCTGGCAGCGGACCGGGCACCCAGGCACGCCCGATCAGAGTCGCGCGGTCGCGATCTTCGGGTAGCGCGTTACGCTCGTCGACCATCAAGGCGGGTGCAGTGCTCACGGTCGCCTCCATCATTCGCGGAAGAACATTCTCATACGCAAGAGATACCGGGGCCGGGTTACCGATTCATTGGCAGGGCGTATGATCGCAATCCATCGGCGGCGACGCGCCATCACCTGCTGCGTTTGCCGCCGCCGGGCCGCGCGTAAGGAGCGCCACGCCGCTCTACCGGACGCGCAGTCCGTTCGCGGTGGATGAGGGATCCTCCCGTCGCTCAACCCCGCGAGCGATTATACATTTCCGACTCGGCCAAACCGCCGGCGATGCAAGTTTGCCTGATCACCACAAGACACATGCTGCTCGGAACGCTCCGTGCGCGGTCGCAGCTCGATCGCGCCCCGAACTCTCCCCTGATGCGCGCGCGGGCAGCCCGACGTGTTTGACCCTCACATGGTCTTCCTCGATCTGGAGACCACCGGCACCAGCGCGGACCGCGACCGGATCACCGAGGTGGGACTGATCGAGATCGACAGCGGGGAATATGCGGGCGAATGGTCGACGCTCGTCCATCCGGATCGCTCGATCCCCGCGGGCGTCGCCTCGTTGACCGGGATCACCGACGAGATGCTGCGCGGCGCGCCGAGGTTCGCCGACATCGCGAGCGAGCTGCTCAAGCGCCTCGAAGGCCGCCTGCTGGTTGCGCACAACGCCCACTTCGACTACGCCTTCCTGCGCGCCGAGTTCCGCCGTCTCGGGGTGCGCTTCCGCGCGCGCACGCTCTGCACGGTGCGGCTGTCGCGCACGCTGTTTCCCGAGCACCGCCATCACAATCTGGACAGCGTGATCGAGCGTCATTCGCTGCCCTGCGCCGAACGTCACCGGGCCCTGGGCGATGCGCAGACCCTGTGGGCGTTTGCCCGCGAGCTGCAGCGTCGCTTCGAGCCGGAGCGCCTGGCGGCTGCTGTGGCCGCGCTCACGCGGGCGCCGGTGCTACCTCCCGGACTGGATGCGCAGCAGTTCGAGGACTTGCCGGCCGCGCCAGGCGTGTACGCGTTCTACGCGGGGGACGGCCGCGCCTTATACGCGGGGAAGGCGGCCAATCTGCGCTCTCGCGTAACAGCGCATTTCACCCAGGAGGCGGATCGCAGCCGGGAGCTGTGCCGGGCACTGGACACCGCTTCGCTGGAGTGGACCGAAACCCCAGGCGAGGTCGGTGCGGCATTGCGCGAGCTCGCATTGCTGCGCGACCTCAAGCCCCGCTTCAACCGCTCGCGCGAGGCTTCGGAGGCGTGGTCGGTGCGCTGGCAGCCCGGGCGAGTGGCCGAGGTTGTCCCAATCTCAGAATCCGGCGCCGGTGGCGAGCCGGCTCTGTACGGAACATTCCGCGCGCACGCCGACGCCGTGGCCGCGCTAAGCGGCCTGGCGCGCAGCCATCAGCTGTGTCCGATCTCCCTCGGGTTGGAGTCCGGTCCCGGCCCATGTTCCGGGCACGAGCAAGGGAGCTGTCGCGGAGTGTGCATCGGCGCAGAGGCGCCGGTCCGGCATGCGCTGCGCACGGCCGAGGCCCTCGCCCGACTGCGTCTGCCCGACTGGCCTTTTCCGGGACGCATCGGCGTGCGCGAAGCGGATCCGCGCCGTGCCCTATCTGAAATTCACGTACTCGACTGCTGGCGCTATCTCGGCACCGCACGCACGCAAGAAGAGCTGGAGGCGCTCGTACTACGGCGCGAGCTCCCACCGTTCGATCTCGACGTCTACCGTGTGCTCACCCGCCATCTGGGTCGGTCGCAGGATCGATTGACCGTTATTGACTTCAGCCGCCGGCGCCTTTCGGACGAATTGTGGTGAGACCCGCGTGGCGTGCTGGCGATCCATCCCGGCGCTCCGGGCGTACAATCGCAAGCCAAGCCACGGCGTGCACGCAGCCCCAGCGACGGTCGCATCCCGCTGCGGGTCGAGTGGCACAACAAGAAGATCGACGGCTGCCCCGGCCTGGCGCCCGTCATGAATTGGAGCCCGCAATGGCAAAGGACCTCGGACCGATTCCGAAGGCGCCCCTGTGGCTGGGCACCGCAGGACTGTTCCCGTTTGTCGCGCTGGCCAGCGCGATCTGGGCGCTGCCCGAGCTCTACTTGCAGACCCTACTGTCCGCGTTGGTCTCCTACGGCGCCGTCGTGTTGAGCTTCGCTGGCGCATTGCACTGGGGCTTCGCCATGCTGCACCCGGGAATGTCCGAGCAGGACCGCACGGTGTTCATGACCTGGAGCGTGGTGCCCGCGCTGGTCGGATGGATTTCCATCTGGGCCCCGCCAAAGACCGGGTTGTTGCTCCTGATCGCAAGCTTCGGGATCCAATATGCCGCCGACCGCCAGTTCGCCCAGCGCTTCACTCTGCCATCCTGGTACCTGCCCTTGCGCGGCGGGCTCACGGCCGTCGTGGTCTTGTGCCTGCTGCTTGCTCTCGTCCACCTGGCGCGAGCCTGAGCGAAGCGTGCTGCCCGTCATGCACGGGCCAGGAACCCGACCAGTGCGCGGTTGAATGCGTCCGGCTGCTCCAGATTGGACAGGTGCGATGCGCTCGGAATCACCACCAGCTCCGACCCGGGAATCGCTTTGTGGATCGTCTCCGCCATCGCGACCGGCGTCCCCGCGTCCTGTTCGCCCACGATCACCTGCACGGGACACTTGATCGCGCCCAGCCGCTCGGTCACATCGATTTTCGGGATCGCATGGCAGCAGCCGATATAGCCTTGCGGCGGTGTGCTCCGAATCATCTTGGCCACGCGGTCGACCGCAGCCGGACGCCTGGCGAGGAACGGCTCGGTAAACCAGCGCTTGAGCGTGGGCTCCACCATCGGCTCCATCCCCTTGGCGCTGACGGTGTCGATCCGCTCCTGCCAGATGGGGGCAGCCTCGGGGCCGATCCGGCTGGAGGTATCGCACAGGACGAGGCTACGCAGGACGTTCGGGTATTTGAGTGCGTAGGTCATGCCGATCATCCCGCCCATCGAGAGGCCGACGAAGTGCGGCCGCTCGACCCG
>Ga0335081_10017586_pt1 | contig 11574 bp, 11 predicted proteins | sample Lox_Sample_35_FD_206713 | JGI IMG/M metagenome (GOLD analysis project Ga0335081, IMG submission 206713) | Soil microbial communities from Loxahatchee National Wildlife Refuge, Florida, United States - Lox_Sample_3.5 | ecosystem: Environmental > Terrestrial > Soil > Wetlands | place: USA... | reverse complement strand
CACTCGACCACACTGTCCGATGGTGTGGACGCGCCGCTGTACTTGGCGTGTGGTACCCCCGTGCTGCTAATATTGGAAGCGAGTCGGAGGAACAATGTTCAAGCGCGCGATCGCTCTACTCGCAGTGTCGGTTGTTGTTCTTGGGTGCCAGAACTACAACTTCTCGCCCATCAACAAGTGCCTGGTGCAACCGGCCTCGAAGCGGATCACCTTGGAGGATGTCACCACAGCGGACATTCTGTTCGTGGTGGACGACTCTGCCTCGATGACGACCAAGCAGTCCGCGCTGGCCAACAGCTTCAGCACCTTCATCACCTCGCTCAACCAGTCCAACACCGACCGGGTGAATCGCGGACTTCAGCCCTACGACTTTCACATCGCGGTGACCACGTCATCGATCTACTTCGCTGACCCGCATTACACGTATTCCGGTTCGCAGATTCACCCCGTACCCAACCCGACGAACTGCATCCTGAACGGCGGCCAGACGCAGTGCTGCGGCGTCAACTCTGCCAGCTGCAGCGCCGTTCCATATTGCACGCCCGGAGATACCTGCGGCACGGGTGGAAAATGCGTCTTTGCGCGCAGCGCCATCGGAAACACCTATCCGCCGGTGACCTACGCGTATCAGTGCTGCACGGACGTCCAGACGAGCTGCACGCCGTCGTCGTGCTTTCCAGGCGACTTTTGCCCGGTCATGACCACCACCTATGCGGTCCCCGGTCCCAATCCGGACATTGTCTGCCAGAGTGCCATATTTCACGACGGCGATGCCTATCCGGCAGGCAATTTCGTGGCCGTTCCGGGTAACGCCGTCGTCCTGCACTTCACGAAAGACCTGTACACTCCCACCCTGAACACTGCCACCATCACGAACCTTTCGAACCAGTTCATGCAGAACATCGTCGTGGGAAACTGCGGGTCCCCTCAGGAACAGCACTTCGAAGCTGCTCGGGTCGCGATTCAGAAGGCGCTGGGCGGGCAGTACAAGAGCGACTTCCCGCACCAGGGGGCGAAGCTCATCGTGGTGTGGGTCGGCGACGAAGACGATTGCTCGAGCCCGGGTCCGGGCGCCAGCAACTCGGACCAGTCGAAATCCATCATTCTCGACCACCAGGGCTCTACCGGGGCCGATGAGTGTGTCGCCGACAAGAATGTTGCGCAGCAGATGCAAGGCCAGAAGGTTCCCCAGGGCCAGCAGATCTCTCAGCGCGCCTTTCCCGTTGGCGACTACTACAGCTACTTCACTAGCCTGGTTGCGCCCGAAGGGCAAAAGACGACCGCGACCCAACCCTACCGCGCTTTCAGCGCTGCCTTCATCACCGGGACCGTGCCCTGCGTCGATGGTGCGGGTAGCACCACCCCGGTCAGCTACACCCCCGCGGACGGGTATCTCTTCCCGGAGTGCGCCGGCTCGTCCACTCCGCAGTACCAGGTCAACACGACGAGCTGCCCGTGGCAGAACCTGATCAGCGGCGCACCGGGCTCGAACATCTCTGGCGGGATCTGGGCGGCGGGCGTTCGATTCTCGGCGCTCGCGAACATGCTGGGAAACGCCTCCTACTCCGTGGTTCAAGACACGGTCTGCGACAGCCTCTCCCAGAGCGGCTTTGGAACCGTTCTGTCGCAGATTGCCAACCTCGTCACGTCGCCGACTGCCCTCACGCTTCCGACCGAGCCAGCCACCGGCGAGGTGGCGTTCCTGGAAATCATCGATTCCAACGGCAACCCGCTGAAGATATGCACGCAAGCGACCACCCAGGACCAGACCGCGACGGCCGGGTGGTGGTTCACCAGCTGCGGCCAGCAGAGCTCGGCGGCGCCACCGATCGCAGTCGATTCCTCGGGGAATGCCATTGCCACCCAGTGCATCTACATCAATCACGCGAGCAGCAGCTGCGAGGCGAGTCCGGGCCAGACCTACGAGGCCGCCTACCTTGGCATGGTGCCAGCGAGTGGCTGCACGAGCCCGTCGCTCGACACCACGGTGGCGTCCCAGTCATGCGCTACCTTGCTCGGTGGACAGGCAAAGAACTGGGCGTGTCTTGGCCAGCCGGCCGCGAACGTCGGAACCTGTATCTGCAGTGGCAAGTGAGGCTCACTCCACGAGCGCGGGGGCACGGCTCTGAGGCGGATTCCGGGGGGGGCTGAGCGGGAATCCGCTCCGGACTGCTCCGGCAGACCGGTCAAGGCGCGCGGGAGTCCATGCACCCGCGCTCAAAGGAACGTTCCCCGGTCGCTGCCTGAACGCTGCAAGGGCTTCGCCGCGCTGGGCACGTCTCCTTTCCTTGTGCGCCGGTTCACCGATGGCAGCTCGGGCGCGGGACGCAGCGTTGGCTCGACGCGGCAGGTGTTCCGCATTCCGGCTCGATGCGCAAGCGGAGCGGCCGCGTTGTGCGCTGGCTGCGCTTTTGTCGAGCGCTCGCTGCGCGCGAGTGGCCCGGGCGTCGTTCTGGCTTTCCCTTGGCGTGTGGCCACGACTTCCGCCAGTGCCAGGCAAGAAGACAGATAGCGCCTTGAGCTGAGGCCAGAGCTTCTGAACCATCCACAACGAGTTCCCTGTTGGGGCTCCCGACCACGAGGTGCTTACCGCCTTCGGGCAGTCACGAACGCGTTCCCCCGACGCGGCCATCGCGGACGGGGTCCAAGATTCCACTTTCTCCGAATTGATGAGCGTGGCAATCTTCTTGGAATCGCCTCCTGAAGACGATACTGCGACGCTGACATGCTCGTTCAGCCGAAAGGTGCGGGACGGGCGCTTCGCCGCTCTTGTTACCGTTTGTCGAGGGGCGGGATGATGAAGGACGTGGTCTCCTTTCGGAGCGTGGTGGGGTGCCGATGTGGGCGAACTCCGCGAGGCGCTTTGAGGGGCTTCGAGAAGCAGATGGGACCCAGCTGGGCCAACGATGCTTCTGTGCGCAGCTGGGGCTTCGCGAGCATTTCCGTCGACACTATCCGTTCGGTACGGAGGTTCGATTCGTTGGCGAGGGACCGCATCTTCGCACCCGAGCGCTCCACCCGTCGTTATGTGGCCGCTTTGAAAGGCAGGGGCCCTGGTAGGTCAGGCGCCGCAGAGATTCCGCGTGTCGTCGAGATAGGCGAATCACCGTACGTCAATACTGGCGGAACGACTCGGCTGTCGAGGTGCGATCAGAGATCCGTTGCGCGCGCGGTGCGGTCTTCCCGTGGTCAAGGTGGCATCTAGCCTTTTCGGCGGATGGTGGGGTTTTGCGGAAGTGGTAGGGTCAAGCCCTGGATCCGGTAGGATTCCTGCGCGCTCTGCAATCCGTGGTGAAAGATGGCCCCTTCCGGCAATCACAAGCTTGCGTGGCTCCTCCTGAGCTTGCTCGCGTGCCGCGGGCCCAGCAACGACTCGTCCGTGGTGAAGATGCCGGTGGGCAGCTCGCCGCAGCGAGGTCCGAGCACTGCCTGGGTCACGGTGATCGAGTTCGCCGACTACGGCTGCGAGTTCTGCCGGGGGGAGGAAGCAGTCCTGGCGAATGTGCGGTCTGCCTATGGCGCGGATCTCCGCATCGTGTTCAAGAACTTTCCGCAGTCGGACGCCGCGGAGGCAGCCGCCATCGCCGCCGAGTGCGCGCATGAGCAAGGTCAAGCGCAATTCTGGCATATGCACGACCTGCTCTTGCAGTCCGGTCTCGATCCAAATGCGATCGCTGCGGATGCAAGCCAGGTTTCCAATTTGGATCTGAACAAGTGGCAGATGTGCCTCAATTCGCCCGCGCCGGCAACCACCGTCGCGAACGATGCCGCTGTCGGCAAGAGCGTGGGTATCAATCGAACCCCCACCCTCATCGTGAACGGGGAGCTGGTCGTGGGGTCAACATCAGAGAGCGACCTCAGCGCCCGGATTGATCGCGAACGGGCCAAGGCCGAGGCGAGCGGCGTTTCGTGCATCAACTACTACGATCAGGTCGTGCTCGGAGAGTAATGCGCTCATTGGTCTCAGGCGCGGTCAGCAGCGATTGGCCGTGCGAGGTTGCTCAGCGGAACCGGGCGTTTGTGCCGAGAGTGCGCGAGATCTATTCCGCATGGGTAATCAGGCAGGGCTGGAAGAAACGGTCTCCTCGAGCAGCCTGCGCCACTCTTTTGCTGGCGACTTCTCGCAGACAGCTGCCGCCGTCGTGACCAAACCGACAAGTGGGGTAGGTCGCGTGTTGACGCGAACATGTCCCCACGGGCTACGGCTCAGCATGGCTGCACCTCCCGAGAGCGCTCTCTGGCCCTGACGGCGCACAAGCGCTCGCCACCGGGCGAGGGCCTCCTTGTGCGCCTCCGGGCCTGTTCGTCCACGACAGCCGAGAGCAGATGCTGACCCGGTCGTGCTGTGCTCACCCTTACGGGCCACCGGGGCTCGGTGCGATGCGATCGGCGAACCGAGTTGAGAAGGCTGGGCACGCGATCGGCCGGGTTCGGCGTGCGCTGATGAAGGGGCACTGACCGATCGTTCTCGTGTCGCTCCGTGAACAGCGCCAGGGCTCGAAACGTCCAGTGCAACCCCGTCGCTGCTTCGACGTCACATGCGGTGTGCGGCGATCGCAAAACGGCAGTGCACCGGAATAGGCACGGGTGTTGCCGGAGTGAGCCCGCGCGTGAGCTGTCTCGGCGCGGTGACCCGAGTCGTTTGGTGCGGAGGCGCCGATGCTTCCTGAGCAAGCTCCCAGGTGGACTCTCCACCTTGGGTCAGTCAAGGGAGGGAGAGGACGTCGAATTTGGGTCCAAGAACGCTCGTATGGCCAGGCAGCGGGGCACAAGCCGGTCGCTGGCGGCCCGGCTGTCCGGGGACATCGCAGAAAGCTCGCATGGCTCCACGCCCAGATGAAGCGCGCAAGGAGGCTCGGCATTGGCTATGGGGGGGCAGGAGGCCGACATGCCAAGGTCCATCACCGTGGCCGTCGCGGGAGCTACTGGGAGACAAGGCGGAGCTGTCACGCGCCTTTTGCTACACCGGGGCCATCACGTGCGTGCTCTGACCCGCCGGGCAGAATCGGCGGCCGCTTCCACGCTTCGTGCGCTCGGCGCGGACATCTCCGAGGCCGACCTCGAGGACGGCGCGGCCGTTCGGCAAGCGCTCGATGGCGCCGATGCTCTCTTCCTCGTGGTGACTCCATTCGGGGCAGGAGTCGAGGCCGAGGTCCGGCAGGCCTGCCAGGCCGCAAAGGCGGCCAAGGAGGCGGGTGTAAGGCATCTGGTCTATTCCTCGGTCGCGAGCGCGAACCAGAAGACTGGCATCCCGCACTTCGACAGCAAGCGCGAGGTGGAGAAGTACATCGCGAAGCTCGACATCCCGTACACCATCGTGGGCCCGGCATTCTTTGCGGAGAATCTGATTGACCCCTCGTTCGCGAACGGGTTGAGCGCCGGGGTACTTTCGATGCCATTGCCGCCGAGCCGCCCGCTTCATGTGGTTGGGTTGCAGGACATCGCGGGGTTCGTGCGACTCGTCCTCGAACGTCCCGGTGAATTCCAGGGCCGGCGCATCGACATCGCGTCGGACTGCGTGACGGGCCTGGAGATGGCGAAGACCCTGTCCGAGGTGAGCCAGAGAGAGGTCACCTACCGCCAGGGTTCCCTGGATGCCGTGCGCGCTGCCAGCGAGGACCTCGCGCTCATGTGGCAATGGCTCGATCAGGTTGGCTACAGTACGGACGTCGACGTGCTCCTCCGGTCATACCCGGAGGTGGGCTGGCATGATTTCGGGAGCTGGGCACGCACGCAGGACTGGGATGCTCTCCTTGGGAGCAGGCCCGAACAACATGCGGAGTAGGTGGGCTCTGGTCCAGGGAACGAAGCAGGGTCCCTCGCCGAAGGGAGCCACATGTCACACGGCAAAGCACTCGTCGTCCGCGTGGAAGACCGACCGGGGACGCTCGGCGAAATTGCCTCTGCCCTTGGCGCGCACGGCGTGAACCTACGCGCGCTCGAGGGAAGCACCGAGTCTGGGCAGGGTGTCGTGAGAATGGTGGTGGACAAGCTCGCCGACGCGAAGAGGGTGTTGCTCGAGCGCGGCTATTCGCCGGAGGAGGAAGAGGTCTTGGAGTTCGAGCTGTCCGATGACCCGGGCGCTCTGGGAGAAGCGGCAGAAGCGCTTGGCGAAGCAGGCGTGAACATCAAGTATGTCTTCGTGACCACGGCCGGCGCAAAGAAGGCGACGGCGTTCCTGGCCGTTTCCGACATCAAGAAGGCGCTCAAGGCCCTCTGGTAGCGCTCCTTGCTGCGAGGGACCGCCGGTACGACAGGCCGACCCGTTGCCCGACCCACAGCCATCGCGAAGGCGGCGTGCGGGGGCTCGATCGCTTCGGGGGCGCAACTGGCGCAATGGCCAGCGCGGCGGAGAATCGGCTGCGAGCGCCTACGGCTTGGGCCCTCGGCGAACGGTCAAGGCCGACGGTCCGCGCACCGGCATTGAATACTGGCGCAGGATGATCGCGCACCGACAGCCCGGGACCGCAGCATTGCCTGCGGGGCCCACGGTTGCCCGAGCTGTCGATGCCGCGGGGGCGTCCCGTGTTTCCGCAGGCGCTGCTCCGCCACGCGTGACTGCTGACGAACGCCGGTCAGGCTGTCGCTTAGGGGTTGCTCCATGTGTCGCGCAAGAACTGCTTGTGCTGCTCTCGAATAGTGTGTCGCGACTTGTCGTCTAGTGAAGGTTCGCTGCTGCCGCTCCCCGGGGTCGTGGGTTCGTTCGTGCAGCACTGACAGCAAGCAGGCGCCGCCGTGGTCTGCTTCTGTGCCGGGGGGTCCGACGCCAGCGCAGGGACGGCTGCAGCGAGAACAGCCACGGTACCGATCGACTTCAGAGTAGTCCACATCGCCATCACAGGCTCCCGATATCCGGTGGTCTCGTTCATGTGTGACCGCCGACCGGCGCGGCGGTCGATTGCTTGGACGTAACGGTCTTAGCTGGGCGAAGCTCGACGCGAGTCGCCTTGTTGGGTATTGCATCATTCACTGACAATCTTAGGAAATCCTGAAGACGCCGATGTCGACCAGCTGTGCATTCCAGGTTGAACACAACTCGGCGGCGTTGTTGGGGTACTCGGCGCCGAGAAGACCAGGCTCGTTCGCTCTCGAGCAGCGGTCGAGATGCGTCTTGCAAGGGGCCAGCCGCACCGAGAGAGGCTCCCTGGGCGTCCACGCCAGGCGCGAACCAGCCCGTGGCTGCCCCATCCGCATTGCGCGCGCAATGTGTGGCTTCGCGCTCGCAGCGCGAGCTGATATGCGGGATCTCGAGAAGCTCGTTCAGCTGCTCGATCGGTGGCAGGGCGCCGCTCCTTGCCTCGCCGCAAGAGCATTTCAAGGGGACTGCCCTGCGCCGGGGACTGGCCCCTTCAAGGCATCCCGTCAGCGGAAGGCCAACGGGCGCCACCGTCGTTAAGCCGCTCCAGGGGCATGCCCCTGTTCGCGGGAGGCAGCAGGCGAACCTCACCATCGGTGTGGACACGGATGCGGATCCTGTTGGTCGAAGATGACTCCATGCTCGGGGAGACAGTAACGCAGGTGCTCCGGCGCCAGGGTCACGCGGTGGATTGGGTCCGAGATGGTCTGGCCGCAGATCGAGCACTGGACGGGGCGCCCTACGAGGTCGTGTTGCTGGACCTGGGCTTGCCGGGCAAGGGGGGCAAGGAGGTTCTCGCGGACCTACGGCGCCGCGGTGAACGCGTGCCGGTCCTCGTGCTCACCGCGCAGGGCGCGATTCGAGAGCGCGTCGTGGCGCTCGATGCGGGGGCTGATGACTATCTCGTGAAGCCGTTCGATCTGGACGAACTCACGGCGCGCGTCCGAGCTCTGCAGCGGCGCAGCAGTGGGCGCGCGGAGCCCGTCATCGAGCACGGGCGGCTCACGCTCAACCCGGCCACCCACGAGGTCGCTCTTGCCGGCACGCCCGTCAGTCTGTCGGCTCGCGAATTCGCCTTGCTTCACGCGTTGCTCGAGCAGCCGGGTCGACCGCTCTCTCGTGCGCGACTGGAAGAGCGGCTCTACGGGTGGGGAGAAGAAGTGGAGAGCAACGTCGTGGAGGTCCATGTTCACGCGTTGCGGCGCAAGCTCGGGGCCGGATGGATAGTGACGCTTCGCGGCGTCGGCTACATGATCCCGCGCACGGCTCCCTAGGTTCTTGCCCGCGCTCTTGCAGTGGCTTGGAGCGGTGGCTCGTGACGACAGGTCAGGTTGCCGGGGGGCCGTGGTCGCAACGTCGCCCATGTCGGGCGCCCGTCGCACTCATGCGCCTCGTTTGTTGCTCGTGGCGAACGGCAATCATCATCGCCGCTTCATCGTAGGCGAAGAGATTGAAGTAGCGCGCCCAGTCGATGAGCGAATCGAACAGGGCATGGTAGTCTTCGCGCGGAAGATGGACTGCGATGAGCTCGAGAACGAAGCCGCGTCCGATGCAATGCTGTTCCTGCCGGGCGAGCGCATCGACGATGTACTGGACGATGTGGAGCCCCAGCATTCGCTCGCGCCACAAGTCCCTGCGGCCCAGCGAGCCAAGGCCTTGGCAAATCGAGCGCCATCGATCGAGAGCTGGACCGCGTCGTTCTTCTGTTGGACCAGGTTCAGGATCTCGGCTCCATCGGCCATGGACCGGATGTGGCTGACCTCGCGATGGATGTCGGACGCGATGTGGGAGAGCGTCTGCTGTCCCCCATGCGCGTAGAGGTACGCGACGAGCTCGACGATTTCCCTGGCGGCGGCTCTGGGAACCGGCCTCACCATGGGCCGCGCTTCCGGGTTCCGCGCCTTGAGGCGTCGGGAGGACCCGGGCGTGTCGCACGCCCGGGGCAGAGTGGCAATGAGAGGCTCTTCGAAAACTGAAGATACGCTCGGTGCCTGTCAGGTTGCTGTGGCCTGGCCGGGGCGAAGCCGCTCCCGCGACGGGCGGCATCGAGCGAGCAGGACGAACCTGCGAGCGGGGTGGGGTTCCCCCGCCCCCAGGTGCTTCGGCGCCTCGGAGCGGTCGCACGTTCACAACAGAGGCGACATTGGTTGCGAGGCCAGAGACGTCGTGGTCGCAAGGCGAGGGCTCCGGAGAACGATCGACGAGATCATGCGCGAGCAGCATCTTCGCCGGTGGATCTGCCCAGTAGCGGTCAGGTGGCCTTGGGCGGTGAACCGACGGTGATTGTGCCCGCCCGCTTGGGCCGCCGCGTGCTCACGCGCGGGGATCGTGAGAGCTGCCTGTCGACTACCATGGTCCGCGAGATACTGGCGGTCTTTCGGTGCGGCTTCAGTGCCGGACGGGAAGCGTGGGCTTGCCGGGGCAGTGACTCGCCGGGACCGGCCAACCTGTCCTGGGGCTTGACGAACGGGACGGCACTCTGCCGCGGGGTCGCGTTCTGGTCAGGTCGGGGTCGTGTCTTGCGGACGGCGTGCCGCGTGCGCCCGTTGCGCCACATCACGAATGGCGGCCGCTATCTCGAGTGGCACTTCCTCCTGGAGGAAGTGGCCGGCCCGGGTTTGCGTCACTCGTGCTCGGGGCAGGACGCGCTCCATCCGGTGCAGGCTATGCCCGAGAATGGGATCGCGCTTTCCCCACACGAGCGCGGTTGGGCCGGAAAAGGCATTGAGGAAGGCGTGGCACCTTCGCAGTCCGGGCGCCGACGGGTGGTCTGCGGAACTCGGCACCATGCGGGCAAGCGCGAGGGGCGCCACGCGATCGGCGGCCCGCGCGAGTGGCCAGCGGTAGGCCGCCGCGACTTCGCCGCTGATGCTGTTGGGGTCGCCCTGGACCGTCGCAAGTGCGTTCAGGGGGAACCCGAGCAGCCGGAAAGCCACATCGCTGATCACGGGCCAGCGGCTGAAACGGTGGAAGAACGGAGTTCGCCCACCCACGCGCAGCGATTCGGCGAGGGTGTTCATCAGGACCAGGCCGGCCGTGCATCCCTGGCGCTCCGCAAGGGCCAATAGTCCGATGGGCCCTCCCCAGTCCTGTCCCACCAAGATGACCGACTTCAGGCCGAGAGCGTCGATGAAGGAACCGACGAGGTGCGCATGCGTGTCGAGCTGGTGGAATGCCAAGTCGCGCGGCTTGTCGGATAGTCCGAGTCCAACCAGGTCGGGCATCACGATCTGAAGCGGCTGACCAGCAAGCGCGGTCGCCACCTTTCGCCACAAGAAGCTCCAGGTCGGGTTGCCATGGAGCATCAACACGGGCAATCCCTTCCCGGTTTGCATGAAGTGGATCCGATAGCCCTCAATCCTGAGGCAGGAGCGCTGGAAAGGTACCATGCGCTCGAGCCAATCCGGCAGACCCGGTGCGGGCAGACGGGTGTCGCTTGCGAAAACGCTGGCGCTATGGAAGCAGTCCATGGCCTCCAGTCTACGCCTTGACCTTCAGTCGCGCGCAAGCTTTCCAGCCCCGGTCCCTTGCGTGCATGGCCCCGCGCGGGGCATCGGCAATCGAACTGTGAGCACAGTTGTGGGAAATCCGCGAGCGGACCGGCGAGTTCAGTTTGGTCCCAGGCAAAGCTGGTCGGGCTTTGCCTGGGTCCTTTCATTGCTCCTGCGCCAGAAAGGTGGCGGTGCTTGGCGGCAGGCGCGGACGTACTCGGGGTGATTGGTCCCGAATGTTCGAGGGCAAGCACGGTCCTGTCAACCAGTGCCGTCGCTGATGGCGCGTTGTGGGGGCCCCGTCGGGCGCCAACCGCTCGCTCCGAGCTCTTCAGGTCGCCTGCCTCACCGAAATCGTCGCCGGGAGGCCCGCGCCTTCGGCGTCGGGAGGAAGGGCGGCTCCCGGGCGTGTCAGACGCCCGGGGTAGAGCGTACAGAGAGGCTCGCTGGAAACTGAAACACGCTCTATGCCCGGCGCGTCGGAGCTGGTCGCTCGTCGAAGAGAGCTGCCATGCGCGCGCGCACCCGGATGGACGAAACGGTTCTAAGCATCGCGGCGCGCTGCCGGCACGCACGTCGGTCTCTCCTTGAATGCTGCTGAGCCCGGAAGAACTTGGCGCGAGGCTCCCTGATCTGAGCACCCGTCATTGTCAGCCAAGGAGCCCGATCGGGCTCTCGGAACACTCTCAGGAGAATTCGCGGACCCGGGTCTCAGGCTGGCGGCGCTTTCACGGAGGTGACCGGCATGAAGGTGCGTCACCGCCGCTGTGCCGGACTGGATGTGCACAAGGGTGAAGTAGCGGCGTGCGTTCGCGTGGCGAAGAGGCCGAAGGCGACGCATGAGATGAGGCGCTTCGCGAGGACCACGCGGGGCTTGCTGGAGCTCGCGAGCTGGGTCCAGGCGAGCGGGTGCAGGCAAGTCGCGATGGAGGGAACCGGCGTCTACTGGAAACTTGTTTGGCGCGTGTTGGAGGGCAGCCGGGCCACTTCGTGGGGCTCTGCCTCGGCCTGACGAGAGCGCCGGCAAGCGCCGCTCGCCCTGATATGGGCAAGTGGCGCAAGACGATGCTGCTGCAGCGTGCCTGGGTGGCTCGAAGCCCGTTCACGTGTTGGTGCGTCACGAAGACCGTGGAGACTCTGGGGGTAACGCGCGCGCCAAGTGTCGCGGTGGAGGACGAGCGACGCCCACACCGCGAGCGAGATCGCCTGCATGCCGAGAGCTCTGGA